>Ga0256829_1002014_pt1 | contig 15696 bp, 13 predicted proteins | sample 131447metaG_FD_185979 | JGI IMG/M metagenome (GOLD analysis project Ga0256829, IMG submission 185979) | Hydrothermal vent microbial communities from Lau Basin, Pacific Ocean - 131-447 | ecosystem: Environmental > Aquatic > Marine > Hydrothermal vents | place: Pacific Ocean: Lau Basin | collected...
CTACTGAAAATTTAAATTAGCTGCTTTTGTGGGAATCTGCAAGTGGCTCTGTTATATGAATTATACCACAAAAGGATTTTATTATGAAAAAGTTATTTTTAGGCATTCTTATTACTATGAGTGCACTCTATGCTTCTAATGGTCAAGATATCTACAAAGCAAAATGTGCGATGTGTCATGCCAACAAAGGGATGATGAGTAAGCAAGAGATGCAAAACATGCGCACAAAGATGCAAAATGCCACGCAAGAAGAGAAAATGGCAATGCGTGAGAAGATGATGCGCAAGATGCAAAAGAGCGATATGAAAGCACCGCCGATGCCGATGGTCTCAAAACGTTTGAAGATGAAACTTGCAACGCGTGCGGAGTTCATTACTTTTGTAGAAGATTACATTCAAAACCCTTCACAAGAAAAAGGCTTCTGTATGCCGATGGCTTACAAGCGATTTGGAACGATGCCTCCAATTGGAAAAACTTTAAGTAAAGAAGAACGCGCAACGGTTGCTGCGTGGTTGTATGACAACTACAAAGGGAGTTGGGGCGGTTCAATGAATGGCAAGATGTGTGAGATGAAAAACAAAGGCATGAAAAGTATGAAGTGCGGCGGCGGTAAATGCGGTGGTGCAATGAAAAAAGGCAGTGCAAAATGCGGTGCGGTGAAGATAGAGACACACTAAGTCTAAAATGGAATATATAACACTTTTTTTCTCGGCACTGCTTGATCTGAGTAATGCGATGGCACCTTACATTTTGTTTGGGCTGATCTTCGCAGGATTTTTACATGAGCTTGTGCCTGATAGCATTGTAAAAGATCATCTTGGGCATGATTCCATCGTCTCGGTCATCAAGTCGACCATCTTTGGAATTCCACTTCCTGTCTGCTCGTGCGGGGTAATTCCTTTGGCAGCAGGGATTAAAAAGAGTGGTGCAAGTAACGGCTCAACCCTTTCATTTCTCATCTCTACGCCTATTACAGGAGTGGATTCTATTTTGGCAACCTATGGAATGTTTGGCTGGGCTTTTACCATCTATAGAGTAGTGACATCGATGATTATCTCCATCATCGCAGGAATCTTGACAAACTTGTATGCAAAAGAGCAGGAAGTAGAAGAAAAACCAAAAGCCGCTTTCTCTATGGCAGCGCCGACTACTGCACCAAATGCAGCAATGGGCTTTTCAGCCGTTGCAACTCCAAAACAAGAAGAGGAGAGTTGTAGTGAAGGAAGCTGTTGCAGTGGTACATGTGAAGAGCAAAAAGGCAACCTTTTAACACGGGCATTTTCTTATGCTTTTGGAACATTATTAAAAGATATCGCCTCTCCTCTTTTGGTTGGATTGCTTCTTGGGGCATTGATTACTGTAGCAGTTCCAGAGAATTTGAGCGAGATTTTAGTGAAGTATAACTGGCTCTCTTATATCATCGTTATCGCTATTGCGGTACCGATGTATGTCTGTGCGACAGCCTCACTGCCAATCGCTGCGGGTTTAATGCTCGCAGGTGTCTCTCCGGGAGCCGCCTTTGTCTTTTTAAGTGCAGGACCGGCAACCAATACGGTAACGATTGGTGTTGTGAAGAAAATGTTAGGAACGACAACGCTTTATATTTATCTTGGAACTATCATTGTCGGCTCTATTGTTTTTGGACTCGGACTTGATTATCTTTTTCGTGATGTAAGTATCAGCGAACTTGTGCACATGAATGAAAATTTTGGAATCATCGCATGGACATCAACTTTTGTATTGTGGTCTTTTGTTCTGTATTACATGATAAAACCCTATTTTGTCAAAGAAACACCAAGTTGTTGTGCTAGCTAAGGGTCAATGCAGTTATGAAAAGAAAAAATCTGTTTGTTTGGCTTCTGCTTGTATTAATGACCTTTAATACATTGCATGCCTATGTCATTGATGCTCTAGACAAACATGAATGCGGTGTCAGTGAATATGTGCATGATTTTTCTACGCTTGATGAGCATATAGATGGTGATATCTGTCACATGCACGCAGCGTTTCACACAAATATCATCCTTCCTGAAAGTAGCATTGTTTTAGAAAATGACTACTTTTCACATACCCCTCCTTTCTTTGGAAAAATTTACAGCTACACCCCTTATAACAACTTCTTAAAACCACCTATCTTTTCGTAATAACAATCACCCTGGACTTCTGTCAAAAATTTACATACATTAGGATATTTAATGAAAAAAATATGGTTTATACCACTACTAACAACACTAACACTCTGTGCACAAGACTTTGAAAGTTTTAAAGAAGATGCACTGCAAAACAGCCCTTATCTGCAGGCTAACAGTTTAAAAGTGCAAAATGCCCAAGCAGTAAGCAAGATTACAACGCGTTATAAAAACCCTACTTTAGGCTTTGAAGCTTCACAGTTTTCACAAAATGGAGTTAGCTCCAATAAGAGCGGATTTCGTGTAGAGTTTACACAGCCTCTGCGTCTGTGGGGCGTAGGTGATGACAGAGAAAATCTTGCTCAGAGCCAACAGCAGAGTGCAAAAACAAGCGTGAGTCTAAGCAGAGCTGCTTTTATACGCAAGCTGTCTCTTCGTTTTGTGGCTTATAAGCGCCTTGTCACACTCAAAGATCTTGCACTTGAAGAGCTTGCAATCTCACAAAAGATTGCGGCAATATCTAAGGCAAGATTTGAGAACGGTACGATTGCACGGGTAAAATATTTGCAGGCAAAACTCGATGTAAAGCGTATTGACAACAGTGTAGATACGCTTGATCTTGCAAAAACAGATGCTTACTATAATCTCTTAGCATTTGCAGGTCTGAAACAGCAAAGAGCGATTGGGACAGATTACAATTTCACTCTGCAAAAAGATGATAAAACTTTGAGCTCCCCAGAACTTGCTTTTTTAGCGGCAGAGAAAAAAGTGGCCACTGCAAAAGCAGAACTCAATGCCAATAAGCTTGAGTGGGTCAACATGCGCGCCGAATTTGAAAAAGAGCCCGACCAGGATATCTACCGTGTGGGTGTCAATATTCCTCTTGTGATTTTTAATACGAAAAAAGAGGAGAAGCAAATCGCTAAACTCCAGGCACAGACAAAAGCATTTTTGTATGAACAAAAAGAGAGTGCGAACAACTTTACATTGAAAAAAATTGTACGCTTAATAGAAAAACTTACAGCACTGCAAAAGAGTACACAAGAGCTGCAGGCATCACAAAATGAGCTGCTGCTTATGTACGAAGATGGCTATAAAATAGCCAATATCAATCTTATTGAACTGCAACTCATAAAAAATCAGATGATTAGCACAAAAGAGAAATTAATCGAGATTCAAACACAAAAAGAAAAAAATATCATAGGGTATAACTACCTTACAGGAGTATATAATGAATAAAATTTTATTACCACTAACACTTCTCTGCGCAAGCGTATTTGCCACGGAGATACCGACACAACAAGTCAGAGTACATGATTTTTCGGAGTCAAAAAAGCTCAATGCAAAGGTAATCCAACTCTCAAATGCACAGGAAGCCATCACTTCAGTCGTTGCAGGGCATCTTGAGAAGTACTTCGTAAAACCGGCACAGATAGTTAAAAAAGGGCAGAAAATTGCACTGATGGAGTCTATTGTAGTTTCTAAAATGACAGCTGATTATCTTGCACTGAAAAAGCAACTGGCATCATCACAAAAAAATTATGAAGCACTGCAGAAGCTTTATGATAAAGGGATGACCTCAATGTCCCAACTCAACAATGAGAGCATTAAAAAAAGTACTATAGCTGCACAACTCAATGCTTTGGAGTCGCAACTGCTTACTTTGGGCATCAATACCAAACAGCTCACACAGGCAACAGCCAACTATACGCTTTACTCTCACAGCGGCGGAAAAATTTCAGCGCTTTTAAAACCTTTGCACTCCTCTGTAAGTGAAAATGACCCAATAGCGAACATTGCAAAAGAGCAGGCGTACTACATAAAATCGTATCTGCCAATTGAGTATGCGACAAAAGCAAAGCTCGGTGATAAGATATTTGTACATTATGCAGGGCAAAAGATAGAGACGCATATCACGCAGATAATGCCTAAGGTTGATGAAGAGACGCAAAGAGTCATTGTACTCTCAAGTGTGGATGAAAAAGTGGATAATCTTTTTATAGATGCGTATGTGGAGGCAACACTCTATTTTGGGAAAAGTTTCAAACATCTTGCTGTCAAAAAATCGGCTCTCAGTTTTTTCAATAACGAATGGGTTGTTTTTGTGCCAAATGAAAATGAAGCTGTCAAAGAAGAGGAAGAAGCGGTGCCTTATGCAATAAAGGTCGTCAAAATCCTTGCATCGGATGAGGATTATGTCGCTGTTGACGGGCTAGCGCAGGGAGAGGAGTATGTGGGTGGTAAAAGCTATTTTGTAAAATCAGCACTGCTTAAATCTTCTCTCGGCGACGGCGATTAGGAGAGGAATATGTTAAATAAAATCATAGAACTTTCACTCAAGTATAAAATACTTGTACTTGTGCTTTTTATAGTGATATCTGCTTTTGGCTTTAAGGCCTACAAAGATATTCCAGTCGATGCCTTTCCGGACATTACACCCAAGCAGGTTGTCATTTTTACCGAGAGCCCCGGAAATTCTGCCGAGGATATAGAAAAACTTGTCACTTACCCCATAGAGTCAGCACTCTCCGGAATGGCAGGCGTAAAACTGATACTCTCAAACTCTATCTTTGGACTCTCCTATGTCTCTGTCTTTTTTGATGATGATATGGATATATACTTCTTAAGACAGCTGGTGAGTGAGAGACTCTCCACGGTAAGTATTCCAAAAGGGTGGGGAAAACCCGTGCTTGGTCCAAACTCAACAGGATTGGGACAGGTTTTTTGGTACCAAATAAAGGACACAACAGGAAAATACACGCTCTCTGAGCTTAGAGAGATGCAGGAGTATATAGTAACACCGCTTTTTAAAAGTGTCAGCGGAGTGGAAGAGGTCATCGGCTGGGGTGGATATGAGAAACAGTACAATGTTTTAGTGGATACAAAAAAACTACAGGATTTCGGCATTACGTATGATGATATTGTCCAAGCATTGCAAAAATCCAATCAGGCAGCCGGCGGGCAGTATCTTGAATTTAACCGTGAGCAGTATCTTATTCGTGGCGCAGGACTTTACAAATCTCTCGATGACATTCGAAATACCGTGATAAAACCAAGTGCGGGTCAGGCTGTCACCATTGGCGATGTGGCAGAGGTACAAAAAGGTGTTTCTCCCCGTTTTGGTGCTGTCAGCATTGACGGGCAAGAAGAAGTGATGGGAATGGTGCTGCAGCGCAGTGCTACCAATGCAGCTAAAGTCGTTGAGAGAATCAAAGAGAAGATTGCTACTGTAAACAGCGCACTTCCAGAAGGTGTACATATTAAAACACTCTATGACAGAACAGAGATTACCCATAAAGCAGTAGGGACTATGACAGAAGCGTTGACGACGGGTATCGTTTTGGTCTCTATTGTCCTGTTTCTATTTTTGTTTGAATTTCGTTCAGCGTTTATTGTTATCTTGTCACTGCCTGTATCACTGCTTATAGCCTTTTTGTTGATGCAGTACTATAATGTCAGTGCAAACCTGATGAGTTTAAGTGGTCTGGCCATTGCGGTTGGAATGATAGTTGACGGTACGGTCGTGATGGTTGAGAACAGCTTTCGAAAACTGCATGATGAACCGGATGCTCCAAAGCTCAAGATTGTGAGCGATGCGGCAAAAGAGGTAGCGATGCCGATAACTTTTGCCATTTTAATCATTGCCGCGGTCTTTATACCACTTTTATCTCTCGGTGGACTTGCCGGGAAGCTCTATGCACCGATGGCAATAAACATTGTCTTTGTAATGCTAGGTTCACTTTTTGTTGCACTTGTTTTAGTCCCTGTGTTGATTTTACTGCTTTTAAAGCCAACAAAACATGGTGAAAATGTTGTTATGAGGGTTATTAAAAAATTCTACACGCCCTTTTTACTGCTTGCACTTGATAATGGAAAGAAAATTTTGGCAGTTGTAAGTGTCGTGTTTGTTATTCTTGCCTATATTCTCTCCCAGCAGGGACGAGAGTTTATGCCGACACTCAATGAAGAGTCCATTATGTACAGAGTGATTGCCATACCGGGAACTTCACTCACACAGTCAAACGCAACAGCGAAAGATGTAGAGAAGTATATATTGAAGAACTATCCTGAGCAGGTCTCGTCAGTACTCTCTATGATAGGAAGAAGTGAAAAAGGAGAAACCGCGCAGCCAAACTATATGGAGATTCTTCTTACTCTGAAGTCTGAGAATATTCCAGATCTGCCGGCACTTACAAACAGGATGAGTGAAGATCTGGAACATAAGTTTACTTTTGTGCAGTTTGTTCCTACGCAACCCATTGCGATGCGTATAGAAGAGCTGCTTGAGGGAGTAAAAGCAGAGCTTGCCATTAAAATTTATGGAGATAATCAAAAAACGCTCGATGCAATTGCTCAAAACATTCAATCTGCCATTAAAAATGTTGACGGGCTTAAGATGATGCAGATTGAGACACAGCTAGGACAGGCGCAGATAAAAATCACGCCAAACTATCTTGCACTTGCCCGCTACGGCATCAGCGTTGATGAGGTAATGGAAGTCATCCGTAACGGAATAGGGGAAGAGAGTGTTACACAAAAAATAGAGGGCATCCGTCGTTTTGGTATTGTGCCAAAGATTAAAGATGCGAAAAAGGATATTGAAGCGGTTAAAAACGTGACACTACGCTCAAAAAGTGGCAAACTCGTTACATTGGGTCAAATCTGTGACATATCTATCGCGCAGGGTGCTTCTTTTATAAAGCGGGAAAATCTGAGCCGTTACATGGTGCTCTCAATGGATGTCGAGGGGCGTGATATGGCATCGTTTGTAAAAGAGGCTGACACTCTCATTAAAGAGAAAGTAAAGATGCCTACAGGTTACTACATCAGCTGGGCAGGAAGCTTTAAAAATATGAAAGAGGCAACGCAGAGACTTATGATTATCATCCCAATAACCATTTTGCTTGTGCTTTTATTGCTCTATACAGCTTTTAATTCACTCTCAAAATCTTTATTGATTTTAATGAATGTTCCTTTTGGGTTTATAGGCGGCATTATTGCGCTTGTTCTCAGTGGTATCTATCTTTCAGTCTCTGCTATAGTCGGATTTTTGGCTATTTTTGCCATTGCTATTCTCAACGGTATTGTTCTGGTGAGTTTTATAGATGAATTGCGTGCAAAATTTCCGGATGTTGCACTCAAAACAGTGCTTAAAGATGCAACACTCCTGCGTTTACGACCTGTTTTAATGACAGCGTTTACAGCACTTTTTGGCATACTTCCGCTTCTTTTTGCAACAGGTGTGGGAAGTGAAATACAGTATCCGCTCTCTGTCGTTATTGCCGGAGGGATTATAAGCTCAACACTCTTGACGCTGCTGATACTGCCATCAACGTATCTGCTTTTTTATAAAGATACAAAAAAGTAGTCTACTGCTAACACTTCGCTAACAATGTTGTGTGATAATACCAACATCAAAACAAGGAAGTCGCTTCTTTAAAAGTGACTTTCGGGTTTGAAAATTAAAATCACAACACAAAGGATTTAAGATGAAATTTGCAAAAATTACATTATCAGTAGCTCTTCTTGGAGCATTAACATTAGGTATGGCAGATGAGACTGCTTCAACATCAGTAAGTGTTGATGCACAAATTGCAGCTATTCAAGCTGCTCCGGCACAAGAACGTGTGCAACTTATGAATCAGTTCAAACAAAAATTGGCTACTATGAACCAAGCAGACCGTATGGCAGCTATACAAGAAATGCAACAAAAAATGCAGGCTCAAGCTGGTACACAGATGCAAGCAGGTCAGGCAATGGGTGCAAATGGCCAAGAGATGGGCAGTGCTATGAAACAAAAAGCAACTGAGCATGCACAAGAGATGCAGATGCAAGCAAATGAGCAGATGACACAGATGCAAAATATGAATCAAAGACAAAGCGGCAATCAATTTATGAATATGAATGGTGGTTCTATGAGTGGAGCAACAGGCGGATCACAAAATATGAATTTTAATATGCCTGCAGGTCGTTAAGGATATAATAATATTCAAAAATACCCGCATAACTTTATGCGGGTATTTCTTCAATAAGGAAAAAATAATGAAAAAAATTATACTTTTTACTATGTTGAGTTTGCTCTCAACAGGATTGTTGGCCTATTCTGATGCTGATATGGATGGTGTTGCTGACAGTGTGGACAAGTGCCCAAATACTCCTTTAATGGATTTGGTTGACATTAACGGCTGTACAAAAAAGAAGTTGAACGTTTCTCACACTAAAAGCAACTCTCACGCAGATATTATTGTTGGTGCAAATTACTCCGGCTCAAACTTTGCTTCTTTAAATCAGACAGATACCTATTCAAGTTCACTTCAAGTAGATTATTATTACAAAGATTTTTCATTGCAGGCTTCTACATCATACTATAAAACAGATGGACATGCTTACAGTGAAAACGGAATGAATGATACATTTGTCGGAGCAGCATATAATATAAAACTGACAAAATATCTGCTTGTTCGTGTGGGAGCAGGGGCTTCTTTACCAACCTATAAAACATCACTTAACAATAACAACACAGACTATACAGGTTCATTGAATGTCAGCTATGCATTGGCAAAAACAAATATTTTTGCCGGTTACTCCTATACGCTTAATAATGATGACGATGTAAGTGTGAAAGATTCATTAGGTAATGTGTATGATTACCGCTATCAAGATACAAATGCTTATAGTGCCGGTATGGGTTACTACCTCACAAACAGTCTCTATATGAGTGCTGCATATAACCAGTCAAATAGTATTTATAAAGGATATGAAGATGTGAAAACTGCTTCACTTTATGGGTACAAAAGTATTGATAAAAATTGGTTTATGACATTTTTCTATGCCTATGGTCTCAGTAATACGGCAAGTGATCATGCAGCATCTATAAAACTAGGGTATTACTTCTAAGTGCAGACAATGAAAAAAAATATACTTTTACTTGAAGATGATTATGAACTAGCCGAAACACTTAAAGAACTCTTAGAAGAGTCTGCTTACAATGTCGACATGGTCCATACCGGCAATGATGCCATTGATGCTTCGTATGATAACAAGTATGATTTGTATGTTTTTGACATTAACGTGCCTGATATCTCTGGCATTGAACTTCTAAAGAGTCTGCGTGAGGCAGATGATACAACGCCGACGATCTTCATCAGTGCTTTGGTAGATCTCAATACCATTGCCAAAGGCTTTGAAGTGGGTGCTGATGATTACCTCAAAAAGCCTTTTTTCCCGGAGGAACTACTGATTCGGGTAAAGGCAAAACTCACGCAGGCAAACAGAGACATAAAATATAAAAATCTTCGCTACTCTCCTGAGAAAAAAGAGTTACACATCGATGAAAAGCTCATTTCTCTTGGAGAAGTTCAAGAGTGCCTATGTGATATTTTCATGCAAAATATCGGCAATGTTCTGGACAAATCTATTTTAATGGATTGTCTTGTCAATCCGTCAGATACAGCACTGCGTGTAGCGCTCAATAAATTTAAACACAGTACAAATCTGCCGATAAAAAATGTTCGCGGTGTTGGGTATATTCTTGAAAAAAGTTGAAAAAGAATCCCTGATAAAGAGTTTTTTACTCTTTTTTATCTCTCAGTCTCTGCTTATCGGTGCACTCTTTGTTATTAACTATGAAAAAGAGGTACAAACACTTGATGCGCAGATATTTTCACAAATGCGAATCTGCAGTTTTAATCTGCAGTGTAAAGATTACAAAATAGATTTTGTACCCAAAGACGGCCATGAACTCTACAAATTATACAAAAACAGTGATGCTCTGAGCTCCTACTTTACTATTCCCGGCTCCCAAACAAACTATCTTAAAATTTACCTGCAAAAAAGTAAATATAACCAAAATCTTACAGCGCTTCGACAGAGCTCCGGATTGCGATTTTTGTTAGTTTTGTTTGTTATTATTGCCCTCTCATTTCTTTTTGCTCTCTATGCTCTTTCACCGCTGCGCAATGCCTTACGCCTTACAGAGGAGTTTATTAAAGACATATTGCATGACTTTAATACACCGCTCTCTACACTGCGACTAAACATAGCAATGCTCAAAAGTAAATTTGGAGAAACAGCGCAAATCAGACGTATAGAAAATGCTGTACAAAACATCTTAAACTTGCAGTCAAATCTCCGTTCTTATCTGCATGCGCATGCAAGTCAAAAAGAGGAGTTTATGCTGCGCGAGCTTATGCAGGAGCGTATAGCGCTCATAGATGCAAACTTCAAAGATGTGACATTCTCCATTACAATGCAAGAGAATCCTACACTCTTTACAAACAGGGATGCCTTTGTACGCATTGTGGACAATCTCCTCTCCAATGCCGCTAAATACAATAAAAAAGAGGGCAGAGTAATCGTGCAATTTAAAGACAATACCCTCTTTATTGAAGATACCGGTCAAGGCATACAAAATCCAAAAAAAGTTTTTGAACGTTTTTATAAAGAACAAGAACGCGGTATCGGTATTGGACTGCATATAGTGAAAAAACTGTGTGAAGAACTTGGTATTACCATTACTTTAGAGAGTGAAGTAGATTCTGGTACAATTTTTAAACTGAACTTGCATGGGATTATAAAAAGATAATCACTTCTTAACCATGCTTATCGTATAATTCTTGTATGATTTCCCAAGACTCCATTGAAGCCTTAAAGGCACGACTTGATATTGTTGATGTTGTCGGTTCGTATGTGGAGCTGAAAAAAGCAGGGGGAAATTTTAAAGCCCCTTGCCCTTTTCATGATGAAAAATCACCCTCTTTTGTAGTGAGTCCTCAAAAACAGATATATCATTGTTTTGGCTGCTTGCCCCCTTACCAAAAAATTGTAACTCCGAGTGGATATAAAGAGATTCAAGATATTAAAGAAGGTGATAAAGTTTTTGCAGCTAATGGCACTGTTACAGATGTCATTGAAACAGTACATCACACGAGTGAATTTGATATTTTATCTTTTACAACTTCTTTGATACAGGAGCACTCCTCATTTACACAAAATCACGATATGTTACTAATCTCTCAAGAGTTTGCAGTAGAAAAACTTCCCTATTTGAGGGTTGAAAAAGAACGACCTTTAAAGTTTTATGGACGTTTAAAGCATCTATCTAAAGAGTATGGACTCTGTATTGAAAGAAAATTTGCCAATGATGTAAAAATTGGTGATTACTTTTTATATCCGAGTGCGCGCCATATGCTGGCAGAGGGTGTGATCAATGTTAGCTCACTTTTTAAGAAAAAAAACTTTGGACCTCCAGTAAAACCGATACAAAATATTATACTTGATGCAGATTTTTTATGGTTGGCGGGGTTTTATGTTGCTGAGGGGAGTACATATCGTGGTGGTATTAAATTTTCAATTGCTGCAAACGAGGAGGAGTATGCTCAAAAAATTGTTATGCTTGTTAAGAGAATTTTTAATAAAAGTGCAAAACTTTTTTATCCTAAAAATAGAAAAAACTCTCTTGAAGTTACAATTTCAAGTACAAATTTAGAATATATTTTTAAATCTCTATTTGGTCAAGGAGCTGTAAACAAGTGTTACCCTTTTTTCTTTAATTTCTTAAAAGAGGAGTACCGAGAGGCGCTCTTTTTAGGTTTGATGGATGGTGATGGTTGCTATGCACGAGGAACTTATAAAACAGTAAGCCAAACACTGGCAAATCAAATTTTAGATTTGGCTATATCGCTCAAGAAAATACCTTCTTGTAGGGTGAGCGAGGCATTTATAGATAAAAATAGCGTAAATCATAAAAAATCTTATACAATTTACTTTAAAAAAAGAGAGTCAATAGAGAGTTTTTATCAGAAGATTGATGGAGTAGAGTATCTCTTTATGAGGGTAAAATCAATTGAAAATATTGGACATGAGGCATTGGTGTATGATATTACTGTCCGTAATAGTACACACACTTTTTTATCAAATCATTTTGCAGTGGGTAATTGTGGTGCGGGCGGAGATGCTGTCAAATTTGTGATGGAGTATGAAAAGCTCAATTACCCTGAAGCACTTGAAAAACTTGCCCAGTCTTATAATTTTACACTCACCTATACCGATAACAAACATAACAAACCGCGCACTCAGGTTATGGAAAAACTCAATGAATGGTACCAGTCGCTCCTCTCACGCAACCAAACTGCTGTGAGCTATCTACAGGAACGTGGAATTTATGAGAGTTCCATCGAGAAGTTCGGCATTGGCTATGCGCCTGCTTCTCATGAAACACTCAATTTTATAAAACGAGAACAATTCCCTGTAAAAGAAGCTATTGATGTGGGTGTTGTAGGGTATGAACCCTCACGCAACCAAACCTATGCCCGTTTTATTGAGCGGATTACTTTTCCGATTTACTCCGCAAACGGTACGGTTGTCGGTTTTGGCGGCCGTACGATTACAGGGCATCAGGCAAAGTATGTCAACTCTCCGGAAACACCTCTTTTTAATAAATCCCGCCTTTTGTATGCTTACCATCTAGCAAAGCAGGCACTTTATAAAAAGCAGGAAATTATCATCACTGAAGGGTATCTCGATGTTGTTATGCTCCATCAGGCAGGTTTTGATAATGCAGTAGCTACGCTTGGAACAGCGCTCACGCAAGAGCACCTGCCGCTACTGAGAAAAGGAAGCCCAAGAGTTGTGATGGCATATGATGGTGATAAGGCCGGCCGTGCAGCAGCACTAAAAGCATCAAGACTACTCAGTGCGAGCGGATTTAACGGCGGCGTAGTTGTCTTTGAGGGAGGACTTGACCCTGCTGATATGGTAAAAGAGGGAAGAGTTGAAGAGCTTAGTGATATGTTTCGAGGAGCAAAACCTTTCATAGAATTTGTGCTAAGTGAGATACTCTCACTGTACAACCTACACGATCCAAAAGAAAAAGAGAGCTGTATGGCTGAGGGTGTGGCATATCTTAAAACACTTTCACCGATACTGCAAGAGGAATACAGAACCTACCTCGCTTCACGTTTGGGCGGGCTGGGAGTATCACCTTCGCTTATCCGGCTCAACTCTGGGCAACAAAACAGTATGCAAAATGCGCCATTGATGCAAAAAAATACCCATAAAGATATGTGGGAACTCTCACTCATTAAAACAGTGATGGAGCATCCTGAATTTATTGACCATATTTTAGATGTCATTGACCCCTCTTTATTGCAGTTTCACGCAAGAGAATTCTCCTTGGCGCTTGCCGGTAAAAGTGATGCACCGGAGCTTATGGAGATAACAATCGATGAAGGAGTCCGCGCTTTAAAAGATGAAGAATCGCTCAATGCCGAACTGATAACTTTTTTGACAAAGTACTATGAGCGAGAGTTGAAAAAGGTAAATTTTGCAACAAACATCTCTTTTGAGGAGAAAGCATTTTACATCCGTAAATATCGCGATAAAATCACAAAACTTAAACGTGGAGAGTTAGTTTGACCTATTTAATACATTTTCATCTCTTAGCTGCCATTGCCTGGATAGGTGGCTCCATCTTTATGTTTGTTTTAGGCATTACTTTGACAGATAAAGAGAAGCAAAAAGAAGTTTACCCCCATGTTGGTCCTATTTTTGGTTATTTTGAGCTTGTATCCTTGTTGATTCTTTTAGTGAGTGGTGTGATTATGATCCAGACAGATGGTTTGCTTCACCTGCTGCTGAGTGATGACACAAGTAAAGTTGCAGAGCTTTTAAAAATGAAACTTTGGCTTGTCCTCTCTTTGGTTATAGCAACTATTGTCCATTTTTTCATTGCCTACAGAACGAACAACAGACCAAGAACAAATCTTGAAAACTTTATCTCACGCGGCTCTTCTCTTTTTATCTTTTTTGTTAACCTCTTTGTTTTACACTATGCGATTATGATTCGGACTATTTTGGCATAAAGTTCATACAATTTTTGTTATACTATTGTAAATATAAGAAGTCAAATAAGTAAAAAGGTTGATTTATGGCAGGAATTCATTTCTCTTTTGACAATTTCGAGCAGTTGCTCTCTCTTAACATTGGTATATCTGACAGACTTGATGAAAACAGAGCGGAGAGTTTTACACTTTTGTACTGTAATTTTTCTGGAATATCTCAAGATGTTGTAGATGCGGCACTTTTAGAGATTCTACGCGCCTCTGATGCTATTGTTAATCATGAGAGCGATTACTTTTTTGTCCTTCCTTATACGGACAAGTATGGTGCAGAGATAGTTAAAAAAATGTTTGATGAGTTTTTTGCCCAGTATTTAAAATCTTTTTTACTCTCTTATCCTGCTGACGGTGAAACAGCTAAAGCACTACTTGAGGGCATGCAAGACAGTGTCGGAACATTTTTTAAAAATGACCTGCACTGTTTAGATAGATTTACAAGAGATTACTAAAGGGCATCTCTAAAACTCTTTTTTCTCAAACTTATAATATTTAGAATTTTTATAAAAAGAGACAGCTTCACTTATTTTTTGTTCTGTGTATATCTTCTTGTCGCAGACCCATCTACACTTTATTTTTTTGTTCTCCATCGCAGCACGATTTTCTTTGGAGAACTGCGTATCGTAAATCTTTTCGCAAAACAGTAGTGTCGGTAGAATTAAAACAAGGAGATATTTCATAAGCTTCATATCGACATTATAAACGAATAATTTATAAAATGGAACAAAATATGCTATTTCTTCTAAAAACCTCTCTATTTTAAGAGATAAATGCGAAGGAGCAGCGTGTGATTGCCTTAGATTTAAAACAAGAAACACCCACGTCTGCAACTGTCTCCCATTTAGGTTCTAAGGGAGAAAAAAGTGAGGGTGTTCTCTCCTTTTCCGCTCTTTTAAAAGGTATTAAAGAGGGCGATAAAGCTGTACAAAATGGTGCGCTTGTTTTATCTCTTAATGATGCAAAAGGGGATGTGAAAACTTCTAAAGAGTCTAAAGCTTTAGAACTTTTGGGGATAAATCCGGAAGTAAAAGCAGCACTTTCACCACAAGATTTTAAACTGCTCATAAAAGATGCCAAAGCATATCTCAAAGACAAAATCATAAATACTGAAGGTTTTAAGCGTTCGGAGATAGATAAACTGCCAAAAACTCTCAAAGGTTTGGTGCAGGTTGCTAAAAAAATCGGTGTTGATATTTCAAAGATTACACTTGAAGAGATCCGTCCGCAGATAAAGAGTGCAGAGACAAAAAGTGATGCAATACAAACTCTTGATATGAAAAAAGAAACTGTCTCAAAGAAACAGGTGAGCAGTGCTGTGGGATTAGAGAGTACTGTCTTGGATGTAAAAGCGAAACATCTTAAAAAAGATCTCAAGACCAACAGTGATGCTATAGATGAGGCAGGGCTTGATGCGCAGATAAAAACACAACAAAAGCCATTACCTAAAGAAACATTACTTTTTAAGGTGCAAAAAAGTGCTGAAATTTCAACACAGCAGATAGTAAGTGCAAAAGCTATCCATAGTAATGGTGTTGCAGCTGCTACGCCGAAAAAACGAGCAGATGAGACATTGAAGCTTCTGCTGCAGGGAGAAAAAACTGCCAAGGGGGAGGGCTCTGTTTTAACAAGTGATTTTTCTGTTGCTACGGCAAAAGTAATTGCTCCACATGCAA
>Ga0256829_1002015_pt1 | contig 15685 bp, 16 predicted proteins | sample 131447metaG_FD_185979 | JGI IMG/M metagenome (GOLD analysis project Ga0256829, IMG submission 185979) | Hydrothermal vent microbial communities from Lau Basin, Pacific Ocean - 131-447 | ecosystem: Environmental > Aquatic > Marine > Hydrothermal vents | place: Pacific Ocean: Lau Basin | collected...
GTCTCTAAAGCTTCAGCTCAGACACGTTGCGGAAATCGCCAAAAGTGCCTTTGACGAAGCTGTTAAACGCAATCGAATGACGATCTGATTTGGTCGCATTCGGCTCAACCAAGTGCTGCAAATCCGACGAAAACAAAATGAGATCGCCTTGCGCCGGAGAAACCACCCGGTAGGGGGCGTTGAAGATGTTCGTCTTCTCGGCTTCTGGACGCAGCTGTATCTGCTGATAGGTGCGATGGCGATCAAAGATCATGTTCGCGGCCGGCGATTGCAATGGCGCGTAATAGAGTGATCCTGAAACGATCGAGTTGGAATGCGTATGCCCGTGCATCCCAGCACCCGGCGGGTTCACCAATGACCAAGACTGAGTGACATACAGTGTTTGCTGAACGCCAATAACTTCGCGCGCGAAGGTCTGCAGAGCCTCTTCAACCGCTTCGGCAATCGATGCCAGTTCTGGACGTTCGAAGATATACAGATCTTCGGAAATCAGATTGGTCTGATTGTTCACCATTTTGAGCTGCTGGATGAAGCGTATTTGCTCTTCGCTGATGGCCGAGCTGATATTCGTTCGAAACAGCGGTTCAGCGAATAGCGGCTCGATTTTAAAATCGATATTTCCCATAGTTTTTCCTCTCCCTTCTTCGCCAATATAACAAAAGGGGAGTGTGGGGAATGGACTCAGACGCACGTATTACAGCGTCGCGAGGAGTTGAGTTATGTAAAGGTGACAGCGGTGCACGCCGTCAGCGTTCGGAGTCAGTAAAGCGCGACTTCCAGAGTGCCTCGCAGGCTTAACCCGGTCCCGAGTTCACGGCCCTCAGCTTCGATCATATACGGCCCAACGCCCAGCTTTTGCAATTGTGCATAGATCTGCTCGGCCTGGTTTGAGTGGATCAAGCCTTTGGCGTTGACGACGAAAGAGGGCGTCAAACAGGCGCTTCGACTGATCGGCGGGGCATACCCATCCTCAAACGTGTTTGGCTTGATGCGCCAAGCGAAAATCTTCAGCTGGTCTTCAATTCGCAAGGGTTTCTGATCGCGCCCGACAAAGGCCATGGTGAGCAGGGGATCGGAGACATCGAGCAGGCCATCAAGCGCGCCGCGAATTCGCAAATCATAATCTTGAACGCGGTAAAGTTCTAAGCCTTGCATGGATGTCGTGTCCCGAACGCAATTCGACATTGGAAGATTGGTCGGGCTGAATATTCCAGCGGCGCGTAAAGGAAGATTGTGAGCGGTCTGTTGAACTTCACAGATCGTATTAAGCAATCTGGTTTCGAGACGGCCTAGGCAACAGAGCTTTCGGTTTCGGCCGCGCTTGCAAGCTCTTCCGGAAACGCCATGACGCGGTTTCGACCGAGATCTTTCGCCTGGCGCAGGCACATATCCGCACGTTGCACCGCTTGTTCCAAGGTCTCTTCTTTGCGGCAAACAATCGCGCCAATACTGGCTTGCAGGTTGATCGGCACGTCATTGAAAGTGATCTGTAGCGTTTCAATCTGCCGTCGCAGACGCTCAGCCGCGCGAAGTGCCGATTGGTGGCCAGAATCAGAGAGGAGAACAGCAAACTCTTCTCCGCCCCAGCGGGCGACATCATCGGTTCCGAACCGGCAGGTTGTATTCAAGTGATCTGCGAGCGTTTTAAGCGCCGCGTCTCCACCGGCATGGCCATGCTTGTCATTGATTGTTTTGAAGTAATCGAGATCAATCAACAGCAGAGAAACCGGGCGATTGGTTCGCCGGTAACGCGCCGACTCACGCTCATAGCGATGAGCAAATGCGCGGCGATTGAGCAATCCCGTCAGGGGATCAGTTGTCGCGAGTTCGAGCAATTGTTCCTGAACTTTAATCAGCTTGTGCGAGTAGATCGCCATGATGATCGAAGCAGGCGGCGCCAGAACGCATGAGGCGATGACCGCTGTATAGGTCACCGTGTTCACCCCATACGACGCAAGATACGGCGCAATGAAGGCGGTGAAGTGCACAGTCGCGCTGATTAATACGACCGATAAAAGGATCGCATAAACAGTGGTGTGTAGACGTGATGACGTACTCAGCATTACTAAAGTCCCTTGCGCCCTCGGTACAAGGAAAGTCCGAAATCACGGTTCATTTGATCGATGAAATTTAATCGATCTGCCGATTAATCTTCAAAAATGATCTGTGGCGCCGGTTTTGTCTGCAGGGCGTCGAGGCTTAGAGCGACTTCGCGTGCAACCCCGGTAAACATCTCAGCCACAGAGCCAGTCCCCAACGCGGCGGGGCGGCCCTGATCTCCGCCTTCGCGAATGTCTTGAAGCATAGGAATTTGCGCGATCAGAGGCAGTCCCAAAGCGCGGGCGATTTCTGTGCCGCCGCCTTGCCCCATGAGATAGTGCTTCGTGCCCGACGGATCTTCGAACCAGCTCATGGTTTCGACGATGCCCAATACAGGAACATGGGTTTTTGCAAACATCGCGGCGCCGCGGCGAACGTCTGCCAGCGCAACTTCCTGCGGTGTGGTCACAATGATGGCCGCATCAACTGGAACGCGCTGGGCAAGAGTGAGTTGGGCCTCACCGGTCCCGGGAGGTGTGTCGATGATCAGCAGATCCAACGGGTTTTCTGGCGCGCCCCATGCAGCATCATTGACCATTTGTGTGATCGCCGATTGCACGATCGGGCCACGCCAGATCATCGGGGCATCCGGATCTGTCAGGTAGCCAATCGAAAGCGTTTCAATGCCATGAGCTTGAACCGGGATGAGCTTTTGGTCTGCATTGCTCTCCGGGCTCGCGTCCGGTACGCCCAGCATGGTTGGTATCGAAGGGCCATATATGTCCGCATCGAGCAGGCCGACTCGCAAGCCTTGTTTGGCAAAACTCGCCGCCAGGTTCACCGAGACCGTTGATTTTCCGACGCCGCCTTTCGCGCTTGCGACAACCAGAATCCGCGAAATCCCTGGAATGGGTGCAATTTGAGAGGCCTGGTCGGGCTGGCCCTGGGAGAGCGCCTCATCCGAAAGCCGTGCACCTTTTTTAACGCGGCGCGGACTGGCATGCGTCGGGATCGCTTGCGTACTCGAACTGCCTTGCGGGGCCTCTGCGGTTAAAACTGAGCGAACTTCGGTCACGCCATCAATTGCCGATGTACGAGCTTCGGCTTCAATTCGAATCGTTTCGGCCCGTTCGAGATCGTCGGCGCGTGTTTCGATGATCAATGTGACCTGACCACCATCAGCGATTCGCACCCCTGAGAGCCATTCTGGTGACCCAAGGGCAGTCCTTATTGTCGCATCTGATAGCGGTTTACGCTCTTTCTTGTCCCAAAACATGGGCTATGTCCTTGATGAAGGGGCCTTTCGAACGCAAATAGGCACGAGGCAGATAAAAAGCCAGACATCTGGTGTGACCAAAAGGAGGGGCAATGCCCTGGAACGATAATAGTGGAAATGGCGACGAGCCTCCCAAGGCCAATGGCGGCCCGTGGGGCAGTGGCGGTTCTGGAGGCAATGGCGATGGCGGTTCACCCTGGGGACGACCCGGTGGCGGCGGCCAGGGCGGCGGCTCTGACATAGAGGACCAGATGCGCAAGATGCAGGAACGCTTTTCGCGTCGCGGCCGTGGTGGCGGCGGCGGCGGTCGAGGCGGTCCTAATCTTGGGCCAGGCGGCTTTTTGGTGCTCGGCGTCGTGGCTGCGATCGCGTGGCTGGCAACCGGCGTCGTGATCGTTGACGAAGGCGAGCGCGCTGCAGTGTTCCGCTTCGGCGAGTACCAAAAGAATTTCGCGCCAGGTCTGCACGTGCACTTGCCTGCACCCATCGAAACTCACGAAGTGCTGCCATCAGAGCGCCAACAAGAGACGCAGATCGGTATCAATCAGGGCGAAAGCCTGATGCTGACCGGCGACGAGAACATCGTCGACGTTCAGTTCCGCGTGTTCTGGTACTATGACGGTGAAAACCCTCAGGATTTCATTCTCAATATCGATAATGGCACGCCGCTGGTGAAAGCCGCAGCTGAAAGTGTCATGCGGGAAGTTGTCGGTAAGTCGACACTTGATGCCGTCCTGACAACGGGACGTGGTGAAATCGCGACCATTGTGCGGGATCAATTGCAAGAACTACTCGCCGATTATGGCGCAGGCGTTCAAATTGAAAACGTCGAGATCCAGGAAGCCCTAGCACCGGCTCCGGTTCGTGCGGACTTTATTGACGTGATCAATGCCGGTCAGGATGCTGAGCGTCTCGTCCAGGAAGCTAATCGTTACGCGAATGACATCGTTCCGCGTGCCCGTGGTGAAGCGCAGCAAATTCTGCAAGATGCACAGGCCTATCGCGACCGTGTGATCGCTGACGCAACCGGTGAAGCTGATCGTTTCATTCAGATTTTGCTCGAGTATCGCAAAGCGCCGCAAGTTACGCGTGAGCGGATGTATCTCGAAACAATGGAGCGTGTCTTGAACCGTACAGACAAGCTCATCCTTGATAGCAACTCTGGCGCAGTTCCATATCTGCCGCTGGATCGCGTCAACCGAAGCGGTGGAGGGAACTAATCATGAAACCGTTTGGAGTTATTGGCATCGTCGCCGTGATCGCCGCCCTCGTGGCCGTGCTCAATTCATTCTTCATCGTCGACCAACGCCAGCAATCGCTGGTCTTGCAAGTTGGTGCTGCCGTTGAAGCCTATAATGAGCCGGGTACCGATGAGGCGGGCCTCAAGTTTAAAATCCCATTCGTTCAGTCGGTTGTCACCTATGACAAACGAAACCTCGGATTGGATGTTCCAGACATCGAAGTCTTTGCATCCAACCAGGAGCAGCTGATCGTCGACGCGTTTGTGCGCTGGCGGATTTCTGAGCCTTTGGCCTTCTATCAGCGCTTGGGAACGCAGCGTGAAGCGCAGAACCAGCTCTTGCGCTTTACCGATACCGCGATCCGTAACGCGCTCGGTAGTCAATTGCCGGAAGAGATCATTTCTGGTCAGCGTTCGGAATTGATGGACGAGATTCGTGACAATCTCAGCGGTTCGATCGCTGGTCGCGGCATCGACATTATCGATGTTCGGATCAAACGCGTCGATCTTCCGCCGGATGTATCTCAGCGCGTGTTTGACCGTATGGCCGCAACGCGGAACCAGCAGGCCGAACAAATTCGAGCTGAAGGTGACGAGCGCGCTAAGCTCGTCCGCGCGGAAGCCGAACGTGAGCGGACTGTTCTGCTCGCGGAAGCCCGCCGAGAATCAGAACAGATTCGCGGTGAAGGCGACGCGCAACGGAACGAGATCTATGCGCAAGCCTATGAGCAGGACCGTGAGTTCTTCCGCTTCCAGCGTGCTTTGATCGCGTGTGAGCAAGCTTTCACACAAGGTACACAACTGGTCGTGGGCCCCGACAATCTCGGCCTATGCGATGAGTTCATCGAACAGGCGCGCGTTAATGGCACAGCCAGACGCTAACTGATCGCGCCGTATCTATTTAGCCCCGCCCAGCCTATGCTGCGGCGGGGCTTTTGATTCGGGAGCGGCAGACATGCTCACTATTATTCTCGCCGGTATTGGCATGTGGTTCCTGCTCGAAGGGGCGATCTATGCGGGTATGCCGGATGCGATGAAACGCTTTGGTGCCTGGTTGTCTGAGATGCCGGAAAACACCATTCGACAGTCTGGGCTGTGGTCAATGGCGATTGGCGCGCTGCTCCTTTACGTAATGGTGAGATTTGGTGGGTGAGAAAGGCTTGCACGCTGCCCAGATAACGCCCTAGTTAGGGTTAAGATGCGTTACATCTGTAGGAGAACCCGTTGATGCGTAAAACCGTCTCTGCCTTTGCTCTTGTTATGCTCGCCGCTCACACTGCGGCTGGTCAGTCGTTGTCGGACACCTTAGAGCGCGTTGAGACAGGGGATGAGCAGGCGCGTCCGGATAGTTTCTCGCAACTTTCCAAGCAATTGATGCCCGCGGTTGTGAACATCACGACATCGAAAGTCATCGCCAACGATTTACCCATGTTCGAAGACGGCGAACCGCTGAGCGAGTTCAATCCGTTTTTTGGCCGTGACCCGGAAGGGTTCAGCCAAGAGGGGGCGCTTGGCTCGGGATTTGTGATCTCCGCGGATGGTCTGATTGTCACCAATGATCACGTGATCACCGGCGCCGATGAAATCAACGCCGTGTTTTCCGATGGGCGGACGCTTCGCGCAGAGCTTATCGGAACCGATGAAGCGACCGATATTGCCGTCTTGAAAGTCGAACAAGACGAACCGTTTCCATATGTAGAATGGGCCGATAGCGAGAGCGCGCAGGTTGGCGATTGGGTGATGGCGATCGGGAACCCGTTTGGGTTTGGCGGATCTGTGTCGGTCGGAATTGTCTCGGCGCGCAATCGTGACATTCAGTCCGGAAACTATGACAACTATATCCAGACCGACGCGGCGATTAATTCCGGCAATTCCGGTGGCCCTCTGTTCAATCTGAATGGTGAAGTGCTGGGTGTGAACACGGCGATCATAACACCGACCGGCGGCTCTGTTGGGCTTGGTTTCTCGATCCCGTCCAATCTCGCAAAGCAGATTAGCCAGCAATTGATCGACTTCGGCAAAGCCCGACGCGGGTGGTTTGGCGTGAACATCCAAAACGCTGATCGTGATCTCGCGCAGGCCTATGGCTTGGAAGAGGGCACGGGCGTGATCATCACGCGTATCACTGCAGATGGGCCGGCATCGAAGGCCAATTTTGAAGTCGGCGATCTCATCCTGACATTTGATGGCCGCGAAGTGGAAGACGAAAGAGCGCTGAGCTTGATCGTGGCGGATACTGAGATTGGCAAAATGGTTGACGTTGAGCTGATCCGAGATGGCCGCACGCTTGTGGTTGAGTTTGAGCTCGGGGAGCTCAACGCAGATTCGGATGCCGAAGAAGAGGAAGTGGTCGAAACGGAAAGCACGCTGACGGACAATCTGCTCGGCGTGGATTTTGTGGAGCTCACCGAGGACGAACGCCGGCGTTACCGAATTCCGGGTGATATTTCTGGGGTTCTTGTGCGTTCGGTTTCTCCGCGCGGGCCAAGCTTTGGCAAATTGCGCAAAGGTGACGTCGTCATGGAAATGGCGTTTAACGTCGTCGAGACACCGGAAGATGCGCTGGTTGCAATGGATGAAGCCGCTGATCGTGAAGGGCAGCCGCTTCTTGTGCGCGTGTATCGAAATCGCCAAACGCGTTTCCAGGCAATTGATGTGGACGTGCGGGGCTAATCCCTAGTTGCGCCACACGATTTCGCTGTCGGAATAGCCCTGAAAATAAAGCGCGGTCGTTAGGTCGGTCACATTGATCGCGGCATCTGCGGCTTCGGCGACGATCGGTTTTGCATGTACGGCAAGGCCAAGACCGGCCGCTTCAATCATTGCAAGATCATTCGCACCGTCGCCCATGGCCAGCGCATCTTGCCGATTGAGGCCATTCGCAAACGCCGCATCATCAAGCGCATCGAGCTTGGCTTCGCGTCCAAGGATTGGGCGCCCAACCTCGCCGGTGAGCGCGGCGCCATCATCGATCAGGATGTTGCCTCGGTCGCCCTGAAAGCCAGCAGCCTCAGCGACCCTTGCGGTGAAATAGGTGAAGCCGCCGGAGACGAGCAGGCAAAATGCCTTGTTGGCGGTCATCGTCGCGGTGAGGGTTGATCCACCAGGCATCAGCGTTATCCGCTCATCATAACATTGTGCGAGCGCGTCCAATGAAAGGCCCTTGAGCTTGCCCACTCGTTCGGTGAGCGCGCCTTCGAAATCAAGCTCTCCAGCCATGGCGCGGGCGGTGATGGCAGCGATTTCGTCTTTCAGGCCGGCATAGGCGGCGAGCTCATCCAGACATTCTTGCTGAATGATTGTGGAGTCCATATCCGAGATAAGCAGGCGCTTGCGTCGGTTGCGAGCCGGCAGTAGCGCGACATCGGCGGTTTCCCCGAATTCATCGCGGAGATGGGCCCGCGTCGCCTTGATATCCGCGTTGCCAATCGAGACAGCAATCTCGACGGCGGCCCATTTTTCTTCAGTCCCCAATAAACGCACATGACTGGTTTGAATGAGGCCCGCAGATTGGCAGGCAGCTTCGAGCTTGGCGCCGAGTTTCATGAAGCCATAGCTCACGGGTGCAACGGCGGTTGCAACATGTGAAGATCGAGGAGAATTGTCCGTCATCGCAGCATTCCTGGCTTTACGCTTAGCGGCCTGCTTCTTACGACTAAATCTATGAAGCCCGCAATCTTAATTCATGGCCCAACCGCGAGCGGCAAATCAGCCCTCTCTGTCGCGCTTGCCAAGCGACTGGATGGCGAGGTCATAAACGCCGATTCTATGCAGGTCTATCGTGATTTAAGAGTTATCTCTGCTCGCCCAGCTGTCGCAGAGATGGACGGTGTTGAGCACCACCTGTTTGGTCATATCGCTGCGAGCGAACGCTACTCTACAGGCAGGTGGCTCGATGACGTAAAGCCGGTGATCGCTAAAGTTCAGCGACGCGGAAAGGTGCCAATCATTATTGGTGGAACCGGGCTTTACCACCTCGCATTGGTTGAAGGCCTGTCTGAAATTCCACCTGTGCCAGACGATATCCGCAGCGATGTCACCGAAATCTTCAAGGCTGGCGGCGTACCTGCGCTGCGCGAAAAGCTGGAGCAAGTAGATCGCGAGACGGCCGAGCGCCTGGGAGAGGGCGATAAGCAGCGTCTATCGCGCGCCTTGGAGGTATGGCTGGCGACTGGGAAGACTATAAGTAGCTTCCAAGGCAAGAAAGGACGCCCCATACTAGGCGAGGGCGAGTGGCTCGGCGTCGCATTAACGCCAACCCGGTCTCGCCTCTATGCGCGGATAGATCGCCGCTTCGAAGGCATGTTGATGGAAGGCGCGATGGAAGAAGCGCGCGGCCTTGCGGGTCAAGGACTGCCGGATGATCTGCCCGCAATGAAGGCGCACGGCATTCCTTGGTTGATTGCGTATCTTCGCGGCGAGATGAGCGCCGAAGGCGCGGCCGAGAACGCAAAGCGCGACACACGCCGATATGCCAAAAGGCAATTCACTTGGATTGGACGGCAATTCCCATTCTGGCCGCGAATACCAAGTCTTTCGATCGAAGATCGATTAAGGGTAATTCATGCCCTCTATAAGGAGGTTGACGGGGCATAATAGGTAAGATATGCCCCAATTAACTTTTGGGAGGAAACGCTTCATGCGTCCAACAGTCGTACTCGTTATTAGGCACCTGCACTGACGTTATTCTACGTCGGTCGCAGGTGCTTATAACCGGGTCTCTTCACAGAGACCCTTTTTTTTAACCTGAACTAGACCCCATCAACCCCTGCAAACCCTTAAGGATCAAGATCATGGAAATGCAGACCAAGCCTGAGGCCAAGACCGACACTGACCAGATGACTGGAGCAGAAATCGTCATCACTGCGCTAAAGGAACAAGGGGTGGAGGTGATGTTCGGGTATCCCGGTGGGGCGGTCCTCCCAATCTATGATGCGCTGTTCACCGAACCATCTATCCGGCACGTTCTGGTGCGCCATGAACAGGGCGCGGGACATGCCGCCGAGGGCTATGCCCGGTCGACGGGTAATGCCGGTGTCGCGCTGGTGACCTCAGGCCCTGGTGCAACCAATATGGTTACGCCGATCACAGATGCGATGATGGATTCCATCCCGATGGTTGTTCTCACAGGGCAAGTGCCGACGCATTTGATCGGCACTGATGCGTTCCAGGAATGTGATACGGTTGGCATCACACGCTGCTGCGCCAAACACAACTATCTCGTCACGGATGTGAATGAGCTGGCGCGGACCATCCATGAGGCCTTCTTGATTGCCACGACAGGCCGTCCCGGGCCGGTGGTCATTGATATTCCGAAAGACGTGCAGTTCGCGACGGGCTCTTATGTTGGCAAAGAGGGGATCCATAAAGCCACTTACCGCCCGCAGACAGAGCCAGATGAAAAAGCCATCAAGCGCGCGGTTGAGCTGATGAAGCAAGCGCGGCGCCCAGTATTCTATACAGGCGGCGGTGTCATCAATTCGGGTCCAGAGGCCAGCCAAGCCTTGCGCAAGCTGCAAAAGTTGACCGGTTTTCCTGTCACGTCGACTTTGATGGGGCTCGGTGCATTTCCAGCCAGCCATGATGATTGGCTCGGCATGCTTGGCATGCACGGCTCATATGAGGCCAATAATGCGATGCACGACTGTGATTTGATGATCTGCGTTGGCGCACGGTTTGATGATCGCGTTACCGGACGTATTGATGCGTTCTCGCCCGGCTCCAAGAAGATCCATATCGACATTGATCCAAGCTCGATCAACAAGGTCATTCGCGCCGATGTCCCGATCATTGCCGACTCGGGCAGGGCCCTTGAGGCGATCACCAAAGCCTGGGGTAAAACCAAACCGAAAGACATTTCGGACTGGAAGGCGCAGATCGAGACTTGGCGCGCGCGAAACTGCTTTGCCTATGCAAAGAGCGAAACCGAGATCAAACCGCAATACGCGATTGAGCGGCTCTACGAACTCACCAAAGATCGAGAGACCTATATTTCGACCGAGGTTGGCCAGCATCAGATGTGGGCGGCGCAGCACTATCATTTTGAGGACCCAAATCGCTGGATGACCAGTGGTGGACTCGGAACGATGGGTTATGGCTTGCCGGCGGCTGTTGGAATTCAGGCGGCACATACCGATGCTTTGGTCATCGATATTGCGGGCGAAGCATCGGTTCAAATGGTGCTTCAAGAAGTATCGACGGCGGTTCAGCACAACCTTCCGATCAAGATCTTTGTCCTCAACAATGAGTGGATGGGCATGGTACGCCAATGGCAGGAGCTGCTGCATGGGGAGCGCTACTCCCACTCATACTCAGAGAGCTTGCCGGATTTTGTGAAATTGGCTGAAGCCTATGGCGCCCTTGGACTGATCTGTGACGATCCGAACGAGCTGGATGGCAAAATCCAAGAGATGATTGATTATGACGGACCGGTGATTTTCGATTGCCGGGTCACAAAAGCGGAAAACTGCTTGCCGATGATCCCGTCAGGTGCGGCGCATAATGAAATGATTTTGTCGGAAATCACCGGCGATGAAATTGATGAGGCCGGACGAAAGCTTGTCTGATGACATCTGGCCTCTTTTCCCTAGCGCACGCCTCTGGCAGAAGCAGTCCCTCGCGCACAGACAAAGCCGAAGGGATTGAGAACATGTTGGCATGGCTCAATGATCACATTGAAATCGTGGTCGCTATTCTGTCAGCGGTGATCGCGGTGTTTGGCGCTTTGGTCAGCCGCAACGAGACCCGCAAACAACGGGCGCTGCAGATGGAAAATCTGCGCCATAATGTTGACGCTCAAAGCCTGGGTTGGGGCAATTCCTGTATTGATGTGCTGAACCGCGCGGCCATGTTTGCGCGAACCCGCCAGCACCAGGCGAATGATCAGAGCTTCTTGCAGCAACGGGTCAATATGATGCTGGTCATCTCTTCGCTGGTAGAACGCGGGCGTCTGTTCTTTCCGAACATCGATCCCAGCAGCAAGGGAAGCGAGAAAGAAGGCGCCTATCGTGGATCGCGTCCACCAATCTTGGACGCCTTGATGTTTGCTTATTATGAAGTCGAAGCGCTGACCCGCCAGGGTGGTCCTACAGCGGACAATAGCGCAGAATTCATTGAAGATTGTCGCCGCCTGCTTGTAACCGAGTTGCAGGCGCATCTTGATCCTCGCCGCCGCGACGCCATGGTTGATCGCTATGACGATCAGCGCCTCGTTCATCGCGGAGAAGCGATTGCACGCGCGAACGCGCTTTTATCCAAACTAAAATCACGGCGCCCGGGAATCCATCTCGGCGAGCGCAAGGAGACTCTTCAATGAGCGACAGCCCTGCCAGTGCATATGATATGAGCCATGTTGAAGAAGCTGATGAGCGTCGCACGCTTGCGGTGATCGTCGACAACGAACCAGGTGTGCTCGGCCGCGTGGTCGGTCTGTTTTCTGCGCGCGGTTACAATATCGAGAGCCTTACCGTCGCTGAAGTTGATCGCGATCGGCACCGCTCGCGCATCACAATCGTGACGGCAGGAACCGCACATACGCTCGAGCAAATCGAAGCGCAGCTGTTGCGTCTGGTCCCCGTGGCCAACGTCACCGACATTACGCGATCCAAGCGCGGTATCGAGCGAGAGCTCGCCTTGATCAAAGTTGCTGGCGAAGGCGACAAGCGCGTCGAGGCGCTTCGCATTGCTGAGATCTTCCGGGCGCGGGTCATCGATACAACGAATAAGAGCTTCATTTTTGAGCTGACCGGTGCGAGCGACAAGATTGATCAATTTTGCGCTCTGATGGACCCGTTGGGCCTTGTTGAAGTGAGCCGGACGGGTGTTCTCTCCATCAAACGCGGGGCCGAAAAGGGATGAATTCGGCGTTTGACCGCGATGTCTGGGCAGTTTTCGGAATGCCACTGGACAATGTCAGTCTCGATGAGGCTGCGCGCCTGATCGAGCAAGCGGTCAAGACGCGAACCCGCCTGTCTTTTGTGACCCCGAACGTCAATTGGATGGTTCGCGCTCTCAAGAATGAAGAGGCGATGCGCCAGATCGTGAACGCAGATCTCAGCCTGGCAGACGGCGCGCCTGTCGTTTGGCTTGCCCGGCAGTTGGGGATGCCGCTTGAAGAGCGTGTTGCTGGATCGGATTTGTTTGATCGGCTGCGCAGTGATGCATCATCAGACGCTTTGCCGATCCGCGTTTTCTTCTTTGGTGGCCGTGAAGGCGCAGCCGAAGCGGCCTTCAATGCTCTGAACGAAGAACAGGGGCGTATGATCGCTGCGGGTTGGCACAATCCGGGATTTGGCGACGTTGAGAGCATGAGCTCCACACAAATTCGCGATAAGATCAACGCGGCCAACCCAGACTTCATCATTGTCTCGCTTGGCGCTGCGAAAGGACAGGATTGGATCGAGTATAATCAATCAAACCTCGAAGCCCCAGTGATTGCGCATCTCGGCGCAGTCGTTGATTTTGTAGCGGGCTCCATTCAGCGCGCCCCAGGCTGGGTATCGCGCTTAGGAGTGGAGTGGGTTTGGCGAATATTTGCTGAGCCATCTCTTTGGAGACGCTATTGGAATGACGGCAAAGACTTGATTGGCATTGTAAAAGGCAACCTTGGCCGCTTGAAAAAGGCTGCGCGGCCAAAACAGACGCGCCAACCTGTCGAGGCTGCGTTCAATGGAAGTGCGCTGACCATGTCCGGCGATCTGGTCTTGGAAACCCGTGAAGAGATCCGAGATAACCTGTCTCGCGCTGCGCAAAAACCAGGCGATTGCCAGTTGGATCTGACAGCTGTTCGCACAATCGATGCCTCGGCGCTTGGCCAGCTCAGAATGCTTGAGCAATGTCTGATGCGCCGCGGTAATCGCCTCGAGATTTTACCATCACCCGAAATAGAACCGGCCCTTCAGGTCGCAAGAATGACCCTCTAAGGAGTAATGTAGAGATGAACATTTTTTATGAGCAGGACGCAGACCTCGCCCTTATTCAGGGCAAAAAGGTTGGTGTTGTCGGCTATGGCAGCCAAGGCCATGCCCACGCCCTCAACCTAAAAGACAATGGCGTCGATGTCCGCATCGGTTTGCAAGCGACATCTGCTTCTAAACCAAAAGCAGAGGCTGAAGGCCTGACGGTCATGAGCCCGAGCGAGATCACCCAATGGGCAGATGTGGTCATGATCCTCGTCCCAGACGAGAAGCAGGCTGTACTTTGGGCGAACGAAATCGAGCCACATGTGCGCGAAGGGCAGCACATCATGTTCGGTCACGGTTTCAACATTCATTACAATCTGATCCGTCCGCCAGCCAATGTTGATGTGTCTTTGTCGGCTCCAAAAGGCCCGGGCCACACGCTCCGCGCGCAGTATCAAATGGGCTTTGGTCTTCCAGGTCTCGTCGCAATCCACCAAGATGCAACAGGCACCGCGAAAGACGTCGCTCTGTCTTACTCCAAGGGCATCGGCAACACCCGCGCTGGTGTGATCGAAACCTCATTCAAGGAAGAGACCGAAACTGACCTGTTCGGCGAGCAGGCTGTCCTTTGCGGCGGTATTGTCGAGCTGATTAAAGCTGGCTTCGAAACGCTGGTTGAGGCCGGTTATGCTCCTGAGATGGCGTATTTTGAGTGCCTTCACGAGACCAAACTGATCGTCGATCTGATCTATGAAGGCGGTATCGCCAACATGAACTACTCGATCTCGAACACCGCTGAGTATGGCGAATATGTCTCTGGCCCGCGTGTTGTGGATAGCGAAAGCAAAAAGGCAATGAAGGCGGTTCTGGACGACATCCAGTCCGGTAAATTTGCGCGCGACTGGGTGCTTGAGAATCAGGCCGGCGCGCCATCATTCCTGTCCATGCGCGCACGTACAAATGATCACCTGATCGAAGAGGTTGGTGAAAAACTTCGCGGCATGATGCACTGGGCGCAGAATGACCGCTTGGTGGATAAGAGCCGCAACTAAGGCCTTAGACAGATATAGAACGCTTGAGACCCCGCCATTCATTGGCGGGGTCTTTTGTTTTTACCGACTGGTTTTTTACATCGCCGCGACTTCTCTAAATCGTTGACACCGCTGTCACATGCGCGCATACGAAGCTGAGAAAACTATATCAAAAGGGAGCGGTATGGCGGAGTTTATTCCCGTCGGCTCGTTCGACATCGTAATCTTTGGTGGCACCGGCGATTTGGCGCGTCGAAAGCTGCTACCTGCCTTATATCACCGCTGGGCTGACGGACAGATCCCGGAAGATTCGCGAATCATCGGCGTGTCTCGGTCAGAGATGGACGACAAAGCGTTTCGGGCGTTTGCGTGCGAGGCTTGCGAGGAAGCTGCACCTGAGAGCCTGAGCAAATCAGAATGGAAGAAGTTTGAAAAACATCTCCATTATGTTGCGATGGACGCCACTCAGCCGGATGCTGATTGGGATGATCTCAAGAAGTTGCTGACCCTCGAGGCCGAACGCCCGCTCGTCTTCTATTTGGCCGTCACGCCAAAAATCTACGTGCCGATTTGCGAGGCACTCGGCAAAGCAGGGTTGAACGCGGGATCGTCTCGCGTCGTGCTCGAAAAACCGGTCGGGACCGATCTTGCATCCGCCCGCGCGATCAATGAAGGCGTTGGCGCCGTGTTCGCCGAAGAGTGTATCTATCGGATCGACCATTATCTCGGAAAAGAGACCGTCCAGAATCTTATGGTTTTGCGGTTCGCCAATTCGCTGTTTGAGCCGCTTTGGAATCGCACTGCGATTGATCACATTCAGATAACTGTATCAGAGCATTACGGTGTTGGTGATCGGGTCGGATACTATGACGGATCCGGCGCGCTGCGCGACATGGTGCAAAACCATTTGCTGCAACTCCTCTGTCTGATCGCGATGGAGCCGCCAAATTCTATCGACGGCGATGCCATCCGGATCGAAAAGATCAAAGTTCTGGAAGCGCTCCGCCCCATCAATGCGGATAAAGCTGGCCGCAATACGGTGCGCGCCCAATACGTGAAAGGCGCCGTTCAAGGCGAGGCTGTGCCGGGCTATCTCGACGAGCTTGGCGAGGAAAGCAGCACCGAAACATTCGTGGCGATTAAAGCCGCGATTGATAATTGGCGCTGGGCGCGGGTGCCGTTCTATCTGCGCACCGGT
>Ga0256829_1002016_pt1 | contig 15684 bp, 16 predicted proteins | sample 131447metaG_FD_185979 | JGI IMG/M metagenome (GOLD analysis project Ga0256829, IMG submission 185979) | Hydrothermal vent microbial communities from Lau Basin, Pacific Ocean - 131-447 | ecosystem: Environmental > Aquatic > Marine > Hydrothermal vents | place: Pacific Ocean: Lau Basin | collected...
GTCTAAATTATGATAAATTTTCCAAAAAATACGCAGATGGTTTTTCAAAGCTTTTAAGACTAGATGCGATTAAGGAAGATTTAGAGAAGAGACTTAAAACCAAAGTGGATTTTCTACCTGATAAAAACAAAATTATATTAGATGAGGTTTTGTATGTCTAAAGCTTTAAGAAGACTAAAAAATATATTGAGTGCTATTGATGATATAGATTTTATCATAAACTCAAAAATAAACAAAACAACAAAATCTATAGAAGACAAGATAATCAAGCCAGCAATCAGGATGAACATAATCCGCATTTCTGAAGAGTTTAAGAAACTAAAAGAACAAAAAAGTAAACCTCCGACCCTCTTAATCAATCTTTCCCTTAAAATTAATTATGTTATAATCACTATATTGATTAAAAAAAGGAGTGGCTATGCTTGTAGTATTGGATATAAAAAATAAATCTATGAAAGACAGATTTTTAAATTTTATAGCGACACTTGATTATGTAGATATAAAATCAAATAGTATGGATTTGGATATTTCCAATGATATATCTCCAAAAGAAGATAAAATTGATCAATTTGCTGGCATTTGGAAAGATAGAGATATAACAATTAAAAGCGTAAGAGAAAAAGCTTGGGCAAAATAATACTTGATACAGATATTTTCATTGAGGTGTTAATAGTAAAATATATAAAAATTGATTGGAGATAAAATGCAATTAACGATTGACATAAGGGAATCAGCATTAGATAAGGTAATGTACCTTTTAGAAAACCTAAAATCAGATATAAAAATTGTGTCTGATTTAAAAAACAAAACAAATATACCAAATAAAAAAACAATTCAAGCCATAAAAGAGGCCGACAATAATGAAGTTGAAGCTATTTCATTTGAAGATTTTAAAAAAGAGATGAAGCAGTGTATCGCTTAGAGCGAACTAAAACTTATATAAAAGAGTTTAGCAAAGTAAGATTCACAAATGATCAATATGTAAAATTTATTATGTTCATTGGAAAGTTGTTAGAAAATAAACTATTACCGCTAGAAGCAAAAGATCATTTACTTAAGGGAGAATACAAAGGCAATAGAGAGTTTCATATAAGTGGTGATTTATTAGTAATTTATAGAATCAAAGACGATGCTCTTCAACTAATTCGTATAGGAACTCATAGCGAACTTTTTAAGTAAAAAGTAAACCCCCAATCCCACTTAATATTAATAAAAAACATCTAGCTTTACCGTTCATTTACTCTTTTTTGTAACAATATACAAAATTTCTTCTAAAATTCTCCATTTTTTATTGTATTTCCTAAAATTTTGTGCTACAATGTCCTCGTAAAAAAATTTTTCAAGGAGAAAATATGAAATTAGCTAAACTTAGCTTGGCGGCTATAGTAGTTGCAAGTCTTTCTGCGAGCGCATTCGCAGCGGATTCACTTGCTGGTGCAATTAAGAATGGGAAAGTAAGTGGTCTATTACAGGCTTATGACTTTAATACAAAAAGTGCTGGTACTTCAGCTAATATAATTAACTTAGGTGTAGATTTATCTTATGTCACTGATAGTCTTTATGGTATTAGCGCAGGTGTTACAATGCAAAGCACTAATTCACCATGGGCAAATGCGGCAGCAAGAACTAAATTTGGTGGTACTATGTATGGTCCAGGTGCTGTTCTTTCAGAAGCATATTTGAAATACGCAATTAATGGTTTCTCCATAAAAGCCGGTCGACAATATGTTGGCACTCCATTAGTTGCAGGTAGTGGTTCAAGAACTACTAGACAAGCATTTAAAGGTGTTATCGCAGGTTATACTGGTGTTGCAAACACAGTGATAGGTGCTGGATATGTTACAAAGTATCAAAAGAGAACTAATGGCGCTGGACATATAGCACAATTTGGTAAATATAAAGATGGAGCTTGGACAGTATATGCAAAAAATCACTCTGTAAAAGGTCTAAAGTTATTGGCTGCCTACGCACATGCTAAAGGTGTTACATCTGTTGACGATACAAATTATTTTTATACCCAAGCAGATTATAGTGTTAAAATGAGTGGTGCTAATGTTGGTCTTGGAGCTCAGTATTACAATAGTTCAACTGGCAAAACAACTAATGCAACTAGTGGCGATGGTAGTCTATTTGGTGTTAGAGTAACTGCTGGATTAAATGGTTTAAGTGGTTATATAGGTTATAACAAAAACGACAATAAATCAAATACTTTAGTTGGTATAGGAAGTGGTACAGGCGATGATTATGCTCATACATTCTTTTATACTGAAGAAGCATATCGCGCAGGTGTAAAAGCATGGGGTATTGGTTTAGCGTATGATCTTTCTAAAGTTGGCGCAAAAGGATTTAAAGTCAAAGGATTATATAACACTTATAGCGGTGCGAATAACATTAAGTATAATTTAAAATCATATGGTCTAGGTGCTTATTACTCTTTTGCAGGTACATATAAAGGTCTAAAAACTGGACTTGCATATGAATCAATCAACTATGGAGATACTACCACTAAAGATGTCAATAAAATGAGATTTACAATAGATTATAAATTTTAATAGTTCTATCTATAGGGAAAGTTTACCTAATTAGGTAAACTTTCCAAAAAAAAATGGAAAGGAAAATGGGGTCAGGTACTTTTTATAAACTTTTCTTAAATTAAGCTAAATTATGATAAACTATTGACGGAGAAGGAGAAGTAATGCCAAGAAAGTACCGTATAACAGAAATAGGTTTTTACCATGTTATAAATAGAGGAGTTGAAAGAAGAACTATATTTTATGAAGAAGAAGATTTTGATGCTTTTTTAGATATTTTAAAATATGTATCGAAAACTTATAAAGTGATTATCCATGCATATTGCCTTATGAGTAACCATTATCACTTACTTATAGAAACAACTCAAACAAATATATCTAGCGCGATAAGATACTTAAATGCAAGTTACTCAAACTATTTTAATAAAAAACATCAAAGAAATGGGCATCTTTGGCAAAGTAGATTCTTTTCAAACTATCTATTTGACGATGAACATTTTTGGATAATAGCAAAATATATAGAACAAAATCCAATTAAAGCAAAGATGGTAAATAAAATAGAAGATTACAAATATCAATCTCTTTTCCAATATATGCACAAACAAAAACATTTTGAAGCACTAAAATATTCTAAAATACTCAATATGCATGCGAGAGATTATTATGATTTTATAAACTCAGAGATGAGCGATGACTATTTTCAAAAAATATATACAGAACCAAAACAGCAAAAAGACAAAGATGGGAATATTGTAGTTTTAAATTATAGAATAGATAGCTTTTTTAAAGAAGATATAGATATAAATAGAGTAGAAAATATTCAAAAGGCTTTTGAATATGGATATACAAAAGCAGAAATCGCAAATTTCTTGAATATTTCAAATACAATGGTTGTAAAGTATCTGTAAAAAGGGAGATTAAGATGAAAAATAAGGTAGGAAAAATCAAAGAGTTTGAAGCAAAGGTGATTGTTAAGGCTCAGTGAAAAATATAAATGATGACATTAATATTAGATTATTATGAGGAATATCAAGCCTATGGATGATGCTAGAGGAGCCATGATTAGATAAAGAGCAGAGGTCATAGAGGGGGGTAATTAATTCCCTCTAGTTGCGAAGCAAAAAGAGATAATTAGCAACACGACCACTACTCTAAGAAACCACATGCGTTTCTTAATAAAAGTATACAATAAAAGAAAGAGAAAAAAAGAGCATCAAAAAAGGGGTTAAACTTTAAACTTTTTCCCTAAAACTTTTTGTAAAGTTGTTGGTGGGTACCTAGTCTAGCCAATTTTATTATTTTTGTTTCAATTTTGTAGATAATTAGCCAATTAGGTTTGATGTGAGTTTCAAAATAACCTCTCCATTCACCCAAAAGCTTGTGTTCTAAGTACTTTTCGTCAAGTTTTTTCTCCTCTATGAGATTATCTATAATCTGCTTAAGTTCGCTAAAATCTTCTTTTGTAAATTGACCTGATTTTTGATCTCGTTTAATATCTTTTTTAAACTGCTTGTCGAGTTTAATCTCTAACATTTTTAGAGTCCCAAGTCTTCAAATAGTTTATCTTTTGAGTTGTAAGTTTTTATGTCTACATCATTTTCAAGATTATCAATAGCTCTGTATGTTTTATCGTTGGCGATTTTATAGATATACTTTTCTATCAATTTGTACTTCTCATAATCCATAACAACAACAAACGGCTTGTCTCTTTTGGTGACAAGCAAATCACCTCGCAAGGCATCTTGCAGTTTTATACTATTCTGTTTTAAATCACTAGCTGTTACCGTTCGCATATCTTATCCTTTATGTCCATTTGAGCTATTATATGCTTTTTGTACTTTATATCTATTTAAAAAATGAGTTTGGGTTAAATTTTTAACTTTTTCATCTCATTCTTTGGCTTAAAGTATTATAATTACTTATTTACACAAATCTAATGAAATATCTAGAAAATAGTCAATTTTTCTTGCAAAAATTAAAAAAATCTGATAAAATTAACCTCGTTATAAATTCAAAGGAGAATATATGAAAAAGATTACAACTATTGCAGCAAGTGTTGCATTGATTGCTAGCATGTCTTATGCTAAAGAAGTTAAGATTGGTGTAGTATTGCCTATCACAGGTCCTCTTGCAGCGTTTGGTCAAACAAGTAATGATGGTTTGAAAATTGCTTATGCACAAAACCACACACTTAAAAATGGAGATACAGTTAAGTTAATTGTTCTTGATGATAGAGGTGATAAAGTTGAAGCTGCAACAGCAGTAAAGAGACTAATCAATAAAAATCATGTTACAGCTATATTAGGTGAAGTTGCTAGTTCAAACTCTATGGCTATGGCTCCTGTCGCTGAAAAAGCAAAGACTCCTATGTTAACTCATGCATCTACAAATCCAAGAGTAACAAAAGGTAAAAAATTCGTAACTCGTGCTTGCTTTATAGACCCTTTCCAAGGTGCTATCCAAGCAAACTACGCATATGACCATGGTTATAAAACAGCTGTTATCGTAACAGATGCTAAGCAAGATTATTCAGTTGGCGTTTCAAAAGCATTTAAAAAAGCATATGAAAAAAGAGGTGGAAAAATCGTAGGAAGAGTTATAATAAACTCTGGAGATAAAGATTTTAATGCACAAGTTTCTACTATCAAAGCTAAGCATCCAGGTATAGTTGACTTTACTGGTTATTATCCAGAAGCTGCTTTGATGGTTAGACAAGCAAGAGCGGTTGGCGTAAAAGCACCATTTATTGGTGGAGATGGCGTTGGTTTTCCTGAACTTATAAAGATAGGCGGAAAAGCAGCTGAAGGCTTTATGTATAGTGACCACTTTGATGAAGCAGCAGCTACTTCACCAGTTGCAAAAGCATATGTTAAAGCGTTTCATGCAAAATACCACAAAGCAACAGACTCTATGGGTGCACTTGCAGCAGATGGTTATGGTATGATTTTGGCTGCCATGAACAAATGTAAAGATCCAACTGATAAGATTTGTGTAAATACAAACTTAAGAGCTACAAAAGGTTATCAAGGTGTAACTGGTGTTATCAATATAAACAAAAATGGAGATGCCGTCAAATCTGGTGTTGTAAGAGTTGTCAAAAATGGTAAATTTGCTTACCTAACAACTGTTAATCCGTAATAATATTTTAGATAGAAGGCTTTTCCTTCTATCTAATTCTTCACATTCTTTAAACTTAAAATAAGGGCTTCCTAAATGGATATTTCAACTTTTGTGCAACAGATGATCAATGGCATAAGCCTAGGCTCTATGTATGCACTAATTGCTATTGGCTACACATTGGTATATGGTGTGCTGAGGCTAATCAACTTCGCTCATGGTGATATTATGATGGTGGGTGCTTTTGTGGCTTACTTGGCTCAAAATGCAGGCATTCCTTTTGAATTAGCTGTTATATTAGCGATAATCGCTGCTATGGTAACAGGTATTTTAACAGATAAAATTGCCTACAAACCACTTAGAAATGCTCCAAAAATTTCTCTACTTATTACAGCTATTGGTATCAGTTTCTTTTTGGAAAATCTTTTCAATGTGTTGTTTGGTGGAGTGCCAAGAGCATTTTCTGCACCAGATTATTTAACAAAGATAATCCACTATGATGGTATTATTGTTCCTGTAACGGTTATCATCATACCAGTTGTAACTTTAATACTTTTATTTATCATATTGTGGATTTTAAATAAAACAAAATACGGTATGGCAATTCGCTCTTTAGCGTTTGATATACCTACAGTTAAACTTATGGGAATCAATGCAGATATCATCATTATGTTAGTATTTGCTATAGGTTCAGCTCTTGCTGCAATCGGCGGTATATTTTACGCCGTTAGTTATCCTTCTATCGACCCTTTGATGGGTGTTATCGTTGGACTTAAAGCTTTTGCAGCTGCGGTACTTGGCGGTATCGGGAGTGTTGCAGGTGCCGTAATAGGTGGATTTATACTTGGTTTTACAGAGATAGTTGTTGTGGCATTTATGCCAGATCTTGGAGGATATAAAGATGCCTTCGCGTTTATTTTCTTGATTTTGGTACTGTTGTTTAAACCAACTGGTATCATGGGACAAGATTTAGACAGAAGCAGATTTTAGGAGTAAATATGAAAATTATAAAATTATTGATGTTATCAGTTGCTATATTGTTTTTAATCTTTGCTCAAAATAATCTTGATCCTTATACTGTAAGCATACTTAACAACATAGCGATATTTGGGATTTTAGCATTGAGCTATAATCTAATAAATGGTGTTGCAGGCCAATTTTCACTAGAGCCAAATGGTTTTGTTGCGATTGGTGCATATGTAACTGCTCTGTTGATATTGCCAGCAAGTTCTAAGATTGATATGTTTGCACTTGAAGATCCAGCACCAATTATATTGGCTATGCATACAAGCTTTCTCCCAGCTCTTTTGATGAGTGGTATTGTCGCGGCAGTTTTGGCTTTTATACTCTCTATCCCTGTTTTTAGAGTTAGAGGTGATTATCTAGCTATCGTAACACTTGGTTTTGGTTTTATAATCAGAATTTTTGCGATGAACCAAACTAAATACACAAATGGCGCCATGGGTTTAAATGACATACCTGACAATGCAAACTTGCTTTGGACGGGCGGAATTATCATAGTAACTTTTATAGTTATGTTAAATGTTATCTACTCGAAATACGGAAGAGCCATGAAAGCTGTTAGAGACGATGAAGATGCAGCAACCGCCATGGGTATTAATACCTTTTGGATAAAAACTTATGCTTTTATGACCAGCGCATTTTTTGAAGGAGTTGGCGGAGGGCTTATGGCTTCATTGCTTACAACAATTTCCCCAGATCAATTTACTTTTTTACTCACATTTCAACTACTAATCATAATCGTATTGGGTGGTCTTGGCTCAATGAGCGGAACACTTATAGGCGCTGTATTAGTTATGGGTGGAACTGAGTGGCTTAGATTTTTAGACCAAAATATGGACATATTTGGTTACAATACTGGTGCACATCCAGGCTTAAGAATGGTTGTGTTTTCTATACTTCTAATAATAATGATGCTTTTTGCCAGAAGAGGAATCTTTGGAAATAAAGAACTCACAGATATGTTTAAAAGAGGTAAGAAATGATACTTGAACTTAAAAATATCACTATGCAATTTGGCGGTATAACTGCCATAGATGACCTTAACTTTGGCGTAAAAACTGGAGAGATTTATGGCTTGATTGGCCCAAATGGTGCAGGAAAAACTACCCTTTTTAACATTGTAACTGGAAATTATACACAAACAAAAGGAACGGTTGTTTTCAACCATGAAGAACTCTCAGGTGTAAAGCCAAATGAGATAGTATTGAGAGGAATTGCAAGAACTTTTCAAAATATCAGATTATTCAAAAGTATGAGTGTGCTAGAAAATGTTCTTATAGGGTTTCATCATCAAGCAAATTATACATATTTTGAATCTATACTTAGATTACCAAGACATTTTTCAAATGAAAAAAAGATAAAAAAAGAAGCGATGATATTATTGGAAAAATTCGGTATAGCAGACTTAGCTGATACAAATTCATCTTCACTAAGTTATGGAAATCAAAGAAAAGTCGAAATTGCTAGAGCATTAGCTACAAATCCAAGATTGTTACTCCTAGATGAGCCTGCAGCTGGTATGAATCCAAGTGAAACAGAAGACCTTTCAAATATAATAAAAAAGATAAAAACAGAGTTTGGATTGACTATACTGTTGATAGAACATGATATGAAATTTGTAAATCAAATGTGCGATAAAGTTCTTGTACTTGATTATGGCGAGCAAATATTTGAAGGCAAACCAAGTGATGCGATAGTAGATGAAAAAGTTGTTGCAGCTTATTTAGGGGATTTTGAACATGCTTAAAGTAAAAAATTTAGAAGTATATTATGGAGTTATAGCCGCTGTTAGGGGAATTAATTTTGAAATCAATGAAGGTGAAATCGTATCTTTGATTGGCTCAAATGGTGCTGGTAAAACATCAACATTGCAAGCTTTACTAAATAGTGTAAAGAAAAAAGGCGAAGTTGTTTTTGGTGGTTATGATACTAAAAATCATAAGACCCATGCTTTGGTACAAAAAGGATTAGCTCTTGTTCCTGAAGGAAGAAGAGTGTTTATTAATCTAAGTGTGGAAGAAAATCTTCGAATGGGTGCTTTTAATAATGATGAAAATTATAAGCATTTAAAAGATGAAATGTATAAGCTTTTTCCAAGAATTGAGCAAAAAAGAAATCAAATGGCTGGAACACTGAGCGGAGGTGAGCAGCAAATGCTTGCAATCGCGAGAGCTTTGATGAGTGAACCAAAACTTTTGATGTTAGATGAGCCTAGTTTAGGTCTTGCTCCAAAGATAGTTGGTGAAGTTTTCGATACAATTGTGAGGTTAAGAGATGAAGGAATTACAATTCTTTTGGTCGAGCAAAATGCATACGCGGCACTTAGTATCTCAGACAAAGCATATGTTTTGGAAAACGGTGAAATTGCCATAAGCGGTAATGCAAAAGATATGATTGGTGATGATGCTATCAGACAAAAATATCTTGGCGGCTAGTTAAAACTATATTTACTTTATTTTGTTAGAATCCCCTATCTAATAAATAGGGGATTTGATGAAAAAACTTTTTAAAAACCTGCTTTCTATAAAGATGGCAGTTTTACTACTTTTCGTGTTCGCGATTTCTAGCGGTGTAGCTACATTTATAGAAAATGACTTTGGCACAGATGCTGCTTGGTCTTTGATATATACTTCTTGGTGGTTTGCACTCATTCAAGTTGCTCTTGCACTTATACTAATAAACAATATTATCAAATTTAAAATGTATAAAAAAGATAAATTTCCAGCTTTTTTATTTCATTTAGGTTTTATTGTTATTCTTGTAGGGGCTGGAATAACAAGGTACTATGGATTTGAAGGAATTTTACATATCAGAAATGGAAATTCTGAAAATAAAATGATTTCTAGCGATTCATATGTAACAGCTAGTGCTATTAAAGATGGAAAAAGATATACAATTCACTACAAAAAACTTTTATCAAGCATAGGAAATAACTCTTTTGATTTAAAATTAAATGTCAAAGGTGATATTGCAGATATCAAATTTAAAAATTATATTTTAAATGCTGTTACGAAACTAGTTAGGGATCCAAAAGGAAAGCCTGCTATCACCATGCTTATCAGTGTAGGAGGTAGCCCAGAGACTGTAACTTTAAAGCAGGGTCAGGTACATTTTGCTGGCGATAATGTCATAGTATTTGATGCAAAAACATTTCCTACTAGTAAAAATATTGTATATGTAAAAGTTAAAAATGGTAAATTTTATATCAAATCTGGAAAACCTATTAGTTGGTTCAAGATGGTTGCAAACAAAAAAGGTAGTTTTGATGCAAATACAGAGTATGAATTTACCACGGGAAGATTATATACAGTAGATGGCATAAATATAGCTCCTAGACAGATGCTTGCCAAGGCTAAGGAAAAGATAGTCAGTGAAACAAATCCTTTGTTTAAAGGAAGAAAAGGTTTAAAACTCTCAGCAGTAGTTGTTGATGTTAGCTACAAGGGAGAAACAAAAGAAGTTGCAATGTTTGGAAAAGGGAAGGGCGTAGAAGGCTATCCTGAAAAGGTCATCATAGCAGGTACTCCTTTTGAATTTAACTGGGGTAGTAAAATAGTCAAATTACCATTTAGTGTTAAACTTTTAGAATTTCAGCTAGACAGGTATCCTGGTTCTATGTCCCCTATGTCATATGCAAGTGAGGTGGAAGTGATTGATAAAAATAAAAATTTACCATTTAGGATTTACATGAATCATGTTTTAAATTACGGTGGTTATAGATTTTTCCAATCTTCTTACGACCAAGATGAACTTGGAACTGTACTTTCCGTAAACAAAGATCCTGGCAAGTGGCCTACTTATCTAGGCTATTTTTTGCTTGGTCTTGGATTGTTTTTAAATATATTAAATCCAAAAAGCAGATTTAGAAAGTTGGCACACATGATACAAAGAGATACAAATAAAATAAAATCGGTTTTGATGGCTATGTTTTTAGCTATTTCATTCCTGCATGTAGGTGCTCTGCAAGCAGATACTCTGAATTATCTTAAAAAGTTTGATAAAACGCATGCTGATCGTTTTGGTACTATATTGGTGCAAAGTTACGATGGGCGGATAATGCCTTTAGACTCATTGGATGAAGAAATTTTAAATAAGATATATAGAAGTACAACTTATAAAGGTTTAACTGCTAATCAAGTCATACTAGGTATGTTAGCTACTCCCAAAGAGTGGCAATCTCAAAAAATCATAAAAGTTTATGATCCTAAATTAAAAAAGATAATAGGCATGGACAAAAACGATAAATATGCTAGTTTTAATCAATTTTTCTCCAGGGACGTAAAAGGAAATGGGTATAAACTGACAAAATATGCAGAAATTGCAAGCAGAGAAAAACCTTCCGATCGTAATAAATTTGACAAGGATGTCATAAAAGTTGATGAAAGATTAAATGTCAGCTATATGGTTTATACAGGCTCAATGCTTAGAATGATACCTAAGGTAAATGATCCAAGCCACAAATGGTATGGGCCAGAAGAGGCTATAAAAAACTTTCCAGCATCTGAAGTGAAAGATATTAAAAAATTGCTTGCAAGTTATTTTGATGGTATAGGCATAGGATTAAAAAATGGGGATTGGAGTAGTGCAGACACGGCAGTTGATAATATAAAAAAATACCAAGAGCAATATGCATCAAGTGTTGTGCCAAGCCCCAGTAAGATAAAAGCAGAGATAGCATTTAATAAAGCTAGAGTTTTTCAAAGATTGATTCCTGTTTATCTATTAAGTGGACTTTTTCTGCTGATTTTAGTATTTGCTAAGATGATAAAACCAAAATTAAATATTACCAAAATTACAAAATTTATATTTTGGGTGATAGTTTTAGCTTTTATAACTCATACAGTTGGTCTCGCATTAAGAGGCTATATAGATGGTCACGCCCCTTGGAGTAGCGGTTATGAATCGATGATATATATATCTTGGACTATCATTCTCGCAGGTATATTTTTCTCAAGACAAGCAATTATCGCACTCTCCCTTACTTCTGTATTGGCAGGTGTTACACTATTTGTTGCACATTTAAGTTGGATGGATCCAAAGATTACTACGCTAGTTCCCGTATTGCACTCATATTGGTTAGATATCCATGTATCAATCATAACAGCTAGCTATGGATTTTTAGGGCTTTGTGCACTTTTGGGATTTTTTACATTGATTTTGTTTATTATGAGAAAGCCAAATTCTGAAGATAAAAAAACACAAGAGATAGATAGAAGTATTATTGAAGCAACCAGAATCAATGAAATGGCCATGATTTTAGGTCTTAGTCTTCTCTCAATTGGTAACTTTTTAGGTGGTGTTTGGGCAAATGAAAGTTGGGGAAGATATTGGGGATGGGATTCAAAAGAGACTTGGGCACTCGTGTCTATATTGATATTTGCAGCAGTTGTTCACTTTAGATTTATACCAAAGCTTAGTAATCCATTCTCTTTTGCAGTGGCTTCTACTCTAGCATATTCTTCAATCATTATGACATATTTTGGAGTGAATTATTATCTCTCAGGAATGCACTCATACGCTTCGGGAGACCCTGTACCAATTCCTACATTTGTATATTATACTGTTGCGATAGTTTTTGCTGTAATAGCTTTAGCATATCGAAATAGAAAAATGAGTAAAAAACTATAATCTAAGTATCTAACCATAAATGAAACCAACACCAAATCATCTGATTTGGTGTTGCTAAGCAAGTTTGTTAGTAATTTTTGTTATAATAAATTATGGATAATAAATTTATACTAATCACTATCATTATCGTTATTGTTGTAATCATCTTTATAGTTTTGATTATTATCGTAAAAAACAATAATAAAGTTATCATAAAAACAACAATTATAAATAAAAAGAAAAATAGCTATAAAAATACTTCAACTATAAAAGAGATGGTTGAAATTGCCGCTAGAAGAGATAGTAGTGAAAAAAATTTGAAAGATGCTATAGATACAGTTGCCCAAGAACTCCCTTTTCCTAAAAAAATAAAACATAGATTACCAGAGGAAGCAAAAATTTATCTAAATTTTGTATTGTTAATAGCAAGTCATAGGCATTGCGATGCAAAAATGATAGCATATATGGATAAAGCTATAAAATTAAATAATCCAGAATACACAAGAGAAGTGGATATATATGAGAATGAAGGTTTAAGAGATAGAACAAGAAGAATCTAATGTAAAAAAAGTGGCGCGGCGGACGAGACTCGAACTCGCGACCCTCGGCGTGACAGGCCGATATTCTAACCAACTAAACTACCGCCGCACCTATATGGTACTAATAGTACCAATGTCACATGGTGGTCGTTAGAAGACTCGAACTTCTGACATCCACCTTGTAAGGGTGGCGCTCTACCAACTGAGCTAAACGACCATTTAACACTAAAATTTTGTCCAGGATTCTTTCTTAAATAAATGGCGACCCCAAGGGGATTTGAACCCCTGTTACCGCCGTGAAAGGGCGGGGTCCTGGACCACTAGACGATGGGGTCGCATTTAACATTCAAAAATGGTGACCCGTGTTGGATTCGAACCAACGGCACCCTCCTTAAAAGGGAGATGCTCTACCGACTGAGCTAACGGGTCATATAATTCATCTTTGTAATGAGGGTGAAATTATAGAGAAATATCTTTGATTTGTCAAGAGATTTTGATAAAAAATTACAATTTTTTAAAAAAATAGCTTTTTGTTGTCTTGCAGAAGCATTTTGAAAGCATAAAAGGCACTTTGTGTTTGTATATATCCTCTATCACCTTTTAAAAGCAATCTCTGTACAACGGCATCTTTACCTTTTTGTTTAACGCCCAAAAAAACGGTTCCAACAGGTTTTTCATCACTTCCCCCACTAGGGCCAGCTATGCCACTAGTTGCTAGTGCAAAGTCGGCTTTGCTAGCTTGCAAAGCACCTTCAAGCATATTTATGACACAAAGTTCACTCACCGCACCATAGTTTTGTAGTATAGTTTTATCAACTCCTAGCCAAGATTCTTTTATCTCATTTGCATAACTTACAATTCCACCATCAAAAACATTTGAAGCTCCCGCCTCTCTTGTAATCAGTGAGCAAATCAAACCTCCAGTACAGCTTTCAACTGCTGTTATTTTTTTGCCGTTTTCTTCTAGTTTTTCTATAATGTATTTTATTGTGTTTTGAGTGTTGATAAATTTTCCAACAAAAAGTGATTTGACTGCTTTTATAAAATTATCCAAATTACCATATTTATATGCAGTTGCTCGTACATTTATCCATCCTTCTACAATAGGCGTGGAATTAATGCTAACCTCATAAGTTGTACAGATGGGCTCTAGCAATAAAGCAATCGAATCGATATCAATGTCAATAATAGTAAAAGTTTTTGAATTTTTTTCATCACTCAAAAGAATTTCAGGTAGATTTTCATCTTCTGTAATACTTAGTACATTTATAGTTTTTGTGCCTAGCTCTAAAAGATATGAATTGTTAGAATAAACTACGGTTTTTTTGGGAATCAACATACCATCTTTTAATTCAAGAGTATCTTCATTTAAAGTGGCTATGATTTTATTTACAAAATTAAAATTTTTACTATGAGCCAAGATGATAGTTTGATCAAATTTTTTAATATAATCCTCTAGTTGAATGAAAAAATCATTATCGTTTTTATTTAAAATTCTAATAGAATCAAATTGCCCAATTTGTTCTTCCAAATTGCGCATAGCATAATCCATAAAAGGCTTATTGTCTAACAAGCCTTTTCCAATTATTATAAGTGCATTATTCAAAGTTTTTCTCCAATTTTATTTGCGTTATTATAGCAGATAAGTGCTTCTTAAATAGATTTTAGATAAAATCATTTAATTTTTAAAGATTAGGAGTATGAAGATTATGGATTATAAAGATTCATTGCTACTACCAAAAACAACTTTTCCTATGAGAGGAAACTTACCTCAAAATGAACCTAAAAGGTATGAAAAGTGGTTTAGTAAACAAGGCAATGCTTACAAGAAAATGATAAACAATAGACGAGATGCAAAAGAAAGCTTTTACCTGCATGATGGACCACCATATGCAAATGGACATATCCATATAGGACACGCACTTAATAAGATATTAAAAGACATAATCGTAAAAACTCACTATGTTTTCGGAGAAAATGTTAGATATGTTCCGGGTTGGGATTGTCATGGACTTCCAATCGAACAACAAGTGGAAAAAAAGATAGGCAAAGAGAAAAAAGAGAGTTTACCAAAGAGTAAAATTAGAGAACTTTGTCGTGAGCATGCAAGAAAATTTATAGATATTCAAAGAGATGAATTTAAAGCTTTAGGTGTTATTGGGGATTGGGAAAATCCATACATGACCATGAAGTTTGAATTTGAAGCAGATATTTATAGGTCTTTATGCGAAGTTGCAAAAAAAGGACTTTTGATTGAGCGAAGCAAGCCAGTTTACTGGTCATGGGCTGCTAGAACGGCTCTTGCTGAAGCTGAAGTTGAGTATGAAGATAAAGAGGATTACTCCATCTATGTTGCATTTAAGCTAGATGAGAATGCAAAAAAAGCTCTACATGTAGAGGGCGATATAAGTGTCATTATATGGACCACTACTCCTTGGACATTGCCGGCAAACATGGCTATATCTTTTAATCCAGAAGAACAATATGTGCTTACGAGCGATAATTTTATAGTAGCAAAAGAGCTACTTGCAAGCTTACAAGAGCAAGAAGTTGTAAAAGGCGATATAGTAAAAACATTTTTAGCAAAAGAGTTAGAGAACCAATTTGCCTTAAATCCACTAAACGGTAGAAAATCAAAGTTGATTTTAGGTGAACATGTAACCATGGACGGCGGAAGTGGATGTGTTCACACAGCTCCAGGGCATGGTGAGGATGACTATAAAGTCGGTTTGAAATATGATTTAGAAGTTATCATGCCAGTTGATGAACGAGGTTGTTTTGATGAAACAGTTGTTAGAGAAAAACTACTTCCAAATCCACAAGAGTTTGTCGGAGCCCATATATTTAAATCAAATGAAAAGATACTC
>Ga0256829_1002017_pt1 | contig 15679 bp, 15 predicted proteins | sample 131447metaG_FD_185979 | JGI IMG/M metagenome (GOLD analysis project Ga0256829, IMG submission 185979) | Hydrothermal vent microbial communities from Lau Basin, Pacific Ocean - 131-447 | ecosystem: Environmental > Aquatic > Marine > Hydrothermal vents | place: Pacific Ocean: Lau Basin | collected...
AAACAGGAGTATAAGGCGTCTCTTTACCAAAACAAGCATCAACAAAAACCTTTCCCATTTTTTCTCCTTAATTATTTAAAAATACCTTTTTCCATATGATATTCACATTTATTCATATCCATTTTTAAACCATTTTCCCCAAAAAGTCTTTTAATAACCGATACAAAAATATCAACTTCTGCACTATCTGCCATTTTTCTAAGAGTCATATTTGGATGATGCAAAAATCTTTTAAATGCATTATGAAGAACTTTTTCTACTTCTTCTTCAAGCTCTTCTGGAATATAATGTTTTTTTACAGCATTTTTAAGTGCTCTTTTTGAACATTCATGTGCCTTATCTTGTAAAAACTTAATCACAGGCTCAATTGAGACAGCTTGAAGATATTTTTCAAACTCTTTTACACATTTTTTTATAACTTTATTAGCTTCTTCTACTTCTTTTTTTCTTTTTTTAAGATTTTGTTCGCTTATTTCTTTTAAATCATCAACTTTTATAACTTTAATATTATCACACTCTACCTCTTCTATATCACTTGGAATTGCCAAATCAAACCAAAGTCTTTTAAAAGTTTTAGGTTTTATATGTTCTTTTTTTATAATATAACTAGGAGCAGAAGTCGCAGAAAATAAAAGTCTATAATTATTTATTAATTTAGGTAAAGACTCTATTGAATGCACATCAATATTTACTTCATCTCCAAGCTCTTCTTTTAGAGCAAAAGCATTTTCAACTGTTCTATTTACCAAAATAATATTTACACCCTCTTTTATCAAATTTTTACAAACAATCCTTGCAGTATCCCCTACTCCTACAACCACAGCAGAATATCCGCTTAAATCTCCTAATTCTTCTTTTGCACTTCTTACAGCAATACTTGCAACACTTACAGGTTCTGCAGAAATTTGAGTTTGATTTCTAATTTTTTTAGCACATTTAAATGAAAAATGAATAAGTCTTGTTAAATCTTGAGAAATAAAATGTTTTTCATAACTCTCTACAAATGCATCTTTTAATTGTCCTGTAATTTGTGTTTCACCAACTACCATAGAATCAAGAGAAGCAGCAACTTTAAAAACATGTTCTACTGCTTCTATTCCTTCATAAATTTCTGCTTTTAAAAACTCTTTAGGAGAGACTACCTTATAAAAAACTTTATCATAAAGTTCATTCAAATCTCTTTTTTTATCAAAAAAAATTTCTATTCTATTACATGTGTGCAAAAACATAACTTCTTTAAAATCTTCAAAATCTTCAAGTTTTAATTTTGATAATTTGCTCCTAAGCACTACATCAGAATTTCTATAATTAAAACTAATTACAAAATACATATTTACACCTTTTTAACAAACTCCGTTTTAATATAAATATTTTTAGCTAATATATGTCCTGGAGTATCACCAAGGCGAATATTTTTAAAAACTTCTCCTCTTTTGATAGTATTTCCACCTTTTACATTTAAATCTTTAATTACCATCACACTATCGCCATTTTTTAAAATATTTCCATATGCATCTTTTTTAACTTCAACCTCTGCATTTGCCCATGCTTCTTCTTCAGGTTCTAAATACATCATATCAATTAAATCATTTCTTCCAAGCTCTTTTAAAAGTCTATATGTTAAAACTTTTACAGCACTTTTTTCACTCCACATAGTATCATTTAAACATTGAAAATGATTTTCATCTAAATTTCCACTCTCTATTTGAGATTTACAATCTTCACACAAATTTACATATTCATCTTTTGGTTCTACTTTAAAAGCAGTTACATTTTTATCACTTCCACATAATTCACAAATCATTTATTCTCCTTTTTAAATTCTGGATGGTAATCATTATTTTGATTATTTTCATGAAATTCTATAGGTTTACTTACTTTTTGCATAATACCCATAATAAGTGTTACCAAAGCAACTGCAAACCAAGCACCCATACCAGCAAATAATACTCCTACCCACCAATATCCGTTAACTATACCTTGACCATAACTATGAAGTCCTTGAGCAATATAGAAATTCACTCCAAAATATGTCATTAAAATGAAAAAGAAACTCAAAAATGAAAGTAAAGAAAATATAAACTCTCCTCTCATTTTTGGAATCATTTTAGTATGAATAACAAGAGCATAAACTACCATACTAATCAAACTCCAAGTCTCTTTTGGGTCCCATGACCAATATCTACCCCAAGATTCATTTGCCCATACAGCACCAAGAAATGTTCCAATACTTAAAAGTGCCAATCCTATATATAAAGCAATATAAATAATATTATTTAATTGTTTAATTTGTAATTCCAAATCTCTTTTAAAATATTTTTCAATAGCAAAAAGAATCAAATTAAGAAATCCAAGCATACTACCAACTGCTAAAAACCCATAACTTGAAGTAATTACAGCAACATGAACTAACAACCAATATGACTTAAGCACTGGCACAAGATTTGTAATTTGAGGATCAATATTGTTAAGATGAGCAACCATCATAAACATACCAGCTACAAAAAATCCTGCACCAAAAGAAAGCATTGAACGCCTAAAGAAAATAAGAGAAGCAAAAGCAGCACCCCATGCAATAAATATAATAGATTCATAAGCATCAGACCATGGAGCATGTCCTGCTATATACCATCTAAGTATCATATTTCCTGTATGAAGCAAAAATGCAATCCATCCCAAAATAACTATAATTAATTCTAATTTTTTATATTTTTTTAATTTTAAAATTTCAATAAATCCTAAAATAATAGCAATAAGACCTAATGTAGAATAAATTCCTATTAATTTTGGGAAAATTTGTAACCTATTATATGTAATTTCCCATTTTATTCTACTAGGACTTGGAAGAATTTTACCACTATATGTTTTTTGAAGCTGATAAATTTTAAGTCTTGCTTTTTTTACTGCTTGTGCATTATATGTTTGATATCCATAAACTAAATTTTTAAATAAATTAAAGTAAAAATTTGCATCCATCGGACTCATAAGTCCCATTTTTACAGCTTGTTCAAGCTCTGGTAAAGAAAACCATTTATAATTCATTCTTGAAGCATGAGGAGTTGGGAAAAGATGAAAAATTGATGCTGTATAAACTGTAAAAGCTACATAAACTCTTTCATTTACTTTTAAAAATTCTCTTTGTAAAACATTTCTATCTTTGTTAGGAGTTCTTAAAGCTTGATCAACCTGTTTTTGAAATTTAAAATTACCTTTTGCATCAAAAAATGCATTGTATGGAGCATATTTTCCTTTAATACCTAATAATTTTCTAATAGTAGGATGCCCAACATATATTAAAGGTAATTTTTGAAACTCTTGAGGAAACGCAACCATTCCTGCAACTATTTGATTGTAATTCATTCCAAGTAGATGAGATTTGTAAGTCATTTTATGAACTATATCCAAATCTAATGTATCCATTGGCTCAATTCTACCTCTTTCTTGAACAAGAGTAAGAGCCCATTGATTAGAAGGTTTTAAAGATTTTTTAATATATTCATGCAAATCAAATGCATGCAAATTATGGGCACTCATTAAAAATAGAGCAATTCCAAAAAGACCACTTTTTTTAAGTTTTTTAACAGTAAGCATAAATCTTGATTTTTTATATACCATACTCCAGAAAAATCCTATAGCCAATAACAGATATCCAAGATATGTTACATACATTCCTGGGTCATGGTTTACTGAAAGAATACTTCCTTTTCCATCCATATCATAACTCGCTTGATAAAATCTATAACCTCTATACACTAAAATATGATTCATATAAATATGATATTGAAAAGTTTTATGATGAGCTTTATCTATAATCGTAACATAACTATCATAACTACTTGGTTGCATACTTCCTGGATATTTACGCAAAACAAATCTATCAAGCCTTACAGTAAATCCAAGTTTTTTAGGATATACATCTGTTGGATTTGCTTTAGATTTTTCAACCATTATAAAATCTTTACTTTCACCATCTCTTAGATGAAGCTGTCCTTCATACCCAAAATATCTAGTAATAGCAGCACCTAATAAAATCACAATAATTGAAACATGTAATAAAAATATAGGAGGCTTTTTATAAGTTTTATATCTATACATAACACCAATAAGATTAATACCTAAAAGCCACATGATAGCTTCAAACCATTTTGTCGCATATACATATTTCCAAGAATCAGTCATGCTAAAAGCATGTTTTACACCCATAGAATCTACATAAAATCCAAGAGTAGCCCATGCCATAGCAGCAATAAAAATTAAAGCCAAAATTACTGCCATTTCTATAGAAAAAAAGAAATTATAAATTTTTTTTAAAGCTGAATTATTCATTTTTTACCTTCATAACTATTATATATTTCTTCTAATCCTTTTAAAAATACTTGTGGAGGTCTAGCACCGATTATTTCTCTATAAAGTTCTCCATTTGGTTTGATAAATAAAATTGTAGGAGTTGAACCTGTAAAATATGCCTGAACTTCAACAGGGATATTATCTCTATCAGCCAAATAAAATACAGGAATAAAATGAGAATTAATATAATTTGCTACTTTATCATTACTATAAACTTGAGAAGCTAAATATCTACACGGAGGACAATGCGATAAAGAAATATCTACCATTACTAACTTATGCTCTTTTTGAGCAATCATTTTTGCAGTATTATAACTAATAGCCCAATCTACTTTCCCACTCCAATCAAAAGCAAATGCAAACACTACACCCACTAAAAATAACAACATTTTTTTCATGCTTACCCTTTTTTTAGGTATTTTAACATAAATTTAATGCTAAATTTACAAAAAAAAGAAAAAAAAGAAGAAAATTATTCAGAAAGAACTTCTAAAAGATTAGGATGAGCAAAATGAGTCATTATTCTGTCATTATGACATTTTACACAGCTAACATTTTGTCCTTCATTTTTTGGTTTCCAATAAAACTCTTCATGTATTTTTTTAATATTTTCACTAAGTCCTATTGCATGTTCAGGATCTCTTATACCTTTATGACATTTTAAACATGCACTATCATATACATAATTTTGCATTTCATTGAAATTTTCTTTAAAATCTACTTTGTGAATTAATCCAATATGAGCTAGAAAATCTCTTGTCCCGCTAATACCTTTCATTACTAAATATCCAGCAATTGAATTGTGTGGTAAATGACAATCGGTACATTCAGTTGCAGCAAATCCTTGAGGATTATTACCTCCATGAACACTAATTTCAAAAGTTTCTGCCATTGGCTTCATTTCATGACAGCTCATACAAAATTCAGGTTTTCCAGTCTCTTCTACTGCTACTGCAGCTACATAAGCCAACCCAAGCCCAATAATAACGCCACAAATTAGAGAACCCCAAATAGCTTTTTTACTTGCCATAAGCTTTACCTTTTTTTAATTTGTATTATAAATAGATAGTGTGCTTAAAAAGTGCTTTTTTTAGATAAATCTATTACAAAAACAGCTCCATTTTTAGAATTATATGCATAAAGTTCTCCATTAAAATGTTGATTAATAATAACTTTACTCATATAAAGTCCAATACCTGTACCTTGAGATTGGAATTTAGTAGTAAAATATGGTTCAAATATTTTATCTTTTATCTCTTCTGGAATTCCTCCCGCATTATCTTCTATTTCTATTTTTTTACCATTAATTCTAATCCAAATTTTTCTATTTTTAATATCTCTTTCTTTTAATACATCAATGGCATTATTAAGAATATTTAATATTACTTGTGAAAATTCACTTTTGTATCCCACAATAGATTCTGTTTTTATAAAATCCAACTTAACTTCTACTCTATTTTGTTTAAGTCTCCCCTCAATTAATTTTAAAGCTTCTTCTATTATCTCTTTTGGACAGAATTCTACCTTTTTTGTATCTTTTTTAAAAAAATTAGTAAAATCATCAATTGTTTGAGACATATATTGAATTTGAGCATTAGCTTGAGTCTTAAATTTTTCAATAAATTCAGGAGTTAATCTATTTTTGCTTGCCGCAAGTTCAAAATTTTGAATTAAAAGAGATAATCTAGTTAATGGATGTCTCCATTGATGTGCTATATTTCCTAACATTTCACCCAATGCTGCTAACTTACTTTGAGCAATAAGCAATTGTTCTTTTTCTTGTCTTTTTTCAATTTCTTCTTTTACTCTTCTATCCAACTCTTGATAAAAAGTATATAAAGGTCTTGAAAAAAACATTCCAAGAGGAATAGCAAAAAAAATAGATAAAATTATCATAATAACAGTAAGAGTTTTTGAAATTTCGTTTGTTTTGTTTATAAGATTTTTATTTTGTATAAAAATCATTTTAATTTTATTATTTAATTTTTTAATATATATTCCTTCTGTGACAAAACCTTCATTAGTTTTTAAAATTTTTTTATTTAAAAAATAACTAAATATATCATTCAAATTTTTATATTTATAAACATCTGATAATAAAATATTTCCATTTTTATCTATTATAATAAAATGATAAAAATTATTATTTCTAAATAATCCTTTAATTAATGCCTTTACTTCAATAAATCCTGGGAATTTTTCTATTTTTACAGGCGCAAACGTAATAAATTCTATAGCATTATTTTTAAATTTTTCTTGAAAAAAAATATTTTTATCACTTTTAAAGTTTTCAACCTTCAAAAATTTATCTGAACTTCCACAATATATTGTTCCGTTTATCTTTTTACAAGAAATAATATTTTTTCCATAATTATTAAAATAATCTATTTGAATCAAATCACTATTAGCATAAAGCATTGTTTTGAATACAGATTTTAAAATAGCATCATTAGGAGTAAAAGTAGAATTAAAAATATCATTTTTAGCAAGAGCTAAAGTTGTATTTTTTATAATATTTTCTTTTGCTTTATAGTTCAAATAAATATTTTCAGCCAAAATTTTAATTTTATCTTCAAATTCTTGAGTAGTAAGTCTTGTAAACATATAAATTGAAGTATAAGTAGTAATCACAATAATTACAAAAGCAAAAATAACAAAGGCAAACGTTAAATCAAATTTAAAATCACTTGAACTTCTCAATCTTATATCCAATACCTCTTATATTTTTAATGAAATTTTCATGTAATTTATTTCTTAATTTTTTAACTTGAGTTCTTATTGTATTATTACAAATATCTTTTCCATCCCATACATAATCTTTAAGTCTCTCAAGCTCCACTACTTGTCCTATATTTTTAACAAGCATTTCAAGAAAATATTTTTCATTCTGAGTTAAATCAACCTCTTCATCTTTATAAAAAAGTTTCAATTTATCTAAGTCAAATTTATAATTTTGTGTAATCTTAATTTCATTTGTATTTTTAAAAACAAGTCTTTTAATTCTAAGTTCAAGCTCTTTAAGCTCAAATGGTTTTTTTATATAATCAGCAGCTCCTAAATCAAATGCTTTTTCTACATGATCTATATCTGAATAAGCAGTTATAAAAATAACTGGCACATCTTTTGCATAATTTTTAAGTTCTTTGTAAAGGTCATATCCATTCATCTCTGGCATATTGATATCTAATAAAAAAATATCATAATGGTCTGGATATACTTCTTCTAATACTTTTATTGGAGAAGAGTAGTAATCTACCCTATTATCTTGCATCTCTAAATACTCTTTTATTGATTCACCAATAAACTCATCATCTTCAACTAATAATATTCTCATTAATAACCCTTATATTTGGATGAAATGCTTTCGTTGAAAGTATTACATTATCTCCAATTTTTAAATTTTTTGCTTCATTTTGAGATATTACACATTCAATAATATTATTCCCCACACTCACTACTGCAATATTTATAATATCTGCTTTGATTATATCAATAAGCTTTCCTCTTATTGTAAATTTTTCACTTGTTTTTGAATTTATCAAAAGTTTTTTAGCATTTCCATATCTTTTTATTTTTCCATAATTTAATTCTACCAAATTATCTGCTAATTTATATACTTCACTTGAAGAATGACTAACCATTATTGTAGTTAAATCAAATTCTTTATGAAAAAAATATAATCTATCTTGTAAATCTTCTCTTCTTTTCTCATCAAGTGCAGAAAAAGGTTCATCTAAAAGCAAAATTTTAGGCTTTCTCATCAAAGCTCTAGCAAGTGCTACTCTTTGTTTTTGACCTCCACTAAGAGTATTTGGATATCTATTTTTTAAATTTTCTATACCACTAATTTTTAATAAATGATTAGCTAAATCTTTATCATTTTTTACATATAATAAATTTTCTAAAACATTCATATTAGGAAAAAGCGCAAAATCTTGAAAAACAAATCCAATTTCTCTTTTTTGAGGAGGTAAAAAAATTTTTTCATTTTGCCATATTTCTTTATCTACTATTATTTCACCTTCACTTTTTTCAAGGCCTGCAATAATTCTAAGAAGTGTAGTTTTTCCACTACCACTCTCTCCTATAATTGCTAAAAACTCCCCTTTTTTAATATTTAATTTAAATTCCAACTCCATATTTTCAATTACACCACTTAATTTTTTTCTAACATTAATATAAATCATATCTCTTTCTTTGATTATGATTTATAAAATATACAAAAAACAACACCAAAAAACTAATTATAAGTAAAATTGCACTATATATATGAGCTGAATGATAATCTAAATTTTCAACATAATCATAAATTGCCACACTAGCAACCTCTGTTTTACCTGGAATTGATCCTCCAACCATTAAAACTACTCCAAATTCTCCTATAGTATGAGCAAATGTAATAACAATCGCCGTAAGAAGTGAAGATTTTATATTTGGCAATATAACTTTAAAAAGTGTAGTTAATCTACTCTTTCCACTAAGATAAGAAGCTTCAATAATATTTTTATTTAACGTATCAAATCCACTCTGAATAGGCTGAATCATAAAAGGAAAAGAGTAAATACTACTTGCTACTACAAGCCCTGGAAAAGAAAAAACCAATTTTAAATGAAATAATTTATACACCACTCCTCCCAAAAAAGAATCAGGAGATAAAAATACAAGTAAATAAAACCCTAAAACAGAAGGAGGTAATACTATAGGAAGAGCGGTAATAGTCTCTAAAAAAGGTTTGATTTTTGATTTTGTATTTGAAAGATACCATGCATATGGAATACCTATAAAAAGTAAAATCAATGTTACTATAAAAGCTAACTTAAAAGATAAAATAAAAGGAGTAAAATCAATCATTTATTACCTCTACAATAGAAATATCACTTGCTTTAAAATATAAATATGCTTCATTTTCAAAATTTATACACTCTTTTAGCATTATAACTTCTATTTCAAAATTTTTATATTCACATATAATAGAAGCTAAAATTTCTCCCTTTGTTATATTTTTGATATTAACTTTTAATCTATTTTCAAATTCACACTTTTCTTTACTTAAAAAAAGCTTTGTAGGTTTTATATAAAGTTTTGCTTTTTGATTAATTTTAATATCTAAATTCATTTGTAAAATCAAAACTTTTACCTCTTCAAAATACAATAAATTTAAATTATCTAAACTTTTGATGTTTTTTAACTTTGAGATAATTATATTCATTGATATCCAAATTTTTTAAATATTTTTCTTGCTTTATTCGTTAATAAAAATTGATAAAATTTTTTAGCATCTAAATTTTTACTAATTAACAATTCGGCCTGATTAATTGGTTTATAAAGTGATGTATTTATATCTTTGTAATAAAATTTCATTCTTTTTATATTATTTGAATAAATTAAAGATTTACTTATAACACCCACATCAGCTCCATTTTTTACATAAGAAATTACAGCAGGAATTGTTTCTGCATATACTAATTTATCTTTTATTTTAGAATAAATACTAGAATTTTTAAATGCTTCAACCGCTGCTTTTCCATAAGGAGTTGTTTGAGGTTTTGAAATGGCTATAGTTTTATAATTTGAAAGACTTTTTAACGATAAATTTTTATATTTAAGAGAAAAAAGACCTATTTTCCCTCTTGCATAAATTTGAGGAGGTAAAATCCCTATTCCTTTTGAATAAAGAAATTTTGGATATTTCATATTAGCAGATAAAAAAATATCATAAGGAGCTCCTCTCAAAATTTGAGCTGTAAGCTTACCACTACTTGAAGTTATAAATCTAACTTTTATATTTGGATATTTTTTATTAAAAGCTTTAACAATACTTGGCATTACATATGTAAGATTAGCAGAAGCTGCTACATATATTTGAGAAGCAAATAAACTAACACTTAAAATAAAAAATAAAAATTTTTTCATTTTATCCTCCATAAAGGCTCTCCCGAGTGGAAATAAAGCCTTTATGGAGGCAGGGTTTCTTTCCAACTCGGGAGGCTTAATTTTTTCAAATTAAACCCTATCGGCTATACCTCCATAGCTTAAGCCTTAGGAAATATAGCTCGAAACCCTTTTTGATAATTGTATATTAAATTCAAAATAATGTCAATTTAAAAAAAGTGCCTTATAAGTGCTTTTTTACTTAAATTTAACTTAAAAACTTGTTTAAAGACTGTAAAAGAGTTATCATAATATTGTTAAAATCCCAAAAGGAGTGAAATATGTCAATGAATAGAAGAGATTTTCTTAAAACAACCGCAGCAGTTGCAGCAGCAAGCGCTGTAGGATTATCTATCCCAGAAGATGCAAAAGCACAAGCTGAAGAAGCTCAACAAGGCTGGCACTGGGACAAAGCTGTTTGTAGATTTTGTGGAACTGGATGTGGTATTATGATTGCTACAAAAGATAATAAATGTGTAGCAGTAAAAGGTGACCCTCTAAATCCAGTTAATAGAGGAATTAACTGTATTAAAGGTTATTTTAATGCCAAAATTATGTATGGTGCTGATAGATTAACTCAACCGTTACTTAGATTAAATGAAAATGGTGAATTTGATAAAAATGCTCCATTTAGACCTGTTAGCTGGAAAAGAGCATTTGATGAAATGGAAAGACAATTTAAAAAATACTATAACAAATATGGACCAACATCAATAGGTATCTTTGGTTCGGGTCAATATACAATTGAAGAAGGTTATGTAGCAGAAAAATTAGTAAAAGCTGGATGGAGAAGTAATAACTTAGATCCAAATGCAAGACACTGTATGGCAAGTGCAGTTGTTGGATTTTATCAAACATTTGGAATTGATGAACCAGCTGGTTGTTATGATGATATTGAACTTACTGATACTGTTATTACTTGGGGTGCTAATATGGCAGAAATGCATCCTATTCTATGGGCAAGGGTATCTGATGCAAAACTAAATAATCCAGATAAATATTATATAGTTAACCTTTCAACTTACAGAAACAGATGTTCAAACCTTGCAGATATGGAAATTATTTTTAGACCAAATACTGACCTTGCAATTATGAACTATATCGCAAGAGAAATTGTTCATAGAAATAAAGTAAATTGGGATTTTGTTAAAAAATACACAGTATTTGCAACAGGTTTCCCTGATATTGGATATGGTATGAGAAATCCAAATTCACCATATGTAACTCCAAAAGAAAAAGATACTGTAGAAAAACAAGTTGAAAAAGTAGTAACAGAAGAAGAAGGTATAGCACTTAGCCCAATTGGTAAATGGAAAGCCGGAGATATTATGTATATGAAACATGCCAATGGAAAAGGCCCATTCAAACATTGGGAAATTACATTTGAAGAATTCAAAAAAGGACTTGAACCATATACACTTGATTATGTAGCAAAAGTAGCAAAAGGTGATAAAGACGAATCACTTGAAAGCTTTAAAGCAAAACTTAAAAAATTAGCTGATTTATATTGTGATCCAAACAGAAAAATAATATCTTTCTGGACAATGGGATTCAACCAACATGTTAGAGGAAGCTGGGTTAATGAACAAATTTATATGATTCATCTACTTCTTGGAAAACAATCAGAACCTGGAAATGGAGCATTCTCTCTTACAGGTCAACCTAGTGCTTGTGGTACTGCAAGAGAAGTTGGAACATTTGCTCACAGACTTCCAGCAGATTTACTTGTAGCAAATCCTAAACACAGAAGAATAGCAGAAAAATTATGGAAAATTCCTCATGGAACAATTAATCCAAAAGTTGGATATCATTATGTAAAAATGATGAGAGAACTTGAAGCTGGTAATTTAAAATGGGTATGGGCTCAAGTAAATAACCCTTGGCAAGATACAGCAAATGCAAATCACTGGTTAAAAGCAGCAAGAACTATGGATAACTTCATTGTAGTTAGTGATTGTTATCCAGGAGTATCTCCAAGAGTAGCTGATTTAGTATTGCCATCTGCTATGATTTATGAAAAATGGGGAGCTTATGGTAATGCTGAGAGAAGAACTCAACATTGGAGACAACAAGTAATAGCACCTGGTGAAGCAATGCCTGATTTATGGCAATTAACAGAATTTGCTAAAAGATTTAAATTAAAAGAAGTATGGCATGAATGGAAACTTCCTGATGGAACAGTTTTACCAGATGTATTAGAAGAAGCAAAAGCAATGGGTTATTCTCCAGAAGATACATTATTTGATGTATTATTTAATAGAGAAGAATATCGCAAAAACTTCCCATGGCCAGATCCAATTGCTAGAGATGAAGGCGGTAGAATGCATCCAAATACTGAAGCTGAGGGAGATTTCAGAAATGTTGTAGGAAGTGATGGTAAAGTATTTAAAGGATATGGTTTCTTTATCCAAAAAGCTATGTGGGAAGAATATAGAAAATTTGGTCTTGGTAGAGGTCATGATTTAGCAGACTTTGATACATATCAAAAAGTAAGAGGACTTAGATGGCCAGTAGTAAATGGACATGAAACAAAATGGAGATTCAATGTAAATTATGACCCATATGCAAGAAAATATGCAAAACCTGGTGATAAATTTGCATTTTATGGACCACTTCTTAAAGCAATTCCAAAAGGTGATTTAAAAGGTCCTAAAACTCATAAAAAATATCCATTACCAAATAAAGCAAAAATATTCTGGAGACCGTTTATGGTGCATCCGGAAGATCCTAAATATGATACAAAAGGATATAAATTCTGGCTATGTACAGGAAGAGTTCTTGAACAGTGGCATACAGGAACTATGACTATGAGAGTTCCAGAATTATATCGTGCAATGCCAGAAGCATTATTATACATGAATCCTGAAGATGCAAAAGAGCTAGGTCTTGAAAGATTTGATTTAGTAGTTATTGAATCTAGAAGAGGAAAAGTTAAAGCAAGAATTGAAACAAGAGGTAGAAATAAACCTCCAAGAGGTCTTGTAATGCTTCCATGGTTTGATGAAAAAATATTAATTAATAAATGTACACTTGATGCAACTTGTCCATTAAGTAAAGAAACAGATTATAAAAAATCAGCAGTTAAAATTTATAAAGCATAGGAGATATTTTGGATAGAAGAACATTCCTTAATAATCTAATTCAGCTATCAGCAGCAGCGACTGCTGCTGGTGCTATTGCAAGTGCATTTGCGGAGGAAAATAAAGATAAACCTTTAGCACTTAGACCTCCAGGTGCTTTACCTGAAAAAGAATTCATAAAAACATGTATTAGATGTGGTCTATGTGTTGACGCTTGCAAAAATAGAGAGAATAAAATGATTATTAATGGAAAAGAGATAGATACTTTGTATTTAGCAGCACCGGGAGATAATGCTCCTATTGGGACACCATTTTTTCATCCAAGAACAGGGCCATGTTTTATGTGCGATGATATTCCTTGTATGTATGCTTGCCCTACAGGGGCATTAACTCCAAAAGAGTGTCAAAATGATAAAGGCGAAGTAGCAATTGATTACGCTAAAATGGGTGTTGCTGTAATTGATCCTAGTAGTTGTATTGCATTTTGGGGATTGCAATGTACTGCATGTTATAGAGCATGTCCTGAAATGGATAAAGCAATTACAATTGAATGGAAACCAAATGAAAGAACAGGAGAACATGCCTACAGAATACCTGTAGTTCATGAAAAGTATTGCACAGGATGTGGAATGTGCGAAATGGCATGTATTACTGAAAAACCAGCTATTAAAATCTTTCCAAGAGAAGTATTTCTTGGTAAAGTTAGCAATAGATACGTCAAAGGATGGAGCAAACAAGACCAACAAAGAGTCAAAAATGCAAGCACTAAAACAACAACAAAAACTCCTTGGAGTAGCGAAAATCCTATTCAAAACTTAAATCAGGGAGTAAATTGGAATGATTAAATTAATTACAAAAAATAGATATCTTATCCTTAGACGTATTACACAATTTTTAATTTTGTTTTTATATTTTGGAGCAAATTATTATGGATGGAAAGTATTAATTGGAAATTTAAGTTTTTCAAAATTATTTAATACTATTCCATTAACTGACCCTTATGCATTTTTACAAATGTTATTTGCAGGAGCTGTAATTAGTTCAAATTTGATTATTGGATTAATTGTAGTATTACTTTTTTATGGAATTATTGGAGGAAGAGCTTATTGTAGCTGGGTATGTCCTGTAAATTTAATTACAGATTTAGCTGCATGGGTTAGAAGAAAAACCCATCATGAAAAAGATAACTTAGTAAGTGCAATGAAAATCAAAAAATTTAGATATGCATTTTTGATTGCAATGCTTATTTTTTCAACAATTATAGGTGCAGCAGCATATGAATTTATAAATCCTATAGGAATTTTTACAAGAGGAGTTGCGTTTACTTTAGGATTTGGATGGGTATGGCTTTTAGTAATTTTTATTTTTGATGCATTTGTTCTTAAAAATGGATGGTGTGGACATATTTGTCCTGTAGGCGCAATGTATAGCCTAATAGGAGCTAAAAATATAATCCGCGTATATCATACAAAAGAAAATTGCACAAACTGCGGAAATTGCTTCATGGTATGTCCAGAAGCTCAAGTTTTAGGACCTGTAATTAATAAAAAAGATGATTATATTACAGGAATAGAATGTACAAATTGTGGAAGATGTATTGAGGTATGTGAAGATAATGCTTTAAAATTTTCACTTAGAAATTTTATAAAAGGAGAAAAAAATGAAAAAAATAGCTCTAATTAGTGCAGCAACTGCACTTTTATTATTAACTGGATGTAATCAAAAAATGACATCTGCAAACAATAATACTGTTTCAGAAAAGCCTGTAAAAATCACAGGTATTAGAAAAGCTGGACTTGAAAAAGATTCACAAAATTTACCTGTTGTTCAATATAACAATCAACCTCCAATTCCTGGAAAAGTTAAACTTTATAAAACTTCTTATGTAACAGCACCTCCAATGATTCCTCATAGTATTAAAGGTATGGTTCCAATTACTGTTCACAATAATATGTGTCTAAATTGTCACTTACCACAAAATGCAAAAGCTTTAGGTGTTACTCCTATGCCACCTGATCATTTTGTTGATAATTTTGAAAATGGAAAACATGTGAGAAGAGTAGCTGGTAGTAGATATTTCTGTACAACTTGCCATGCTCCTCAAGCTAAACTTAATCCTGTAGTTGAAAATAGATTTGAATCTATGAAAGCTAGTGTAGGAATGAAATGATAGACAAAAGCAAAAGAAATCTTTTTAGGAGAGTCTCTTCTCCTTTTAAATCTTTTATTTATCCTCCCTATTTTGAAAAAAAAGAAGATTTTTTAAAGTGTCTTGAATGTGAAGATAAACCTTGCATAAAAGCATGTCCTGAAAAAATTAT
>Ga0256829_1002019_pt1 | contig 15659 bp, 13 predicted proteins | sample 131447metaG_FD_185979 | JGI IMG/M metagenome (GOLD analysis project Ga0256829, IMG submission 185979) | Hydrothermal vent microbial communities from Lau Basin, Pacific Ocean - 131-447 | ecosystem: Environmental > Aquatic > Marine > Hydrothermal vents | place: Pacific Ocean: Lau Basin | collected...
TTCTTCAAGAGAAAGCAACTGAATATATGTCTCCGTTTCGTCCATAATTCTCATTACGGTGGGAAACCTATCAATTGAGGAGGCGTAGTCGATGGCATCGTAAAAAGACTTAAAAATATGCGTGTAGTAGTATTTTCTTCTGGGTGCGGCACGGGACTCAAGATACGCAGAAAGAATAAGTCCGTTCTGTCCCTCTGATCCCAGTGCAACATCCTTTGCCATCAATCCAGCAGAGTAACGAGGAGCAGCAAAATCCTTCAAAACTCCGCCCTTACGCGCCAGTCTAACACCGAGCAAAAGATTCTCTATGTCTCCATATTCATTGGACTCCTGCCCACTCGCTCTCGTGGCTATCCAGCCTCCCACGGTTGAGTGTGAGAAGGACTCCGGAAAAAACCCGCACGTTAACCCATTCTCCTTCAGTTTACCTTCTAGTTCTTCGCCAGTAAGGCCGGCCCCTGCAGAAACAATTTTACCGCTTATCACCAGATCTTTCATGTTCGACGTGCTTATGCAGACAGTCATCCCTTTACCCTTAGATTTTATGCCCCCGGTAACCGATGTTCTCCCACCGGCTATGGTAAGAGTAACATGGTTTTCAGAAAAATTGGTCACCATTTCCTCCGCTTCATGATCCAGGGGATACACCACAGCATCAACGATTGGAGGTATCCTCCCTTTCTTGGCCCTGACAATCTCAAGTGATGACATTCCAATGGAATGTTTGAATCTCTCCACCGGATCCAGTGAAATTCGCTCACTGGAGATATATTTCTTCAAAACGGAGTAGAGAGAATCGTCGGTCTGAAGCGGCGGTACTTCAACCATACCGTCCCACTCAACCTTATCCCACTGGATGTTCATCAATCTGGAGAGATAACTTTTGACGCCACTGGGGACTTCTACCTCTCTTCCATTGTCATAAAGCACGTTGGCCTCACGAATCATCGTTGAAGTTTTCAATAGAGGTTATTTCACATATGTCTATATTAACTTTCACATATACCCAATCAGATTGATCCGTAACATTATTTTATTTTTATCCGGAGAAAGAATTAAATATTTTCCACATTTTATTATTTTTATGGGCTTCAACTTTGTTAGAGATATTCTTGAGAACAGGAACAGGAAAAAAATCTCTGTTGTTATGTCTGGAGAGGACTTCTCAATGACCGAAGAAACATATGGGAAGATGCTTGACAATAGCTACAGATTGGTCAATTTTCTCAAGAAAAAGGGCTTTCGAGCCGGAGACAGGATTCTTGTTCTGATGCGAAATTCCCACTCTCTCTATCATGTAATCACCGCTTCAATAGCCATGGGCTTGGTCTTCGCTCCAGCAGCACTCATACTCCCCGAAGACCAGATCAGATATAGGGTTGAGCAGATCGATGCAAAGGCCATCTTCGTGGACAACAGCAGTGAACAGAAGGTTAAGAACATTCACATCCCAACAATCAACATGGATTACGCATCTATTCAGAGAAACATAGGACTCCAACCTTCTTCGTTTACCGACCATTATGACAATGCAGAAGCTGAACACGCCATATTCTTCACCTCAGGAACGGAGGGGAGATCAAAAATGATAGTTCACAACGGTAACTATCCCCTTGGACATAGAACTACTGTCAGCTGGTTGGGGTTGGAAAAAGATGATCTCCACTGGAATATTAGCAGCCCCGGCTGGGCAAAATGGGCCTGGTCTTCTTACTATTCGCCCTTTCTTGCAGGATCAACAGTTTTCAACCTGAATTACAATCGGTTTAATGCTGCTCTAGCCCTCGAGGCGTTGCATAGATTTAAAGTTACAAGTCTATGTGCTCCACCTACTGTGTGGAGAATGTTTTTGCTTGAAGATTTTTCAGAAAAGACACTATATCTGAAGAAAGCTTCATCCGCAGGCGAGCCTCTTAATCCAGAGATAATAGAAAGATTTTGGAGGGCGACAGGCATCCGAATAAAAGATGGATACGGGCAGACGGAGTCCACACTCATGGTTGGAAATACAGACGACAACTCAATAAAGCCAGGATCTATGGGAAAACCCCTCCATCCGTACAGGGTGGATATTGTTGATGAGAAGGGAAATATTCTCAAACCCGGCGAAACGGGCTTCATTGCTGTAAAGGTAGATGATAACAGGCCCGTGGGGCTCTTTATGGGTTATATGAACGATCCTGAATTAACCGCTGAAAGGTTCAGTAACGGCTATTATTATACAGGAGATACGGCATACAAAGACGAGGATGGGTACATATGGTTTGACTCAAGGTTCGATGATGTTATAAAATCCTCCGATTACAGGATCGGACCTTTTGAGGTTGAATCCGCTCTGCTGGAACACCCATCGGTAGCGGAATCGGCAGTGGTTGGATCTCCGGATAAGCTCCGTGGTGACCTTGTGAAGGCATTCGTTGTTCTGAAGCCTGGTTACAGGGGAAGCAGGGAACTCGCCAGTGAGCTTTCCTCTCTCGTTCGTCGTAGTGTAGGACCCCACGCCCGACCGAGAATAATTGAATTTGTGGATGCACTTCCTAAAACAATAAGTGGAAAAATAATAAGGAAACGGCTTCGGGAGATTGAGATAAAAAGGTTCCTTGGTCAGGAAGGCGATGTTGATACTGATTCGCAGAAGGAGTTTAAGGTATGACGACTTTATGAATCTCAGTGTAATAAGTTTGTCTTGAGATCCCAACAAAAACACCCTTTCAATGAATACCTTTTAATTAATGATCCTGGAATGCGCCATTTCCCCTGTATTGCGAACAGCTGCAGCCAATCATCTCGGTAATTCTAAATCGATGTGGATGGAATACCGGCGCTGTGAAGTTCACACCCTGCTATTTATTGAAACTTAGGAAGAAACAGTATCTGACTAAATTTAAATAAGTACTGACTATTTACGTTTATAATCGTGACATCAGCAATATTGATTCTAAGCACTGTTGTGTTCGTTGTTGTCGTTTATCTTATTTACTCAATATTAGAAGCTGAAAAACTATGACTGACTTTTCTGGTGGAATTGGATCGCATTCGTTCTGGTCTCAATTTTTTCTGGTTCACCAGGGGATTTCAGGTCTCATTGTGATTTTCATATATATCTCAATTATCTCTCTCATCGCTTTCGCATTCTCTGATTATGTTGTACCACTCTACAAAGATGAAGACACTCCTCTCAGACCATACACCAGCTATATCATAGGGTTCTTTGAGAAACTCATAGGGCCACTTTCGTTGAAAAGGATGAAATTCAAGGAGTACTTTCTCAATCTTCTCTTCTTCAACTTTGTGGCGGCTCTTGCAGCATTCCTTTTTATCTATTTGCTGAACTCACCTGGAGCGCTCTCAGGAAGACCGCTCACGGTTCCCGAGATGGTGAATACCGTAGTAAGCTTCACAACAAATACAGATATGCAGCACTTTCCAGTTGCTGGTCACTTCCCACAATTTGCAATATTTTTCTCCATACTCGGGCTTATGGTCGTTGCTCCTGTCACTGGCTTTGCTGCTTCCATGGCATTCATAAGGGGAATCCGAACAAATGAGGAGAATATTGGGAATTTCTATCATGACTTTCTTGTTGCCCTTTTTGATCTTTTTATTCCCCTCACAGTCCTGTTCACCATCCTTTTTGCAATTGAAGGTTTGCCAGAGACACTGTTATCATCCGTTGCAACGAACCATTTTCAAGCGAGCACTGCACGGATACTGCCGCTGGGTCCGGTAGCATCCTTCGTATCGTTCTCGGCCGTGGGAACAAACGGTGCTGCATTCTATCCGTCCAACTCCGCTTTTCCGTTGCAGAATCCTAGCTGGTTCTCTAATCTAACCGAAATTGTTGCTTTCACACTCGTTCCCCTCGCATCCATCTTCTCTCTGGGGCGTGTACTGGGCAACAAAAACTTCAGCAGGATGCTATACGGGACTGTAATCTTCATCTATCTCTTTGCATCTGTATTCACATTCTATTTTGAACTTCATGGTATTCCGTTGTACAGAAATCTTGGAATTCACTATACTGGCAACATGATCGGCAAGGAGAACGCAATCGGTATTGCTCAATCGTCCGTTTTCAACGTGGGTGCCACAATAAGCTCAGCAGGCCTTACAAACTCCGCTCTCATTGGTTACACACCTGGAGGGATCATAGGTATAATGGTAGGCCTGATGATAAACGATCCTCTCGGTGGGTTTGGTACCTCGGTTATAAATATTTTCACTTTTGTTATATTCACCGCGTTTCTTGCCTCACTGATGGTCGGTAAACTACCAGAACTCATGGGATTCAAACTTGGAGCAAAGGAGATCAAGTACTCTACCCTGAGTCTTATAACTCATCCACTCGTTGTTCTGGTTCCACTGGGTCTCGTTGCTGTTGCGTTTGGAGCGCTTTCCATACAGGGAAATCCATCACCCCAGACCATTACAGAATTATTTTATGAGTTTACCAGTGCCGCTTCCAATAACGGATCGAGCATAGGTGGGCTTCCCTTTGGTAGGCCATTTTTTGAGTACCTGGAGTCAATTATCATGATCCTTGGCCGGTACCTTCTGCTAGGTTTTCAACTCTATATAGCTCAGCTCTTTGCAAATAGGAGGCCAAGATCGGAAAGCCCGAACACCGTGAAGGTTGGTTCCCCTTACTTCGGGCTTTTACTTCTTGCGGTTATAATGGCCATAGGCCTTCTCTCATATTTTCCTGTACTGGCCCTAGGTCCATTTCTATCATTTGCCCGTGATTTGGGACTTCTATTGGAGGTGATTCCCTTTTGAAACTGACCGAGGTTCTAATGATGACATTCCGGAACTTCAACCCGGTTCTTGAGGCAAGAAACCCGGTCATGTTTGTTACGGAAATATCTCTATTTGTTTCCGTTGCAATAAGTGCTATCCCCTACTATTTTGGAATTCCTTCGTCAGGTAGGTACGAATTCTTCTACATCACTGTTACCGCTCTTATCTTTTTAACTCTTCTTTTCTCCAATCTGGGCGCGGCGATATCTGAGGGGAAAAGCAAAAGCATCACCGAATCACTTCAGAAACTAACCACGGAATCTGTGGCCCACCTTGTGAAAGACGGGGGTATGGTTGACGTAACATCTTCCAAACTCAAAAAGGGTGAGATAATCCATGTGAAGAAAAATGAACCAATACCGATTGATGGTGAGATCATCCGTGGTTCCGCATACGTTAATGAATCCAACATAACCGGTGAATCTAGACCAATTTTGAAGGTTGAAGGAGATGCTGTAACCGGTTCAACAATTCTGCTCTCTGATGGCATCGATTTGAGAGTTACCCACATGCCTGGCGAGACTTTTATTGATAAAATGATCGACATAGTGAAGGGCACGACCAGATCGAGAACCCCTAACGAGATCGCCCTTAACGTGCTTCTTTCTGGCTTAACCCTTGTTTTTCTTATCGTGGTTTCAGCCGTTTTCGCCCTTTCTCATTTTCTCCAAGCAACGGTAAATGTTATGGTGCTGGTTGTTCTTTTGATCTCTCTTATACCGACTACAATCGGAGGTCTGCTACCTGCCATCGGAATCGCTTCGATTAACATGGTCTCCCAGTTCAACATAATAGCAAAGAGTGGGAGGGCTGTTGAAAACGCTGGTGATGTTGATACCATTATCCTGGACAAGACAGGTACCATCACGATGGGTGAGAGAGAAGCTGTTCGTCTTATACCGAATAATGGTGTTTCACTGGAAGATCTGGCGCAGGCGTGTTACATGTCATCGAAGGACGATAGTACGAGAGAAGGTATGTCTATCCTGAAACTGGCCTCTTCCCTCGGTGCAAAAGACCAGGAACTGAGCGGATACACATACATACCCTTTTCCCCCGAAACGAAGATAAGTGGTGTAATCGGTGAGAACACCTTCGTGGTAAAGGGAGCTTTGAAAGCACTCAAGGAGAAGTATGATATATCCGATAAGTACATAGAGGCTGTGTGTAAGGAGATATCATCACGTGGCGGCACCGCTATTCCCGTTGTCAGAGATGGCTCTTTTATCGGAGTTATAGAACTGAATGATATGCTCAAACCCGGTATCCGAGAAAGGATAGAGGAGCTTAAGAAAATGGAGATCAAAACGATCATGTGCACGGGGGACGATGAAGTAACCGCTGCGTATATGGCGAGGGAAAGTGGGATCGAGCATTTCATAGCAAACAGCACTCCGATTGACAAATACAACGTCGTAAAGGAGGAGAAAAAAAATGCCAGAATGGTTGCAATGGTTGGTGATGGCACGAACGATGCCCCAGCTCTCGCTTATGCCGATGTTGGTCTTGCTATGAACAACGGAACCCCTGCTGCCAAGGAGGCTGCCAACATGATTGACCTTGATAACAACCCTACCAAACTGATTGATCTAATCTTTCTGGGAAAACAGATCCTCATAACAAGAGGTTCTCTAACCGCTTTTAGTATTGCGAATGACTTGGCGAAATACTTTGTCATCATTCCCGCGGCCTTTAGCATATTCCCTCAGCTGGATTTTCTCAATCTGCTCGGATTCACCCATCCACTCACAGCAATAACGTCAGCTCTGATATTTAATACCCTCATCATCATCATTCTCATACCTCTGGCCCTTAGAGGTGTAAGGTTCAGGCCATCGAGCGCCGATGAAATACTACGTCGAAATCTGCTTTTCTATGGATTGGGAGGGGTGATCACCCCATTTATTGCAATATACATCATTTACGCAATTTTGCTTGCTACGGGGGTGGTCTGGTGAAGAAAAACATTCTCAATTACATAAGAGTGGTAGCAACCGTGTTTATAATCATGTTCATTTTTGCATATGGATACGTAAGTGCATCTGCGTACATTGATATGCATCTTGATCCCGAGCAGGCAAATGGTTCTCTTATTATTGAGAACCGTACCGTCGTTGGAAGCTACCTCCTCGCAGAGGCTTTCGCCGAACCGTGGCTTTTTCATCCGAGACCCTCTTTCAGCAATTACACAGTTCCCAGTTCCGGAGGAGTTCCCTATTCATTGAACAACACCACCCAGTTCATTCAAACTAAGAACTACATCAAGAACTTCGAAAAACAGAATCCGGGAATAAATGCTAGTGATATACCTTTCTCCGCTGTTTCTTATTCAGGATCTGGGCTCGATCCGGATATATCCCTATCAAACGTATATCTCCAGTTCCCCCGAGTTCTAAATGCCCTTCAGAGTTTTATATCCTCCCAGGGAGTATATGCGAGTAAAGGGAATATATCATCTTTCCTGAATCAAACCATACACAATCTGAGGGAGCAGAATTTTCCACTTTTTGGCACTTATTACGTGAATGTAGTTAAGCTGAATTTCTCTATTTTGCTGTACCTGAAGGGATATGGCATCAACCTCTTTTAATTACGATCACATCTCCCGGAAAATGCTTCACGAGATACTTTACCTTGGAATTTATGCGAAGAGACCCGCTTGGTGACACGGCGATCCCCAACACCATCAGGTCATTCGCACCAGCATCTGACATCCCAGCGAGATCAATCAAAAGTCCATTCCTATATCCGGTTCTGTTGAGGGAGATATCATCTCCATAAGTATCAACGAGCCATGTGAAGGAATCGAATAGGCTCTTGAACCTGTGGGTTGGCTTCTTATCGTACTTCCGAAGATCCAGGATTGACATTCTTCTGTTGAGAGCTCGTTTCAGATGGAGAGAGAATGCAACAGAGAAGCGGTGATTAAGCTCTTCACTTACTGGTACAATGATGGATCTATACGGATATGCAGGAGTTTTGATTGAGAGCATTGCAACAGCAGCTTTTGAATGCTTGAAAACATAGTCTCCCATATTACCGAACAAGGAGGCAGAAAGAGGAGAGCGTCTTGTGGTTGCCATTATTATAACATCATACCTGTGGCTATTGACTTCGTTAACTATGGATTCCTTGGTCGACTCCGAAGAAACAATCTTAGGAACCACCCTCACATTCAGCTCCCGGCCAAGCCTATAGGCGTCAGTTATAAGATTCACTTTATCTGTCCATGTGAGTTCACGCCGAACATCACGAACCGTAAATGCGGTGATCTCCGTTGAAAACGATTTTGAAAGGTCAAAAGCCATCTTGAGTACCTTGCTGGAAGTTGAGCCCCTCGCCATAGGTACGAGTGCCTTTTCAAGCTTTATTGAGTATCCTTTAAGCACGTCAGATCAGCATGTGGTTATTATTTAAATGACATATAAGTTTTGTTGTCAGACATAAACATCTCTGAAATCCAGGTTGTTTTGGAATTCACAAATATCCGACAGAGTTCGAAAAGCTAAGTGCGGGAAATCATGGTAGAACATCCATTGCAATGCTATTGAATAGCATCATTAAAATACAGAGAGAAAATATCTTTCCTGTGGAGAAATTCATGAAAACCATCTTCTGCGTGACATTATCGGGGAATAAACTCGTAAACTTTTCTACCATACAGGATCTGATTAAAGTTGCACCCGATGAAATAATGCTCATTGATATGAATGCCATCAGGAAGGGCAGGCCTAATTTTTCCTTTTATCAGAAAATTTCCAGGTTCTTCACCTTGCACGTACTTTCTCTCATCGACAGGATTGACGATCTTGTTGACACCCTGATAGTTGGTTCTTCAAGCGTTGTTATCTCACCGCGCGTTAATGAAAAAAAACTTAGAGATATGCTGGAGATTACTGCCAACATCATAATGCCATACACTTCTCTGCCCAGCTCCAGGTTTTACTCAGACCAGGGCGGTGAGTACTTTTTAACAAATGTGCTGATTCCTTTTAAATTCAAATTGGCTTACTACTATGGTCCGGGAGATCCGGGAGAGAAATATGTAAAGCTTGTTGAGTTCCCCCTTGGTCCCTTTGATCTTGCCCTCGAAGGGTGAAAAACAATATAATGGGTCAAACGATCTTCCGGCCATACAATGATAGATTTAGGCGTTTCCATTGCCGGAATAGACCTTGAAAATCCTTTCGTGCTTGCCTCAGGGATCCTTGACGAGAACGGGTACACATTGGTAGAAGTACTCAGAAGCGGTGCATCAGCCGTTGTGACCAAATCGATAGGGCTGGAAGAGAGAAAAGGATACATCCCACCCGTCGTCTACGAGCTTCCATACGGTCTCCTTAATGCGATTGGTCTCTCAAATCCTGGAATAGAGCGTTATTCCCATGAAATATCAATTGCCCTCAGAGAGAAGAAGCCCATCATTGGTTCGGTTTTCGGATCCACACCAGAGGAATTTGCACACCTCTCCAGAAGAATGGAGGACTTTGGTGTTTCTGCTGTTGAGCTTAACCTATCCTGCCCGCATGTTAAGGGGTATGGCCAGGAGGTTGGCTCTGATCCGAATCTTGTGAGGGATATTGTAAGATCCGTGAAAAGAAAGGTTGATGTACCTGTATTTGCGAAATTAAGCCCAAATGTTTCGGATATTCAGGCTATTGCGGAAGCTGCGATCGATGCTGACGGATTTACTCTTATAAATACCGTTAAGGCGATGAAGATAGATATCTACGCAAGACAGCCAGTATTGTCAAATGTGTACGGTGGTCTCTCCGGTTCTGCGATAAAGCCCGTGGGCATCAGATACGTTTATGAAATCGCCTCTAATTTTGACAGGCCAATTTTCGGTGTTGGTGGTATAACTACGGCAGAAGACGCTGTCGAATACATCATGGCAGGCGCTTCTGCAGTTCAGGTGGGAACCGCCGTAGCCAGAGTGGGGAAAAGGGTCTTCAACAAACTTATTTCAGAAATGAGGGATTTTATGGAGAGGGAAGGTTTCTCAAAGATCGGCGATATGAAGGGGGTGGCGCTAAGACGATAGAACACATTGCTATTTCGGAGAAAAAGGAGGAAACCCCTACAGTAGCAACATTCTTCTTTAACTGGGAGAAAGAGGTGAAGCCTGGGCAGTTCATTATGGTCTGGGTACCCGGGGTGGGTGAGATTCCACTGTCCCTTTCCACTATTGAGGGACGGAGGAAATCCATAACAGTCAAGAGGTACGGAATTGTATCGCAGGCGCTCCTGAAATATAAGCCAGGCGACAGAATTTTCCTTAGGGGCCCTTACGGTACCGGTTTTACACAGACTGAGGAGAGGAATCTCATCATTGGAGGGGGATCTGGTATGGCTGCCCTACGTCCGCTGATCAATGACAAATCGTTTGGAATGGTTTCGGCTAAAACTGGGGATGAACTTCTCTTCACACACGAATTCAAGGAGAATTCGATTATGATTATGACTGATGATGGTTCTTCTGGCCTGAAAGGGTTCCCATCAGATTATCTCGAATCGGTAGATATCGATCAGTTCGCAAAGATATATGCCTGTGGACCGGAACTCATGTTAAAAGCGCTATATTACAAGCTCAAAGATGCACGCCCCGATGCAGAATTCTCCATGGAGAGGATCATGAAATGTGGAATAGGAATCTGCGATTCCTGCTCAATTGATGGCAGGCAGATCTGTGTTGATGGTCCTGTCGTTAGGGTGGGAGAAATAAATCCTGATGGAGAGTTTGGCCATCAGAAGCTTGATATATCCGGTAGGAGAATAGAGATACATCTATAGAAAGATTTTAGATTGAATTTTTTTCTACTGCTGCTGACACCCTTGCAACGGACATAACTTAGTCCTGTTGTTATGAAGGATCGATTGATTCCGTATATGTGGTTGCTGGAGAGAAATATTTTAATAGATCCGCAGACTAAAAGAACAGCGGAAATGGCAAAGGATGAGCGTGGTTTTGAGGAACGATGCATATTCAGGGAAAATGGTAAATGCTTTTTCAACGAAGCATATCCCACAACATGTAATCTGTGTTTCAACTACGTTTCCGTTTATCCAACGGATATTTTCGGTAGCAAGAAGATTGTCACGATGTTTGACTATCTTAAGGCCAAAGAAAAGATCAGCGAGGTTTTTCCTTCAACATCTGGGGTCCAAAGCTTACTCTGAGAATAAACACAAACGAAATTTATTGTGCAGTTCTACAAACCGACACAGCATAGGACCAGATGTACAATCAGATTGATTGTAGGAACCTGTTAACCGCCTCCGGCCCAGTAGATCGCGTTTCCAGAACAGCATCAAAAAGCTTATCTTTGGCAAGACGCGGAAGTAATTCAACTGAGTTCGTGGTGGAGGTATCATACTTTGCGGAGGGATAGAGTTTCATTATCCTGTCCACTTGATTCCGGGTGAGTGTCACCTCAAGCACCCTCATTCCGGCAAAGACCTCTTTCGTCAATGAAGAAAGACCAACTTTATCAAGTTGTGACAGTCTGTCCTCGTTTACCCATATGTTGATGCGGGCATTACCTTCCATCTGAATCATCCTCCTGCTTCTTTAGGGTGAATATACTCTGCCTGTTCCTGAGGTATTCCTCTGTTACAAAAGGTGATCCGTGACCGTATTTCTCGGCAGATAGCATCACGGAATCAAAGACCTCGGGCCTCATTATTTTTTTGGTTGGCTTGACACCATCATTGAGTATGCTTCGAATTAAGGTACCGCTAAACTTCTGAGCAACGTCAGAGTGCCCACACACACTGGCACTGGTCACCTCACCGCTTACCGGACAGTACCAGTTCTCCATAAGGAATACTGGTTTCACAGAAAGCCTTTCTCTGTACCTGCTCAGCATGTTCTGAGCATCATAAGGTCCGTAAAAGTTTCCGACGCCGGCATGATCTCTGCCGAACATGTGGTGGGTGCATCCGAGATTTGCACGAAGTATTGAGTGGAATATGGCTTCTCTGGGTCCGGCATACCTCATATCCCAGAGAGTAAAGCTAACCATATGAACATCAGACCTGAAGTATCCACCGTCGTTAAGTGCTTGCTGTCCCAGAAGTATCGCTTCATCAATGTAGTCACCAATCCGTTTTTCTCCCATTATTGCGTTTACAAGAACTCCTGTGTGTATTGAATCCACCGGAAGATCCTCATTCGCGGCAAACCAGGCTTGTTTCATCAGGGCTTCATGACCACCATGAGGAACATTTCTGGTTTGATGGGCTACAATGTGCTTCCATCCTTTCTTCCTGAAGATATCAAAGTGTTCTCTTGGCGTAAACCAAAATTCTGAGAAAGGATAGTTAAAAATGGGTTCATTGACCAGTTCTATCTTGCCGCCAATAAAGGTATCTCCGTAGGATAATGTTCTTCTGACACCAGGATGCTTCGGGTTCGATGTACCAAATGTTTTTTCGGCCATGGTCTTCTTATCAAACGCGAATATCTCGTTCACATGCAAGACCGCGAGAGGGGCATCCATATACGTCAGGAGAATACTGTCGTCCTCCCGAATCCCTGAACTCTTCAGAAAATTCTCAGATACAGTGTAAACAATGGGGATGCTCCAGAGGATTCCATTTTCCAGTTCCATACTGTCAAGGACGGAAGATAGATCTCCCTGACCCATAAAACCAGTCAAGGGTGTGAAAAAACCGTATGCAATGCTTATCACCTCGTGAGCGGTTTGCCTGGATATTGCAACACGAGTAAGACCCCCCATTCTGTTCTCAGCATTTCCTCTTGCAATGCTTTCAACGATCTCTGACCCGCCGTGTCCTTTATAAGACATAGGAAGATCATTCTCCTATAATGTTTATGAGTGGAACCTTCTCAAGCGTCCAGCTGTTGTTCGATGCATCGTACCTGGAAACGACGAAAGCTCTCCACGATTCATCGTCTATTCTCGGAAAATCAGATCTATAGTAATAGCCAGGCCACCTGGTCTCCTCTCTGAAAAGAGTGTGTCTCATCACGGCTTGCGCGGTCATTACCCTGTGATGCAGTTCCCACGCACGCTGAAGCTGATGCAGGTCCTCAGCACCGAGGAGCTGAAGATCCTCTTGCAACATATCAAGAAGTTCAAGTCCCCTTTTCATGGCCACAGCATTGGTTGTGTAATTGGATGAGATACCTGCTGAATACTCATCCATTATCTTTTCAAGGCGCTTTAAGCCCTGAGGTGGTACCAGATAGTGAGGAGAAATGATCCCCTTGGGTGTGAGGAAGCTTCTACCAAGTTCATAATTCTCCAGTGGCTGGAAAATCTCAGTCTTGTATCTTTCAATTGTTTCTCCATCGATTTCAGCAAGTTTCGGTTCATTGTCCCTCAGGAATTTGACGGCACTCTTACCCGCTATTCTCCCTTCGGTGAAGGACCCGGACGAGAATTTGTGGGCCGCCCCTCCGGCGGCATCTCCAGCAGCGAATAGCCCCCTCAATGTTGTCATTCTGTTATAACCCCAGTAATATCCATCGGGTGCAATACCACCCGGACCACTTACCCAGGCGCCAGCATTTACAGCGTGGGAACCCATAATGTACGGTTCAGTGGGGACGAGCTCCGACGGTTTTTCCTTTGGATCTATGTTCTGTGAGGCCCAGACCATGGCCTGACTAACAGTCATATCGAGGAAATCTTCCCAGCCCGCCTCTTCCTTTTCCTTTGTGTCAAGTGCATGTTCAGTGTGCATGATTATGGGGAATTTTCCCTCCCTTATCTCATCTATCATGAGATCATTTCTAAGACAGGTGGGCATGGGTTTGGCATCAGCGTACTTACCGTACTTCTTTCGCAATTTATCTCTATTTGTATCGTAGGATTCATTGTATGCATTTGTGGCCTTCGATTTTATGTGCAAGAACCACGCTCCAACTGGCCCATAACCATCTTTGAATCTCGTTGGGACTAACCTTATCTCCATCTGAACCATTTTTGCTCCGGCCTCGATTGCCAGAGAGTACGCAGATCCACTGCTCCAAGGAGAGTACCATGTTCTTCCCCACCCCTCACCGACGGAACGTGGCCGAAATATATGAGTTGCACCGCCCGCCGCTAGAATGGTTACCCTGCTCCTGAACACGTACATCGATCCGTCCCTGACATCGAACCCAACGGCTCCCACCACCCGATCTTTATCCAGGGTATCCTTGAGCAGATGTGTAACCATAACCCTATTGATGACCTCTGTGGCCGCTTTCTTTGCCGCCTCCGCCACTATGGGCTTGTAACTCTCACCGTGTATCAACACCTGCCAGCGGCCTTCACGAAGGTATCTTCCGGATTCCTGTGATTTTATTATGGGTAGCCCCCACTCCTCAAAGAGATGCACGGAGGAGTCAACGTGCCTACCAATATCGTAGACGAGATCCTCTCTAACGATACCCATAAGGTCTCCTCTTACATACCTCACGTAATCCTCCGGTGTATTTTCATTCCACCTCATTCCAAGATAGGTGTTTATGGCAGAAAGACCCATTGCCACGGCTCCGCTTCTGTCAATATTGGCTTTCTCGGCTATTATGATTTTGAGATTTTTTCCCCACTTTCTCGCTTCGTAGGCCGCACCACAGCCAGCCATTCCGCCTCCGATTATCAATACATCCGCGTCTATCCTTCTTATCAACATATCAGCTCACCATTCCTCAGCTTTTCCTCACTGTGGGTAGCGGTTTACCCGTAAACAGCATCTCTGGTTCTCCTGCGAGTTCATCGCTATCCAGGTTACCGACATCCTTGTCCTCGATATCGATAGAACCCCATGGAGTGGTTCTAATCGGAAATTCAAAATCCTTTTTTCGCTGATCCCTGTACACAATGTTCCATTTTATGGTGTTCCTCTCCTCTTCCCTATCAACAGAAATCTCAGACCCGAGAGGGCCGTAATCTGCATACGGTCGGACGCTTATTGCATTTTCAGGACACACCTTCACACAAGAGAAACATTCCCAGCACATATCAGGTTCGGCGTTGTATGCCTTGTTAGTTTCTGGATCAAGGCGCATTATGTCACTTGGACATATCTCCTCACATTTTCCGTTTCCTTTACACTTAGAGTCCAGCACATATGTGGGCATTTTAATCACCTCAATGTAGTGTGCCTCTCTTCGCTTCTGTTTAAAACAAAAGTTCTCGCTGCATGATTAAATAAGAGACACATTTAACAAATAAAAGCAATGGAATTATTTTAATATTGTGTTGGTAGATACTTCTAAAAATAATGTGTTATGTAGAACCTAAGAAAGGTCTTTTGGATCTTCTGTGAACGAAAAACGGCTGTTTAGCATTATTAAAATAATCTCTTTTGGAAGGAGTGCTTAAATCGATTTGGAAGGATCCACGATAAGTGAAGCCATTCTGGAGAGCTATCAATGCCAATACAGAAATTCCAGAAATGCAGAGATATCCCAAAGGTAATTCCAGATCGGCACGAGTAAGGTGAAGGATCGGTATCATTGCTTTTCTATTCGTGAGAAAAGATGGAAAAAGATACCGTTCTCAGGTCAGTGACTGTTATCAGTCACAGGTTATATCTAAGATCTAAAAGATGTCACAAATCTAGAACTATGTGATAAATTGGTCTGGAGGGATATTTTGTATAAATGCCTAGGAACCGATATGTTGGCTCCTTTTCAAAACTCCCTAAATTAGAGATATCTACGGTTCAGAGATGTTCGATAAAAGGAGACTGTCAAATTTTCGTTGATAGCCGGTGATACCAGTAGGATGTTTTCAACAAGCCTTCACGGGTTTTGAATCTTCTTTTCAAAAGTTCAGATCTAACGGAGAAATGATGCTCTGCAACATTGTTTGTTTTATTCACAATGGGATCATCGAGATACC
>Ga0256829_1002020_pt1 | contig 15649 bp, 26 predicted proteins | sample 131447metaG_FD_185979 | JGI IMG/M metagenome (GOLD analysis project Ga0256829, IMG submission 185979) | Hydrothermal vent microbial communities from Lau Basin, Pacific Ocean - 131-447 | ecosystem: Environmental > Aquatic > Marine > Hydrothermal vents | place: Pacific Ocean: Lau Basin | collected...
AAAAAAAAGCACATAAAACCACAAAAAGGAAAAAACACAAAAAATGAAAATAAAACCAATAAAACAAACACCAAAAGTAAAAGCGTTTAACAAAGTGCAAAAATTTCAAAGTAATCAAAACACAAAAACACATTAAAACGGAAAACACATTTTGCAAAAATATTACATTTAATCGTTAATCGTAATTAACGGGGCTAATAACGGGGGTTTTGCCCCGGTGTTGCCCCGGTGCCCCCGGGGGTTACCGGGGTAAAACCTCCCCGGGCAAAAACGCTTAAGGGGTGCCAAAAATGGTAGAAAACCCAACAAGCTTTAGGGACTATGCTAATGCGATAAGAGAAGTCCTTAAGGACGAGTTTGGCGAGGAGTTCATCGAGGAATTGTCCAACGAAAGGGCGATAGACGAGCTTAAAACCTATGAAGCTATCATATCAGATAACGCTAACTACGAAAACGCCCTAATCGTATCATCATACTACGACGGAAACGAGGACTTGGTAATAGAAGTAGGCCAAGCCATAAGCCAAGCTGGATTAAGAGAATTCGACGAGATACAAAACGACCTACACGACGTAATGGAGGAGATAAGAGAGGACTTAGACGTGTTACAGCACGAGCAACGGTTAAGGGCAGTCCACAGAGGCTCCACAGAAGGAGAAGTGGTAATGGACTTAACAATTGGCATTGTGGACTACGGAATATATCATATGGACGAATACGGACAAAGATGGGCTTTGTTCCTGCCCTATACCGGAGTAAAACTCCGGTTTAGGTCAAAGCCCCCAATAGAAGCCCTAAAACGCATAGTAAAGTGGGCAATCAGCGATTACACTCAATCAATGGCTTACGGATGGCTGAGAGACTACATAGGCGACTACATAGACAGGTTAGTCGAAACCATTGAGGATAGCTGGGACATCTACCAAAAAGCAACCGGAGGTGATAAAGAATGAAACGGTATGAACTACCAGGATACATATACAACGAAGTAAAAGAGAGAGTGGGCACGGGGTCTATAAACCTAACAAGACTTCACAGTAGGAACGTAGAAAATGCGAGGGAACTTCGGGACAAGGTGTTACAGCTTTGGGAGACAGTAACGGGGTTACTGCCATACATAAGGCAGTTCCCCGAGGCAGTAAAGCCAATATCCACATCATACGACGTGGGTATTGGCTATGACGAAGTCAGTAATACGTTGTGGTTAGTAACCCCCGTGGAGATAGGGGATTTTATCCCTCTCCACGGGCTACCCACAAAGATGTCAGCATCGGGCAGAAAAACAGTGATAGACGTTACAAAGATGGACATAACACTATGGACAGTATTGCTGGACAGGATTGCGAGAGAAGCCACCCGTTGGGTTGAATACCTCGAAGACGAAGTTTAAACACTTTCATTTTTTTTCACCCCGTTTAATGGGGTGAAGACAAAAAAAAATGATTGAAAAAGGGGGTGAAGTGTATGGCAAAGAATGAGGGGAAAGTCCAAAAGATTGTTGTAGAACTCGTTCCCGAGAAAGAGACTTCAAACACCATACGGTTCAAAGAAGTCCCGAAGAAGGGACAGCCTACCATAGTCAGAACCCTATACTTACCGAAGTGGCTTGTTGGGAACAGCATAGACGAGGCACCGGACAAAGTGAGAATAACCATCGAGTTCTGAACCAACCAAAGCCTTATCAACCTTTCTTTTCTTTAAAAAACCACGAAAAATGGAGGGAAAGGCTATGGAGAGTATGAATATCCCCATAGAGGTTAAAGCCCTCGCAGATGCGAGCTACGACCTATACCGAACAGTAGAGGGGTTGGCGGATAAAGAAGGCGTCAAGGCCAAAGACCCAGACATGGCGATATACATAGGCGACAAAATCTTTATTCAAGCCCTCTACGACCTCATAAAGAACCATATGAGCATTAACGTAACCCGTGAACTCATACAGGAGTATCACGAAGTCCACGGCGACCAGAAGAAGCGGTTAGAGACCACGAAGAAGTTCATAATCGCCATAAGCGTTCTAAACACGCTCAACTTCGAGAACCCGGACACGATAGAGACGCTAAGGCGCTACTACGCTCAATACTACGGTGAAGAAGAGGCAGAGGACTTCATAAAGGACGTGATGACCGCACTAATAGACACGAATGGAAGCGACCACGACGATAGACAATACCTTTGAGGGGGTGAGGACGTGCCACTATTCCTGATAAAAGTATCAGGCAAAGACCCGAACGCCAAAACAAAACTGGAAAGCGTAGCCTTCATAGTAAAAGCTGATGATAGGCTCGTGGCGAGGGGAATGGCCATCGACTACTTCAAAAAGCACGTTGGAGAAGAGGTCTTATCAGTCCTCGACGTTACAGAACTGCCAGAATTCAAAGAAGAGGGCGTAATACTCGGTTTCAGGGTCTCCTACGACCCGGCACCAGTATCCACCACCATACTCCTGCCGTTGAAGTGAAGGCCTTTCAATCATTTTCAAATTTTTACACTTTGTTAAACAAAGTGCAGTCGTGTAAAAATGATATAAACGGGCAAAACTTTTAAACCCGTTTACCGTAGGGGGTAAAGGGGTTGAGCCGATGATAAGAGGTTCAACCCCGCCCACCTACAAAAAAAAGGGGGTTGGAAAAATGCCAAAAGTAGTAGTTCAGGCCTCTAAAGGCAACTTTATAGAAACGAGGAGTGTTCCAGAAGGAACATACATCGCCGTCTTGAAGGCGATAAAAGAAGGCTCAATAACCTTCAAGGGCAAGGAAAGGCAGATATTCAGGTGGTTCTTCACCATACTTGACCGCAAGTTTGAGAAAGAAGACGGTAGCGTTGAGTATGCCACCGTCGAAGGCCTGACCTCACAGACCGTTACAACGAGGTCAAACGCCTACAAGTGGTTCTCAAGGCTGACCGGCTACTATCCTAAGGAAGGAGAAGAGATAGAGCTTGAAGACGCCATTGGGAACATCGCCCAAGTCGTGGTCAAAAACAAGAAGAGTGCGAGCGGTAGGGTCTATTCAAGAGTAGATGACGTGGTAACACTCCCCGAAGGAATGAAGAAGTATGCAGAACAGCTTAAAGCCGAATGGGAGCGTGAAGAAGGCATAGAACCAGAAGACGAGGAAGTTGAGGACTACGATGAAGAAGTCGAAGAAGAAGAGGAAGAGGAGGAAGAGGAAGAGGAGATAAAGCCAAAGAAACCCGAGCCAAAGAAGAAGAAAAAGAAGAAGAGGGCTAAACTCGATTGAACCCTTTTACAACTTTTTAGGAGGTGAAACACCTTGAAAATCATACCAAAGAACCCGAAAAGCTTTCACAACGTCCTAAACGTGATGAAGAGCGTTAATCCGGAGTTCTACGTGATACCAAAGAAGAATTCAGTAGTCTTTTGGACAATAGACCCACCAAAGACGATGATTTACTCTGCAGTCCTACCAAAAACTTCAATGCTCGTTTACGAGGTAGATGAGGGTGAGATAGACCAGATGACGGCCTACGATGTCAAATACTTCAACAAAGCCTTAAGAAAGATAAAACCCGACACTCAACTAACCATAGAGCAAACAGAAGAAGGATACACGATTATACGGGTAGAGAAACCCTTCAAGGTAAGCGCAAGGATACCCCAATACTCGACGGATATGGAGGAGATAAGCCTACCAGAACTCGAACTACCGGCGTGGCTAACTGGATATGGGGCGATATGGCAGGAGATAGTAGAAACCGCCAAACAGTTCTCAGACGTGATTAGGATAAGGGCAGAAACGGATAAGATAACGTTCTCAGCCGAAAGCGATACGTCAGAAGTCGTGGCAGAATTGGACACGGAACACGAATGGGTTACCGATTTAGAAGTAGATGAAGACGCTGAACTGCCGATAAAGGCAAACTACGACCTTAACAGGCTGTCAGCGGTTCTAAAAGGCATTACAAAAAGCACGGTAATAGAGGCAGGGTTCGGCACGGAGATGCCTTTATACCTGACGTGGGAGGATACGGACGGGTTTAAGCATAACTACCTGCTCGCTCCACGTGTTGATGAAGACTAAAGGGGGTGAAAAGAATGGAGGATATAGAGACCCTTAAAAAAGTAGTCGAACGCTCTAAAGAGTTCGACGAACGGTTTGGCAGAGGTGGTTGGAGAGTTAGGACAGTAACGTCAGCTAACGGCGGTAAGAGGCTCATACTCCCATTGACTACTGAGCTTGACCATTTAGACGTTCAGGGTGGCGATAAGGTTGTCGTTGGTCTCGGCGAACTCAACGGCAGAAAAGTCATCATCGTGGAAAAGCTTTAAGCCACGTTTAGCATTCTTCTTTTACTGCCCTTTGTTAAACACGGTGCAGTCAAAAAAAAATGATTGAAAAGGAGGGTCGGAGATGAACCTGATAGAAGAGCTTTTCGGCTTGACCATAGCATCAGCACCTACTAAAGCCCTAAACATCGTCCAACAGGACGGAACGACCTTCAAAACACGATTAAGCATCAACACCCTGATAGTATCGCCGTTTGGGACTGGCAAAAGCTCTTTTCTCAATGCGGTAGAACGGGCAGGCTACGGCGTCCTAACCCACGAATACACGCTACCGGCAATAATTGGAACCATAAAAAAGAGTGGGGAAATCATAGACGGGTTCGTAATCCGTTCAGCGGGCAGGGTTTTGCTAATAGACGAGTTCCAGAAGTTTGGAAAGCGAGAGAAGGAAGCATTATTGAGCATAATGGAAGACCACCATTACACGAGGACTTTAGGCTATCAGATAGCCCCACCAGTCCATAGAGAAGGCGACTTCTACGAACTGCACGGAGAGGGCAACGCCTTCACCGTAAGGGTCAGGAACGCCTTCATCATCAGCTCAATGTATTTTAGAAAGAAGACAATTGAAGATAAGGCACTATTAAGCCGTAGTTTCCCAATAGTCCTTAAACCAACCCTCGACGACGCTTTTAACATACTCACGAAAGGCAGTAGTTTTAAACTGCCTAAAGACCTCGATGAATGGTATAACCGTTCGATAAACGCTGAAGTTGAGATACCGACCAACGTGGCAGAGCATTTAGCCAATAGATACAGGAGAGAAGTCGAAAAGGACGTTATAGAAGTAGGCTTCGTGGTTCGTGGGATGATGGACATAGCGAGGATTAGCGGGATTTACACGGCCATAGATGGCAGGACAGAAGTAACCATAGACGACGTGGACAGGGCGATGAAGTTCGCACCACTTCAAGTAGCCGGCTACAACCTCGGTTCACTAACTCCAGCCTCAATAGAGGTTTATAGCATTATAGCGAGTGCTCCAGAAGGCATTAGGCAAAAAGAAGTCATAAAACGCTCTAAATACTCTCCAAGGCAGGTTAAGGAGAGCCTCGCAGAACTACTCGGTGCAAAGCTCATAGAACAGGTTAAAATTGGTAATAAAGTCTTCTACTTCGTTAAGGGGGTGAGTGAAGGATGACGGTGAAGTTACCCGCCTTATACTCGAACGTAGTGCCTTCAACACTACATTACCGCCTCCACTCGGCTTATTGGTCTCGGAGAAGGCATAAGCCCCACGATTTTACCGTTGAAGTCATCATCGACTTCGAGTTTTTATTCCCTGACTTCGTAACGTGCAAAAATACTAAATTGGCCAGCCTACTACGGCCAAAATACTACGTTCTGAAAGCCACTTATAACGGCGTTGAGGCTACCATAATAGTCAAAGACGTGAAGCTAATAGAAGAATTCAGAAAGAAGGTGGAGAAGAGGGGTAAACCCTACTCTATCAAGTATCTAATGCGTTGGTTCAAGAACGACAGGGATTACATAGTCAAACAATTAAGGGAAGCGTGGGGGATTACTAAAAAGCTCGCTGAAGCCATAGCCAACGACATTTTTGACCACCTGATTAACGGCGTCCCGTTCAGGATAGTAGGCTGGAGAATACGACAAGAAGGCATAGTAGATGTGAACGAGCTTTATTCGAGGATTAAAACGCCCTTCTCCGAGTATTATCCGGGAGACTATGAAAACTTTATTAGAGAGATACTACTCGGCATTGACGACATTATTAGAGAATGGTTCGCTAACGAACTCTATTGGGCGTATCCAGTTGAGGGCGAGTATTCAGAACTCGATGGGGGTATAGAATTCGAGCAATCGTGCGGAACAACCCTCCAAGCCGTTGATATAAGAATTCCGGACTGGCTTAACGAGAGTTTTAGGATTACGAACGTGGAATACCGTAAAGCCGACGCTTACGATGTTGAACCGACTTTGAGGGATTACTGGACGAGAACCCTTGAGGACTTTTTAGAGGCTAATAAGAGTGAGATAATCGCCGTAATCTGGAATGCATACGTGGACAACATTGTTAGAAGGATTTTGGTGGAGGTGAGCTTATGAACAAGCATAAGATTGGCATACTACTGGATATTGACAGTAAGGACGTGCGTAAAGGCCACGTTATTGGAAAACGCCTCGCTGAGGTTGAAAAGTATTTGGGCGTTAAACCAATCTTTATTAGTGTTAAGGAGAGTTCCAAAGGCTTTCACGTGCGAATAGAGGCAGAAACAACGGCTATGATACTACCGGAGGCCTTAGCTTTTATTCAGCTCTACCTCGGCTCAGACAGGTTTAGGGAGTTGAACAACTTAAGGCGGATTTTAGGCTATCGTGCGATTAACGTCCAGCCCCATAAGTGGAATATTCTTTTTAACGGCAAAAAACGGCACGATGGTAGTCTTTCCATTGAAAAGAAGACGGATTTAAGTGAAGAGTTCAAGGCGAGGCTGGAGAAGAGTTACAATAAGTGGCGGGTGGAGTTGGCGAAGTCGGGTTAGTTTCAATCATTTTTTTTTACGTTCACTTTGTTAAACGGGGAGAAATTTTCCAAAACTTTGTAATTTATCCAATACCAAACAGCGTTTAACAAAGTGCATTCAAAAAAAAATGATTGACTGTAATTGTTTCAATCACTTTGAAATGTTCGCACTTTGTTAAACAAAGTGAAGACAAAAAAAAATGATTGAAACTGTTGTTGATACTCACAAGTCCTCGCTGAAAGCGTCCGACATAACCCAACTGAATATGGTTGCAAACACGCCCAACCCGATGTAAACCGGGCTGAGGACGGTAGTTCCTGCAGTCCCGTTAATGGCAGTCCCGAACCAGTAGCCGGTCAGGAAGCCAATCGAACCCATTCCAACCGCTTTCAGGACGCCCTTGACAAAGTGGCGTTCAGCCCTCTTCTTCTCACCCTTCAAGAGTTTAACAGCGTCCTCAGGTGGGAGTTCGATAACAACCTTTTCGCCTTCAACCATTTAGACCACCTCCCGTAGAAGGGTAGGGTGAGGGTTTAAAACCCTCACCTCTTTTCAATGCTCATAAGCCAACGGGCGAGCTTCTGGATAGTCCTGAAAGCGTTAGTATCCCCAACCCTAGCCCTGTTCTTTGCTAGAATGCCACCGACTACTGATATTATGTCCTCGTTCTCCCCCATCTCGAGGAGAGCACGGGAAACCTCGTTCACGAAAGCGTAAACGATTGGTTTCTCCTGCTTGCTAAGGTTGTCCTTAGTAGCAACCTTCTCGGCTATCTTCTTAAGCAGGAGGACTGCACCGTATCTAAGAGCCCTCTTAGCCGTGTAGAGGGTCGCCTGATACTGTGCCTGCTCCGTTGGGAGGCCACGTCCTATGAGCCTCTCATACATCTTTTGGTAATACTTCATCGAACTTTCAACCGTCTCCTGTCTGAACTTCTTAGCCATAACAACCCCACCTCCGATGGTTTATCATACAGTGTAGGGGACGGAGTGGTATTAATAGTTATTTTCAGTATTAGGCTTAGTATATTGCTAAATCTAAAACAAGCGTTAGAAACCAGTTAGATAATTAGTATAAGAGACAGTAAAGCATAAAATAAAAAAATCAGAGTAGTCCACGCATTAACGCTTTTATCATTGGGTTTTGGTTTTCGGCTTCTTCCATTCCCATTAGCGATATTAATTCGTCAATAGTATCCCTAGCTTCTTGCTGGACTTCTATGAAACGCTTAATCTTCTCAATACACTCTATAATATCTACAAGGGACGTTTCACGGGCGAATTGGATAAGTTCTTCTTTCTTCTTCTTCTCTTGCTCCGCAATCTCCATTGCAAGCTTATTCATCTCTTCTACTTCTTCTTCTTCGAGTTCCTCAGCAATATCATCAAAAGTCTCGGGTTCGGCTTTCTCATCGGGCATCAAACTCACCCCTTACTTTCAATCATTTTTTTTTGCGTGCACTTTGTTTAACAAAGTGCTAAAAAATGAAAATGATTAAAGAGCACACGGTAAGTTTACGGGTTCACCACCGAGTTTACCTCTTTCAGCCATTCTAATCGTATTTACTACTTGTTCAATGTCATCATCGAGTAATGCAACTATGTCCTTACCCTTCTTTAGTATGATGGCTATGCCGTCAATTGCATCGAGGATTATAATCCTTTCAGGGCATGGGGGTAGGCTTTGGGGTAATTCATACCACGTGGGGGACAATGCTCTTGTTGGAATGTTCAATCCAAGTATTACCCTCCAAAACTCTGGCTCTTCCGTTTTTAGTAGGCCACTATCAAGGTCATACTTGCTTATAATTTTGTATAATTGTCTTAATATATCGCAAACATCCCCCAATGGTAGTGCAAATTCTCCAAAATCCCCTCTAATCACGAAGTAAAGCTTCTTATTTACGGTTACTGCCGTTATGGTCTCCGCTTCAATGTCTAAAATGTCTTCAACACCCCTAATCTTAACAAGAGTCGTGAAAGCTTCGTTAAGAACTTCCGAAGAGTGATAATACTGTATTTGCGGTTTACATACTCTTTTAAGGTTCTTCTTCATTAACTCCACTCTTTCGGATGTAGGGACTCTTTCTTTCACGATTAAGGATTCTTTTGGAGTTTCCTCAAGTGTGGTTGCTTCCTCTCCCTCACCATTGTTTTTAATAGTAGCAAAGATTTCGCTAACAATTTTTCCAACAATTTCGTCCCCAGCATTAACCCGCATTTTTCATCACCCCACGAAGGTTATAATCAGGAATGGGTTGTTGTTCTCGACCTTAAGCTTTTCTGTAAATAGTCTCTTCGGTATGCCCCTCGCCGTGAAAACGTCTTGAAGTGGTTGGAGGCTTATCTTAAAATCAATCTCCCTAAAATCGTCTGACAGTTTAACGGCAGTCTTAAACCCGGCCACTTCAAGTTTAGCTATCATTGGTTCCAACACTCTTAAATCAAAGCCGGCCAAGTTACCACGTGCTTTAATGCCAAGTATTGGGGTTGTTTTAGTCGTGGCGTCATAGATTGCATAATCGAAAAGCTTACCAACATTGTCTTCTACGGTTTTACGTAGTTTCTTGAGGCTTATTATCATAGCAAACTTCCTACGTCCTAGTATCTGTATTTTGGTAGTAAACCCAAGTTTTGTTAACTGTATTTGTGCGTCTCGAACCCTTTTATCATTGACCCATACCATTAACCACCACCAAGACTGATATTAAGTATATAAGTTAAAAAGGTTTATGCCCTTAGGGGAGGTGATTCCAATGGTAGAAACTACTGGAACCTCTGGTGAAGTTGCTAAGAAAGATACTGCTGAAACTACTAAAGAGAACACTAACAAAACCGCTACAGAACAAAAGTCAGAAACGCTTAAAAAAGAACCGGGTTCGGACGCTTACTTCTTCTTATCCAGCGTGGACAATGGGGCTTTATACAATGAGTATTCTAAGCTAATCGCTAATTATACTTCCAATGCTAAGGTCAAAAAGGAGTATGAACAGGCTCTAAAGTTGATAGAGCTACCCAACATTGAGCTACCAGACAAAACGGTTAGTATAGCTTATGACAACCAAAAATCGTCTTTTAACCTAGCGTGGGTTCCTAAAACTTTCACCGAGGTGTCTAAGCTATTAATAGCCATATTGTCTTACTATGCAGTCAATAAAAACTCAAGGGAATACCAAGAACTATTGTCTTCCTTCGTTTCAGCTCTTAAAAGGCTTAAACAGAGTGTCATCAACTTTGAGACTAACTCAGAGGATGTAAACATTAAACCAGAGCTTGAAGAAGTCGATAATGTTATAGGTGCTTATTTAAATGTATGGGAACAATTCTACTCTGACTACCCAACTTTGAAACAATTTGATGAGGAGGTGGATAATATGGCGACTGCTGACGCTACCCAGACTGCTACCCAGACCGGTGTTCAGGCTGGTAGTGTGTTTAGCAACCTGCTTGATGCAGTTTACGGGATACTCGGAAGCATTATAGACGCTCTGAAGAACTACGCTACTGAAATTGCCGAAATACTCGTTGCAGGAATGCTTGGCTACAGCGTTGTCAGGTATGGCAGGAGAATGCTCAATGGCGTTATTAACATGGTTTCCGGTATCTTCTGATGCCGGAAACCCTTACTCCCCTTTTTAACATTATTAGAAACCTATTAAAAGGGGGTATCAAAAACGGTTAACACCAGTATTCGGAGGGTCATGGGAGTGGACAGGGACGAGTTCATACTACGGTTGGTCGCTATAATAATGCTAAGCATTTTTCTCATAACCGACGCCATTTATTGGAGGGTTGACCACGCTGTAATTGTAACGATAAGCTTTATTATCGGGATAATGACTGGGATACGCTTTAGGCGTATTGTAATATCACCAGAGGGGGAGGATTAAAATGGTGGAAATATTAGGTAACGGGGTTAACGTTGAGGCACTACTAGGGTCAGTAGGTTCTACTATAAGCGATTATGCTAACAATATCGTATCAACGCTTGTTAATACGATTAGACAGTTGGGGAACTACTTGTATAACGGAATGTTAATCTTTATATCATGGATAAAACAGTTTTTGTTCATTGTAGTGCAGTTTTTAAAAGAACAGTTCAGTAGATACATGGCTCTGGCTTACACTGACCCGCTGAAGTTTAGCCTAGCGTCAATAAACATGATGTTGTTGTTTAGGGGTGAGGTGGGAGGTTTTATAAACAATAACCCAAATACTCACTTTTGAGGTGGTGCTAAATGGTGGGTCAAAACGTTGGACTACTTTCGGAGTTTCAAAAGTTTGGACAGGTTAGGACTATTCAAAAACCAGATGGGCAGTATATCGAGGTAGTAATAACCCCACAAAGTGTTAAGAACGTTATTATGGAATCTTCCGACCCAAAGCTTGCTAACTTCATTGACATTAGGTCTGAAAATGGGAACTTTGTAGTTTCAGTCAAGTTGGTATAATTTCAAATTTTTTCACTTTATTTAACAGAGTGCACTAAAATAAAAATGTATGAAGGTGTTGGAAATGCTCGGGATTGGTAACGTGGTTGGAGCGTTGGAAAGCATTAGTAAGGACATTTCAGAAATTCCCGAAAGAATATCAGAAATCCCTTCATCAATAAGCAATGGTCTAAACGACATTATATCTTGGGTTAGCGAGGTTATACAAAATATTTGGGATGGTGTAGTGAGTGTTTTGGAATCAATCATACATGGGGCTGAATCAATAGGTGGTTACGTCTATAATTCTCTTGAAATGATTGCTTCTAAGATTGAGGAGTTTTTCAAGTGGTTGTGGGGCAATCTAACTAATATTTTCGCTGATTTAGTATCAATGCTTGAGAGGATTCTTAAATGGTTGTGGTTACACATTAATAACTTGGCCTCATGGATTAAACAGTCATTGGGTTCTTTTAGTAATGCAGTTAGTTTAGACCTTTCCAATGCTTTTGCGACGGTAATAAACAGGGGTATATCGTCAGTCCCGGACATGATACGTTATGATAGTGTTGTTGCCGGTGCATGGAAAGGCTTAAACGATATTATGAACGCTAAAAGCACTAAAGACCTTGAAATGGGGTTGTTAAAGCTTATCGGCGTTCCCTTGGTTGGGGCTATTGCTGGAGATATTGTAGGAAGTATTTACACTAATTCACTCAAGACTACTAGAGTATCGCCCTTAGCCATTGCCAACGGATTAATGCCTGTTGGAGGGGCTATATCATCGTTGACCAATACTCAAAACGCTTCTTACACTCCTGCAGAAAAAGTAGTTAGGATTAACGCAATAGCCGAACCGATAGTAATTAACACTACTGGACTGATACGGACTTCAATAGTGCCCTCAACGGTAAAAGAAGTAGCGTATCCAAGAGTGGCGGTAGATACTAGTGTTAGCGTCAGGATACTAAAGAACCAGTTCGCTACAACCTCTAATGTTGAAGTAACCTCTAAAGCAACCGTTAGAGCAAAAACCGGTAAACCTACTGGCATAAGCGTTACTTCTAACGCTGAAGCTACCTCTAAAGTGGTGGTTAAGGCTGAAAATAGTAAACCTACTACCAAGGACATTATAACGGGTGCAGTAGCAAACTTTACGTCCAATGTTAAAGTTAGCACTTCGAACGTATCAATAAAGTATATTTTCGCAGGCTCAACGGTTAAAGGCTTAGTATCGTCCGCTATTCAAACTATAACAGTATATAATCCTCCCACTTCAAAAGCCATTAATGTTAGTGCATTCGCTAACGCTTCATCGTCAGTTAACGTAAACAAGGAGAGCACTACCCCACCAGTAACTACTAAGACAATTAGTGTAAACTCTTCAGTATTGTTCTCCTCATCAGCATCAATTACCGCAATACCGGTTCATACTGTTACGCCGGAAGTTTATTCGCCCTCAAACAATACGACTACTGAAAAGCCAACTACAAAGGAGGTAACCAGTGCTAAGTAGGTTAGTAAAACTTAAAAGTAGTAGTGGCGTATGTGGTTTAGAAAAAACTTGGGGGGTGCTAAGAAATGGTGGTTACCGGTAGTGGTAGTTCAGTATTCATAACCATTAGTGGCTCTTGGAGTGTTGAGGCCAACCAGCAAGCGGACGTTTCAGTAACCCTAGCGGTTAGTAGTGCAACCGCTGATACTAGTATAATTGGTTCAGCGCTCTATGCTTACCTCAAGAACAATTATCCGGGGTTCACTATAAGGCTCTTAAACGGTGGAACCGTGATTGACGCTTTTGCTGGTAACATTAGTCAGCCGGGTGCTGGAGAAATAAAATGGGAAGGGACTTCAAAGGTTTTCACTAGTGCAACTAGCTGGGATACGATAGAAGTATTGCTGGGCACTAATGCATGATGGCTCCAACCATTTTTTTATTTTTTCACCACATTAAACAAAGTGCATTCAAAAAAAAATGATTGAAGGGTGGTGGCCTTGGGCTACGTTTACATTAGCTCCTCAAGGATTATTGTCAACGTTGGGACTACTAACAGGAAGTTCTTAAAGTCTCATGGTAGGAGGGGCATTTTCCTCGCTAACCTGTCTTTATTCTTATCCGAAAAGCTAGGGTTCAGGATAGAGACTGACCCGTATGGTAGGACTACTGTCTATGTTAATGGAAAATTCGAGGAGGCTTTAGAAAAAATACTAGAGTTGGATACGCTTGATAGGACTGGCAAGGGTGTTGTGATGTGGTTGCTTTCAGTATGGGACACACTAAAGAAGCATGGGATTGATAAGTATATCAGTCTCGAGGAAATGTTATCCCTTTATTAGGAGGTGATATGTGTGAGTAGTATTAAAGTGTTTGAGGTGGTTTATATCGCTCCTAACGTGGTGGTAAAGTTTAAACCAACCGATAAGGAGGCTGTAGAACTTGTAAATAAGGTTCTAAGTGATAAGCACATGCCCGCAGTTGAAACTAAGGTTAAAGTGAGTGTTAAACCTATAAGTGTTGAGGGGAACCGTGTTTACCGTGCTAAAGTAGTTGGGAGGTCGGTCTAAATGTTTGGGGGGTGGATAGAAAAGAAGGTTTCAGAGGTTATTCAACCCTTAGTGGGTGAAGTAATAAAACTAAAGAATGAGGTCAGTCTAAAGGCCTCAAAAAACGAGGTTGAGGAGTTGGCGAGGGAGATTACAGAGCTCAACGTAGCTTTGGACAGGGTTGAGAAGGAAACGGTTGGTAAGGCGTATAATGAACTTATTAAGCGGTTGGACACGGAGATGAAGCTTTACAGGGACGCTATTAAGCAAGGCAGGGCAGAGGTTGAGGCTCTGGTCAAGGAGGCTAATAAGCGGGTTGATGAACTGTCCCCGCTTAAGGACACGATTGAGGACTATTCAAGGTTCAAAACGGTGGTTGAGGGTCGTCTAACGAAGATTGAAAATGATATGGTCGGGGTTCAGGAGTTCGAGGAGTTCAGGGCGGGCGTTGATATGGACTTTAAGAGGCTGGACGAGACTTTAGAAGCCTTGGCTAAGCGGTTAGAGGAGTTGGATAAGCGTATGGACGAAATAGGGGAACGGTTGAAGAAGTTGGAGGAGAAGAAGGCTCGGAGGTCAAGGAGGAGTAAGAAGTCTTAAGGGTGTATCAACAACAGTTTCAATCATTTTTTTTTACGTGCACCTTGTTTAACGGGGTGCAGAGGTTTCAAAGTGATTGAAACACGGTTTGGTGAACTGTCCCCGCCCATTTTTATAATATGTTCAAAAAAAATAAGGGTTCAGAACCGGCCAAATAGCCGGTAGAACCCTATCACGGCGTTTTTGACTTGTTGACGGGTTACCTGCCGTCTTTTTGCCCGTTCCTGTCTTACCGTCTCTATTGCCCTTATTGTTTCCATTAGTGGCAAAATCTCTTTTGACCGTTTGAGCACCGCTAACTCGTCTTTTTTGACGGGAACGGTTATAAAGTCTCCAATGGTTAGATAAACCCCATTGATGCCTGTTCTTACGTATCGGTCGAATTGTGTCGCCTTAAACTCTTTAAGGCGTTCTAATTGGAGCGTATCCGTGTAAATAAGCCACGTCCGTGTCCCCCTCTTAATGTAAAGCCTGAACCTCGCCGTAATTGTGAATTCGGGTTTTGTGGTGGTTTTGTTGTCAGTTTCGGGCTTTTTGGTGGGTTTCCTTTTTGCTTTGGCTTTTTGGAGTAGGTTAAGGAATTGTTGGGCTTTGTTGAGGTTTTCGGGCTTTTGCTGGGCTTCTTTTTCGGGTTGGGCTTTTATCAGCGGTTCAATCCACTTAACGAAGTCTTCAAGCGTTCCAATCGGAGTGTTGGGCTTTTTCAGAACCTCTTTCCAATAGAGGGCTTCAAGCAAAACGCCATTATCTCTCCCAAACCGGGAGATAACCGCATCGATGAGTTTGGCGTATCTCTTAACTTTTTCACGGACTTCGAGCTCGTGGAGGGTCTTTCTGCGGTTTTCGAGCTCCATTCTCCTTTTGAGCTTCTGGAGGTTTATGGGTTTTCCTTCGCTTTCTATTTGGGCTTCGGCCATAACGTTTTGGGGCTGAACCTCGACGTTCTGTTCTTCTATGTCGAATTCCTGCCCTACTACGTCCAGAACAGCCCAAAAGTCGGTTGTGGTGGTTTCGTTCCCAATTTGGGGGTTTTCTATCGGGTTTTCCATATCTCTCACCTCTTCATACATTTTTATTTTAGTGCACTCTGTTAATCACGTTTACCCTTTATAACCGTTTCGACCGTTTACTTCACGGTTGGTGAGTAATGTAAAATTTTTGCACTTTGTTAAACGCTTTTACTTTTGGTGTTTGTTTTATTGGTTTTATTTTCATTTTTTGTGTTTTTTCCTTTTTGTGGTTTTATGTGCTTTTCTATTTGCTTGTTTTATGGGTTTT
>Ga0256829_1002021_pt1 | contig 15648 bp, 13 predicted proteins | sample 131447metaG_FD_185979 | JGI IMG/M metagenome (GOLD analysis project Ga0256829, IMG submission 185979) | Hydrothermal vent microbial communities from Lau Basin, Pacific Ocean - 131-447 | ecosystem: Environmental > Aquatic > Marine > Hydrothermal vents | place: Pacific Ocean: Lau Basin | collected...
ATCGTTAACACTCAGTAAACCTGAATGCACAGTTGTTCTTGTTTCAAAAGGAAATTTTGTTTTTATTAAGAAGTCCAAAGTCTGACTAAAAGCATCAAAGTTTTTATTTTTAGTGATATTTTCAAATTTTTCTTTGGGTGCTTTGTAATCAAGTGCTATGTAATTTACTAATTCATTCTTGATTAAATCTTTTATCAAATCAGGATTGGTTCCGTTTGTATCGATTTTTATCTTAAAGCCTAGGTTTTGTATCTCTTTGCATAGCTTTTTCAGCTGAGGATACAAGGTGCATTCTCCACCACTAAGAACAACCCCTGTTAGTCTGTTTTGCCTTGTTTTTAAAAAGCCAAGTGCCTCTTTTATGCTCACAGTACCTTCGCCAAAAACTATAGGTGTATTGTAGCAATAAGGACACCTCATGTTGCATTTACAAAACCAGAAGATACACGCTAGATTGTGTGGAAAATCTAGCGTGGTAAATCTCGTGATGTCGTAAAGTGGTTTATTTGTGAGAAAATCTCTCAATAAATTGAACTCTCTCTTTGTGCTCTCCTGTTTTTCCAACATTGAAGCTTTCTACTGGTCTATGGTAACCCATAACTCTAGTATATACTATACACCTTGTGCGTTCACTCTCTAATCTCTTAAGCAGTTCGTTTTTGCTCATCTAATTCTCCTTCATGTTTACTTATCAATTCTTTATCACATAGTGGACAAAACTCATGTTCGCCACTTATATATCCATGTTTTTGACAAACTGAAAATACAGGTGTTATCGTCAGGTACGGCATCCTATAGTTTGAGATAACATTTTTTACCATTTGCCTGCAAGCCTCTGTTGAACTAATCCTCTCTTTCATATAAAGATGAAGAACTGTACCACCAGTGTATGCACATTGTAAATCATCTTGTAAATCAAGTGCTTCAAAAGGATCATCGGTAAAATTCGCAGGAAGTTGAGAGGAGTTTGTATAATAAATATTATCATCCATGCCAGCTTGGATGATATCTGGATATCTTTTTTTGTCCTCTTTCGCAAATCTATATGTTGTGCCCTCAGCCGGTGTTGCTTCGAGATTGTATAAATTGCCTGTTTCTTCTTGAAATTCAACCATCTTTTGACGCATGAATTCTAATAGTTCATGAGCAAATTTCGTTCCAAATTCATCTGATACATCATGCTCTTCTTGAGTGAAATTTTTTATCAATTCATTTATGCCATTTACACCTATCGTTGAGAAATGATTATTAAATCCTGGCAGGTATCTAGCAGTATAAGGATATAGCCCCCTCTCATACATCTCTTGGACAAACACCCTCTTCTTCTCAAGGGTTGATTTTGCTAATGTCATTAGATATTCTAACTCTTCAAAAAGCTTTGTTTTGTCTTTTTTATGCAAATAGCCAAGTCTTGCCATATTTATCGTCACTACACCTATGCTTCCTGTCATTTCTGCACTTCCAAACAGTCCGCCACCTCGCTTGAGAAGTTCTCGCAAATCTAACTGAAGCCTACAACACATGCTTCTTACATTGCCTGGTTTATATGCTTTTGGATTTTCGACAAGATTGCCATTGGCATCTCTCATATATTGGCTTCCTATAAAGTTTTGAAAGTATGATGAGCCGATTTTGGCTGTATTTTCAAATAAAATATCAGTATTTTCTCCATACCAATCAAAATCTTCTGTTATATTTACTGTAGGAATTGGAAAAGTAAAAGGCTGTCCTGTTTTGTCGCCTTCTGTCATAACTTCATAATAAGCTTTATTTATCAGATTCATCTCTTTTTGAAAATCTTTATATGTTAAGTTTTCTAATGAGCTCACACCTCTGCTTTTTGCTTCTTTTTCTAGTTTGATATCTCTTAGATTTTTAAACAGATGAATATCTTTGCAAGTTGGCGTCTGATCAGCTAAATCACTCGGCACTGTCCAATCTATTGTAATATTTGTGAAAGGACTTTGTCCCCAACGAGCTGGAACATTTAAGTTATAAACAAAGCTTACTATTGCTTTTTTTATCTCCTCATAAGGAAGCTTATCTTTAAATACATAAGGTGCAAGATAAGTATCAAATGAACTAAAAGCTTGAGCTCCTGCCCACTCACTTTGAAGTATTCCAAGAAAGTTTGCCATCTGCCCTAAAGCTTCTCTAAAGTGCTTTGGTGGTTTTGATTCTACTCTTCCTCGCACACCGTTAAAGCCATCATTTAGTAATGCTCTTAAACTCCACCCTGCACAGTAAGCAGTGAGGCAATCTAAGTCATGTATGTGATAATCTCCGTTTCTATGAGCAAATCCCTCTTCTTTTGAATAAATCTTGTCTAGCCAATAGTTTGCTATAATTTTCCCAGCAGTATTATTTACCAATCCAGCATTTGAATAGCCTGTATTTGAGTTTGCTTTTATGCGCCAGTCGCTTTTGTTTATATACTCTTCAATGGTTTGAGTTGAGTTTACAAAAGTAGTGTCTTCGTTGAGCCCGACTATATGCTCTCTTTGCATCTTGTGAGTATGCCTGTATATCATAAATGAACGCATAACATCAAAGTATCTAGCTTTGTATAGCTCAAGTTCAATCATGTCTTGCAAATCTTCTACTGCTGCGATTCTTTTTCTCTCGATTTTATTTATAAGATTATTATAGACACCGTCGTCATAAGTAGTGCCTTCACTTTTAAATGCTCTTTTTATAGCATCTTGAATTTTGTAAGCTTTAAATTCTTGAGTCGTTCCATCGCGCTTTAAGACTTTTTCTAGCATGTTATTACTCCACATTATGATATGACTATATTTTGCGATTATATAACACAAATATTGAGTCGAAACTTAAAAAATAAAGTGTTATTATTTTGTCACGGGAGGAATTTTATCTATATAGAGGTTTAAAGCTGAGGCTTATAAACCTCTATATAGATGTAGTTTAGTAGGTATTAATTTATATAAACTTAGATAATAATATTAATATTATTATCTAAGATATTATTGACATCCTTCACATTCCAAGCTTCTATCAGCCACATCAAGTTTGCTCTCTGGTGATTGACTTCTTAGATAATAAGTTGATTTTATTCCAAGCTTCCAAGCTAACATGTAGATGTCGTTCAGGTACTTTCCACTGGCTTTATCAAGAGTCAGGAAGATGTTTAAACTTTGCCCCTGATCTATCCATTTTTGCCTTATGGCGCCTGCTTTGATTAACAATTTTTGGTCAAGTTCATATGCAGGTGTATAATAACTCCAAGTATCTGGATTTAATTTTGGGACGACTACTGGTATCATACCCGAAAGGTTTTCTTCAAACCATTTTCTTTTGTAAACTGGCTCTATGGTTTGAGTTGTTCCTACAAGTATAGAGATTGAGCTCGTAGGGGCTATAGCCATAAGGTATCCATTTCTCATACCATTTTTCTTAACTTTTTCTCTTAACTCTTCCCAATCATAGTGATATCCGAAAAGTCCACCACGATCTACTAGTTTTTTTGCTTCTTCATTTGCGCAATCTATTGGGAAGATTCCTTTGCTCCATTTTGAGCCATCAAATTCTGGATATACCCCTTTTTCTATAGCTAAATTTGATGAAGCTTTTATAACATTGTAGCTTACTGCTTCCATAATCTCATCTATTTTACTAAAGTGATCATAGCTGCCCCACTGGATTCCACTGATGGCTAGCATTTCAGCTTCACCCATAACACCTAATCCAATGGATCTTGATTTTAAGTTTGTATGCTTCACCTTGGCATGTGGATAAAAATTGAGGTCTATTACATTGTCAAGCATTCTGATGGCTGTTGGCATCACTCGTTCTATATCTTCTTTTTTGTTTATCTTAGAAAGATTTACACTAGCGAGATTGCATACAGCAGTTTTTCCTTCTATCATCTCTTTTTCTACTATAAATATCTTTTTGTCTTCTATCGTATCAAGCGCAGTTACTTTTTTAGCTTCTTTTTCTATGTTTCCATTTACGATAACTTTTTGATGCTCTTCAAATGAATCAAACGAACCATCTTCATAAACAACTTTTGTTTTATAGTGGTTAGGAGCTGTATTTTGAAATATTTCTGTGCATAAGTTGGAGCTTCTTATTGTTCCTGTATGGTTATTTGGATTTACTTTATTTGCATTGTCCTTGAAACATAAAAATGGACTTCCACTTTCAAAATAACTAAGTAGAATTTTTTTCCATAACTCTTTTGCTTTCATATGCTCTTTTGCGATATTTTCATCTTTTTCATATGCTAGGTATTTTTCTTCAAAATCTTTTCCATAAGATGTAGATAAATCAGTCACTTCAGCAGGGTCAAACAGTGTCCAAATTCCATCCTCTTCTACTCTTTTCATAAATATATCATTTAACCAAAGTGCAGGAAATAGATCATGTGCACGACGACGCTCTTCTCCAGAGTTTTTCTTTAAATCAAGAAAATCTGATATATCCATATGCCATGGCTCAAGATATACAGCAATTGCTCCTTTTCTTGTTCCAAGCTGATCAACGGCTATTGCTATATCATTTGTTATCTTTAAAAATGGTATTATTCCGCCGGCTGCATTTTTATGACCATCAATCATACCACCCATCGAGCGAACCAGATTCCAATCCCAACCGATTCCACCACCAAATTTACTAAGTAGTGACATTTCTTTGTATGAATCAAATATGCCTTCTATATTATCAGGAGTGCTTCCAATGTAGCAAGAGCTTAACTGGTGCCTTGGAGTTCTAGCATTTGAAAGTGTTGGAGTTGCTAACATGACTTCAAATTTTGAAATCAAATCATAAAACTTTTTAGCCCAATCTTGGCAATTTAATTCGTTTTGAGCTAAAAACATGGCTATTGCCATAAACATATGTTGAGGAAGCTCTATTGGTACTGCATCTGAATTTTTTATGAGATATCTATCATGTAGTGTTTTAATTCCTAGATATGTAAATTGCAAGTCTCTTTGCGGAACTAGATAAGCATTTAAATCATCTAAATCATATTTTTCTTTGAGTCCAAGAAGAATTCTTCCTTTTTTCTCCCCCCTATCAAAATATTCTTTTAGAGTGCAGTAACCAGTAAATTTATTCACTTTATGATACAAGTCATAAAGAAAAAGTCTTGAGGCCACAAAAGTCCAATTTGGTCTATCAATATCTATCTTATCAACGGCTGTTTTGATTAAGGTTTTTTGTATCTCTTGCGTTGTTATTTTATCTCGAAATTGTATCTTAGCATCAACTTCAAGTTCACTTTGACTTACATTCTCCAATCCTTCTACTGCGGAGCTTGTGTATTTTTGAATTTTTGATATATCCAATGGCTCTATTCTGCCATTTCTTTTTTGAACTGTTAGCATATATTTCCCACCAATCTTATTTAAACACTCTTTTAAATATCGCATCTACATTCTTTGTGTAGTAGCTATATTCAAAACAGTTTCTTATCTGATCTTCGTTCAGTTTTTCTCTTAAATCATTATCGCCTAAAAGATTTTCTAAAAACAAACTTTCGCCTTTTTCATTGAGGGCAGGTTTTCCTACTTGTAAATCCTTCCAAACTTTCATAGCATTTCTCTGCACAACTTTATATGCATCCTCACGACTAACACCAATCGCAGGAAGCTCCAATAAAACCCTTTGTGAAAAAACAAGTCCGCCAGTTAGATTGAGATTTTTCATCATATTTTCAGGGTAAACGAGAAGTTTTTCTAAAACGCCACTCAATCTGTTTAACATAAAGTCAGTTGTTACAAATCCATCTGTTAGTGTAAATCTTTCAACTGAACTATGACTAATATCTCTTTCATGCCATAGGGCTACATTTTCCATAGAAGGCACGGCAAAGCTTCTAATCACTCTGCAAAGCCCTGTTATATTTTCGCTCAATACTGGGTTTCTTTTGTGTGGCATTGCGGAACTGCCCTTTTGCCCTTCACTAAAAAACTCTTCGGCTTCATATACTTCAGTTCTTTGATAGTGCCTTATGGCTATAGCTATCTTTTCGCAACTTGATGCTAGAAGGGCTAAAGCATTTGTGAGATTTGCATATCTGTCTCTTTGGATTATTTGATTTGATACTGGTGCTGGTTTTAGATTTAGCTCTTCGCAAACCAGCTCTTCAAGCTCCATTGGCGAGTGTGCCATATTTCCCATAGCACCACTTATCTGACCTACGCTTATAACCTCTAAGGCTTGTTCTAAGTTATTTAAATTTCTTTTTATTTCATCATACCATATTGCGATTACCAAACCAAATGTTATAGGTTCGCCATGAATGCCGTGGCTTCTTCCTACCATCAAAGTCATTTTGTGCTCTAACGCTCTAGTTTTTAATATGTCCATAAGGTATTTGACATCTTTTATGATTAATTCTAGTGAATCCTTCATCTGAAGAGCAACAGCAGTATCTATACAATCAGAACTTGTCATTCCATAATGTACCCATCTGCTTTCATCACCAAGACTTTCAGACACACTTGTTAAAAATGCTATAACATCATGTTTTGTTTTTTGTTCAATCTCGTCTATTCTGCTTATGTCAAAAGCTGCTTTATTAAGTATGTTTTCACAGTCTTTGTTTGGAACTAGACCCAGTTTATTCCAGCCTTTTACAACTGCTTTCTCCACCTTTAGCCAAGCATCATATTTTGCTTGGATACTCCACTTGTTTTTCATCTCGTCTCTGGCATATCTTTCAACCATAATTTTGAGTCCTTGTGTTATTATATTAATATAATTATTTTATCGAAATATTGATTTAAAAAAGGTTAAAAATAAGTGGCATACATTAGAAAAAAGAGACAAATTAATGATGAGGTTATTGCATATAAATTTTTGATTGATGAGTTTGATTGCACTATGAGGGAAGCACAAAAATGGATAGATAAAAAGCGAGTTTTTGTTGATGGTAAAATTTTACAAAAAAAGAATTGTATGATTAAAGGTTGTGTCGAAGTTATTATATTTGAACCACAGAGTAGTGGGCTTTTACCCATTTTTGAAACGCCCTATTTCGCAGTTTTTGACAAGCCAAGTGGTCTTTTGATTCATCCAAATAAACTTGGAGTTGAACCGTCTTTAAATGATGATATAAAATATTTGTTTGGCAAAAATGCAAATGTTACTCACAGGATTGACAAAGAAACTAGCGGTTTAGTTTTAGTTTCTAAAGATAAAAAAACTGAAATATCTTTAAAAAAGTCTTTTGAAAATAGGGAAATTTATAAAGAGTATTTAGCTCTTGTTGAGGGCGAGATAAAATACGAAGTTTTAATTGATGCGAGGCTAGAAGTAGATATAAAAACTTCATTAATTCGAATAAAATCACATGTGAGTGGCGCTGGAAAAATTGCCAAAACTAATGTTGTTCCAATATTTTTTAATTCTAAAAAGAACAACACGCTTGTAAAAGCAATTCCTCTTACAGGTAGAACTCATCAAATAAGAGCTCATTTGTTTCACATGAAACATAGGATTATAGGTGACCCTATTTATGGGATAGATGAAATTTTTGTGGATAAGTATTTAAATAAACAAATTTGTCTTAAAGAGCGTTTACATGCAACGAAAGGAAATCGATTGTTTTTGCATGCAAATAAATTAAGTTTTGAATTTGATGGAGTTAGATACAATATAAAAAGTAAAATTAATTTTGAGGAAATCGTTGATGAATACAATAACAGTTGACAATAGGCTGATAACTCCTAGCAAAATAGTTTGTATCGGTAGAAATTATGTTGAGCACATAAAAGAGTTAAACAATGATATACCAACTTCTATGGTTCTTTTTATGAAGCCAAATAGTTCTATAAGTGATGATTTGCAAACTCACGGCAAAGAGTTGCACTATGAGGGTGAGATTTCATTTGTTATAAAAGATTCAATAATTGGCGCTGTTGGATTTGGTCTTGATTTAACCAATAGAGCTCTTCAAAGTGAATTGAAGAAAAAAGGACTTCCATGGGAGAGAGCAAAAGCATTTGATGGGGCTGGCGTTTTTAGCGATTTTGTTACTATAGATACTGATGAGATAAATCTGTTAAATTTGAAACTTTATATAAATGATAAGCTTACGCAAGTTGGTGGTGTAGAATTGATGATACACTCTCCAAATTCTGTGATCAACGAAATATCAACTTTTTGTACTTTAGAAGATGGAGATATTGTGATGAGTGGAACCCCGAAGGGCGTTGGAACATTTAAAAAAGGAGATAAATTTATAGGAGAAATCTATCTCGGAGATAAGCTACTTGTTAGCAAGGCTTGGGTTGCCAAATAAATAGTTTGGTTTTGAAAAATATTCATTTATCAAAAAATATAACTTTTACAATTCCAAATATGGAGGCACCAACAACTATGACTAAAAATATCGCCTCCCCTATATCAACTATGCTCATTATTTTCCTTCCTATCTTTTAACTGCCCGCAAGCTGCGCTTATATCTAACCCTTTTGATTCTCTTATGGTGCACAGAACACCATGATTTATAAGATAACTTTGAAAATCAACAACTTTTTTTACTTCTGGTCTTTTAAATTCACTTCCTGAGTGTGGATTAAAAAATATTAGATTTACTTTTGCTTTTATTCCATTTAATAAGGATACGAGTTTTTTTGCACTTTTTATATCATCGTTTAAATCTTTCATGACCAAATACTCAAACATAACTTTTTTTCTAGCATCTATCGGAAATGCTTTTACCGCATCTATCACTGATTTTATATTGTAAGCTTTATTTATGGGCATCAGTTTATCTCTTAGCTCATCATCGACAGCGTGTAAAGAGATAGCTAGCAATACACCCAAGTTCATCTCGCCTAATTTTTTTATTTGAGAACTTAACCCACTTGTTGATATAGTTTGTCTTCTTGGACTTATCGCAAGGGCGTCTGGGTCTGAAAATATATTCACTGCTTTTTTTACATTCTCAAGATTATCTAGTGGTTCACCCATGCCCATAAATACTATATTTACTCTTCTATTTTCTCTTATACCGTTTTCTCTTTTGATTATTGCAACTTGCGCCGTTATCTCTGCTGGAGTCAAATTTCTCAAAAACCCACTTTTTCCTGTGAGACAAAAGGCACATCCTATTTTACAACCAACTTGCGATGATATGCAAACAGTATATTTTGCCTGAGTGATAACTTCTCCACTTTTGCCTATCTTCTCTTTTTTCATGGGTAACAATACAGACTCAACAGTTTTGCCATCAAGCATAGAAAATAGATATTTTTTACTACCATCTATGCTCTCTTCTACTGTAGATATTTTTAAAGGTTGAAAATGATATTTTGTTTCAAGTTCTGTCCTTAAATCTTTAGGAAGATTTTTCATATCTTCAAATGATTTTACATGTTTTTTATATATCCACTCATAGATTTGTTTCGCTCTAAAAGACGGCCTTATGATGTTGCCTAATTCTTCTTTTGTGTAATCAGTTATGCAAAGTTTGCTCATATTTTACTCACTTGTTTTCTCACATATTGTGTTAGTTTTTCTAGTGCTTTTAGATGATTTGTCTTAAAATCTTTATGTGCAAATTCATTGCAATAGTTAGTAATAATAAAAATTCCAAATGCTGGAATATTGAATTTATTAGCTACCGTTAGTATAGAAAAAAACTCCATATTTTCAGCCTCCAATCCATATTCTAAGTACTTGTTAGATAAATTTCCGTTAGTTGTTATGTAGTTACTAGAATTTACTAATACAGAAGTATTGTTAGCAGTTTCACATGAAACATCTTTACTAATACTTTTAATACTGTTACTAATTGGTGTGTAACAGTTATCATCAAAAAAGCCAGTTTCTATGTTAGTAGATACATAAGAAGTTATCAAGTCAAAAGGCTGAAGGTTTCCATAGCTTCCAGCAGTTCCTATGAAAAGTAGAGATCTTATCTTTTTTTCAAGTATAAGTTTTGTAAGATTGATACTGCTGTCGATCAATCCTATGCCGATAGGAGTAGCAAAATCAAATGATTCATTTTCTCCCGCACTTAATATTGTCATATTCTTACAGGTATCCCTTCGCTTTTCAAGTATCTTTTTAAATCCATTATATCAATTTCTTTGTAGTGAAATATAGATGCGGCAAGTGCAGCATCTGCACCTTGTAAAAAAGCGTCTTTTATATGCTCCATCGTCCCTGCCCCACCACTTGCGATGACAGGAATATTAAGCATATTACTCATCTTAGATGTCAATTCTATATCATAACCATTTTTTGCACCGTCACAATCCATAGAAGTAAGAAGTATTTCTCCAGCACCTCGCACTTGAGCTTCTTTTGCCCAAGTTAATGCGTCTAGTCCTGTATCAATTCTTCCGCCATTTATAAAAACATGCCAACTGTCACCACTCTTTTTTGCATCAATTGCTACAACTATACATTGTGAGCCAAATCTTTTGGAAGCTTCGTTTATGAAATCAGGGTTGTTTATAGCGTAAGAATTTATGCTTATTTTATCGCATCCTACTTGAAGAAGCTTATATATATCGTCGAGTGTTTTTATGCCACCACCTACTGTGAGAGGTATAAAGACTTCTTTCGCAACTTTTTCAACAATATTTATTATGGTATCTCTATTTTCATGAGTAGCAGTTATATCTAAAAAAGTAATTTCGTCCGCACCCTCATCGTTGTATCGTTTTGCAACTTCAACAGGATCGCCAGCATCTTTCAATCCAACAAAATTAACACCCTTTACTACCCTTCCGTTTTTCACATCCAAGCATGGTATGATTCTTTTCGCAAATGTTTTTGGTACAATTGTATCTGTTTTAATATCTTTTATCATAAAAACATTTTACCCAAAACAAGACATAAATTGGCTGAATTATGTTGGTAAATTTGATGATTCTAGATTTAGCAAGTACTCTTTTATATCTAACCCACTTGCATATCCAGTCAATTTCCCGGATTTTCCTATTACTCGATGGCAAGGAACTACTATAGAGATAGGATTTGCTCCATTTGCTCCTCCGATAGCTCTTACTGCCTTTGGATTTCCTATGTTTTCTGCTTGCTTTGCGTAACTAATAGTTTGACCATAAGGAATATCAAGTAGTGCATTCCAAGCTTTTTTTTGAAAAGTAGTGCCATCAAGCGATAAAGGCAAATCAAAATCAACCCTCCTCTTCTCAAAATATTCTTCTAATTCTAATTTAGTCTGTCTTGATATAACACTTTCTTTCTCAACTAAATTATTAAACTTTTTTTTCAGTTTATCCCATCCATTTTCAGGCGTAAGCCCCACTAAAAATCTATCCGTAGCAACAATATAAAGCAGCCCAATCGGCGAATCGATTCGAGTAAAATAATATTCCATCTAATATCCTTTAAGGGGTCAGGGTTTGAATTGTGAATTATGAGAGTGACTAATAATGTAAAATTTAGCAAACAATATGATATTATATCTAAAACTGTAGGCAACCTGAAGGGGTCAGGGTTTGAATTGTGAATTTTTAGTATCTTTTATATTGTTATTATGATATAATAAAACAATCTCAGCGTACATCGATCGACGACTGACTTCGTTTCTGTAATCTTCTGATAACTTAACAATCTTATTTTCATAGCTTTGATCGAGAAAGTTTTCACTTTTTAAAAGCTATACACACAAGGCAAACAATGTCATTTACAACTTTAGGTTTAAGCAAACCTATACTAAACGCTATAAAAGATGAGGGCTATGATAAGCCAACTCCAATCCAGAAAAAGGCAATCCCAGTTGTGCTTGAGGGCAAAGATGTTCTAGGGGGCGCTCAAACAGGAACAGGTAAAACAGCAGGTTTTGCTCTGCCACTTTTACAATTACTTAGCACAAAATCTAAAAAAAGAGTTAGCAAGCAAGTTCGTGCACTTATATTAACTCCGACAAGAGAGTTAGCAGCGCAAGTTGGAGAGAGTATAAAAACTTATGGCAAATACCTTCCTTTAACCTCTTCTATCATATTTGGAGGCGTTGGGATAAACCCACAAAAAGCCACTTTACGAAAAGGATTAGACCTGCTAGTAGCAACTCCTGGGAGATTGCTTGACCATGTTGGGCAAGGAACAGTTGATCTTTCACATGTAGAGTATCTTGTGCTTGATGAAGCCGATAGGATGCTAGATATGGGTTTTATCCATGATATAAAAAAGGTTTTAGCGATATTGCCCAAAAAGAAGCAAACACTACTCTTTTCAGCAACATTTTCAAATGATATTAAAAAATTAGCAGATAATCTTTTAAATGCTCCTGTGTTGATAGAGGTGGCAAAAAGAAATGCGACTGCAAAAGATATACGACAAATAGTACATCCCGTAGATAAAACAAAAAAGAGAGATTTGTTAACGCATCTTATTAGAAGTGAAAAATGGAAACAAGTGTTGGTTTTTACAAGAACAAAGCATGGGGCAAATCGCCTTAGTAAGCAACTTGTGATGGATGGCATAAGCTCAGCCGCAATACATGGCAATAAAAGCCAAGGAGCAAGGACTAAAGCACTTGCTGATTTTAAAAAAGGCTCCGTGAGCGTACTTGTTGCCACTGATATAGCAGCTAGAGGCATAGATATCGAGCAACTTCCAAATGTAGTGAATTTTGAATTGCCAAATATCAGTGAAGATTATGTGCATAGGATTGGTAGAACTGGAAGAGCAGGAAACGGTGGAATTGCAAGTTCTTTGGTTTGCGTAGATGAGTTAGAGTATCTAAGAGGAATAGAAAAGCTTACAAAGCAAAAGATAAACAAAGTGACTGTAAAAGGATTTGAGCCAGACATGTCTATAAAGCCTGAACCAATAAACACGGGACGCAGAAATAATAAACAAAAAAATAGAAGAACACAAAGAAGATAATTGAACAGATTGCCAATAATAGCATTTGTCTCTTTAGGAGTGATATGGGGGAACAACTTTATATATATGAAGATGGCTTCACAATATGTGAGCCCTCTTCAAGTTGTTTTTCTTAGAGTCTTGTTTGGATTTATACCTGTTGCGATTTACTCTGTTTTTACTAAAAGTTTAAAACTCTCACATGTAAAGCATATCTTTCATTTTTTCGTTATGTCTATTTTGGCAACTGTGCTTTATTATTTTGGTTTTGTGAAAGGTTCGTCTTTGCTTCCCTCTGGGATAGCAGGGGCTTTGAGCGGAGCCATACCGATATTTGCTTTTGTTCTTGCCGTTTTATTTTTACCAGAAGAAAAGGCAAGTAAAGCGAAGATAATCGGAATTGTAATTGGGTTTATAGGTGTAATTTTAATAGCCAAACCATTTGATTCAAAACTTTTCGAAGCAAACTCAAAAGGAATTATATATATGGTTTTAGGCTCACTTAGCGTTGGAGCATCATTTATATATGCTAAAAAATACATCTTGCCTCTTGGCATAAAAGCATCAGCTCTTACCACATATCAGTTAGGCTTAGGGCTTATAGTGTTGCTTTTTATCACTGATTTCACAAATGTTAATAACATATATGAAAACCTACATGTAGCCCTTGGCGTAGTGATAGGACTTGGTCTTTTGGGCACTGGGTTGGCGTATATCATTTACTACTATATTATCGAAAAAATGGGCGCTGTTGTGGCATCATCTGTGACATATATACCACCTATCGTTGCACTTCTTATAGGCGTATTTATCGTGGACGAAAAGATAAAATTTAGTGATTATATGGCAACTTTGCTGATATTTGTAGGTGTATATCTTATCAATAATAAACCTATAAGTAAAATAAAGGTAAAATGAGCCAAACTAAAAGGCGGAATTAAATATGGCCAAAATAGAGGCTAAAAAAAGATTTGGTCAAAATTTTTTAAAAGACAGCACAGTACTAAATAAAATCATCCAATCGATGCCCCAAAGTGAGCGTAAGCTCATAGAGATAGGGCCTGGCTTAGGTGATTTGACGCGATTGCTTTTAGAGGTTAAACCTTTGAGAGCTTATGAAGTCGATAGAGACTTATGCGTTCATTTGAAAGATAAATTTCATAAAGAGATAGAAGAAAACAAGCTAGAACTTATACAAAAAAATATCCTAGAGAGTTTAGAAGAAAAAACTCTTTGCGAAGAGCCTTATGATTTGGTTGCGAATCTGCCCTATTATATCGCTACGCGAATCATACTTGATGCATTAGAAGATATAAATTGTAAGTCTATGGTTGTTATGGTCCAAAAAGAAGTTGCATCTAAGTTTTCAGCAGTTGCTAAAACAAAAGAGTTTACTTCTTTGGCGATACTATCTCAAAGTATAGCAGATGTAAAGTTGCTTTTTGATGTGCCAGCAAGTTCGTTTGAGCCAGCACCAAAAGTAACCTCATCTATCTTGAAAATTGTAAAAAAAAGAGAATTTGTCAAAGGGGAAATATCTCTGTTTGACGATGTGAAAAATTTTAATGGCTTTAAAAAATATTTAAAAATATCTTTTTCGAGTCCTAGAAAAACATGGTTGAAAAACATATCTTCGATTTACAAAAAAGAGTTTGCTGCAGAGCTGTTAGAAAAAAATGAAATAGCTATGAATACACGACCTCATGAACTTAGCGTCACCGATCATCTTAATTTATACAAAGAGATTTCTCTTTAAAATTAAGGTAAAACATGGAAGAAAAAAAAACAAATGAAACTGGTGCAAAACCAGTAAAACAAGATGGAGCTAAAAACTCCCAAAACAATGGAAATAATCCTAAAAAACAGCAAAATGCAAGTAGAAAGCCTAAAAAGCCAAACCCTAATAGGCAAAACCGCAAGAGAGTAAGCCCAAAAAATCAAGCTAGCATACTTGAAGGTAATGAAAAATGGCAAAAAGACATGAAGATTGCCATAGAAGCAAACCATAAAATACACAAAGAAAGACTTGAAAAATTTAATCTTATAGATCAAAAATCACAAGGCAAGATAAGAATAACTCCGCTTGGTGGTCTAGGTGAGATTGGTGGCAATATAACTGTCATAGAAAACGACACAAGTGCCATCATCGTAGATGTTGGGATGAGTTTTCCAACAGATGATATGCATGGCGTTGATATACTTATACCAGATTTTACTTATCTTAGACAAATTAAGAAAAAGATAAAAGCTATCGTGATTACGCATGCTCATGAAGACCATATAGGCGCAGTTGCTTATCTTTTTAAAGAGATGCAATTTCCTATATATGCTTCGCCTCTTCCTCTTGGTATGCTTTCAAATAAATTTGATGAACATGGGCTAAAGCAATTTAAAAAACTTTTTAGACCAGTACAAAAAAGAAAAGTATATGATATAGGCGGATTTAAAGTAGAGTGGATGCACATAACGCACTCTATCATAGACGCTTCTTCATTGGCGATTACTACGGAAGCTGGAACCATCATACACACAGGAGATTTTAAGATAGACCATACCCCGATAGATGGTTATGTGACTGATTTACACAGATTTGCAGAATATGGTGAAAAAGGCGTACTTTGCCTCTTAAGTGATAGTACGAATTCACATAAAGAAGGTATAACTAGAAGTGAAAGTACAGTTGGAAAAACATTTGATTATATCTTTTCAAAAGCAAAAGGCAGAGTTATAATGTCAACTTTTTCTTCAAATATTCACAGAGTTTATCAAGCTATTGACTATGGTTTGAGATATGGAAGAAAAGTTTGTGTTATCGGTCGCTCTATGGAA
>Ga0256829_1002022_pt1 | contig 15647 bp, 16 predicted proteins | sample 131447metaG_FD_185979 | JGI IMG/M metagenome (GOLD analysis project Ga0256829, IMG submission 185979) | Hydrothermal vent microbial communities from Lau Basin, Pacific Ocean - 131-447 | ecosystem: Environmental > Aquatic > Marine > Hydrothermal vents | place: Pacific Ocean: Lau Basin | collected...
CGCGCGATTGCGGAATACGGGACGACAAAGGCTTTGGCTAGCCCGCGTTTGGTTGTGTTGAATAACCAGTCAGCGGTTCTAAACGTGGCGCGTAACCGTGTGTTCTTTATTGTGACGGATACTGAGGAAGAAGAGGATTCTGATACGGGCGATATTACAACAACGTTTTCTTATGAAACGCGCACTGTTCCTGAAGGCGTTATTATTAACGTGATGCCATCGATCAATCTGGATGAGCGTTCAGTCTCGCTTGCGGTGCGTCCATCTGTAACAGACATTGGTAATGACCTTATTCAAAACCCATTTGTTGATGCGGAAACGTTCATCCCGCAGGTGAGCATTCAAGAAGTTGATACGGTCTTGAATGTGGATTCTGGTGAGGCCGTCATTATTGGTGGTTTGATGAAGGATTCCACAACTGCGACTGAGGATGGTGTGCCTGTACTTGCTGATATGCCTTTGGTTGGTAATTTGTTCCGTGGTCACTTTGACCGCATTGAAAAGACTGAGCTGGTTATTTTCCTTCGTGCGACGATCTTGGATAAGCCGTCAGACAGTATTCATGATGCGGACCGTGATTTGTACCGTAAGTTTTCGGATGATAGACGTCCATTTAAGATGTAATCACTGTTGTTTAGGCAACTTTAAAAACGCCATAGGATGATTTAAAAATGCCTTCTTTTCCCCTTGTTTTGCATACGTTGACGGCGGCTGTTCGTGATAAGATGATTATTGCCTTATTCTTGGCTGTTGTCCTTTCGTGCAGTTTATCTGTTTTCCTTGGCGGCGTGGCTGTGATTGAGCAGGATTACTTCTCGATCGTCTTTACGGCGGCGGGATTGCGTTTTTCTGTTGTGCTGGGCCTAGTCTTGTTTGTTGTTTTTTATATTCGCAGATCGTTTGATAATAAAGACGTTGAATTTTTATTGTCGCGGCCGATTTCCCGTGTTCAATTTGTTGCGTCTTATATCGTTGCCTTTATTGTGCTTGCGGTTGTGATGACTTTAACGCAGGCAGGGTGCTTGTATGCGATGGCGCCTCATTTATTTGGGGCAGGGCATGTGTTATGGGTGATCAGTGTTTTGGCCGAAAACGTGATTATGGTCAGTATTGCATTGTTCTTTGCGATGTACCTTTCAAGCGCGGCAACGGCGGCTTTGGGGTGTTTAGCCTTTTATGCTTTGGCGCGTTTGATTGGCCAGGTTTTGGGTGTGATCGATGCGGGAATTAGCTTGCCCGGAGCAGACTTTATTTCGGCGTTGATGAACGGCATATCGTTGGTGATACCTCGCCTTGATTTGATGGCGCAATCGTCTTGGCTTGTTTATGGTGTGACAGATCCAATGGATTTTGGGATTGTGATTGCACAGGGCGTAATTTTTTCTGTTTTTGTGTTCCTTGCCGCATCAATTGATTTGGTTAGAAGGCAGTTCTGATGCAAATGCTTGAGCGTAAACTGTGGTTTTTCTTCTTGGTGACGCTGCTTGTGAATTGTGCTGTCTGGTCTGTAACGCGCGAGCGTCAGGCACAGTGGCTTAATGTTCCACCGGTGCCGAGCCCTATGACGGTTTCAGTGTCTGCCTTGGGTGATCAACAATTTGCTTATCGGTCTTTGTCGGTCATGTTACAGAATTTGGGCGATATGGGGGGGCGCGTTACGCCGCTTAAGGATTATAATTTTGAAAGATTGGCTCAGTGGTTTTTCCTGATGCGGGATTTGGATCCGCGCTCTGATTATATTCCTTATATTGCTTCATATTATTTTGGCGCGGTGAATGGTGATGATGTCGGTGATAAGCTGCGCCCTTTGGTTGATTACTTATATCAGGAAGGAAATTCCGCGGAAGGGACGAAGTGGCGATGGCTTGCTCACGCGGTGTATCTGGCGCGATTTAAGGTTAAAGATTTGGATTATGCCTATAAAATGGCTTTAGATCTTGCGCGTTTAGGCTACGAAAAGGATTTGCCGCACTGGACACGTCAAATGCCTGTTTTTATTTTGAATGCAAAAGGGGATAAAGAAACGGCGCTATCTCTAATGATGGGGATTTTGTCCTCAGTCGGTGATAAAATACATCCTAGTGAGGTTAATTTTACGCGCGGCTATATTTGTGAACAGATCTTAACGCCGGATCAAGCGCAAACGAATCCTTTATGTCAGGATTAGCCTAAGAAAGTGATTCTTTATGGGTTTTTTAGATGTTTCAGCAGATCAAATTCAGTTCTCATTATTTGAAATTGTAGCGCTGCTTGGTATTGGGCAGAGTATTTATATTTCGATCTACTTACTCTTTCGTTCTGGGCGTATGTCACGTGGTGGCTTGCCGCTGGCGTATTTTTTGAACATGAGCGCCTTTTTTGTTTTTTGCTTTTTTGAATATCGCTTTGCAGATTTTATTGCGCCGTATGCGGTGGTTAAGTGGGTGTTGTGGACGCTGCAGGCGCCGTTGTGTTGTTTGTTGATTGTGCAGGTCGCGCAAATTTATAAAGTTCCGTCTTTTAAACAATTTTGGGTTTTGCTTGTGGTGCCGTTAGCCTATGGCGCGGCATACTTTTCAGAAAAGCATGTGCAGTTTTGTCGTGACCAGCCGTGTTTAGATTTTGAAAGTTGGATGTCGTTCTTTGGCGTTATTGCGTCGATCATTAGCCTGTTATCAGTCTGGTTTAACCGTGAGATTATTTCGGGACTGACGCAGGAGCGTAATCATAAGGAGCGCTATTGGCTGATTTTGTCTTTAATCGCGATTAATACGGCATCGATTACAACGATGTTAATCAATACTGGCGTTGAGGGATTTGAAAACGGTTGGGATTTGACGGTGCTGGTTTATGCGCTGGCGCTGGTTTATTTGGCTGGGACAAGTTTGTTTCGTATTTATCCTCAAGCTGTGCATATTGCCGCAGCTGCTGCGATGAAGAAGCCACAGCTTTCTGTACTGGAAGTGGCTCTTGCTGAAAAGATTGAGGATCTTGTGTTTGTGCAGAAGGTCTATCATGAGCCTGCCTATAGCCGCAGTGATATGGCGAAAGAATGCGATGTGTCTGAGGCGATGATTTCAAAAGTTATTAGTTCACATTTTGGGAAATCGTTTCCGCAGCTTTTGAATTTTCAGCGTGTGGAAGATGCAAAACGGATGTTACAGCAAACGGACGTTCCAGCAAAGATTGTTGCGCAAGAAGTGGGGTTTAATTCGTTGGCGTCATTTAATCGCGTGTTTAAAGACATTACTGGTTACCCTCCATCGCATTTTCGATAATAATTTTTCACTCCTCATTTTTTTGAACTGACTTATCATTTTTTGTATATGATATACGAAAGGTTGTCTTTTTAACCTTTTGTTAGTGTTTTGCCCCCCATTCTGGAAGATAGGGGCTGTCTTGTTTATGCAATTTTGTGGTACAGTCTTATCGCTGTCATTTGGCGCTGTGTGCATCAGGTGACGGCAATTGAAGTCGGTTATTAGGAGAGAATGTCGGTTTCGGTTTTTTGTTAATGTCTTAGCTATTCTTAAGAGGAGAAAAAAATGAAGACATATTTGAAAGACAACCGTGGTTTTACGCTTGTAGAACTTGCGATTGTTATGATCATTATCGGTCTGTTGATCGGTGGTGTTTTGAAAGGGCAACAATTGGTTGATAACGCGAAAGTGACGTCAACGCTTGCTCAGGTGAAGGCGTACCAAGCTTCGGTTAATGCCTTTTTGGATACATATGGCATGATGCCAGGTGATATGAGTAATGCGACATCACGTGTTCCTGCGTGTGTGGCTGCTGATAACAACTGTGGTGATGGTAATGCTGATGGCTTTATCTCAATGTCTACAGATGCAGACGATGGTGGTGGCGGTACAGTCTCTACTGAGAGCTTGAGCCCTGACTGGAATACGCTATCAAACGGTTCTTCAGAGTCTGATATGGCTTGGAAGCACCTTGGTCTGGCTGGTTTGATTACTGGTGTTGATACAGATTCTGACCCAACAGAGTTGACTTGGGGCGTAACGCACCCATCATCGACTTTGCGCGGTGGTTTTGAAATGTACTACGACACAGATTTTTCTGACGTTGGTCCTGCAAGCTCTGGTCTGGTTTTGCGTTTAACAAACACTGGTATGGGCGCTGGTACAATGGGTTCTACGGGTCTTGAGCCTGCGACACCTAACCAAGCAGCGAACATGGACCGCAAGCTTGATGATGGTCAGCCTTCAAACGGTATCGTTTTTGTTAACGGTGCGAAGACAGGTGATGATGGTTGTAAGAGCGATGATGAATATGATGAGCAAACAGATCAGCGTAACTGCTTGGTTTACTTTGTGATGGATTCATAAAGCGCAATGCATAGCATTGTTAGCTAAAGACAAATGGCCACCTGCTGTTTTTATGGCAGGTGGTTTTTTATTCGCTGATATCTTAATGATTTTTTAGATATCTTTTTGTATACTGTATGTACATTTAAAATATAAAAATGTGTGTGCTTGAGAGGTTATTTTGAAGAATAAAAATGCAGGTTTTTCGCTGGTTGAATTGGCGATATCGATTACTGTTATCGGATTGATTTTGGCATTAGTGGCAAAGGGCGGTGAGATGATTGAAAACGCCAAGATTGCCTCGACAGTGTTGCAAATTGAAAGTTATCAGGCTGGTATTGATGGTTTCCGTACGGCATACAAGGCGTGGCCAGGTGATTATGATCGTGCAGAGATGTATATTGAGGATTGCACTGCGGCGAATGGATGTGAAGATGGCGATGGTAATGGTGCGATTGGTACGGCAGGAAGTTTCTCGCTTTCGGTTGGAAGTCCGCTTACAAGCCGTGATGAAACAGTTGAAGCTTGGCGGCATTTATTCTTGTCTGGTTATGGTACTGGGCTGCCCAGTGGCGTTGATGCTGAATTTGGTTCTGCTTTGCCCTCTGCAAGTGCGGGAGGCGGTTTTGAGATTTATTATAACAGTTCATTAAATATGCATGCGACCACATATAATGGCGGGCATTTTCTGCGCTATGCGGGTGTTATTTCATCGTCAAACCTGACGATGGGGGACGGTGTCTACGGTGTTGTCGCAAGAGGAATTGACCGTAAGATGGATGATGGTAGTCCCACCTCAGGAAAAGTTTATGCCAGTGGAAGTGGGGCTCGTTGTGTTGAGCAAACTGTTGTCGGTGGTGTGACGACTTTTAGTGGCTATTGGGCAAGTGATTTGGAAAATGAGAATTGTTGGATGCATATTCGGCTTGAGTAAGGTGATAAGGTGAGTACACATTTTTGTTTAAAGCGTATGGTGTATTGCAAATCTGCTGGGTTTTCTCTGGTGGAGTTGGCTATATCTGTATCTGCGGTAGGTATATTGCTGGGACTTGTTATTGGTGGTGTTGGCGTCCTTGATAGCTCGCGGATTGCTTCCACTGTCACGCAAATTGATACGATAAAAAAATCAGTGAACGCTTTTCGTGACACATACCACGCAATGCCGGGAGATTTGAACCGAGCTACGAGCCTTATTGACAATTGTGATGCGACGTTTTCGTGTGGGAATGGTGATGGAAACGGAGCAATCGGTACTGGTGATGCGCTTAATGTGGAATGGAATGAAGGAGTAAGCGAGGACGATGAGACGCTTTATGCTTGGCGTCACTTGGCTCTGTCACAGATTATGCCGCAGGCAGCGGGCCGTTCAGACGCTGTTGGATGGGGATATTCTCACCCCGCTTCAAGCTTTGGTGGTGGTGTGGAAATATTTTATGACGCCGACCATGTTTTTTTAGGCGATTCTCATGGTGCAGGACATTATTTGCGTTATGCGGACAGTTTTGTTGAATCGGAACTAGAAAGTGGCGATGGTTTACTTGCGCTGAGTGCGCGCGGCGTAGATCGTAAAATAGATGATGGCAACCCCTTTTTGGGCAGAGTAACATCCGCGGGCGAAGAGGATAGTGGGTGTTTTAATAGTGGGTCTGTTGAGGCATACGAGGATTACACAAGCGCTCAAAGTGATTTAGATACTGCGCAGAGCGCGTTTGACGCTGCTGTTGCTTCTGGTTCGGCGCCGGCTATTGCGAGTGCTCAAAATGACTTGGATAACGCGCAGGCGACGTATGATTTGGCTGAAGCAGAGTATGCATCTATTGAGGAAGGTTATAATACTAGCCGCTTTGGTTCTGGCGATTGCTTTTTGTTTGTTAGGCTCGGGCTGTGATGGTTTTTAATTTGTGATATGTTGTTGGTCAGATTTTTTTCTGCCGTGTGAAAGGGGTTTTATGAAAGTGTTTAATAGAAAATCAGAAAAAGGCTTTTCTTTAGTAGAACTTGCGATTTCTGTTACTGTCGTGGGTTTTTTGATTGCAGCAGTGTTAAAGGGGGGCGAAGTTCTTGAAAATGCGCGTGTGGCGACAACCATTGCCCAAGCTAAAAGTTATACAGTCGCAGCTTCAACATTCAAGGAGCTTTATGGTGCATATCCTGGCGATATTTCTGATGCAGTAATTGGATGCGATTCTTCTTGTGATGCGGGGGATGGTGATGGTGAAATAGAGTCAGGTGCCGGACGTAATCCTGCGTGGAATATGGCGCTGCAGTCTGATGATGAATCTTTTCAGTTTTGGAAGCATTTGGCTTTCACTGAGCTTGTTAGTGATGTTCAAGCTACTGCTGAGGGGGACGATGTTTCAGATATGTCCTTTGGTGTGACCAATCCGAAAAGTAACATGGGGGGAGGTTTTGATGTTTGGTATGATTCTGACTTTCGTCCAGATGATTTGAACCTAGGCCGCAGCGGTCACTTTCTAAGGTTGTTTAATGCAAGTTTTAACCTTCGTCCCTTGGCAGCAGCGTCAATTGATCGCAAAATGGATGACGGACAGCCTTATACAGGGCAGGTGATGAGTGGGGGATCTGATTGTGTTAGCGGAACGCCTGCGATAGATTCGAACTATGATACATCTCAGGCTGCGCGTTCGTGTTTTATGTTCTTTAAATTTGGCGGACGCCGCGGTTAACGCACAAGGGGAGATATAAGAAATGTTACATACTCAAAGCAAACCTGATGCAGGTTTTTCATTGGTAGAGCTTGCAATGTCGCTCATTATTATTGGCGTGTTGGTCGGTGGTGTTATGAAGGGGCAAGAATTGGTTGATAACTCCCGCGTGACAACATTGGGGGCTAAGGTTGGTAAATACCGGTCTGCAGTTAACAGTTTCCATGATATCTATGATGAATATCCAGGTGATATGAATTCGCCTGAAAATAAAATTCCCATTTGCGCGCAGACTACGTGTACATATTCAGGAACGGATTCTGGGGATGGTGATGGTATTATTGAGGGGATTTCTGATGTACAAGGCACCGATGATTCAGATGAAGGGCGTGGTTTTTGGGAGCACATGGCCGCAGCGAATATTGTGGTTGATACCAAAGTTACGCCAGGCACGACAAATGAATTTGGTCTAACGCACCCAGCCAGTCCATTTGGTGGTGGTTTTACGGTTTTGAATAACCCTGAGGCTTTGGATGAAACAATTCCTGCCGATCAAGACAATATTGTGCGCATTTCGGTAGGTAATTTCTTCTTAGTATCAAGAACATGGGGGAGTGGTGTCGGGTCAGCGACAATATCACTCTTGTCACCGTTGCTTGCGACTGCGGTTGATAGAAAACTGGATGATAGTCAGGCTGATTCCGGTAAAGTGCTAGGTTTTGGTAATGCATGTGTAGACGATGATGGCGAATACGACATTTCTGTGACGAGTAAAGCCTGTGACTTGTTGATTAGGTTTTAGAAGATGATGTGCTTTCCGGACCGATATATGCGCGTATCACATAATGCAGGCTTTTCGTTGGTGGAACTTGCTATGGGGCTTTTGATTATAGGGCTGCTGGTGGCTGGTGTTTTGCAAGGGCAGGAAATCGTTAAAAATGCAAAGATTTCTCATACAATATCTCAGGCCAATAAGTATTTTAAAGCAATAAATTCTTTTGAGAATGTTTATGGAGGCCTTCCCGGCGATTTTAGTAAAGCTCAACGTGAGATTCCTGGGTGCGCTGAGAATATTATGTGTGAAGACGGTGATGGTAACGGGCTGATTAACGAAATTGATGGGGACGGTGGAGATTGGGTGATTTGGTCTAATAGCAATATAGCGAGAGACGCCCCTGAAAGTGTTCAGTTTTGGAAACATCTGGCGTTAGCCGAGTTTATTGACGATGTTGACGTTGATTTCTCGGGTAATGGTTTTGCGTGGGGAGTATCTCATCCTAAGGCGTCTATAGGTGGGGGCTATGAGTTTTTTTATGATTCCTTAAACTCTCTAGGGCGTGCGTTACACTTTTTTCGTATCTCACGCTCCGGCTTGCAGCCTTCAGGGGATGTGTCACGTTTGTATATAGCCACCCCTTTGATGGCGTCTCAAATTGATCGTAAAGCGGATGATGGGCTTGCATATCAGGGCAGGTTTTTGGTGAATTATGGTCTTGGGGTTGATGATTGTCACAACATTGATATTTATTTAACGCAAAATACAGATGACGTGTGTGTATTGTTCTTCGTGTCGCGTAATTAAAGCACAGGTTTCGCCCCGTTTTTCTTGTTCCCTATTTATGCTACAATTATAGCCATGTCTCTATTCTTGAAGACGTTGTGTGTGTCGATGCCGTAACGCAGGCTTTTCGTTGGTGGAACTTGCTATGGGGCTTTTGATTATAGGGCTGCTGGTGGCTGGTGTTTTGCAGGGGCAGGCGTTGCTGACGAATGCGAAGATTTCGCAGACAGTAGCGCAAGGTAACGCGTATATTAAGGCGGTAAACTCGTTTGAGGGGATTTATGGAGCGCTTCCAGGTGATTTTGCTCATGCGCAGCGTGATATTCCTGGTTGCCGCGAAGCTGCCCAATGCCTGGATGGTGATGGCAATGGCATAGTTGGAGATTTAGTGCGCCCTAATGAGGTTTTGTTTACTCGCTTTATTGCAGCAGATCACCCAGAGACATTAGAGGCATGGAGGCATCTTGCCTTGGCGGAGATCGTGGATGGCATTGATGTTGATTTTTCCGGCACTGATTTTAAGTGGGGCGTATCACATCCACGCAATGCATTCGGTGGTGGTGTGCAGTTTTTTTCTTATTACGATTATTGGCCAGGTATTGCGCATGGTTTTTATTTTTTGTTTTCAAGGACAGTACCTGAAGTCAACGGCTCGGGAGACGGAGGAGCAGATGGTAATTCACGATTTCTTTTATCCCCTATCATTGCGCAAGCGATTGACCTTAAGGCCGATGACGGCTTGCCAACCGAGGGGCGTGTTAGGGGGATGGTTTGGATAAACGCAAGGCTGGAGACGCTGTCAAATAACTGTTTAACGCCTGATTTGAAATATGATACGCAGCTTGGCATGGAGCGCAGGTGTATGCTCTATTTCCGTTATAGCCGTTAATAGGTGCTTTGATTTAAGCCGCGTTTTTAATGGCGCTATTGTTGGCGAGGTCGCTGATTAGGGCGTCACCCATTTCATCTGTTGAAACCTGTGTGCAGCCTTCTGCGATGATGTCCGCTGTGCGCGTGCCGTTGTTGAGGACATTTTGCGCGGCTTGCTCGATTGCGGTGGCAAGATCCCCTTGGTTCAAAGAATATCTTAGGCCCATAGCGAAGCTGAGAAGCGTTGCAAGCGGGTTTGCTTTGCCTTGGCCTGCAATATCAGGGGCGGAGCCGTGTACGGGCTCGTAAACGCCGGGAATGCCATCTGCGCCCAGTGATGCGGATGGCAGCATACCGAGCGAGCCTGTTAGCATTGCGGCTTCGTCGGACAGGATATCACCAAACAGGTTATCTGTGATGATGACGTCGAATTGTGATGGATTGCGCAAAAGCTGCATCGCGCAGTTATCGGCGTACATGTGTTCAAGCGTGACATCGCTGGCTTCGACGGTGTGCAGCGCGGTGACGTCTTCGCGCCAAAGCTTACCGCTTTCCATGACGTTGGCTTTTTCGCATGATGTGACTTTGTTACCGCGCTTGCGGGCGAGGTCAAATCCTACGCGCGCGAGGCGTTCAATTTCGGCTGTGGTATATGTTTGCGTGTTATAACCGCGGCGCTGGCCGTTCCCTAGGTCTTCGATGCCGCGTGGTTCGCCAAAGTAAACACCACCGGTAAGCTCGCGCACGATCAGGATATCAAGGCCGCGTACGATTTCAGGCTTGAGCGTTGATGCATCGATGAGCGCATCAAACACAAGGGCAGGGCGAAGGTTTGCAAACAGGTCCAGTTCTTTGCGCAGGCGCAGCAAGCCTGCTTCGGGGCGTTTGTTGTATTCAACGCCGTCCCACTTCGGGCCGCCAACAGCGCCCAGCATGATCATATCGCTGGCACGGCATTTTGCGAGTGTTTCATCAGACAAGGGCACGCCATGTGCATCGGTTGAGCATCCGCCGATCAAGCCATGCTCGGTCTTGAGTGTAAGGTCGGTATTATCATTGATCCATGTGATGAGTTTTTCAACTTGTGCCATGATTTCAGGGCCAATGCCATCACCAGGCAGCATCATAATGTTGTAAGTGTTGCTCATGTTCTTAGATCCTTTATTGTGTCTTATTGTCCTGATACCCAAGGGCGTTTTTGTGCGTCAGTGTCTTCAAATGTTTCAATGGCGGCGCTTTTTTCCAGTGTCAGGCCGATATCATCTAAACCGTTGAGCAAGCATTCTTTGCGGAACGGGTCGATGTCAAACGTGAAGGATAATTTGTTGCCGCGTGTAATTGTTTGTTTATCAAGGTCAATTTCAACGATGCCTTCAGGGCTTTGTTCGGCTTCGCTCATCAATGCATCGACCTGTTCGGTTGGAAGTTTGATTGGCAAAATACCGTTTTTAAAGCAGTTATTGTAGAAAATATCGGCAAAGCTTGGCGCGATGACGCAGCGAAAACCCATGTCTAAAATGGCCCATGGCGCGTGTTCACGGCTGGAGCCGCAGCCAAAATTATCACCCGTAATCAGGATGCTTGCGCCGCGATATTCAGGCTTGTTGAGCGTGAAGTCAGTTTTTTCACTGCCATCATCGTTATATCGTAGATCAAAGAAAGCGCTTTTGCCGAGGCCTGATCGCTTGATCGTTTTGAGGAATTGTTTCGGGATGATGATATCGGTGTCGATATTAATCATGCGCAAAGGCGCCGCAATAGAAGATAGTGTTGTAAAGGCTTGCATAAATATTACCGTTTTCTAGTCTTGTACCAGATTTGTTTCATGATCCCTTCGTAGGCTTTGTACGCCGCGCGGGTCAGTGGGAAAAGTAAGCGCATTGGCATAGGCAAATCAAGCCTTTTTTCAAAGCGTTCTGTGCCGATATATTGCTCTTGGCTGGTGTCTTGTTCGGATAGGCCTGGTTGTATGATATAGGCATCCAATTTATTGCACCAATTATGCCCCATTAGCGTATCAATCGGCACAAAAAAACGGTCGAGCAGGGTGAGCATTTTCTTTGCCCCGTCCAGTGTAATGAGATAGGCAAAGGCGCCGCCGGGCGCAGTGCGCAGTGCATTGAGTGTATATTTTCCAATAACCGTACGCTTGGTGAATTGTTCAAGTTTTGAGACCTTTTTACTGCCTAAAAAGCGAATAAGATCAAAGTCTTTAGGTCCGTCTTTTAATGCATCAAGTACGGCTTTAAAGTCATCTTTCATGTACGCGTCATCTTCGAAGATGAGGGCGAGGTCGATATGCTCAGTAACCATTTTTTGATAGATGTTTTTATGAGAGAGCGTCACGCCAAGCTCGCCGCCTTTGAGGTCGCGGCCAAAGAAGATGCGGCGCTTGGTTTTGTTATAGTTTTCGTGCGTGGGGACGTCGAATGCCCTGCCATCAACGGCGGGGAAGAAGTCAAAATCTTCAATGTCTTGGGCGGCCATTTGCGCGCGCATATGGTCTTGGCGTGCGGTGGCTTCGGGCAGGGTAATGATAAAGGTTTTAAATGTGGTCATGGTGATGGACTGTAGCACTAGTCCCTGCATCAGGAAAGCCACTATTTTGCTGTGGCTTTTTTAGGCAGGTTTCCTCCTGCTTCAGTACATTTTTGAAGGCGTGCAAATAGGTAGGATCAAACAGGCCGTCTTTTTTGACCATATGATCAAATCCTTCAAGTGGTGTACGCGCGCGCGGTTGGTGCGGACGTTTTACGCAATAACCGTCATGCGATTCAATGATCGCAACCAGTTTGACTGGACCGGAGAGCTGATCTGCTGTTTTGCCGAGTGTGCCTGACCCGTCCATATGCTCGTGATGGTTTTCTGCAATATCCAGTGCGAGGGATAGGAACGGATGATCCAGTATGTCTTCGCGCTCTGAGATCAGATCTGAATTGTCTGAAATGAAGGTGTCTATGTTATCTGTGATGTGTTCTTTGATGAGATCTGCGCCAGTTTTTGCATGTTGCCTGCGCGTTTCTTTGAGCGCGCCGCTGCTTTTTTCTGGTGTGTCGATCCAGAGATTTATATCTTGGTAAAGCTTGCCATAGTCGTGCAGCAACGCTGCTTTGGCCGTGTTTTTTGCAGCTGTTTTATCAATGCCTAGCAAGTCTGCCGTATCGAGGATGCGGTCATGCACGCGTGCAAGGTGGTCTGAAAATGTATAGTTTAATTTTTCATCTGGGGCGAATTTATCCTTAAATTCGGGCGAATTCTTTTTGCGTTCAAATTCGATAATGCGTTCTTGGTCAAGATTTGCCATGCCATCCAAATGTTCTTGGATGAAGGGCAGGAAGATGCGCTGGCAGATGGCATCATTATCAAAGTCGAAATTGTCTGGCCAATCGCCAGAATTTGTAATGCTCATGGCCTTATCCTAGCAGAAAAAGGGTGAACAAAGCATTAAAATTTAGGCAAAGTCACGCACGTCACTGATGTGACCGTTAATGGCGGCGGCGGCGGCCATGGCGGGGCTCATCAAATGGGTACGACCACCTTTGCCTTGGCGACCTTCGAAGTTACGGTTTGATGTTGATGCGCATCGCTCGCCCGGTTCAAGGCGGTCTGCGTTCATCGCAAGGCACATAGAGCATCCTGGTTCGCGCCATTCAAAGCCGGCTTCGATAAAGATTTTATCAAGGCCTTCGGCTTCGGCTTGTTCTTTGACAAGACCGCTGCCCGGGACGATTAAGCCTTGTACGTGATCTGCGATTTTGCGGCCTTTGACGATGGCGGCGGCTTCGCGGATGTCTTCGATGCGGGCGTTCGTGCATGAACCGAGGAACATTTTATCAATTTTGATATCTGTAATTTTCATGCCAGCATCCAAGCCCATATAGGTAAGCATGCGTTTGACGGAGTCTTGCTTTTGTGGCGTGTCAAAATCATCAGGTGATGGGACATTGCCACTGACGGGCATGACGTCTTCAGGGGTCGTGCCCCATGTAACTGTTGGCGGAATGTCAGCCGCGTTAAGTGTGACGACCTTATCATACGCCGCGCCTTCATCAGACGGCAGTGTTTTCCAGTAGGCCACAGCCTTGTCCCATGCATCGCCTTTTGGCGCCATTGGGCGGCCTTTGATATAGTTAAACGTGGTTTCATCAGGTGCAACCATACCTGCGCGCGCGCCAGCCTCGATAGACATGTTACACATGGTCATGCGGCCTTCCATTGATAGGCCGCGCACAGCATCGCCAGCGAATTCCAGTACATATCCTGTGCCGCCAGCAGTGCCAATTTTGCCAATAATGGCCAAGATCATATCTTTTGCAGTAACGCCGGGCGCAAGCGTGCCGTTGACTTCGATCAGCATGGTTTTGGCGGGCTTTTGGATGAGGGTTTGTGTCGCCAGAACGTGCTCAACCTCGGACGTGCCGATGCCAAAGGCCAAGGAGCCAAACGCGCCGTGCGTTGAGGTGTGGCTATCGCCGCAGACAATTGTCATGCCGGGCAGGGTGAAGCCTTGTTCTGGCCCAATGATGTGAACGATGCCTTGGCGCTTGTCGAAAATATCGAAAAGCTGAACGCCAAACTCTTCGCAGTTTTTGCGTAGGGCTTCGATTTGGGTGCGGCTGTCAGGTTCGGCGATGCCTTTGCTGCGGTCGGTTGTTGGGACGTTGTGATCCATCACGGCCAGAGTATTGCTAAGGCGGCGCACATCGCGGCCAGCCATGCGCAAACCTTCGAAGGCCTGTGGTGAGGTAACTTCGTGCACGAGGTGACGATCAATGTAAATCAGGCATGTGCCATCATCTTGTTTGTGAACTACGTGATCGGACCAAATTTTTTCAAACAGTGTGCGTGGTTGCGTCGTCATTGTATGTCTTCTTTGACTGTGTGTTGTGGCGGGTAGAGCATAGCAGTCTTGGCGCCGCCGTTTATGCCGTTATCTGGCATGATTAAATGAACTTTTGGTATAGAAAAAGGCCAATGAAAAATCAATGGCCTTTTGCAAATGATAGCGCTGAAAAGAATAGATTTTATTCTTCAGCTGCGCCTGCTTCAGCTTCAGCAGCTTTCGCAGCAGCTTCTGCTTCTTTTGCTGCGATTTTATCAGCTTTTGCTTTTTCAGCTGCGATGCGGTTTTCTTCGCGAGCGATGCGTTTTGCTTCTTTCTTAGCCTTAGCTTTTTCTGTCTTGGAAAGAACTGGAGCATCCAAGTCTTTCTTCTCGATGCCGTGACCAGAGATACGCTCGGCGATACGTGCAGATTTACCGCGACGATCACGCAAGTAGTAAAGTTTCGCACGGCGAACAGAACCGCGGCGAACAAGTTCGATGCTTTCGATGCGTGGGCTCCAAAGAGGGAAGACACGCTCTACGCCTTCACCGTAGCTGATTTTGCGGACAGTGAATGTTGCGTTGATGTCTTTACCTGCGCGGGCGATACATACGCCTTCGTAAGCCTGAACACGCTCGGTGTTACCTTCACGGATACGGACGTTTACTTTAACCGTATCACCAGGTGAGAATTCTGGGATGTTTTTGTCTGCTTGGATTGCAGCAAGTTGTTTATCTTCGTATTTTTTAACAAAGTTCATTGTTATCTTCCTTTTTATTGTAAAGCCTCGATAATCAACGCATTTGCGTAGGCAGGCTTCGTTATCTTTTTTCTCGGAAAGTCCAAGATGCAGGGGTTATACCTAGTCTTGCGCGGGTTTGCAAGTGTTTTGTTGTGTGTTTGTGTCCAGTAAATCGGGGCGGCGCTCTTGCGTCAGTTTAAGGGACTGTTCTTCGCGCCAATCGTTGATACGCTTATGATTGCCGGAGGTGAGTACTTCGGGCACGTCCAGTGATTGGCCGTTTGCGCTTTCCCATGTTGCGGGGCGCGTATAGTGCGGATATTCCAGCAGGCCGTTCGAGAAGCTTTCTTCGTCAGTCGTTGCGGTATTGCCCATGACGCCTGGCAATAGGCGAATGCATGCATCCATAAGGATGAGGGCGGCAGGCTCGCCGCCGGAAAGCACATAGTCGCCGATGCTGATTTCCTCAAAGTCGTGAGCGTCTAAAACGCGTTGATCCACGCCTTCATAACGTCCGCATAAAATAGTGAGCGTATCATGGGTGATGAGCTGCTTCGCGCGTGCCTGTGTTAGTGGCTTGCCGCGCGGTGACATATAAATCTTATGGCCTGTTGTTGGTACAGATAAAAGGGATTTTTCAATCACATCGGCGCGCATCACCATGCCCGCACCACCGCCA
>Ga0256829_1002023_pt1 | contig 15622 bp, 16 predicted proteins | sample 131447metaG_FD_185979 | JGI IMG/M metagenome (GOLD analysis project Ga0256829, IMG submission 185979) | Hydrothermal vent microbial communities from Lau Basin, Pacific Ocean - 131-447 | ecosystem: Environmental > Aquatic > Marine > Hydrothermal vents | place: Pacific Ocean: Lau Basin | collected...
TACATAAATACCCCCTTTATATTATTATCTGCACTTGCAGATGGAGCTGATAGCTTAGTAGCAAAAGTTGCCAAAGAATTAGACATTGAATTGCATGTTGTTGTTCCTTATGAAAAAGAAAAATACCTAGAAACCATTGCTGAAAAAGAAAAATTTAATCAACTTTTAAACTATGCCAAAAAAGTAATAACACTTGATTGTTATGCAGATAAAAATGGTAAGCATACACACTGTTATCAAGAACTTGGTGAATATATTGCGGACAGATCGAATATTTTACTTGTTTTATGGGATGGTGTGGAAGAAGATGCCAAGAATGGTGGAACCGCATCTATTGTTCATTATCAAAAAGAACATTTTGATGAAAATGAAAATATGTTTGACTCCAAAGATGGAAATGTTATCCATATTATTCCTACTGTAAGAGAGAAAAATCCAGATATAAATCTAAATGCTTTTGGTATTCAAACAGAGTATTTAGGACGGATTGATCAAGAGAGCTTCGAAAAAAATCTTGATAAATTTGATGCCATGAATACAGAGATAAAAACCTTCGAAAATATAATAGGAAAAACATTGTTGCAGGTTTACAAAAAGTTTTTTGGAAGTCGTGCTAATGTTAATCAATCAAAATATAGACGATTAATGGTTACAATGTTGGCACTCATTGGCTTTGCTATTATATTTTTAGAAATGATGCATGTTTTTAATGGTGCAGATGAGATGAAATTATGGGCAAGCCATTTGATAGTAGGATATTTTGTTTTGCTTGCAGGTGCATATTATATCTACAAATGGAAAATGCATACTGGAAAACTACAAGATGATTTTATCTTCTCCAGAGGGCTATCAGAAGCAATACGGATTCAAAATGCTTGGAATGCAGTTGGACTAAACAAAAGTGTATCAGACTACTACCTAAGAAATGAGCCTACAAAACTTACTTGGATAAGGATGGCACTAAAAAATATTCATTACCTTGATCCTGGTTATTATGAATCTGAAACAGACTGGATAAATGGACAAATAACATATTTTATAAAAGAGATTAAAAACAGAGAAGATAATTTGAAAAAATATGAAAAGAGTGAATATCGTTTTTTCATTATTGGAGCGGGAGCTGTTGAGATTGTAGCTATTATGTATTTTTTAGAACTTGCACATTGGATTCCGCATTGGCATTTTCCATATAATTGGCATTTTGTTGTGCTTATTTCTGGTATAGCTTTATTATTTGCCGCTTTTACTAAAAAGTTTTTGTTTATTCAAGGGTATGAAGAGGAAAAAAGTAGCTTCGAGGAGATACTTCTCAACTTTGAGAGAGCAAAGGAACTAATGGCAGCAGGAAATATAGATCAAAAAAGAGTGATTTTTGATCTTGGCAAAAAGGCTTTGATGGAAAACAGTCAGTGGGTTGGTCTACATAATACAAGACGAGCTAAGTTTGAAATGGAGTAGAAAGTGTGAGGACAAATATATTTTTTGAAAAAGATATCAAAGTGTCTTGTTTTAAATGTTAAATTAATTTAAATAAAGGAATAAAAATGCCACAACTAAAAACACGAAAAATATTTATAAGTCATGCATGGAAGTATGATGAACACTATTGGAAAGTAGTCGAATGGTTAAATGGTGCACCCAACTTTTCTTGGGAAAACTGTAGTGTGCCAGAACATGATAGTTGTCCTGATGACAGTTCAGAAGAGGCGTTGCAAGAATGCATGGATAGTCAGATACAAAAAGCAGATTGTATAGTTATATTTGGCGGTATGTATTCTGCCTATGGTGAATGGATAGAGTATGAAATCAAAAAAGCTTATTGGAAAGATAAAACTATTATTGGTATAAAGCCATGGGGGCAGGAAAGAATGCCTCAAATCGTACAAGATTATGCTGATGTAATAGTAGGATGGAATCAGAGTAGTGTGGTTAAAGCTATTAGAGATAATTCGTAGATTTTGAATATGTCTATTTTTTACCCATCCGTCTCAAGTGTAGCCAAAAACAAACTAAGTGCTATGGAACATATAGAAATGCTTTTTGCACTAGGTCATCCCCATTTTCTAATTTCTGCATATGATTTTGCTAATCTTTCTAGTGAAGAAAAAAAGCGTCTCAATAATAAAGTTGTAGAAAACGATACAGATCTACTACTAGATTCTGGAATGTATGAAAAAGCTTGGGAAAGTAGTGCGAAGTGGGATAAAAGCCAATATATCGAAACAATAGAACAAATCAATTATAGCCATGTATTTAATTTTGATGAATACATAAATCCAAAAGATATTCCTATTGAACAGATTATAACATCTATCAATGAATCTAAAATACCAAATCTTGTACCCATCATACATACCAATAAAATAGAAGATCTCCCTATGCTTTGTTTGGAAGTTGCTAATTTAGATAAGGTAGAAATGATAACCATACCAGAAAGAGAGCTTGGTAACGGTATTTTAGAAGGAGTACATACTATTATCCAAATAAGAGAACAATTGCAGAAATTGGGTAAATATACTAAAATACATCTATTGGGAACGGGTAATCCGTTATCACTTTTGATTTACTCTGCTTTTGGTGTGGATTCGTTTGATGGGCTTGACTGGTGTCAGACTGCAGCTGATTATGAAACTGCTACATTGCACCACTCTTTGCAGTTGGATTTTTTTGCCCATCAAAGTAGCTATGGAGCTAATGAAGAGATGAGCTATATTGTAAGACTTTTTGCCCATAATCTGGAGTTTTATACCCAGTGGATGCAAGAGATAAACAAAGAACTATCACAAGGTACGATAAATCAGATGATGAGATACTATCTTCCTGAAAATATTGGTAAAAAAATACTGGAGGTATATGATGCAAAATCGTATTAACCATGCCATAGAAGTAATTTGTAAAGATATAGAAAAAAAAGAGACATTTTACTGGAGTGATGCTACAGAGGAAAGATTGCTTTTTGAGTTGATATTGGCTGTATTGGGAAGTCAAAACAGATATGAAGTAGCTTTGAGATTTTCTGAGGAGATTCAGAAGAATGGATTCCTAAAGAGTCAAACTAAAAGTGTGGATGAGTTGACAATAGAGATACAAGATATACTCTCTAAAGCCCTTAAAATAGATGGTAAGTTTACTAAATATCGCTTTCCAAATGCCAAAGCAAAATATATTGCCTATGATTTGCTTTATCTTCAGTCATGTGGAGGGCTTAAAAGCCTATTGGCACAAACAGACAATAAAGCTAATGTGAGAGCCTTTTTTGTAAAAGAGGTCAAAGGTATGGGTCCGAAGCAATCAAGCCATTTTTTACGCAATGTGGGTTATTCAAATGAATTTGCCGTACTTGATGTACATATTTTAAGATATATGCATATACAAGGGATCATAGAGGAGACGTATACTAAAGCAATTGGCACATTAAAACAGTATGAAAGACTTGAATCATTGTTGATAGATTTTCTAAAATATATGAAATACCCTATAGGATTTGTAGATCAAGCAATATGGATTGTTATGAGAGTATATCAGCGGGATTATGCCAAATGGCAATAGTTAGCTTGGTCTCGGGAGGACTGGACTCATCTTTGATGTCTCTTTTGGCAAAAGAGAATGATAATATGCTTCATCCACTCTTCATAAACTATGGTCAACTTTCATATGAAAAAGAGTGGCTTGCTTGTCAAACGATGCATCATAAATATGGTTTACCTATACCTAAAAAAATGGATATAGACGGTTATGGTAAAACGATACTTTCTGGACTTACTTCAAAAGAAAAAGCCCAAAATTTAAATCTGAAGTGCAATTTTTAAGTTGAAAAATCATATCTACTTTTAGCTTAAGCTGCTATTTTTTGAGCATAAAAAACTTCATTTGGTGTTTTCCAACCAAGAGATTTTCTAGGTCGATTATTGAGTTTATCTTCAATCATTTGAATATATTCAGATGTAATATTTTCAAAGCTTGTTCCTTTTGGAATATATTGCCTTACTAAGCCATTAGTATATTCGTTTAAACCTCTCTCCCAAGATGAGTATGGATGGCAAAAATAATAGTCGCATTCTAGTGCTTGGGATATACTTTTATGGTTTGAAAACTCGAATCCATTATCACTTGTTATTGTATGAATTCTATCTTTAAATGGTGTCATCAATTTTAGAGTTTCTCTTTCAATATCAGTAGCCTTTTTAGATGTAGGAATCGATATTTTTACAAACATAGATTTTCTCTCTACAATAGTAGTTATTGCACCTTTCTGATTTGCTCCAACAATAGTATCAGTTTCAAAATCACCTAACCTAATTTTATCTTTTACAGCATCAGGTCTTTGAGATATAGAAATCCTATCTTGTATGCTACCTTTATATTTCTGCCCATATTTAGCCCTTCTGCGACCTGTATGATAAAATCTTAGATGCGTATGAAGCTCTCCGTCATTTAGCCTGTCTGCTTCAATATATTGATATATCCTCACCAGTGATATATTAATGTTGTGTTTTAAGCGAAGTGTAGCTGATACTTGTTCTGGTGAGTAGTCTTCTTCTATATATTTTACTATATAGTTTTTTACTTCTCCTGTCATTTTTAAGTTAGATTTTTGAGAAGCATACATTCGTTTATCACAAGAAACTTTATCTGCTTTTTTAGCACTATATCTTTTATGAATTTTACTACTATTTCTTTTTAATTCACGACCTATTGTAGATGGGTGAACATTCAATTTTTTTGCTATTTCACTTTTAGAAAATCCTGCCTCTTTATAAGCTTGAATATGATATCTTTTCTCCATGGTTAAATGCTTGTATTTCAATTTTACTTCTCCTGTTCTGTGGTTAGAATTTCAAGTGGGATTGTAGCATTTAACCTCTTCAAATCTAAATTTACAATTTTCTTTTTTCAAATTTTCAAAAATTGCACTTCAGATTTAAATTTTGGAAGCAATCAAAGATGAAGCATTTTTACCAGGTAGAAATTTGGTTTTTTTGGTTATGGGTGCAGCCTATGCCAAAGAGGTAGGTGCTACTGCTATAGCTATCGGACTTCTCAAAGAAGAAACGGCTATCTTCAATGATCAAACTGATCAATTCTTACAAAAAGCTCAAGATATTATCCAATATAGTATAGGTGAAGAGATACAGATACTTACACCGTTAAGAGACTTCTATAAGCAAGAAGTTGTAGCATTGGCAAAGCTCAAAGGATTGGATGGAACATACTCTTGTCATGCTGGTGGAGATGAGCCTTGTGAAGAGTGTATAGCATGTGAAGAATATTATTTTAAGGAGTAGCTTATGGGTGGTGGATTAGGAAATAGTTTTAATATAGGTGATCTCAAATCTTTGGAGGAGAAAGCTAAAAAAGAATTGTCAAGTGGTAAAAAGAATATATTTATAAGCTTCTCTCATGAAGATAAGGATGAAGTGAATTTACTAAGAGGGCAGGCAAAAAATGACTCTAACGATTTGGAGTTTTCTGACTATTCGGTCAAAGAAGCGTTTAACAGTGAAAATGCAGATTATATAAAACGAAAGATTACAGAAAAAATAGAAAAAACCTCCGTTACCTTGGTGTATATTACAAAAGATGCAGCCAAAAGTGACTGGGTTAAATGGGAAGTAGAAAAGAGTCTTAAAATGGGAAAAGGTGTAGTCGCTGTTTATCAAGGTGACAAAGCTCCTTCTATGCCTAAGTTTATTACAGATAATGGTATTAAAGCCGTACAGTGGAATCATGATGCAATGACAAAAGCTATAGATGAAGCATCAAAAAAGAGAAATTAAGTGAGTCAAGTATTATGAGCCAAAATAAATTTATCAATGTTATGATCTCTAGTAGAAATAATAGTGAATTTGACGGAGAGTCGCTAAGTATAATTAGGGCTCAATTAAAAGAAATGATAGAAAAAGAGAAATTCTTTGGAAAAGAGCTTTTTAAAGTATGGATAAACGAAGAGGAACCTACTCAAAGTTTTGATGAAGATATTTGGGATAAATGTTTAAAGGAAGTGCGACAAGCTGATGTTGTCATAGCTTTATATAATGGAGAGGCAGGCTGGATTAGACCTAGTGATACATTAGGTATTTGTCATGCTGAAGTGTTAGAAGCTACAAATGTTGCAAGGGGCAAGGTGTGGAGTATTACTCTTGATAATTCAAAGATAAGTGAAAAATCAGATCATGAAAAAGAAGCGAATCAAAAATTTAAAACTTTTATGGAGCAACAACAACTTTTTTCAAAACCTGTTAAAACAATTAAAACATTAAAAACAGAGATAAAGAAAACCCTTAATGATGCGGTTATAAATCTCATGCAAAAAGGTGTTAGAGAAGCGAGTAGGAATAAAGGTAATCATGGTGAAGCTCTTCTGTGGAAAAATATGAATTATGACAGACGTACAAAAGCTATAAAAAAATCTATACAAGAAGCCATAGATATTAATGGTATAGGAATAGAAGAAGATAAAAACTTATATCTAATTTTTGAAGAGAAAAAAGTATTGGTAGTGGTGCATGCTATTCCTGATACACTCAGTATAGCAAGTGCTAGAGAAAAAGTGGGTCAACCTTTTTTAGATGATTTTACAAAAAATAAGTTATTGCATGATGATATTATAGGACCTATACATATTATAGGATGTCATAAGTCAGTAAGTGAAACACAAACTAGAAATATTTTGGGCTTTCCAGATGCGACTATATTGAAAGATTCTTTTGGTATTTATGTTGCTGATAATATACAAAAAATACAGATGGTTTTTATAGAAAAATGTAGCGACTCTTATAGTGTTGGATATGGTGTACAAAATTTTTTAGAATGGCTTGAAAGAACATCGGAAGTTGGTAACCTTATACAAAGAGCAGAATCTAGAAAAAAAATTATTAGCGTAGTGGCTGAGGAAAATAAAAATTAGGAGAGAAGATGATTATTGATAGGATTATTAATCAGCGTTTTGATATGTTTAAAGATGGTGAAAATTGTGATACAGATAATTTTAAGGAATTTTTTCCTTTTGATGAAAGTTTAATTTGTCAATTATTTGAAGTAATGAAAAAGAAATTAGAAAGAACAAATGGTTGGGATGAAGATAGTATTACAGCAGCAATTATTGATTCTTTAATAGATATTTTTGCTAAAGACACTTCACATAATGTAAATGTGTATAAACAAAGAGGTAATCTAGAAGCAAAATTTGGAGATATTGCTTTTGTTATAACAAACTACTTAGATAATGGAAAAGTTATTAATGGTGTAAGTTTTATTGAGGCAAAACGAGACTTTCCAAAGAATGATTATAAGTTTAGTTCTTTTAAAAGTGAACAAATGAAAAGATTTTTATCAAATACTAATTCATCATACTATTTATTTTATTCTCATTACTCGTTTCTCCCAATATCTGATACCCATTATTTAAACCAGATTGTAAATAATAAACACATCAAAGATGGAAATCTGAAATTAGAAGATTTAATATATATGCAATATACCTTTTTTTCCCAAATCTCTCGATTCCTTCAAGGATATGATTTAGATTATACTAAAGAGTCAATAATAATTGCAGAAGGTAAAAATGATAATCTTGGTAAAGCAAAGTATATTATTCAAATTGAAAAGTTTGGTGAAGGTGGACATCCAGAACCTACCCCTTCACCAGATGGTACACCACCCTTTAAACCAGATCTAAACAGGTATAAAAAATATACAAAAGAGTCTACTATTAAAATAAAAAATGATATTGAACATAAAAATGATAATGGTGGATTTGGTATGGGAATGGGTATGTAAAAAATGATTAAATAAAGGATAATAATGAAACCCTTATGTTTTGTACTCATGCCATTTGGTAAGAAAAAAGACGAGAAAGGTAGAGAGATAGACTTTGATGCTATCTATAAAGCTCTCATACAGCCTGCCATAGAAAAGGCAGGTATGGAAGCGGTTCGTGCAGATGAAGAAATGGTAAGTGGGTTTATACACAAGCCTATGTATGAGAGATTGTTACTTTGTGATTATGCTATTGCTGATTTTACAACTGCTAATGCAAATGTATTTTATGAGCTTGGGGTGAGACATGCCGCACGTCCTCATCATACACTCTCTATATTTTCAGAAAAAACAACTTTGCCTTTTGATGTTCGTCCGTTGCGATCTTACTCTTATAAACTAGACAAGAATCAAAAACTATCTCAACTTGATATAGATAAAAAAGCTATTACAAAATGGTTAGTGGAAGCGAAAAAGAAACCTACTACCGATAGCCCTTTATTTCAATTTTTTGACGATTTGACACCTCAAAGTATTTCACATGAAAAAACAGATATTTTTAGAGAGCAAGTAGAATATTCTATAAATGCCAAAAAAAGCTTAACAACTTTAAGAGAAAATAAGGACTTGGAGGGGATAAAGTCATTTGAATCATCGTTGGATTTTGATGTTACAGAGGGGGGAGTACTTATAGATATTTATCTCAGCTATAGAGCATTAGATGCATGGAATGAGATGATAGCCCTGGAAACCAAAATGCCTAAGTATCTTCAGTGGACTTTATTGATTAGAGAACAATTGGGTTTTGCTCTTAATAGAATAGGCAGAAGCAATGAAGCAGAAAGAGTATTGATAGAGGCTGTAGAAGAATATGGAAATAGTGGTGAGACTTTAGGGCTATTGGGACGTGTCTATAAAGATAGATGGAAAAATGAAACTAATTCAATCCAAAAAGAATCATGGCTTCGTAAAGCTATTGAAACCTATGTTAAAGGGTATGAAACTGATATACGAGATGCATATCCAGGTATCAATGCTGTAACTCTCATGAGTTTATTGGATGAAGTTGATCCAAGATTAGATATGTTATTGCCAGTAGTATTTTTTGCTGTACAGCAACGATTGAATCAAAAAACTCCAGACTACTGGGATTATGCAACACTCATGGAATTAGAAGTCATTGCACGCAATCCACAAGGAGCCAAAGAAGCTCTTCTGAAGGCTTTACCTCAAGCTGATGAAGCGTGGATGAAAGAGACAACACGAGATACGATGATAATGCTTAGGGATAAGTGGAAAGGACAAGGGGAAGATGTGGCTTGGTTGAATGAGATTGTGGAGGGGTTGGAATAATGGAAGGTATACTGCAAAGAGCACAAAATATTAAAGAAGTTATAGGGGATAGGATTTGGAGTGAAACTATTGATAATATAAACAAACATATTAAACAAATTATAAAAAATAAAGAGCTTTTTATAAAAGTATTTGGTGATGATACAAAGGAAGTTGAATTAGAAATATTTAATAATGCAGTGGATGCATACGTTGATTTATCGAGTAAAGGCATATATAAAATTGGAATATCGGAAGAGATTATCGCATTATTATATGAGCATAGTAAATATATTTTTAAATCAAATAACTTTTTTAAAGAAATACAAGAAAAAAATGAAAGAGAAAAAGCACGCTCATCATTATTTTACTACTGGATAGAAATTATTTTTCTTCATGAAGTTGCACATTTTTTTAGAGGACATTTAGAAGAAATGGGTGTAGATAAGTTCTTTGAATTTAAGATGTTTAAATCACAAGAAATGGAATCAGATATATTCTTCTATGAAATTGATGCTGATAGGTATGGTGGTATATTTTATGCGGCTATTTTTTTTCTATCAATACCAAACTTAAAGAATCATCTCAAAATTAATGAAAAATTATTGATAGAAAGATATCTTATTGAAGGTACATTGCTATTTTTTGATTATTTTAATAACTTAGATAAAAAAATAAATGATGTATCGTATATTGATCATTCACATCCTTTGCAAAGAATGATTTTTGTTTTAACCGCAATACAAGAAGCTAAAAATATGAAAAATGAGTTATTCGACGAATATTTATTAGAAGAATTTGAAGAGTTAGTTAATCAGAAACATATACAATTTATAACACATATGTATAAAGAACAAGATATACAAAAAGTTTATCAAGAAATTATAGATAAAAAGTATTTTGAAAAATATGATAAATTTCTTAAAAATAAAGGATTAAAATGAGAGTAAATATTTTCATATCACATAAACAAGAAGATAGTATAAAAGCTGAAAAAGTTGCAAAATATATTGAAAGTAAATATGGGTTTAGTACTTATGTAGATACACTTGATAGTGGTATCTCTTTATCCACTAATATTACAGATAGAATTGTAGGTAAGCTTCGAGATGCAACACATTTATTGGTGATATTTTCTGAAAAAACAAAAGACTCAATGTGGGTTCCTTTTGAACTTGGAGTGTCATTTGAAAGAGAACAAGGAGTAGGTGTCCTTATATGGGCTGAAACTTTAAGGGAAAGTGATTTGCCAGAATATTTGGGTGAATTTCCAAAGTTGAGAGTTAAGCAAAGTGGCTTTGGATATAAATCGGCTGGTCGTGTTGGTTTTGAAGAAGATCTTAATAAATATCTTGATGAAATAAAAAGAAATCCAACTAAAGAAGTATTGATGGAATCCATAAGTATGGATTCACTTGGTATGAGAAAAACTGCAAGTGAATTAAATTATGCAAGAGAATTTATCGATAGACTAAATAGAAAGCTGCATTAAAAGAATACTAGATGATAGAAGAGCAAAAAGATGACAAACAACAAATAGATTATACATATGATGTTGCATTGTCATATGCAAGTGAAAATCGTGAGTATGTTGAAGAGGTTGCCACTTTTTTAAAAGAATTTGGAGTTAGAGTTTTTTATGATAAATTTGAAACTGTTGAGACCTGGGGAAAGAATCTATATGATCATTTAAACGATGTTTATAAAAATAAAGCAAAATATACAATGATATTTGTATCTGAAGCATATGCTGAAAAAGCTTGGACAAATCATGAAAGAAAAGCTGCTCAAGCAAGGGCGATAAATGAATCTAAAGAGTATATCCTGCCAGCTAGATTTGATGATATTGAGGTACCTGGTATTGATGCCACAGTAGCACATCTGGATGCTAAAGTTTTTTCAGCAAAAGATGTTGCCAAGTCTTTTTTAGAGAAGAGTGGACTAGGTTCAAATAGACGATGGTGGGGGAATTGGGAAGCTGGAAAAAATAGAAATTGGTTTGAACAAGATTTATTTATTACAAGAGTAGATGAACAAGGTTTTGATTTTGAATTAATTTGTATTCATGGTGCACATACTGGGGAAGTGCATGGTTATGCCACTTTCATTACTCTTAATGAAGCCCAATGTGAAATAAATGATTATGATGATGACGAACCATGTAGGCTTAACTTCTATAAAATCAATGAAACTATGCAAATAACTGAGGATAGTTGTAGTACATATCATGGCATGAGAGCTTATTTTGATAGTAACTATGAACTACAAAAAGATGTTTTTGTTTACTATGATGAAATAGTTGATGATAGAGTTTTAAGTAATATTTATGTATTAATAGGAAGGAAATATTGGGGAAAATTTCAACGATGTTTTGGTGATACACATGAGTTAGATGATTTGGATGGATTTGATGTCAATATCATTACAGGTGGAATCGCTGGACTTTATACGATACAAGAATCTATTTTTATGATTGATAAAGATAGAAATGTTTGGGGTGCATTTATTAATGATGAGGATAATAAAGTTTATTATTTTGCTTCACTTCTAGAATGGAAAAGAAAGTTACCAAAGACTGTAGAAGAGTGGAGAGAAAATTTTAAAGATAAAGAAGTCATTTTTATTGATAATCTTGTGATAAAAGACAATGTATATCAAGATTTTGATGATGAAGAGTTTTTATTATCTCAAATTGAGGACTTAGATATTGAAAAATAAAAAATATAAAATAGCCTTTTCTTTTGAGGGAAAGGATCGAAACAAAATAACTACTATCAAGAACCATCTTGAAGAAAAGTACAATGTAAAAATATTTTTAGACCAGCATGAATCAGGTGATCTTCAATCTTCTAATTCACTAGATAGACTTTATGAAATATTTAAAAATGATGCAGAACATGTAGTTATTTTTCTTTCTAAAGCATATAAAAGCAAGATAAATAAAAATATAGATTGTTCAAACTCTAATGCTTCAGAGTGCTATCTAAAAAAAGAAGTAGAAGCTATTAAAGTTAGGATAGAAAAAAAGGGAAGAGGATTTTTAAAAATTGTTAAACTTGATAGGAATGTCTCACTAAGAGAGGAACTGAAAGTTTCTGATGATGTTTATTATCCATTTGATGATAGGCTCGTTGATACTATGGGAAAAGATCTTAACCTCCGAAGAAATAAAGTAAATATGAAAATAGGGTTTTATGAAAGAATATTTAAACTCTTTGAATTACATGATATCAATGAAGAAGAGATACCCTTACTTCTCAATGAATGGTTTAATGTTACTTATTATGATGTGCTAACCGATAAAGAAAATTTTCAAAGAAAAGTCACAAAAGAAATGATAAATTTTTTAGCTCTAAATTTTGGAGTTGATAAGCAATGGCTTTATGGTAATAACGTAAATTTATATAAAGAAGAGTATGGATTTTATAAGAATGTGAAAAAATTTGGAGACTATATAGCTAAGAGAAAAAATCAAATAGAAGAGCTGTATATTTTAACCGAAAGCATACCTGATAAGAAGAAAGATAGTAAGAATGACTCAAATTATATTGTCATTATAGCTCAGTATTTGAAATTTAATTACCCAGAGAGTAATAAGCCCATTTACACATACGAAATTTTTTATGAAGATTGCAGATGGGGATATTGGAAATGTAGATACAACTTTAAGAGCTTTTTGCTGTATCTTCGAATGAAACACAATATAGGGCTTACTTTTTATAGAGGATATACTGTACCTGATGTTGTTGAGAAGTTTATGAGGTTCAATAAGGGAGAAATGGACTTTGAAGCATTAATGAGTGATGGTCGTATGTGGCATCCAGATGACTATATTTATAAAAAAGAAGATTTCCATGAAGCAAAAGAGACAGATGAGATAGAAAAGATTTTAGAGGCTATAAAAAAAGATGAATGGTCGTGGTTTTAAGTAAATAAGGATGAAAAAAATGGAATATCTGATATCTAAGGTTAAGTGGAATGAAAATGGCAAGGGAATAGTGTCCATGATAGTTCATGAGAACAATGATGGGAATATATCCACGGGTGAGGAAAAAAGTCGTAATTGGATAGTAGAAAAGTTAAAGTATGGATATATATTTAAATGTATTTATAGAACTGAGGGTACAAAATGGACGAGAGGAAGTCAGCTTAGACTAAAGGATGGAAGTTTAAAATGGGGTGATACTCTTCCCTTTATAATTCAAACAAAAAGAAAAACATTCATAAGTTATTATCATAATGACGACAGTGAGCATAAAAAGAAGTTTCTAAATCTGACTTCTGATCTTATAGTCAGTAAGTCTGTAGAGGAGGGAGATATATCTTCAGATGTAAGTGATGAGTATGCCAAGCAACTTATACAGAAAGGTTATTTATCTGATACAACTGTACTGGTGGTGCTACTTGGTGCCAAAACAAAATGCCGAAAGCATGTTGACTGAGAAATAAGTGGAGCACTTAATCGAAAAGTGGGAGATTCATATACCGGGCTACTAGGCTTGCTGTTACCGGCACATCCTGATTTTGGTAGTGAACAATGTACATATGATTTAATACCTGCACGATTAGCAGATAATTTTAAATCAGGCTATGCAGTTATACGGGATTATATAACTGATAGAAAAAAGCTACAGGAGTATATTGAATTGGCATATAAAAATAGGAAAACTAAATCAGATAAAAGGGTGAATAGTAGGATTCAGATGCAACGCAATAGTTGCAGCTAACTTCTTACTACTTTAATTATAGACTCTATTTTTAGTGAGGATAGTTGAAGTACATCAATTTTAACAAAATAGTTTATATACTAAAAGTATTATTAGGCTCGAAGTTTCATTTTCAAAATTATAGGATATTGATAAGTAATATAATCAGCAATTTTGTATAGATTATTTAAGGTATTTATATATAAAATTCCTATTTTAGGCTATTTTATAATATTAAATATATGCACAAATATCCGCAATTATGATATACTTCTATAATATTAGGAGTCAATTATGTACATTACACCTGTTCTACCACTAGACATCAAAGGCAACATTGATGATGATTTACTTTGTTTAGCTGAACAAGTTTGTATTAAAAGTGCTACTTTAACCGGAAATCATAATCATATAGTACTAAAAAGTATAAAAGATCTCCTTAGAACAACCAATAGCTACTACTCAAATAAAATTGAATCTGAGGGTACCCATCCTATAGACATAGAGAATGCTATGAAAAAAAACTTCTCATCTGATGAGAAAAAAAGAAAATTACAGTTCCTATCTTTAGCATATATAGAAGCTCAAAAGCATCTGGAAAATATTGTAACAACTGATATAAACATTTTTACAAAAAAATTTATCCAGTCAATTCATAAAACATTTTACTCTCAAGAGGGGATGGAAGCGTTTTTAATGATTAAACAGGGAGAACAGAGTGTTGTAATGCAGCCAGGGGAATTTAGGGCACAGAATGTTTATGTTGGTGATCATACCGCTCCTGAGTATTCTCTTGTCAATACAATAATGAATGAATTTGAAGATCGGTACAAATCAGTATATGATGCTCAAACTCAAGCTAAAAAACTTTTATATCTTTTAAGTTCACATCACAGATTGACTTGGATACATCCCTTTTTGGATGGTAACGGAAGAGTCTCACGGCTATTTTTAGATGCAGGTTTTTTCAATTTGAAAATAGAAGGATACGGTTTATGGAATATTGCAAGAGGCTTGGCAAGAAACAATCAAGAGTACCAAAAGCACCTCTCCCTTGCTGATATGCTCCAACAAGGTGCAACAGACGGAAAAGGGCCTTTATCTTTGCGTGGATTGCAGTATTATCTAAAATATATGCTTGAAACCGCTTTGGATCAAATCGATTTTATGAATAAAAATTTACAGCTATCCTCTTTGGCGAATCGAATTGATAAATTTGTTGTTTTAGCAAACAATGGCATGATTGATACCGAGCCTTTCCCGAAATACACATCACTTCTTCTGAAAGAACTATTGATGAAAGGGGAAATTGCCAGAGGTGAAGTAAAAAATATAATTCATAAAAGTGATAGAACGGCAACATCACTCATTAAAATACTTACCGATAGGGATTATATAGAATCTGATACCCCTAAAAGTGCTATTAGAATAAAATTCAATGCAAAATTTGCTTCTTATTTGATGCCTAATCTAATTCCTGAGCAAGCATAATTTTCAAGAGAATTTACGTTATATTAAGCAAAGTAAAACTTTATATTTTTATATCATATTCACATTACTATTACAGATTTAGTTCTAGCACTTTTTGGTTGTAGATTTCCAAATATCTTTGATAGTTTGGATTGTCTTGGTTGAGATGTTCTTTGAAGTTCTGCAAAAATTCTTTCGGAGTGATAGAAAGTTTCACTATCTCTTTGGCAGCAATATCCAAGAAATCATCAACAGCTTCTTTAAGAGTGTACGTGCCTAAACTAAAAGCATTAAAGTTATGAGCCAATACAAAAGATAGTTTTTCTTTATCACTTAATGGTTTGATCTCATTAAAA
>Ga0256829_1002024_pt1 | contig 15619 bp, 11 predicted proteins | sample 131447metaG_FD_185979 | JGI IMG/M metagenome (GOLD analysis project Ga0256829, IMG submission 185979) | Hydrothermal vent microbial communities from Lau Basin, Pacific Ocean - 131-447 | ecosystem: Environmental > Aquatic > Marine > Hydrothermal vents | place: Pacific Ocean: Lau Basin | collected...
AATCACAGCTCCAGAAAATATAAAGGGGAGATCGAACACGGTGTGTTCAAGTTTCACATATTCCGCGATCTCTCTGAGCTTAGAGGCCATACTTTCTCAGTTTATCATCCACATCAGAAAGGAGCTCATCGGGAACCTGCAGCGTATCGGGCCACCTGCGCGTGTATCCTTCATCGGGCCCCTTGGTGGTGGCATCAATTCCCATCTTGGAACCGTAGTTGAACAGTCGAGAGGCATGGTCAAGTGAATCAGTAACTGTGCCGGGGATGATCGTCACATCACGATCGGGATCCACCCTGGTTCCGAGAGCCCACAGAACCTGTCCCCGATCATGGACGTTTATGTCATGATCAACAACCACCACGATCTTTGAGAACATAAGCTGCCCAATCCCCCAGAGTGCAAACATTACCTTCCGGGCCTGACCGGGATACCGTTTCCTTATTGAAACGACCACTATATTGTGGAAGGCTGCCTCTTCAAAGGTGTCCATGTCAACAATGTCAGGAATCTGAGTCTGGATGAGGGGAAGAAACATGCGCTCTATCGCCTTGCCAATGACAACATCTTCGTGCCAGGGTTTCCCCACTATCGTTGTGGCATATATACAACCCTCCTTCTCTATGACCTTCTTAACGTGGAAAACAGGAAATTCTTCCTCCAGAGAATAGTAGCCAGTGTGATCTCCGAATGGTCCCTCCACGCGCGTTTCAGTGGGATCGATGTATCCCTCCAGCACTATCTCCGCGTTCCTCGGGTATTCAAGATCCACAGTGAGACCTCTGTTGAGCTCAAACCTCTTTTTTGATATCAGGCCTCTGAACGAAAATTCATCAATACCCTCTGGCAGGGGGGCGATCGCAGAAAAGATCGTAAGGGGATCGGAACCTATGACCACCGCAACATCCATGGTGGTGCCCCTCTCCCTGTGAGTTGAGAAATGTGACGCTCCACCCTTATGTATCTGCCAGTGCATGCCTGTGGTTTCAGAATCGTAGACCTGCATCCTGTACATGCCAACATTTCTTCTTCCCGTTACCGGATCGCGTGTGATCACCAGTGGCAGTGTTATATACCTCCCCGCGTCATTCGGCCATGTCCGGGGAATGGGGTATCTGCCAAGATCCACCCCAGAAAGGACGATATGCTTGGGCGGTATTCCAGACGAAACCTTGGGACGAATGCCCCCCAGCTCGCGGAACAGCTCGATCCCCCTCGATATCAGCGAATCCGTGTCGCCCGGCATTCTCACGAGGTTCTTGAGCCTCAGGCCTATGTTCTCAGGTGTGTCACCGAGAATCGCATCCATCTTCCTCTGCGTGGAGAAGAGGTTGCCGGTGGCGGGAATATCAGATCCTTTAACAGACTCAAAGAGGATTGCCCTTTTCTTGCCTATCCTCTCCTCCTCACTCAGAAACTGGGTGAGTTCAAGATCAGGATCGACTGTTTCCCTGATAGCGATCAGATCGCCCTCCCTGGCGAGGAACTGGAGGTAGTCTTTAAGATCTTCAAACACCATTCGGTATCACTTCGGATCTATTAATCTGATGTCTTGCTCCTCTCCTCAGCTATTGCGGCACGTGCCGCCGATAAACGGGCTATGGGGATCCTGAAGGGCGAGGAGGAAACGTAATCAAGGCCTATTTCGTGGCAGAAGTAAATCGTGTCCGGATCACCGCCCTGTTCACCACATATGCCTATTTCCAGATCGGGTCTCGTCCTTCTACCCCTCTCCACAGCGATACGCATCAGCTCTCCAACACCCTCCACATCGACCGATTTGAAGGGATCTTCTGGCAGAATCTTCCTTTCGAGATAGGTGTGCATGAATTTTCCCTCTGCATCATCTCTGCTGTAGCCAAATGTCATCTGAGTCAGATCATTAGTACCGAAAGAGAAAAAGTCCGCATATTCAGCGATGGACCCGGCAGTCAGGCATGCTCTGGGTATCTCAACCATGGTACCAAATTTGTAGGTTATGCCCTTTCCACTGGCGAGATCATCAGCGATTTTTTGCAGATGTTCCCTCAGTATCCGCAGTTCGTTGTGATGCCCAACAAGAGGTATCATTATCTCGGGGATGATTGTTTTACCCTCCTCCTTCGCTTTTATGGCCGCAGTTATTATGGCTCTGACCTGCATTTCGTAAATTTCGGGATATGCTATTCCAACACGGCATCCGCGGAAACCGAGCATCGGATTGAACTCCTCCAGTCTCCGGACAGTGTCGAGAATGCGCTCTAGCTCCTTCATCCTCTGCGGATCGTTAGCATTCGATTCGCCCTTCTCCATTCTCAACCTGATGACACTCATCTCATTCAGAAGCGATTCCTTGTCAGGAAGGAACTCGTGGAGAGGTGGGTCAAGAAGGCGTATTATCACAGGAAGGCCATCCATGGTCCTGAAGAATTCAGTGAAGTCGGAGATCTGCATGGGAAGAAGCTGATCCAGGTATTTCTCACGCTCCTCTCTCGTGGTGCTCATGATCATGGCCCGAACAACGGGAATCCTGTCATTTCCAAGGAACATTCTCTCAGTCCTGGCAAGGCCGATTCCCTCCGCTCCGTTCTTTCTCGCCAGTTCGGCCTCCTCCGGTGTGTTTGCATTGGCCCTCACACCGAGTTTCCTGTACTCATCGCTCCAGGAAAGGATCTGCTCCAGATCCTTCCCAACGCTGGCCGTCTCAAGCTCCAGAGCGCCCAGGTAGAATTTTCCTGAAGTCCCGTCTATGGTTATGGTGTCATTTTCTGTGAGCCTTGTGTTGCCAACCGTCACGATCCTGTTCTTGATATCCACAGAAATTCCCTCGGCACCCACTACCGCCGGTTTGCCCATGGCTCTGGCCACAACGGCTGCGTGAGATGTCATCCCACCCTTCTGGGTCAGGAATCCTTCGGATACCGCCATTCCCCTCACGTCGTCCGCTGTTGTCTCAGGCCTTACGAGTATGACTTTTTTGCCCTCCTTGCTCAGCTCAACCGCTCTGTCAGATGAAAAAACAAGACTGCCCACTGCAGCGCCAGGTGAGGCTGCAAGACCCTTTCCGAGAAGGTTTTCGTTTCCTGTCTTCCTGATCTGAGGATGAAGAAGGGTATCAACCACGTGCGGGGTGACACGCATTATGGCTTCTTTCTTGTCTATGAGACCCTCCTTTACCATATCCACCGCTATCTTTACCTCCGCCTTCGCCGTTCTCTTGCCCACCCTTGTCTGGAGCAGGAAAAGTTTTCCTCTCTCAACTGTGAACTCTATGTCCATCATGTTGGCGTAGTGCTTCTCCAGAATTTCAGAGCACCTTACAAGATCGCTAAAAGCATCGGGAAGCTCCCTGGCCATGTCCTCTATCTTCCTGGGGGTCCGTATTCCGGAGACAACGTCCTCTCCCTGTGCATTTATCAGGTATTCAGCAAAGAGTTTCTTCTCTCCAGTATTGGGATCTCTGGTGAATGCAACACCGGTGGCAGAGTTGGAACCCATGTTTCCGAAGACCATCGTGACGATGTTAACGGCGGTGCCCATATCGTCAGGGATCTTGTTGATCTCCCTGTAGGCAATTGCTCTCTCCGAGTTCCAAGACCTGAAGACTGCCTCTATGGCTATCTTCAGCTGCTCCATGGGATCCTGTGGAAATGTCAGGTTATGTTTACTGTAAATCTCAAAATATCTGCCTATCAGCTCCTCCAGATGTTCCTCATTGAGATCGACATCGTGCTTCAGACCGTACCTCGTTTTGAGATCCTCAAGGGCACCATCGAATTCACCCTTATCGATTCCCAGAACCACATTGCCAAACATCTGTATGAGACGCCTGTATGAATCGAGTGCAAAACGCCTGTTGCCCGTGGCATCCGCAAGCCCATTGACCGTCTCTTCGTTCAGCCCAACGTTCAGAATGGTATCCATCATTCCGGGCATGCTTATGGGGGCCCCCGATCTGACCGAGACAAGAAGTGGATTTTTCCTGTCCCCAAATCTCTTTCCAGACTGCTGCTCGATCTTTCTCAGATTCCTTATGACTTCGTCCATAAGGCCATCGGGCAGCTTTCCCTCCTTCATGTACTGCCTGCACGTTGCGGTGGTTATCGTGAATCCGGGTGGTACGTTGAGGCCGATCCTCTTCATCTCGGCAAGACCTGCGCCCTTTCCGCCAAGAAGGTCTTTCATTTCTCTGTTTCCGTCTTCAAAAAGGTAAACGTATTTTTCAGAACCCATACCTATATATCCTCTTTAATATGAAATTATTTATGCCGACCGACCTGACATTTCAGAGTTATACATTCTGAGCTATCAAACTCCGGCTTGCACTGTTCTGCCTGAGATAGCCTCACGCCTGATTCTTGCCTCTGAGATATGCCTCTCCGGAATCAGAAGAGGGATCGGTGCACACTGATGAAGAAGTAAGCCATCGAGAGGATGATCAGAATTCCAGAAATGGGGAGCCACACGGGCGTCACCCCAATTCTGATGCTCATGATCTCGGAAATATCGAAGAGGGTGACCCCGGCGGTCAGGAGAATAACTGGAATGTACGAAACTCTCTCATCCGGTCCCCCCCTACCCAGCATCCCGGGAAATATCAGCGGTGCATATCCGATAATCATCGTTCCCATGAAACCGACCGCTATAGAATGTATGAATATGACCGTGAGAGGAAATATCGCACCTGAGATCGTGGCATCTGCGAAACCAGCGATGGCCGCAACCAGGAGCCATATCGTTGAGATAGCGTATGAATACCTGACATATTTCAGCACGGCATGAGGACCTTCAGTTCTTCCCTGTACAGGTGCAATTTTTCTCAGGAAGTAAGCACGCTCAAACGAGCGTGTGGAATACGCGAACATTATTGCTGTACCGAGATATAACGCTGCACCGATCATCAACAGCGGTCTCCATGGCACAACACCTGCTGCAACAGTCAATGCTATAGAAACGGCGAGAAGGTTATACATCACCCCAACAGATTCTCTTCTCTGTTCTGTCAATCTGAATCCCATCGTTCTGATTGCGACGGCAAAAACCATTGATCCCGTACCTTCCGCCAGGGAGAGATAGAGGAATGGAAGATTATCGGCAATTCCCGTGTAATAGGGATGGAGAAGAAGCAGCATGACGGAGACCACAATTGAAAAAGGAAACAGGAGAAAGATCCTGTTTGCATAGCGCCACCTGCTTTCTCTCCCACCGAGGATGTGTGAGATCTCATAGGAATAGACGAGCACGCCGAGCAGCAGAAATAGCTCTCCAGCTGGCCGTGCATCAGGGATCACAATACCGGTGATGGGGGATGTTAAGAGGACAATACCCCCAAAGCCTGCAAGATATGAAAGTTCAACGGAGAATCTACCCGTCAGATCGGATGAATTTAGGAGTGGGAGGAGTGCATAGGAAACCCCAATCGCGATCATAACAAGGAATCCGTATATCTGGAGAAAAGGGTGAAAGGAAAACTGTTTAAAATCATTAAAAGGCACAAGGCCCGCCATGCCCAGCATCCTGAGAAGCCCCAGTATGGAACCGACAGCCGTGAATGCGGAAGCCGTAGCTATAAACCTTAGAGATACGTTCCTTCTGTATCGAAAGGATTTTTCCTCCCGCCATAACCTTTTTTTCATGGAATCGACCAACAATAACGTACGGATTTTAAACGTAATGTAATGCTCGAAGCATTTTTTAGTCTGCAGTAAAACCATTTAAATTATAACGCACGGACTGATACGCCAGCGATAGAGACGAGAGATAACATATCTGGTGCGATAGGAGTATTCGGCATAACCACACAGATGTTCCTCTTCACAATCATGGGTAGTTTCGGGGCATCCTCATATGCACCACTCTCCGTTTTCCTAAAACCAGCCTTTAGCCTCTCTGCCGTGCAGATCGGATCGCTCACAAGTTCGGTCTTTGCCGGTTCAATAATCTCATTCATCTACTCCGGTTACCTCATCGATTACAGGAGTTCCGCCTTCGCGATGAGAGTGTCCTTTATACTGATTTCTACGGGTTCTGCCATTCTGGCTTTTGGGTTTGCGTACTATCAGCTGATAGCAGGGTACCTCCTGGTGGGCATGGGCTATGGGTTCATAACCCCGGCCACAAACAGCATGATCATGAGCGCGAGGAGTAGTAGCTACCCCGTTTCACTGGGCATCAAGCAAGCGGGTGTTCCCCTTGGGGCCCTGCTCTCCTCCCTGATTCTCCCATTCATTGCTCTCAAGTTAAGCCTGAGGTTTTCTCTTCTTACCATCACCCTCGCCTCAGCGGTTGTTCTCCTCTCCCTTCGCCGATTTCCCGATCATAAGGGAATATCCAGGAAATTCCACACCTACCTGAGAGATTCACTGATTAGACCTCTGAGAAACAGGAGCCTGTTGATCATAAGTTCAGTTGCCATTCCTCTCTCGTGGGCACAGCAGACGCTGCTCACATACTACGCCCTCTCAGTGACAGCACAGAACCACAATCCTGAAAGATCGATTCTCCTGCTCTCAGTTCTCCTCAGCGGTGCTGTTGCGGGAAGAATAATCTGGGGTGTGTTGGGGAGGACCACCTTCAACAGGAGGAGATTCGGCCAGTGGGCACTCATAATCATGCTCTCAGGATCGCTGATATTCGCACTTCCATATGCAATCCGTGATCAGATTCTTCTTATACCCTATGCCTTTGCGACCGGAATGAATGCCCTCTCCTGGAACAGCACCTACGTTACACTTGTATCGGAAACGGCGCCACGGGGAGAGGTAGGCACCTACAGCGGATTGAGCCTCTTCCTTGTGGCATGGGGAACCATAGTTGGAACGCCACTTTCCGGGATCGTGGTTGATCTGACGCATTCGTATTCGGTGATGTGGATGCTTGTAGGTGGAAGCCTCCTGATGCTATCGCTGATCACCTATACTCTCATCAGGCCTCTTTTTGAGAGAGGGCTCCGCCGGACGTTTGCCGATCCACATGGATGAAATCAGAGAGATTCAATCGCCCTGATTATCTCCTCCTCGTAAGTCAGAGAATTTTCTCTGGGCTCATGGAGATGCTCGTCTGCCACCTCCGAGATCCTCAGCATTGAGATTGTTGAGCGTTCAGGTGTTCCGGTAATTACCACCTTGCAGGGTAGCAGAAGGCCATAATCACTGTTCTTTGTTATCAATTCCTTGGCAGCTTCCGGTTTACAGACATCGAGGATAAAATAATAGGGAAAATCCTCGTTGAATTTTTTTCTCACAATGTCCCTTACGTCGACATAGGACAAAACCGCAAAACCATACTTCTTCAGTTCAGCAGACAGATCTCCAAACACCTTTTCCGGAGACACAGACACCTCTTTTTCATACTTGTACATAAGGTCGGATAAACTTCCACTAGAATTATTTTTTGTAATGATGTTGTAAACAATCATTTTTGACGTGCATGCTCAAGGTGAGAATCATCCACCTATCTCCATTTAATCCTGAAACAACCTGATCCGCTCATTCTAACACACCTGCTACCATGGATGATGGGCAGCAAAGACAGATGGGAATGCTTCCAACATAATAGTCCGCTCTGCCTGTCACGATATTGCACCTTTCACCTGCTTTTAGTAAGATGAGTCCATGTTCTCCTGGTGAACAATAATGCCTGAAGCAGATGACAGGATGGAACAGGTAGCATCCATAATGGACTATCTCAGCAGGAAAAAACCGGAGTTGCAGGAACCCTTCATGAAATTTAATGGGGCCGTAATCCGGGATGGCGCACTTCCAACCAAAGTAAAAGAGCTTATAGCCCTGAGCTTATCACTCCAGAGCACATGTGAATGGTGCATTACCTATCACACCAGGAACGCTGTTGCAACGGGAGCTAGCAGGGATGAGATACTTGAGGCCTGTTATGTTGCCGTTCTGATGGCAGGCGCCCCGGCTCTGATGCATGTGAATCTCGTCGTGGAGGCTCTGGAGAGAGAAGAGTAGATCATCTGGCCCTATTCAGATCATATCAGCATAAACATGAGAATGAAATGGTTGCACCTGCAAATATCAACTTCATGGTGATAGGAGAAATTACAGCTGGGGAAACGCTGGGTCAGATTCACCATAATTCTGGAGTAAGTAACAAAACTGCTCACAGAGGCGTTTATCTCTATCATTACAAAATTGATATTAACGAGGAAAACATGATTTAACCATGGCGGAATTTAAGTGTTACGTGTGCAATGGACCAGTTAAGACTGGTGAGAAGTTCACCTTTACCGACAGTGGTGCCATCCACTTCGACTGTTTTATCCACACAAGAAGGAGTCAGATCACGCCGGATAAGGAGGAGTCCTTCAGAACTCTCGAGCTTCTGCTGGACTATCAGCTGGATTACCTCATCAGGCTTCTCTCCCTGAAGGGTGATCGCCAGATACCCGAGGTGGAGGAATCCTACAGGGAAATAGAGAAGAGCGCCACCAGAACGACGAAAGCCATTCTTGAACTGTAGGTCAGGAACCCGTTCTGACTCTCCTGTAAAGGATAACCGATACACCGAAGAGAACTGCAGAGAGCAATGCCAGCAGAAGCATCTGAATGTGAGTGTTGCTGTTGATTCCATAAATCAGTGAGTCCCTGACGATGGTAACGGCGGCTGAGAGTGGATTGTACGCGGCCATCTCTCTCAGAACGGCCGGCACAGCAGGTGTTATGGGCACGAAGGCATTGCTGGCAAAATCCAGCATGAAGAACAGAATTATCGTGACGGTGTTGTAAGCCTGCATTGTTTTAACCACAACTGCCAGGCTTAGAAACACAGAGGTGAAGAGTATGGAAGCAAGCACCAGACCGGCCACAAGATATAGCGCAGAGAGCCACGTGATCGTGAAATGTGCCGTACCCGTTGAGAATGCAAAACCAAGGACAATGGCGCTGCCCCCAATGGAGAATATAATGGCGATGGATATTATCCCGAAGAGGTAGTCAGAGCGTCTGAAGGGTCCGACCATCAGCTGTTCGAACATGCCCCAACGACGGTCTGACCAGAGCAGGCTGCCACCTATGTTTCCCGCAGTGAGGGTCTGCATTGCCATTATCCCGGGTGCCAGAAACGATATGTATGAGGTCTTAACACCGTTCAGAGTGATGGTGTTTATTGTTCCCTGAAACATCATACCAAGAACGTAGAAGTAGAGTGCTGGAAGGCCGAGAAGGAACGTCAGTGTACCGATATCCACGTTCACTACAATATTCCTAACCGTCAGGCGAATGAATGCAGGGAGCTTCAAGAGCTTACAACCTCCATGAATACATCGTCGAGGCTGGGATTATCTGATACCACACTGTTGACCCTGATCCCCATGGAGTTGAGCTTCACGATCAGCTCCGATAGAACCCTTCCTATGTACTTGGAAAGTAGAGTTATGCCATCCTCATTAACCGTGCTGGACCGGACATCCGGAATTCCGGATATGTAACGTTCAATCTCCGACAGGTTTTCCGGATCCTGTTTCTTATCAAATTTGATCTCAATTTTCCTGATCTCCCCGAAACGCTCCTTCAGAAAAGCAGCGCTTCCCTCAGCAACTATCTTACCTTTATCCATGATTCCTATCCTGTGACACAGATAGTCAGCCTCCTCCAAAATCTGTGTTGTGAAAAGAACAGTCAGACCCTCCTCAGCCCGTTTCTTGATGTAATCCAGAACCTTCCTTCTCATGATGGGATCCATACCGACCGTTGGCTCATCCAGGAACAACACATCCATATCGTGCATGAGTTCCCTGGCAACCTGCACCCTTTTTTTCTGCCCACCGGACAGTTCAAACAGCCTCATCTTCCTTATCTCTGTGAGGTTAAAAAGGTCCATCAACATCTCCATTCTAGATTTCGCCTCCTCCCGTGGTATCTGCCACAGCATTTTGTATATCTTGAAGTTCCCCTCCACCGTTGTGAAATCGAAGGCCTCATCCTGCTGCACCACACCTATAATTTTCCGAATGGTGCTTGCGTAGCGCTTTACATCGTAGTTCATAACGTAAGCCTTGCCCGACGTTGGAGGGATAAGAGTTGTGAGGATCTTTATGCTTGTTGATTTTCCAGCTCCATTCTTTCCTAGAAGACCATAGATTTCACCTTTTTTTACGTTAAAGGTAAGATGATCAACAGCATTCGTCTTCCCATCATAGGTTTTGACAAGATCTTTCACAAAAATGGCATAATTATCAAGATTTTCCACGCTACGTTATGCTAAGGTAAATATTAAAGATTAAGCAGCTATTTACTCAACAAATTGTATGTATCAAAAAAGCAGAGGAGTTTTTAAAATAACAGAATCATGAGCATCTAAAAACCACACCTCTCATGGATTTGAAAAAAACAGAAATAAAAAATTAAAAATTGATTTTAAAAAATGGGTAGGTGGTTTATGCCTTGGGCTTTCTGGTTATTGCGTAGACCACGACTCCACCAACGATCAGACCACCTATTATTCCACCTATGATGTAACCAACCACCGCTGCGCTCATTCCGGGTGCCTTTGGTATCTTTGCGAATGCCACGTTAATGACACTGTTTCCGTTCACGCTTATGGATGATGATCCTGGTGATGCGTAACCGGAAACGTTTCCTATGGTGTAGCTGTAGGTTCCCTGTGCAACGTTGGTTATCGTTATGGTGTCAGTGGAGCTGGAGTAGTTCTGGCCGTTGAAGGTTATGTTCCATGTTGTTCCTGATGCAAGACCTGTCTCCTTGAAGGTCACGGTGAATGAGATGGGTACCTTTGCATATGTTACCTGGACGGTCGTGTTGCCCGTTACATCAACCGTTCCGGATTTCACGGTCTTGTATCCTGCAATGGATGAGACACTGAAGGAATAGCTTCCCTTGGCAATTCCCGTGAAGGTTATAACTGACGTTGAGGAGCTAAGTGTTTTACCATTAAAGGTTACGCTCCAAGTTGTTCCGAGGGCAAGGCCGGTCTCCTTGAAGGTCACGGTGTTTGCGGGCTGTGTGCTGATAGTCACAGTACTGTGTGCAGTTTCTCCGTTCGGATTTGTCACAGTGTATTCCACCGCATACGTTCCGGAGGCAAGCGAAGCAAAATCATAGGTGAATGTCGACATTCCGGTCGTGACGAAGGAGAGCATCACCGAATTGGTGACTCCACTTATTGAAACGGTAGATGTGACATACTGTGCCTCATCACTGCTGAGGTTGAATGTTACAGGTCCTGTGTAGTAAGTTCCAGAACCACCTGAAATCGTTGGAGAGACCCCGTTGTTCACAGAGATCGATGCTGTTGGCACAGTTGAAGATGTAGTGCTGATTACGTAGAAGTCAAGTGTGTAATTGTATGATATGCCGAATAGAGTATCGTTGAACAGCACCGTGAAGGTGTTGAGTCCGAGTGAAAGGTTGGCCGGGAACGGAATGGTCATAGCAAGTGCGTCCTGAGGATCTGTTGAAAGGTTGGTTCCAACAGCAAAAGTATGCTGAGGACCATAATTGAAGCTGTAAACGGGCCCGGTTGTCATACCGCCGTTTATGTACATCGAATTTCCGAAGATGGGATCCTGGTAGTTTGTCGATACCTCACCATTTATCATCCAGCCCTGTCCAGCGTAAAGCGATGGAGTTCCCTGCGGAGATACGGGCATGAAGTTTCCACCAACGGATCCCGTTATCAGAAGTGGAACATAGGTGCTGGGTGTTCGTATGGCAAAGCCGTTGTAGAAGGCCACCTTCTGATTGGGTGTTGTTACATTTATGTAATACAACCCGGGAGCAAACTGCCCGTTTATGGTTATGTTGAAGTAGCCAGCCGGTGACGTTGTAACCACCGGTGTGATATCCTGCAGCAGGAAGCCGGGGAAAGACATGTAGGCACCAATTGACACATTGGCAACCTCACCTGAAGTCATGTTATAATTCATGACCCTCTCCTGTACCGTGTAGCTGGTTCCAGGAGTTGCTGCAGGCAGCGTGATTATTCCCGTGTACATTGGAGCCATCTGCTGGAAATTGGAGGCTTTCGGAAGTACTGAATACTGCGGTGTGACATTCATTGTTGTAGTGGCCTGCAGGCCAAGGTAGGTCGCGTTAACGAAGTAAGTGGTGTTGTCCGCCACGTTCCATGTATCCACGAAGGCTATACCGCTCCCATTTGTAAATCCAACGCTTCTCATACTTGTTGAGGTTTCATTGGGGGCACTGTAAAGAGGTACGTAGTTTTTCTGCTGAGCGTACACATAGGCACCGGATACCGGCTTACCGTTCAGGGTTACCAGAACCTCTACCGTGTTGGGATACAGCGGGGCGTAGCCCGGGTATTGATATGATAGCATATTGTTGTAAGCGGAGAAACCTCCCATAATTGTTGACTGAAGAACTTTAACCTTGAGAGTTCCACTGGTGAGTACCTCCTTGACGAAAACATACCAGTAGGAAGTTGATCCACCACTCGTCACGTTTATCATGAATGTATCATTTCCATAACCGGTGGTGTTAACGGTCACATTACCGGAGGCATTTGCCTGCAGATGCAGGTAGCCGATCACAGAACCACTGGCACCAACTACCGTTATGTTAACGTAGGCGTTCGGTACCGCAGAACCTGCAGAATTGGTCACATTGAATGTGTAAACTGTTCCACTGGAAAGAACGGTTCCGTCCATAGATGATATGAATGAGCCGGTCTTGGGATTCACCAACCTGTACTGATAGTTCATCACCTTCACGAGATCATGAGCGAAGTTGTAGGCATTGACGGTTCCAAAGCCCGTGAGGTAAGTGTAGCCGGTGTGCTCCAGAGTCCAGTTGACAGGATATGAGAGATTGTTTGGCCATCCCATCACCTGGTTGGCCGCTGCCCACGGATTGGATCCGTTGCTCACATAGTAGAACGGACTAAGGCTGAAGGTGCTAGCAAAGTTGCCCACCTCATATATGTCAGGATTGAGATATGTGTAGTTCATTCCTATGGTTGCATTGAGGTATGAGAGTATATCGGCAAACTCACCCGCTACGGTGGGACAGGCGAAACTCGTACCTCCCCAGAAGAACACCCACATACCGGCGAAGAACTCAGTTTCATTGAAATCTCCCTCACCGGATATCGTTACAGAGTTCTGCCGGCCTATGGTCTGAATGCCGAAACCATGCTGGTAGTACGACTGATTGAACCAGTAGCTGAGTCCAACCTGTCCACCAGCAAATGGTACTCCGCCTCTTCCGGGAGTGTACCAGTAAGACTGTGATGCAATACCGGTCGCATTCGCAACGTTGAGGCCGAAGTTCGGGAACCAGAATCCACCATTTGCCGGCTGGTTGCTGTAGGGTGCAAGCGTAAAGTTAGAAACATTGCCAGTTGGGAATTTTCCGCTGATGCTATTGGCAACGGTCCTGACACCTCCTACTCCAACCACATAGGGAGAGGATGAACCGAAGGATGGGGTCAGGAAGTTTGTGAAGAATCCCACGCCAGCACTGTCACCACTTGAGAAGAAGACCGTGGAGCCCATCGAAGCGAGAACCTCAAACAGATAGTTCATCGTGTAGGCATTCTGGTAGCTGGGACCATAAAGGTTGAACCAGAGATCCTCATCACCGCCCCAGCTGTTTGTAACAATGTTTGGGGTGTGCGGAAGTGATACGATCTTCTGATATACCGTATCAAGTGACATGGTGGACAGATCAGGGCCATAAACAGCATCAAGATGAGCACCGGGCGCCATGGTCGAGGAGTATTCGAGATCCAGTGTGTACTCTCCAGCAAGGCCAGACGACCAACTGAATGTTGTCGTACCGGGCATCACCGCACCATTAACTGGGTATGCCGTCAAACGGTTCAAAAGCTGGTTCGAATTGTTGAAGACTTCTTTGGAGAACACCTTAAGATCGCTCGGGTTGTATCCGGCACCCATTACCACAGCAATCGTTATTCCCTTACCATTGTAGCCATGAGATATGAGATCAGTGGCATTGTAAAGCAATGGCATCGTTGTGGGAAACAGGAACTGGGTTAAACCGTAACCAGGTACGTTCGCCCAGGCAAAGGAGTGCCTGCTGAAGTTAAGCACCTGCGACTGGGACAGATATTTCGTAACGGAAGGGCTCGACAGCGTAGATAAAGCGTGCACACCTGCACCATGCGGTGCCAGCACCATTGCAGGTTTGTACGTCATGAGGTTTGTTAGACCATCTATGGAGCTAATACTCTTCGCTATGGCCGTTGGTATTGACAGCGGATAGAGATTTGCATACTTCTGCGTGCCATTTACTGTAAAATGGACCATGGTGGTCTCGAACGCTTTATTTACCTGTGCAACGGTTCCGCTGAACTCAATTCCGAGTGGGAATTTCTGTACCACATTCATTCCCATTTGTTTGTAATAACTTATTGTTGCCTGATAAACAGACTGGCTGGGACCATACACCGCACCGGGCATAAAGTCACTTGGCCTCAGATAATGATGGTAGTACGGTGAGTATGGATTGTTTTCCTGATTGATCCTCAGAGCTAATGCCGCCGAGTTCGGCACCTTAAAGTTGACCATGAAGGATATCACATCTGAACCCGGCATGGGTGTTGGGCCATACTTCAGGATCTTCTGCTGGATATTTCCAAACTTTTCCTGTATCATGTTGACCTGAGATCCTGTAACTATCGATCTCTCCAGTGCTGCAGCAGAATTGCTAGATGTTGACGTTCCCCTGCTGTTATAGAAAGAGGTGGTTGCTATAGCCACAGAAGAAATCACCATAAGCAAAGCGACAGCAATTATAATCGTGTTTCTTACTTTGCTACTACTCATAGTAAAATAGTTATTCTCATTGGTATATATTAATTTTGTCCCATTTACTTTTACTATTAATACCGCCAAATATGAGGAGAAGGTCGCCTATTATTGCATCTCCAGGCAATATTCTATGATTTAACTGCAATTCTGGAGCATTAGAATTCCGAACAGGGGTTTCCAAAAATGAGAATGGGTTCATATAACGCATGGGGAAAAGAAATCAAGTATGCATACATAAGGATCACAAGTCACATCCGCAGGATCTTTTTGTGCATGGCTGCATCGTTTATCCAAGCATCGGTTTCGCATTAAAGGGATAGAATTCTGTTAGTATCAAACTTCATGCATAAGGATCTCCTTAACATACCGTCGTTGGACTTTTAATCCATGAAGACAAGCAAATAGGTGATTTATGATCTGGCTTTGAGTCACCATGGAATTTATCTGTAAGGCCAACGCAATTCGATTGAGATTGTTTGTTTAACTGTTTTCCGCATCATCTTTTTGAGTATACTTTTACCCACGCGATCTTGAAGAGGACCATACATAAATTGAAATTACTGGATAGAGGGCAAAATTCGAATGTTCCACGGAATTGCTAAAACACAATCAGAGAAGCCCATACCTAAAACCACTCACTCTACCAAGGGAGTGCAGAAATGTTGGGGTGTTCTTTCATTCAATGTCCTCCCACCGATCCTCATAAGGTACTCCATTTCAGAAAATTCGAGATCATAAGATTGAGTTAGGGCTTCATCAAGACGTGGGGAGAGAACAATATCTTTATGAATACTGAAAAAAGTTTAAAAGAATTAAAAATTGATTTTAAAAAATGGGTAGGTGGTTTATGCCTTGGGCTTTCTGGTTATT
>Ga0256829_1002025_pt1 | contig 15614 bp, 13 predicted proteins | sample 131447metaG_FD_185979 | JGI IMG/M metagenome (GOLD analysis project Ga0256829, IMG submission 185979) | Hydrothermal vent microbial communities from Lau Basin, Pacific Ocean - 131-447 | ecosystem: Environmental > Aquatic > Marine > Hydrothermal vents | place: Pacific Ocean: Lau Basin | collected...
AATATAAAGGAACTTAAAAATATGTAAAATATAACTTTATAGCCAAACTTGGTGCTTCTGGATTCAAAAAAAGATGAGTTTTTTCTGACTGGTGGTGTGTGAGGTGTGTTATGGAATTATTTGGGTAAATTTAAAACATTTATAGGTATAGATGTATCTAAAGATACTCTAGCAGTTAGTGTATATGAGTCAGGAGAGTTTAACACTAAAGAGTTTGCTTACAATAAACAAGATATAACTAAAGAGTTAATTAAACCTTTTATAGATAAAAAAGATTCAACTATCTTTTTAATGGAAGCTACTGGTGTATATCATACTAAATTAGCATACCAACTACACAAAGAGGGTTTTACAGTAAGTGCAATAAACCCTTTAATTATTAAAAGCTACTCTAACTCTAAATTAAGAAGAGTAAAAACAGATAGTAGTGATTCTAAATTAATAGCTCAGTATGCTTATAAAAATTATGATGAGTTACCACTCTTTAGAATAAAGTCTAAAGAGCAAAAAGATATAGAGGATATAGCTAAAGCTATAGATGATATTAATTTAGCCAATACTGCTTTGAATAATCAAATTAAAGCTCTTAAAAGCCAAGCATATTACTCTAGTGATGTAGTCAAATTCAAACAAGAGCTTTTAGATAAGAATAACAAGATAATTGAGAAGTTAAAAAAGCTTTTAAATAAAAAGTTAAAAGAGAACTTTTCTAAAGAGTATAACTTGTTAAATAAGATACCAGGAGTTGGTGTAATGGTATCATCTATTGTAATAGCTATATTTAATGACTTTAAAGAGTTTGATAGTGCAAAGAGGGTTTGTGCCTTTATAGGTATAGCTCCATCTCCTTATGAATCAGGCAGTTCAGTTAAAAGAAGAGGTCGTATATCTAAAAAGGGTAGTCCAATTGCTAGAAAAGTATTATATATGGCAACACTTAGTGCCATAAGACATAATAAGATAATTAAAGAGTTTTATGAGAGATTACTACAAAACGGTAAAACAAAAATGACTGCCATAGTTGCTTGTATGAATAAGTTAATGAAAATCATATTTGCAGTTGTAAAATACAAAAGAGAATTTTGTGAAAATTATGTAAGAGTTTAATGGTATTTTGTTAAGATTTAAGAGAGTTTTAAGACAGAACATTCTGAACGTATGCGAAGAATCTAACTTAAAAAGCCGAGATAAACTCTTAGCTTTACTGCCGTTTAGACTAGATTCTTCGCATCCGTTCAGAATGACGGTAATGGTGAATACTCTTTTTGCTTCAAGCTTAAAGATTAATTGACCTTGAATCATTAACTTAATAGAAATAGAGGTATCTCTAACTCTTTTATATGTATATGTTTTTATTTTGATTTGGTATTAGATTATATCATAAAATTTTTAGTAGTTTGTTAATAGTTAATTATTTTGTGCGGTAAGGGTACCGCACACTACGGGCTAGTTAGCTAGTAATTAGCTAACCATAGCCTCTAAATTAGCTTTAGTTACTTTGTTGAAGTTTAGGTATCTGTATACATCGTCAAACTGCTCTGGCTTGATTTTAGATGTTACTAAATCCATATACTCTTCGGCAGTTGGGAGTTTACCTTTTAGTGCAACAACAGCTGCTAACTCTGCAGAACCTAAATATACTTGAGAGTTTTTACCAAGTCTGTTATCGAAGTTTCTTGTGCTTGTAGAGAATACATATGCACCCTCATCAACAGATGCTTGGTTACCCATACATAGTGAACATCCTGGAATCTCTGTTCTAGCTCCTGCTGCTCCGAATATTGAGTAGTATCCTTCTTCTTGTAGAGTTTTTTGATCCATTTTTGTTGGAGGACAAACCCACAGTTTAGTAGGTACTTTACCTTCGCCTTTTAGTACTTCGCCAAGTGCACGGAATAGTCCGATGTTTGTCATACAACTTCCTACGAATACCTCGTCGATGTCTGTTTTTAAGCCAGCTTCGTGGATTTCTGTAAGTGTTTTAACATCATCTGGGTCATTTGGACATGCTAAAATTGGCTCTTTTATCTCGTTTAAGTCTATTTCTATAACTGCTGCATATTCTGCATCTTTGTCTGCCTCTAAGAGCTCTGGATTTTTAATCCACTCTCTCATTTTGTCAGCTCTTCTTCGTAGAGTTGCTTTATCTTCGTAACCTTGTGCAATTAACTCTTCGATAAGTACGATATTTGACTCTAGGTACTCAATAATTGGCTCTTTGTTTAGCTTAACTGTACAAGCTGCCGCACTTCTTTCTGCTGATGCGTCTGAAAGCTCAAATGCTTGCTCGCACTTAAGGTCTTCTAATCCTTCGATTTCTAAAACACGACCTGCGAAGATATTTTTCTTACCCTTTTTCTCTACAGTTAAAAGACCATCTTTAATTGCTTGGTGTGGAATCGCATTTACTAAGTCTCTTAGTACGATACCTGGTTGCATTTCGCCTTTAAATCTAACAAGAACAGACTCTGGCATACTTAGCGGCATCATACCTGTAACTGCTGCAAATGCAACAAGCCCTGAACCTGCTGGGAAACTAATACCTATTGGGAATCTTGTATGGCTATCTCCACCTGTTCCTACTGTATCTGGAAGACACATTCTGTTTAACCAACTGTGGATAACACCATCGCCTGGGCGAAGTACAAAACCTTTTCTCTCTGTCCAGAATTTTGGAAGAGTGTGTTGTAGTTTAATATCGGCTGGTTTTGGGTAAGCTGCTGTATGGCAGAACGACTGAAGAACAAAATCTGCACCAAAGCTAAGTGCTGCAAGCTCTTTTATTTCGTCTCTTGTCATAGCACCAGTTGTATCTTGGCTACCTACAGTTGTACATACAGGTTCGCAGTACATACCAGGTCTAACACCCTCCATACCGCACGCTTTACCAACCATTTTTTGAGCTAGTGTATAACCACCTTTGCTACCTTCTGGTTGCTCTGGTTGCATAAATATATCTGTTGGAGGAAGCTTTAACGCCTCTCTAGCTTTTGCTGTTAAACCTTTACCGATAATTAGAGGAATTCTACCGCCTGCTCTCATTTCGTCTGGTAGAGTGTTTGGTTGTAGTTTAAATTCGCTAACTACTTTACCATCTTTTTCGATTACACCTTCGTATGGTTTAATTGTAATAACATCGCCAGTTTCTAATTTCGCTGCAGATGCCTGAATAGGAAGACATCCACTATCTTCTGCTGTATTAAAGAAAATAGGAGCGATAATATCACCAATTACAACACCGCCAGTTCTTTTACCTGGAACTCCTGGAATATCTCTACCCATGTGCCACTGAACAGAGTTGATACCAGATTTTCTTGAACTTCCTGTTCCTACAACATCACCAACATATGCTAATGGATGACCTTTTTTCTTAAGCTCTGCCATAGTTTCAAGTGGCTTCTCCATTCTTGATTGCAAGAAAGAGTTTGCGTGTAGTGGAATATCAGCTCTTGTAAATGCTTCGCTAGCTGGACTTAAGTCGTCTGTATTTGTCTCTCCTGGAACTTTATATACAGTTACTACTATCTCTTCTTCTAACTCTGGCTTATTTGTAAACCACTCTGCATTTGCCCAAGACTCGATAACTTGCTTAGCGTATTCGTTGCCTTCGTCCATAAGAGTTTTAACATCGTTAAATGCATCGTAAACTAAGATAGTGTTTTTTAACTCATCTGCTGCTGCTTGTGCTAACTCTTTATCATCAAGCTTAAGTGCATCTACTAATGGACCTACATTATAGCCACCTAGCATTTGACCTAAAATTTTAATTGCATCTAATTTACTAATAACTTCACTTGTTGCTTTACCTTGTACAATATCGTTTAAAAATGCTGCTTTTACATATGCTGCATCATCAACACCTGCTGGTACATGGTTTTTTAATAAATCTAAAAGGTACTCTCCCTCTTTTACTGGTGTCTCTTTTAGTAACTCTACTAATTCAGCTGTCTGCTTTGCAGTTAATGGAAGTGGCGGAACACCTAGTTCTGCTCTCTGCGCTGTATGTTTTTTGTAATCTTCTACTAATGCCATAAGTAGCTCCTGTATTATGATTTGATAGTAAATATTATCAAAAGTTCTATTTTAATAAAGCACCTATTGTTGCTTATATATAAGTAATTTAATATATGTATCGGATAGTTACAGCGTAGTTTAGAAGTTGTTACAATTTACCCCATTATAGAGTAAATTTTTAGAGGTGCCCTAAATTGTTAAATATAATTATTTTTTCTTTTTATCTTTTTTAGTATCTTTCTTTTTTGTGTTATTCTCTTTTTTAGAGTTTTTTTTCTTACTCTTTTCTTTCTTATTTTTAATGCTTTTCTTTTTGCTTTTATTAGCTTTTCTAAAAAGATGTAACTGCTCATCTTCTAGCATCTCTTCTACATACTCAGGGTCTGCTTTTTTGTAATCTTTCCAAATACCAGAAGGTAATCTTATCTCTAATTTATCTTTTTCTCTTAATTTAATAATCTCTTTAGCATCTAGCACCTTTAATACAGGAGAGAAATCTGCTTTGCTTAAATCTACATCGTTTTTATAAAACATTGTCTGTTTTTTAAAATTACCCCAGCCAGGTATTCCATCGTCTGTATATGGTACTTCGTAGCCATTTTTAAATTCAACTAAAATTGAGTAGAAGCTATCATTAAATACTTCTACTATTTTACCTCTACCAAATACTAAACCATAAACTTTATCACCAACTTTTGCATTATCAAAATATGCCATCTGTATTCTCCTAAATAAGTATCTCTCGATTACCTTTATTATTTGGTGCACTTAGTACGCCCATCTTCTCTAATTGTTCTACAATATTTGCAGCTCTATTATATCCAATTTGTAGCTTTCTTTGCAAGTAAGATATTGAACTTTTTCTATCTGTAGCAACAACCTCTTTTGCTTGCTCGTATAGTGGGTCTAACTCGATTGCTCCATTAATTGGTTCATCATCGCTATCGCTACCACTTCTAAAGTAACTTTCATCATACTCTGGCTCTTGTTGTGCTTTTAAGAACTCTACAATTTTCTCTATTTCATCTTCGCTATTCCAAGGGGCATGAATTCTTACCAACCCTGTCATTCCCGGTGGTGTAAATAGGGCATCTCCACGTCCTAACAGTGACTCTGCACCCATAGTGTCCAAGATAACTTTAGAGTCTATCTTTTGCCCAACTCTGTAACTTAATCTTGCTGGTAAGTTAGCTTTAATAAGTCCTGTTACAACATCTACACTCGGTCTTTGTGTTGCAACTATTATATGTATTCCAGCCGCTCTTGCCATCTGTGCAAGTCTTGCAATAGAGTACTCTACCTCTTTACCACCTGTCATCATTAAATCGGCTAACTCATCGATAATAACTACAATAAACGGCATATGCTCTTCGCCCTCTTTTTTAGCTTTTGCATTATAGTTATCTATATTTTTTACTTTATTTTGTGCCATTAATTGGTAGCGTCTCTCCATCTCTTTAACTAAGTTTGCAAGTGCAATAATCGCTTTTTTGGGCTCTATAATTACAGGTGTTAAAAGGTGTGGAATATCGTTATATATAGAAAATTCCAACATTTTTGGGTCGATTAAAATAAGCTTTAAATTATCTGGACCATTTCTATAAAGTAGAGATAGAATCATTGCATTAATACCAACCGATTTACCACTACCTGTAGTTCCCGCAATTAGCAAGTGTGGAAGTTTTTGAATATCGGTAACAAATGCTTTACCTACTATATCTTTACCAAGTGCTACTGCAAGTGGAGATTTTGTCTCTCTAAATGTTTTACTCTCTAAAATATCTCTTAAGTATATTGTTTCAAAACTATCGTTTGGTATCTCTATACCCACAACATCACGCCCTGGAATTGGTGCCTGTATACGGATAGTCTCCGCACTTAAAGCCATTGCTAAATCATCTTGTAGGTTAAGTATTTTAGAGACCTTGACATGAGGGGCTGGCTTAAATTCGAAAGTTGTTACTACTGGTCCGGTGTAAGTATTTACTACATCACCATCTATTTTAAATAGTCTCAGTTTCTCTAAAAGTTCGCCAATTTTTCTATCTATCTCTGCTTCATTAACTCTTGTTGTGCTCTTTTTGGGTTTTGCTAAAAACTCTAATTTTGGTAGTCTAAAATTTTTAGGTTTTTCAACTTGTCCCTTATCTAATTGGTCTAAAAGTTTTTTATTCTCTTCTAATTCGTCTAGTAACACTACTTTTGATTTTTTTAATTCGATGTTTTCTTTTGCTTCTTCTATATCTGGTATGCTAGGTGGTGTTATGATAATCTCTTTATCTTTTGATTTTTCTTTTTTGATTTGACTCTTTTTGCTTTCATCCTTTTTAACAATTGTTTGTTTTTTTGATTTGTTTTTTGCTTTTACAGTAGTTTGATTTCTACTTGTTCGATTGTTAGATGGTTTTGAATTATTAAATAGTGGTATATCTTTTGTATTAAATAATTTTGTAAATTTGTCAGCAATATCTTCTTTAAGTATTGTATATTTATCGTTTATATAGTTTAAATTTAACATATATGCGATATCTACGATATCTTTTTGTGTAATTAATGTAATAGATAGTATAAGAGTTAAAAAAAATAAAAACCATAATCCTGCAGTACCAATGTATGAAACCAATGAACTGTGTAAAAGAGAACTGATAATACCACTGTTTTGTTCTCCTAAAACTAATACTTGAAAAATAAGAATAGAAATTAAGAGCAACAACCAACCGATATAAGGGTCTATTTTATATTTTAATTTTGGATTTTTATAAAAACTATACATAGGTAATAAGATAAATAAAAAGTTTATATATGCTGTGTATCCAAAAATTTTAATATTCCATATGCCTATATTTTTACCTATTACGCCAACTAAATTAAAATTATGAAATATTGTAGAAAATAGAATATACATTAATAATGTAAAAACTGTAAATAATACTAGCACTAAATCTCCTAAAAAGTATTTATGGCACCTATTTAAGGTAGGTACTTTTAATTACTTGAAGTTAAGCTTTAATATCACAAGTATGGTACTTAACATCAGTTAATAATACATATTATATCATATGAACTTTCTACTTTAGTTAAAACTGAAACTTTAATAACTGATGCTTTAGAGTATATTTGCAAAATAGATGGTGATAAAATAAGTCTATAGATAAAAAATAATTTTTTATAAAAAAAGATATTTCAATATGACATATTTTTTTTAAAAAGCTCCATAATTCGGATAGAATTCATTATATATAAATTTTAAATTAAGGATTTAATAATGAAAAAGTCAATGTTGGTAAACGAAGTATCAGAAAAAACGGGGCTTCCTAAGAGTGAAGTAGAGATAATAGTAAACTCAATGTTGGATTCTATTACAGATGCACTTAAAGCTAGAGAGGCAGTATCTTTTATTGGATTTGGTTCATTTGTACCTGTAAAAAAGAATGCAAGAGAGATTTTTATACCAGGAACAACAAAAAAAGTTCAAGTAGAAGAGAAGTATGGTATTAAATTTAAACCTAGTAAAAAACTTAAAAGTATTATAGAAGAGGCTTAAGCGTCAATTTTCTTTAGGGTATCTCTAATTTTAGTTGAGTTATTTTCTATTTTAGGTAATTTCAATTAGCTAAATAAAGCTTCTTTTAAATAAACTTGTTCTATTATTCCACGATAAGTAACTATTAATAGTTACTTATAAATGCCTCGGTGGTGGAATTGGTAGACACGCTAGATTCAAAATCTGGTGGGCTTTGCTCGTGTCGGTTCGAGTCCGACCCGAGGTACCACTTATAAAACTTCAAATATATTTAAACCTATTGCATATATAAAACTAATCTTTTTTTGATATACTATTTTTATTAACTTCAGTTATTTATTTTTTACAAAAGGCATATTTTGAAAATAGTTGTAGCAATTAGCGGTGCTAGTGGTGTAGATTTGGGTTTAAAATTCATAAACTATCTTCCGTGTAATATAGATGTTCATTTGGTAGTATCAGCTCACGCAAAAATTGTAGAGAAGTTTGAAAATAGAAGAGTTACAATTCACAGTAGCGAAGATATAGCAGCAAGTGTATCTAGTGGCTCTTTTAGAGTAGATGCTACTGTAGTTATTCCTTGTTCTATGAATACATTAGCAAAAATTGCTTGTGGAATTAGCGATAATTTAGTAACACGCGTTGCAGCAGTTGCAATAAAAGAGCAAAAAAAGCTTCTACTAGCTCCTAGAGAGTTACCATTTTCTGCAATAGCTTTAGAAAATATGCAAAAGTTAGCCACATTAGGCGTAGTTATTGCACCACCAGTTTTAGGATACTATAGCGAAGTAGAGAGTATAGAAGATATGGAAAAATTTATTATAGGTAAATGGTTTGATATTTTAGGAATAGAGCATTCACTATTTAAAAGATGGAGCTAGTAGTTAGGGGTTAGAGGTTAGTGAATGCTTTTTGTATAGCTATTTAGAAAATGTGTTAAAATCTTTCAATTTATCAAAGGAAATATAGAATGAAACGAGCAATTTATCCAGGTACTTTTGACCCAATAACATTAGGGCATTTAGATATTATAAGTAGAGCTTGCAATATTTTTGATGAAGTAATAGTAGCAGTTGCACAAAATAAGAGTAAAAAACCGATGTTTGATTTTGATAAACGGATAGAGTTGGTTAAAAAAGCTGTAAGAGTTTATCCAAAAGTTAAGGTAATAGGTTTTGAAGGATTGTTAGCAGATTTGAGCAATGAATTGGAAGCAAATATTATTGTGAGAGGTCTTAGAGCAGTTAGTGATTTTGAATATGAATTACAGATGGGATATGCAAATGCTTCGCTTAAAAAAGATTTAGAGACAATTTATTTAATGCCAAGTTTGCAGTATGCTTTTATTAGCTCATCAATAGTTAGAGCAATATTGTCGCATAATGGAAAGATTGAGCACTTAGTTCCAGAGTCTATATTGAGCGATTTAAAGGCATAAAATGTATATAGTTTTTGAAGGAATAGATGGTTGTGGCAAAAGTACACAGATAGAGCTTTTAAAAGAGAAGCTACCAAATGTTGTAGTAACTAAAGAGCCAGGTGGTACAGATTTTGGAGTTAAAGCTAGAGAACTTTTACTACATAGCGAAATAAAATCTCCAAAAGCAGAGTTGCTACTATTTTTAGCAGATAGAGCAGAGCACTACACTGAAGTAGTAGAACCAAATTTAAAAAATACTCTAATTTCTGATAGAGGCTTTTTATCGGGTATTGCTTACGCTATGAGCTCTAATTTTGACTTAAATTTTTTAATAGAGTTAAACAAATTTACGCTAAACAATAATCTGCCAGATAAAATAGTTCTGTTTGAGATAACTGAGGATGAATTAATAAATAGAGTAGGGCAGAGAGAGCAAGATAAAATAGAGTCCCGTGGATTTGATTATCTTTTAAATATTCAAAAAAATATGAAAAAAGTTGCAGATATTATGAATTTAGACTATCTCTTTATTGATGCAACTGATAGTATAGAAAATATTCATAATAAAATTATAGAGTATATTAGCAATTAATTGCTATAATTCCGTAAAAAGCTTAGAGCGAAGAGCTTAGAGCTTAGAGCTAATTGTGCACCTTCAGTGCGTTTAGAAAAAAGGCGAAGCCACATTATTAGCTCTCTACTCTAAACTCTAGGCTCTAAGCTTACCGAAGGTAAAACAATGATAAACCCATTAAGAGGTATGAAAGATTTAGCATTTGACGATGCTAAAAAGTTTAATTATTTTTTAGATGTTGCTTCAAGTATTTCTAAAAATTATGGATACAGTTATTTAGAAACACCAATATTAGAAGATACTGCACTATTTAAACGCTCGGTAGGTGAGAGCAGTGATATTGTAAATAAAGAGATGTATCAATTTATTGATAAGGGTGGCAACGATGTATGTATGCGTCCAGAGGGTACTGCTGGGGTTGTTAGATTTTTTATAAGCAATAAATTAGATAGACAGCCGGCAAAATATAAATTATATTACCACGGTCCAATGTTTAGATACGAGCGTCCACAAAAAGGTCGTTTTAGAGAGTTTCACCAATTTGGTTGTGAGAGTTTTGGAGAAGCTAGCGTATATGAAGATTACACAATTATAGAGTTAATTTCAACTATATTTAAAAAGTTAAATATTGGCTATACACTAGAGATAAACTCGCTAGGATGCAAAGAGTGTATGCCAGCTTATAGAGATACATTAGTAAACTTTTTAGATGCAAAAAAAGAGAATCTTTGCGAAGATTGTAACCGCAGAATTTTAACTAATCCAATTAGAGTATTAGATTGTAAAAATCCTAACTGTAAAGAGCAGTTAGCAGATGCACCTAAAATTACAACTTCTCTATGCGAAAGTTGCGATAGAGATTTTGAAAAACTTAAAAGTTTACTGGAGTTAAATGGCATTGAACACACAGTGAATAGCAACTTGGTAAGAGGCTTAGACTACTACAATAAAACAGCTTTTGAATTTGTAAGTAGCGAAATTGGTGCTCAAAGTGCAATAGCTGGTGGTGGAAGATACGATAGATTAGTAGAGTTTTTAGATGGCAAGCCAACACCAGCAATCGGCTTTGCAATAGGTATAGAGAGAGTTATGGATTTAATAGAAGTTCCAAAGCAAGAGAATAGTGGCTACTACTTCGGAGCAATGGATAAGAGTGCAATCGATACTATAGTTAAAATTGCAAAAGATAAAAAGCAAGATAATAGAGTTTATGTAGAGTTTGCATCTAAAAAATTAAAGGCACACTTAAAGGGTGCTGATAAGATAGATGCAAGATTTTGTGCGGTTATTGGTGAAGATGAGCTAAATAGTGGCACAATATGGGTTAAAGATTTGGTAACAAAAGAAGAAAATAGTATAAAAATAGAGGACTTTTTAAAGCAATAAAGTTTATATTTTTGTATAATTATGTAACTGAAGTTACGCAAATTACTAAAGGGAAGCAAATGTATGCAAAAAGGATAGAAGCACTATCACCATCGATTACAATAGCAATTTCGACACTAGCAAGAGAGTTAAAAGCAGAGGGTAGAGATATTTTAAGTTTCTCAGCAGGAGAACCAGATTTCGATACGCCAAATGTTATAAAAGATGCAGCAATTGAAGCAATTAAGCAAGGTGCTACAAAATATACAGCAGTTGCAGGTATTCCAGAGCTTTTAGAGGCTATTGCAAATAAACTATATAGAGAGAATGGTTTAAGATATGAAACTAATCAAATATTAGTTAGTAATGGTGCAAAACAATCTCTATTTAATATAACGCAAGCACTTTTAGAAGATGGTGATGAGGTTATTATTCCTGCTCCATATTGGGTTACATATCCAGAGCTTGTAAAATATGCAGGTGCTACACCAGTAGAGATAGATGCAGATGAGAAAAATGGCTTTAAAATTACTGCACAAGAGTTAAAAGATGCAATAACACCAAAGACTAAAATGCTTATCTTAACAAGCCCATCTAACCCAACAGGCTCTATTTATACAAGAGAAGAGTTAGAGCGTTTGGCAGATGTTTTAAAGGGGACAAATATTACTGTAATTAGTGATGAAATGTATGAAAAGTTAGTATTTGGAGATGCTGAATTTACATCTGTTGCATCAATTAGTGATGATATGTTCAATAGAACAATTACAGTAAATGGCTTAAGTAAAGCAACCGCAATGACAGGTTGGAGAATGGGTTATTTAGCAAGCCCAGATACAGAGTTAGTTAAAAAGATGACATCTTTGCAATCTCAAAGTACATCTAATATAAACTCTATTACGCAAGTTGCATCTATTCCTGCATTAGATGGTAGTGCAGATGAAGATATAGAGAAGATGCGTCAAGCTTTTGAGTCAAGAGCTAATCAGGCAACAAAACTATTTAATCAAATAGATGGCATAAGTGTAACTAGACCAAGAGGTGCATTTTATCTATTTGTAAATATTAAAGATATAACAGAAGATTCTATGTCGTTTTGCGAAGCTTTATTAGAGAACTATGGCGTAGCAGTAGTACCGGGCATTGGCTTTGGAAAAGATGGCTACTTCAGATTCTCTTTTGCTACGGATATGGTAACAATAAAAGAGGGAATTAGAAGAATCGAAAAGTTTGTTAAGAAGTTAAGAAATTCATAATACTATTGTCTCTCCAAAAGGGGTATTGACATCTTTTGTTAATGCCCAGAGAGTATCTATATTTGGTGTATATTTTGGAAATACCCCTTCACCATCGCTAAAGTAGATTAAAAATTTAAAATCTTCATGTAAATTTTCTAAATATTCAAATACGGCTCTAAAGTCTGTGCTTCCTCCGCCTTTTGCTTTGCTTATTATTGGCTCTAGTGGGGTAAGGCGGGTTGTGTTTTGTATTTTGTAGTCGCACTCTATTAACTCTATTTGGTAGTTTGGAAAGGTTTGTATTATTGTTTCTAACTCTGTTAAAAAGCTATTAAGAGCATTCTCTTCTATAGAGGCAGATGTATCTATGGCTACTGCAATTTTTAACTCTTCGCTATTTATTGATGGCAGGGCTACGCCTCGGTATAAATGTTTTTTGTTGCTTGGAAACATTTTGTAATCTATTTTAGCATGGGCATTTATGTATCTATATAGCAAGTCTCGCCATGAAATTTTAGATGGTTTTGCTGACTTGATTAATCGCTCTAATCCAACTGGCAATTTATCTTGTGAATCAATCTTTTGGATTATCTGCTCTAGCATTATCTCATATTCACTATCTTCTATAGTAGCTTGCTCATTTGGCTCTTGCTTTTCTTTTTCTTTTTGCTCCTCTTGCTCTGGCACCTCATAATCGTTTAGTAGCAGGTGGTAAATCTCTTCTGCATATAAGCCCCTGAACTCTTGGCTAAATTTTGCCATTGGGTGCATTACAAAGCCATTTTCTAACAGCAGAGAGTTAATAGCATATTCGCTTGCTACTTGCCAGAGAGATTTTACCTTGCCTTCTCCTCTATCGGTGTGATAAAGAGCTTGCCTCATGGCAGAACTAGCTAAAATAGTGCTAATTTCATCTAAGTTTAGGGCATCGATATATTCGCTATTAAACTCTAGTTTGTCTCCGCTGTAGTGTACAGATGCAATATTGTTATTTGCTTTTAGCTCTAAATTGGTAGCTATAGAGCCAAAAAATGGATGCTCTAGTAGTAATTTTGCTTTTGCTTGCTCTATTTTATCCATAGACTACTCCAGCAGGTATGCAAACTTCTCTACCCAATCTTCAAATGCTTCGCTACTCTCTACCTCTATGCCATTTTGTTGCATATCTTTTATAAGCATTACCGAAAATTCGCTAGGTAGTTTAAACGAGAACTTTATGGCATTCTCTACCGCATCACTACCACTTTGCTTTAACTTGGCAATAATACCTGCAATAAGTGCAAAGAGTAGTTGGCTACTGCTTTCAAACTCCACCTCTTTACCCTCTAATATATCGTCTATATTTGGAAGTTGCTTCATAACTTTTCTAAAGGCTATAAAGCTAATTGCTACCTCTTTTCCGATAGTTCCGCTAATTGTCTCTAAGCTAAGAGTTGCATCTAAGTTTGATTTTAAAATTTTATCTACATACTCCCAACTTCTAGGTGTTGCAAAGGCTTTTTGCTTAGCCTCAGAATCGAAATTAAATAGTTTAGAGTTGTCGTAATTTAAGTATGCAATAATAGAAGGCTCTATATCATTTTTATACGCCCAACTCTTCCAATCTTCAAAACTTACCTCCATATCTAAATGCACAAATCGGTTCGCAAGTGGTGGTGGCATACGATATACCACTCCTCTGTCACTCTCGCTATTTCCTGCCGCTACTATTGCCCAGCCACTTGGCAATTCGTAATCTCCAACTTTTCTATCTAATACCAACTGATAAGCCGCCGCCTGTACAGAGGGAGGGGCAGTGTTTATTTCGTCTAAAAATAGAATACCTTGACTTTGTGCCTCTTTTGGTAAAAAGTTTGGCTGTGCCCAGACTGCTTCATTGTTTTTGCTATCAAAAAACGGAATACCTTTTAAATCGGTTGGGTCAAGCAGAGATAATCGTAAATCTATAAACTCCAAACCTTGCTCTTTGGCAATTTGTTTAACAATAGATGACTTACCAATACCAGGGCTACCCCAAATAAATGTTGGCAGTTTAGCTTTAATTAATTTAGATAGTGTATTTTTTAAATCTTTTGCTTTCAATGTTTCTCCTATTAGGTTCAAAGGCTTTTGTGCGGTAAGGGTACCGCACCCTACATTAAAATTGACTTTTCACCGTAGTGTGCAGTGCCCTCACTGCACCTTGTAATATTTATATTATCTCTTTTACCGAGACTCTATCTACCATTAATGGATTATTATTCATTATACGCAAAAGTTCATTATCTAGCTTGAAAAAGTTTATATATTCATCTTTTATAGATGGATTTTTGGCTAATTGGCGGTTTAGTTTGTTACTATTTTGCTCACAAAGGGTGTCTAGTATCTCTTGTGGCGTGTTTGGGTTGCTTGCTAAATTTAGGGTAATTGCTTCTATGTTTAATTTGTAAAACTCTTCTAAAAGCTCTTTTGGAGTATTGGAGTTTTGGCTTAAATTAAGTGCTATTTCATTTCTATACTGCTTATATAGTTTTACGATATTTTCTGCACTTAAAGTAGGGTTTAGTGCAAGTGCGAAATCTAACTCTCTATTTTTCCCAATAAGAGAGTTTATAAGCTCTTCGCTTAGTAAATTATTTGCCAAAAGGGATAGTTGTTCCTCTTGAATATACTCTAAAAACTCTGGCTCAATTTTTTGGTTTTCTAATAGAGTTTTAACTACATCTTCTCTTTCGTTTAGTAACTTTACAAAAACCTCACTATCTAAATTTTCATTTTTTGCTAAATTGATTTTTGTCTGTAAATCAGCACTATTTAAAAGCCAAATTTGCTCATCTTTGCTTAGAGTTAAATTTAGAGCTAATAGAGCGTTGTAACGATTATCTTTTAAATTTAGTAGTTGCTTTTTAGCATCATTTGAAATTGCAGGATTAATTGCCATAAACTCATGCAGGGCTGTAGGTTTCCAAGCCTCTTTACCTCGTGAATTTATTCTATAATTTGGAAGCTTTAAAATTGCATCTAAAATCTCACTGCTATTTGTAGTTAAAGCAATATCTATAATCGAAGCAGGGGAGTGGGCAATATCGGTATGGTTAAAGCTCTGCCTATGTGGGAAGAAGCGTTTAATAAATGTAAGCGTAATATCACGATTATTATCACTGTCAAACAAATCTTCGCCACCCCAGTTGTAGAGCTTTAAAAGCTTTAAGTAAAGTTCATCATCAATAGCAGAACTTTTTAGAAACGATATTAATCTATCTTGATTGTTAGAGAGTTTTAGAGCCATAAGCAGGGCATTAGGTTTTAGACTCTTAGCAAAATAACTCTCGAACTCTTCTAACTTACAATCTGGAATTTTCTTATCATATAGTTCGTAAGATAGGTTCCTTCTAAAAAAGTGTGGGTAACCAAAAATCTGCTATAATCAAAATCCAAAATCCAATAAAAATAATACAATGACAAAAGAATTATTCCAAATGGCATTAAATGTAACAGATC
>Ga0256829_1002026_pt1 | contig 15613 bp, 11 predicted proteins | sample 131447metaG_FD_185979 | JGI IMG/M metagenome (GOLD analysis project Ga0256829, IMG submission 185979) | Hydrothermal vent microbial communities from Lau Basin, Pacific Ocean - 131-447 | ecosystem: Environmental > Aquatic > Marine > Hydrothermal vents | place: Pacific Ocean: Lau Basin | collected...
GCAAGGCGATATTGATATGGGCACAGAAAGGCTTTATGAATTGGCGCAGGATCAGCAGCAAGGCTTTCGCGCTACGCTGCATGAATGGCGCAAACGGCACGCATTCTCCTACGATAAAGCGGCGCTTGCGCTTGGGATCAGTCGCCGTTCCATCGGACTTTATGAAAACGGCAAGCAGCCAGTTCCGAAACACATCGCACTGGCCTGCAAAGGCTGGGAGGTAGATCATCATTGATGCTTCTCGCGTAGCCGTGGAAATCGGGGACAGTATATTCTTTTTTCATAGGAGATCGTCAGTGGCTAACGGTTGTAAGCTCCTTCATTTTTTTCCTCCGGCATCTTTATTATCACTCAATAACTCATGCCTGACCCCTTTTTGACCCCTTTTACTAGTTGCTTTCCCCTGCGCACTGATGTAGCATGTCCTACATGATATGACACGCAGAGCATGAAATGCAGCAACAAGTTCCTATTCGTAATATAAATCAGCACTTATCCCGTTATATCGATATTGTTGAAAGCGGCAGCGATATCATCATTACCCGTCGCGGAAAACCGATAGCACGATTATCTGCAATTACTCCCGCTCCTCATTCACTTACAGAGAAACAGCAAAAAGCGCAACAGCGCACACTCGCGAGAATGAAACGAGGCTACAAACTTGGTGGGCAGACATTTGACCGGGATGCATCACATGAGCGCTGAACGCTACAGCCTGGATACCAACATTCTGATCTACTGCATAGATGGTGATGCCGGTGACCGTCATCAACGCGCTATCCAACTTATGCAGGAGATGATAACCAGTGATTGCACGCTGACACTGCAATCATTGTCTGAATTTTTCAGTGTCGCTACACGCAAGGGGAAAATGCCAAAACAGGATGCAATAGACCAAATCAATGACTGGATGACACTATTTCCTATCATCCATGCCGTGCCAACCACGCTAAAAATAGCAATGAATGCTGTGTGGAAACATCAATTCTCATTCTGGGATGCCATGCTTGTGGAGACATCCGTTCAGGCCGGAGTGACGCATCTATACAGTGAAGATATGCAACACAGACAGATATGGAAGGGCATGACCATCGAAAATCCTTTTTAAACACACCTATTAGGACTGCTATCAAGTCGGGGGCTTGTGATCATGCAATGCATCCTCTATTTTATTTACCGCTCGGCTCACCGTTGTGTAATGAACACCAAATTGGAACACCAAATTGTTTTGCTATTTCATTCATCCGATTCCCACCATTTATATATGCAAGCGCCATTGCATGGCGCCTGTCGCAAACACCACTCCTGTATTCAGCCACATATGCATCCAGTGTTTTAGGTGATTGTTTCCACTGCGCTCTTGGCACCTCCGCCAAATCGAACAATCCTTAAGATCTAAAATGCGCGAAACAAGGGCTGACCCCTTTCTTCTGAAGCTTTAATCTCGATCTTTTTTTAACTGTTGTACCTGCGCTATGCTCAGGCCTGTGCTGTCGGCAATCGCGTTATCGTCCAATACATCCAACAAAGAACGCGCTATCGCCAGCGTTGCTTCATGGTTTCCTTGCTCTATGCCTTGCTCTATGCCTTGTTTTTTGGCCAATGATAAGGCTCCGAGTTGGTCCTGGATAAAGATTTCACGATGCTCCTGATCATCCAGCTCTGCACGGCTTAAGCCTGCTTTGTTGGCAATGCTGAAGGCGTGTTGAATGGCTCTGTCTGCAGCCATGCTTTTAGGCACAGCCTGCAACGAGGATGCGGATTTGAGAAAATAGAACCAACGATCCAGATAGGTATCTTTCATGCTTTTGATCTTCGGGGCGAGATAAGGATCAACAATCTCAACCTCCGCGATGCGGTAGGGCGACTGCAAGTCCAAAATTGCATTAAGAAAACTGATCAGAATATCACTGCTTTCAGCCGAACCAAAAATCCGCTTAAAGGCAAAATCTGTTTTGGGATTTAAAAACCGCATACAGGCAAGACTAATGGTTACAAGTCTGTAAAGTCAAAAAACTTTTGATAACTATTGGGGCAAACATAGCTGCCGAATTGTTTCTTCCATCCCACCGTAGGTGTCGGGGTAATAGGTTTTAAACACATGAACAACTTTCATTGCTTAATGACCAAGCACCCGTTTATATACATCAACCGTCTCAGCAGCACATTTTTCCCATGTAAAACTTTCAGCCTGTAAAATCCCTTTGCCAATCATTGTGTTTGCCTGCGCCCTATTCTCCAATACGTTACAAACCACCTCACGCAACCCATCCACATCAAGCGCATCCACCTGAACACCGGCCTGCCCCACCACTTCAGGCAAAGAGGCACAATTCGATGTAATTACAGGCACACCACTTGCCATCGCTTCCAATGGAGGCAGTCCAAAGCCTTCATACATAGAAGGGTAAACAAACAGCTTTGCCGCCGCATACAAAAGCGGCATATCCTCAGTAGGCACATAACCCAATAGCCGCAAATCTCCGCTACGGATTAAAACCTCCATATCTTTATCAATCTGATCCGTCCCCCAACCCTTCATGCCAATCACTGCCAGTGGATATTGTTGCTGAATTTTGATTGGCATAGAACGATAAGCATCCAGCACAAGTTTCAGATTTTTTCTTGGCTCCAGCGTTCCAACCACTAAGATATAACCCTGATAGTCCAAACCATAACGCTGCAAACAAGGCAACACTTCCTGCTCAGGGCGAGGGTGATACGCTGAAGTCACCCCCAAATGAATCGGCACCACCTTAGCAGAATCAACAGGCAGGCAATCCATCAACTCACGCGCCGTAAAATGCGAGTCCGTGATAATAGCATCCGCCTTTTCGACAGCCTCAGGAAATCGCTCTAACGCTCGAATACGTTCGATCGGATGCGCTTCAGGGTAGCGGATAAACGAGACATCATGAACCGTAAGAACCAGCTTATGCTTATAGGAAAGCGGCAGGTAGTTGGGTTCGTGATAAAGATCAAAGTCATACGCTCCTTGGCCTCGCGAAAACGCCCGTTTTTGCAACCAGTCCTTTAGTTTATATGAACCCGGAACCCACTGTTTAATAATTTCTTTACTTCTTACAATGCCCTGGACAGGACACTCGCGTAACTTCCTATCCCATGACATTCCATAAAAGAAATCGCTCTCAATATCAGGATGCTCCAGCAATTGTTTGCATAGATGGTAAGTATATTGACCTATCCCCGTTAAAGGCGAGAGCAGACTGGTCGAATTAACAGCAACACGGATTGGCATTAATAACTTCTACACAATAATTTTTTAAGTTAATACGCAATAGATACAATGATCACTTTTCTTTCATAACGCGTTGTATATCTGCATGAACCATTAAAGCGCAGAGGCTTTCCAGTGATGTCGTAGCATTCCACCCAAGCTTACTTTCGATTTTAGCTGTATCACCGACCAACAGTCCAACTTCAACAGGGCGATAAAATTTCGGGTTTACGCGAACAATTTCTTTTCCAGATAGCCTTTCAATGGCAACCTCATCAACACCAGATCCGTGCCATTCAATGGCAATGTCAGCCGCCTTGCACGACATTGAAACAAAATCACGGACAGTCTCAGCTCGATTTGTCGCCAACACATAGGTGTCGCCGTGGTCGGCTTGCAACATTAAATGCATCGCCTTGACATAATCACCTGCAAATCCCCAATCTCTTCTGGCGTCCATGTTGCCAAGCTCCAACACATCCAACTTGTTCAGTTTTATTTTGGCAATGCTGTTCGTAATTTTCCGGGTTACAAACTCCAACCCACGCAGTGGCGATTCATGATTAAACAGGATCGCATTCGATCCATGAATACCGTAATGATCCCGATAGTTATCGACCATACATTGCGCATAAAGCTTTGCTGCACCATAAGGGTTGCGCGGACAGGCTGGTGTATCCTCTGACTGTGGTGAAATTATCGCCTTTGCAAAAATCTCGGCACTTGATGCCTGAAAAAAACGAACCCTACTATTCACCACGCGAATAGCCTCCAGCAAGTTAAGCGGCCCCAAGCCATTCACCCGCATGGTTTCATGCGGGTGTTTATAGGGCTCGCCTACAGAGCTGTCTGCTGCCAGATTATAGACTTCATCGGGCATGGTCTTTTTCAACAAATCAATGCTCTCATCCAGGCTGGTTAAATCGAATTCAAGCAGGTGCAAATGCGGGTGGTTTTGAATCCCTAGAAATGAAATACGCCAGAAATCAGGTGATTGTGATTTACGGTAAGTGCCATACACCACATAATCTTGAGATAAAAGGTGCTCTGCAAGATAGGCTCCATCCTGCCCCGTAATCCCGGTTACAACTGCTCTTTTCATCGTTAAACAATTTCAATCTCAGGAAATGGGAAAATCATCTTTCCTCCGCGCTCCAGAAACTCACTTTCACGTTGCAATATTCCATGCTTAAAATGCCATGGCAGCACAATAAAATAATCAGGCTTCATTGCGCGCGCCTTTGCTTCTGAAATAATCGGAATGCCTGTTCCCGGGCAAACGCAACCAAACTTATCCTCATTCACTTCGGCAATCGCTGGAATATCATCCGCAGTAAAGCCACAAAACTGGAGCATCACATTGCCTTTTGTGGATGCGCCATAACCGAGCACGGTTTTACCATCGGCCTTCAAAGCGCGAATCAAACGCACCAGATCATCGCGATGGCGGAAGACTCGTTCTTCAAAATCACGGTATGGCCTTGGGGTGGATAGCCCCATGGATTCTTCCTGACCAAGCAACCAGTCAATGACAGCATGATTTTCAGGCAATGGACTATCTTGCTTCGCCGCTGTTACAGCAAAACTACCGCCATTGATAGCATTCATTTGCACATCAACGATCTTAAGGTTTGCCTCAGAAAGAATACGCTTTACAACACCCAGGGAATAAAATTCCAAATGCTCATGGCAAATGGTGTCGTATGAATTGGTACGCAACATCGATGGCATATAGCTTTGTTCAAAGTGCCATACGCCATTCACATCCAGAACTTCTTCAATCTGGCGTGCAAACGCAATGGGATTTTCCAGATCATAGAACATTGCAATCGAGGTGACTATATTTGCCTTGCGGCTTTCTACGCTATTGTACGCATCAGCTGAAAAGAAATCCTCAACCAGCGTAATATCTTCTGTATAATATTTTTTAAATTTTCCGCCCGTAGGGTCGATGCCAATCTTGCGCAACCCATCAACCTGATAGGCTTTCAATGATGTTGCATCGTTACTGCCAATATCAAGCACAACACTGTCAGAGTTCAGATCAACAATGCGCTGTAAGTAGCGGACTTTATCAGTCAAATGCTTCACCATTGAGGCATTAAGACCGGATCGATAACCATAGTTATCACCATACATCTCATCCGGTTCATACGAATGCGCCATTTGAAGCAAGCCACAATCCGAACACCAGACCAGCTCAACAGGCCCTTCAGGAACAACCTCTTCTACACTGGCTGGAAATACACCTGTCAATGCCTGAACACCTAAATTCAAAACACTGGTCATGCTTTGACTTGAACATACACGACACTTTTTAGCCTTGGTATATATCTTATCCATCTTATACTCTCCACTTTAATAAAATATTCATACTTATTACTTTAATGAAACTAACGCACAACCCTAACATCTATGATGTTATTAAGCCGCCAACACAAAACAACCCTTTCAAAGATGTTAGCAATATATTCATTAATGAATCCCTACGATAAGGCTCCACTAACCTAAAAGACTGCAAGTTTATTTGGAATCTTTACTTTTTCCCAAAACACACGATATGCATTATCCATATCACTAGGGATCGACAAATGAGCAGGGACTTTCTGACTTATAGCCACTTCAACCGAATCATAAAACAGAGGTAAATGCAATTTTGTCCATGATAAAACGACCTTAGGATCAACGCCCGCATCCCGAGCCAAATCAAATACTTGCGGCATTAAGACTAAATGCCATCTCGGTCGATGAGATGACCAACTATTATGGGCATTCCCATTAATCCCAGGCTCTTCAAACCAATATGCTTCGCTGTAACGATAGTTACCAAGAATCATCTTTGTAGTTGGAACACTTTCGACAAGGTTTATGAATGGAACGCCATCAAATGGATAGTTGAAACAACCAGCAAGTACATCTGATTTAAACACAATAGGATAAATAGCTGTATATAAATTATCATGTTCTTCCGCAATTTTATTGACTGGAAACAATCCAGAGGGCTGGGGACTTGTTCCAAGCACCTGTGCTTCACCCATAAATAATTTTGGCGAATCATGTGAGCCAAGTGACTCTCGATGATAAACCTCAAAGTTATGAAATAAAAAAGGCACTCCAGGGTTTTCATTGATTGCATTTAATGTGCGTTCAATCGCACCTGGCACAATAAAGTCATCATCTCCTATAAGCCAAACATACTTTGCTTCATTTAATATTGATGCTTGCCGTAAATTTCCAAGCATCCCAACGTTTGCAGAGTTGCATTTATATGAAAATGATTTATTGTGAAAAAACTTAGATAATCGATCATAGGTGTCATCTGTTGAGGCGTTATCAAGTACCACACAGTGCACATTTAAGTTAGCAATTCCGACCTCTCTTAGAAGCCAATCCACATTCATTTCAACAAAGGATCCCCTATTGTAAGTTGAAATTACAACCGCAAGATTACACGTGTCGTTTGGTAAAGTATGATGCAACCCATTGAGGCATTTAGCACGTAAAGAATCACGGTACGAAGTAAGTTGTGCGGAATTCCTTTTTTTACTAATTTCCACCGCCGAATCAACTAACTTAGCCAGACCATCCCCTCCAAAAAATATATTGTGCGGCAAGGGTACATCCAAATTCAAATCACATGCAGCTTGTATCACTGCCTGTAAAGTCTTCTCATTCCGAACATGCAATACATCAGCATCCGCAATGATCAGTAATTGATTATAAGTCAACTTTACACTACTGAATTCTCCAATAAGCTTGCATACAATAGCTACTCCACCACCTGCACGGTCAGCAGACAACTCGCCATGTTTTACGTATTCATCTTCTTCACGGAATTTAACGATATTCCAACTCAACTCACCAAAAGACATTACACTGTGATCTGTCAAATCATTGCACAGATCTGCCTCCAGCGCGGAGCGAAACAGATTTTCCTTTTGTTCTTTGAGCCTATTTTCATTCGTGATCGCCATGAGAATATCATCTGCATAGGTTCCCCATGATCGATACTTCCTTGTTGGAATCTCCGTCCTAAGGCGTTCGCGAAGTTCTGCATTTGAACACATTTGTACTAATGCATCGACAAGTTCACTATCATTCAGTGTGTTAATAGTTAAGCAACCACCACCGGCCGCTACTTCTGCCATTGATCCAAAGTTCGATGTGACACACGGAACTCCATGCTTGAGACTCTCCACAATAGGCAAACCATAACCTTCATTACATGATGGAAATGCACTAAACCATGCTCTAGCATAAACTTGCTCAATTTGCTCTTCGCTGCCATACTGATGAAATCGAATCTTCGGATTACGCGCCATTTCGGCATACAATTCATCAGAACATGCTGGATGTAATGAACCAAATATTTCTATTTGCAAAAGCTGCAGGTCAGGATTGTGTTTACATGCATCGTTTAACACTTTGAGTAAATTGGTCTGTCTTTTGCGTGGTTCAACAGTACCTACCATCACCATAACAGGATCATCTGATTGGCATGTAACCAACTCAGAGACTCCCCATGGCTCACCCTCGCTATTTTCACCAAGAGGAATCGCTATAACTCTCTTACGAAAGTCCTCAATATTTTTTTCTGAAAACACATCAATAGAAGCACAATAAGCAATTAAATCATTGCCGGCAAAGTGTGAAATAGGAAACACCAAGTCACAGCGCAAAAGCTCAGTAACATACGCAATATGATCAGCTCGAGCAACTTTATACCCATCATCTCTAATGGGTATAAGATCATAAAAAATCGCAGCACAACTAACTCCATATTCTCTACATTGTGAAATGATTCGTGCAAATATCTCATTCCCTGATGGCAAGTGATAAGGTATTTCAGGGAATAACAACCAAGCGGCCTCTTCTGTGTTAATCGTATCGCCAAAGCGGTAAGCCACCCTATGACAATAAGGGCTTAAAAAATCAGATAAATCCTCACTTCCTCCAAACAGAGCCATAATATCACGTTCATCAAGATATCTGAGCTGTCCATCCATTTCATCCCATTTAACGAATCCTATATTCATTCGGGTTTGAAGTGACTTAGCTGTCTCAATGACAACACGTTGAACGCCTGAACGAGCCTGTTGAGTAATTGTATGTCCACAGTAAAAAAGAATATCCATTTAATCTCCTAGAAAATTAAGAGGTGCACTTGTTACGCCCCGCATACAAACAAGATAAGTGACTTGCGCCAGAGGAGTCTTAATCTTATTTTGTGTACTCAAAGCTTTAATGTCCGAAGCGAATCATCAGACAAGCTAAAAAGAGGATTCAACCATTTATCATTATTTATTTCGTTCTCCCAGCGCTTAATAAAATATTGATATTCATTTTCTCGACATCTTGCAATGCGAGCATCTGCCAAAGCTCCTTTGAGTGTTATTGATTCCATATGAAATAGCACAGATCTAGGTTCAAAGATTAAATCTCCGCCGCTATGCATAGCTCGCAACGATAAATCAACATCTTGTAGTCCGGTCGCCAGCAAAGGGTCAAATCCATTTAAGTCATCAAAAAATTGCCGGCTCATTAACATCACAGCTCCAGTTAAACAAGAAACCTGCCGTGGAGCTGCTAACATAAAATTGTAGTCATCGTCAGGAATACGTGAATGGCGTAGAAAATGCCCCGCAACACCATTAAAACCTAAAAACATTCCACCATGTTGAACCGTTTGATCAGGATAAAGGAGCAAAGGCCCAACTATGCACCTTGGATTTTTTCGAACATATCGTAACATAACATCTAGCCAATCATCAGTAATTGGGCTAATATCATCATTCAAAAAAAGTATAAACTCGCCAGATGCATTCTTTACCCCTAGATTGCACTGTGCTGAAAAATTAAATGGGTTATTATACTGTATTATTTTTATGTTTCCACAATCAACCATACTATCTAGAAGGTTTAATGCATATTCATTGGTAGTGTTATTCGAAACAATAATTATTTCATGCACATTAGAATTGTGCTTTAACATTCGGACTAATACTTGTAATAATTGGGCATTATCCTTAGTGCAAATCACAACACTCACGCTAGCCTTTTTCCACGAATCAATCGAATCACCAACGCTCCCCTTGCTCTTACCAATAAAAGAGTGATCCTTATACTGACCTTGAATAAGTAATTTCCTCATTTTAACAATATCAGCGCGCGATATATTTGCACCGATTAAGGGCAATGTAATGTGGGCTAAACTACCGATACCACGACACATCTGAATTGATGACAAATATGCTACAGCCAAGTCACGGGTGGTTTCATGTAACTCTTTTTGCATAAGTTTTGAAAGCACATCTCCACGCATGCAGAAACGAGAATAAAAGTAATCGCAATGAACTCCATGCAGGGTATCAACTCCATGAAAGAGTAACGGAAAAATTCGATTATTTTCTCGGTAAAACAAATCTATAATTGAAAACTCCGCCTCAAAGCAGCTATATTGGCTTAGCGCAACGTCAAATTCTAAACTTATCTCATCTCCAACACCGACAAAAACTAACAAATCATCCGGAGCAACCTCCACAGCAAGCCGTTTCATATTAGAAACGTGCAACCATTCCTTCATATCACTTAAGTCATTGAGGCTTTCGCTAGCTGAATTTACTAGAAATTCAACTCGTATAGAATGCTTTGACTTCCGTTTCAACTTGAGCAAAGAATTTTCCATTTCTTTTAAAAGGCTTTTACCTACAGCATGATTCTCTCCCTCCGAAATACAAATCCAAAGGGTACTGTCTGCATCAGTATCCCCTAATGGATCAACCAACTGTTTCTTACAAATCGAATCTAAATAGGTAGCCCACGCAGGCTCATCTATACCTCTATCCTGAGTAAGTTGAAGTTCATTTTCATGCTGTTCTACAGAAGCCTCTTTTGGTTGAAAAGTTTGAGCTTTCTCCTTATTCACCTGTACTTGATCTGACTGTGGTATCCCTCCAAGACTCAAACCTTGAGATGTTGCTAAAAGACGCAACTTATTATGAATTCGTGGGTGTTTTTTCAATCGCTCAGTTGCAGCAATTTTCAACATTGGCCTATTTAATACAAAGGTCATCGTTCTAACCAATGACCACCTAATCATACGCTTAAATAAGCGGAAAAACCAACGAACTGCTCTACATGGAAGGTGAAAAAGCCACCTTAAAAATTGCGAAAATTTTCTCAACGGCCAAGTTATTAGCCACGATCTACTATCATAAACAGATTGTAACTCTTTACTTAAACGTTCCGCTTCCAACCACCAATGATGCGAGGACTGATTAAGCTCACCTATTTTATGTATCGAATCTTTCAACTCATTCGTTAATGTTCGTTGTTTTGTTTCCTCCTCTATGAGTGAAAGAAGCAGATCTTGCTCTTTTGATTCTTTCTGCCTCAACAGGCTTTCACGATCCGCAGCTTCTTGCTGTAAGGACTGCAACTGTGTTGTCAGGGCGTTATGCTGCTGCTCAGCTTGCTTCAACGATGCTTGTAGCGATTGCCTTTGAGCATCATTGTCGGCCAGAGTACCTTCCAGATGAACAACCTGTTGCTTGAAATCCTGAATGACTACATTGCTTTCTTGTTGCTTCGTCTCTTTCTCTAACAGGGACAGCATCAATTCTTGCTCTTTTGATTCTTTCTGCCGCAACAGGCTTTCACGATCCGCAGCTTCTTGCTGTAAGGTATGCAACTGTGTTGTCAGAGCGTGATGCTGCTGCTCAGCTTGATTCAACGATGCTTGTAGCGATTGCCTTTGAGCATCATTGTCGAATAAAGATTTTTTTAAATTTCCAAGATGAGTATGCTCTGAACTGCTTCCAAAACCACTAAGGATGAAGCCATCAAATACATTTGGAGGCATTGAAAGCGACTTCTTCAAGTCATGATGCTCATTGGCCACATAAAAGCGATTTAAGCCATCAAAATAACAATAGCCATAATCCGCAGTCAACAAAATATTTTCCCATGCCTTATAGTCTTCAATTTGGCTAAGAGGTTGCGTAGCCTCAACTAAAACAATCCATGGCCTGAATTTTTTTAGATTCAATCCTTGAAGGACAGCTAATTCAGAAGTTTCAACGTCAATTTTAAGAAAGTGAATTTCCGAAGGGGCATGCTGTTCACAAACCGATGTAAGCGTTACAACAGGAACATCGTATTCTTTTATTTCAAATCCGTGTGTAGATGCATGGTTTTCTGCAATTGATTTATCCATAGTGGATAAACCTGTCCCTAAAACTTCATAGAAAGAAGCATTGCCTTTACTGCTGCCTGCAGCTACTTGAAGATTAATATCTTCGGATCGATCCGGTTCAAGTTTTTTAAACCATTCACTGACTGGCTCAATATTTATCCCTCGCCACCCATCATCATAAAAAGCTTTCGTTACAGAGTCCGCAACAGGATCATTTGCACCAACATCGATATAAAAACCATTTTTTATATCTTTTAATGCACGGTTAAGAATGACATCTTCAAAATTTTGAGCATAAGAAATAAAACTCATATTACATTACCAACTTCACTGGTTGAACATTTGCCCTGTTCACCAAGCATTTTCTTTAGCCTTTGCTCTATATCAAGATGGTTCAAACATCCCATCAGAATCATATCACGTCTTAATTGTTGCAAGCTGGTAAAGTCAGCGTCTGCAACATCTTTGCGAACATAATGTGCATCTGCCCAATAAAGCTGGCCACCATGTTTCTGATGGACTTCAGATTGATCATCATAATGTATGTGGTCTTCTCCCAACTTAACGTCATTTTCAGCATCTCGACCATAATGAGCCATATTCGTAAGTTTCCACAAAACGAACCCTTTTTCCCGCAAAAAAGAATCAATATCAGAAAATAATGCCTGCCCTTCATAAATGGGATTAAATTCAACCTCCACTTCTAGGCAGCGCACACTTTCGATGACTTTATTGGCCCCCTGTAAAACCAGTAGTTCAGCCCCTTGAGTATCGATTTTAATATAATCAACATACTCAATACCCGTTCGTTCAGCCCAACGGTCTAATGTAGTATGCTTGATTTTAACTTCTGACACTTTTCTTGCACAATCAAGTGCCGAACTACTTTCCACAAGCTTCTGGATCGGCTTGAACATAGAGCTACAAGCAGGCTCCTTAGTCAGATACAATGTTGATTCCCCTTCATAGTTCGCTAATCCAAGAGGAACCAATGAAATCCGACTTGATCCATATTGCTTCTCTAATCGGTTGCATTCATCCCTATCTGGATCAAAGCCATACAACTGAAATATATCTATGTGTTGGATAAAACGATCAGCAAACCCCCATCTACAACCGACATCCACCATGATTAGATCGCGATCCATCTTATCAGCCAATTCATTTCTTTTAGTATTCATAAGAGTGCCCACATTAATTTAATTCTTTTTCGACAGTAAATGTCATTTCATTCCACATACAACCGATACAATATGGTTTATTTATGTTTACTACTTCAAATATAAAGGCTCCATCTCTCCATTCAAAACGTTTATATAGTTGGCTATCATTCTCAACCAAAGTGGAATGAACTGCATAACTTCCAACACCTAAACTGACTAAAAACCTCACATTGAAGAGATAAATATCTCCTTCTTTGGCTTGATTGATCACTTGCTTTGTATGAATTGTATTAGTTCCAAACATCATCTGACCTAAACGGTCAGTAATGCCAAAACCGAGAGCCAGAGAATCCACATCTTGATTGACTTTTACCGTCAAATGTAGATCAATGATTTCCCCAACATTAACCGTGGTTGCAGATTCACCTTTAGCATTAAATAATTCTATCTTTATAAAAGATGCTTCGCCTGATCCAGATATCGTTTCGAATCTATTCCCCACAACCTTTTGAGTAATTGATGAGGAATCATGTTGAAGAGTTAAAGCACTATAAAAGTCTACAACTTCTTCAGCTTTCCCCTCTTTAATAACCAAGCCATCCTCTATAAGAATCACCCTGTCACACAAAATCTTAATAGCTCCTGAATCGTGTGAAACGAACAAAAAGGTGGTTCCTTGATCTTTAAACTCTTTAATTCGACTGAAGCTTTTATGTTGAAAATAGGCATCCCCAACAGAAAATGCCTCATCAACAATAAGAATCTCTGGTCTGAATGCCGTTACCACTGCAAAAGCAACCCGCATTTGCATGCCGCTGGAATAAACTCGTATGGGTTGATCGAAATATTCTCCGACTTCGGCGAACTCTTCCAATTCAGACATGACCTGTTCAATATCAGCATGGTTATATCCCATTAGTCCCAGACCGTGATACGCATTTTCACGCCCTGTAAGATCAGGATTAAAGCCCATGCCAAGTTCAAGAATGGCCGCAATTCGACCTTTGACTTGAACTTGACCCTCCGCGGGCTGAAGGGTTCCTGTAATCATTTTAAGCAGTGTACTTTTGCCAGCACCATTATGCCCAATAATGCCAATCGATTCTCCTTGCTGAATTTCTAAGTTCACATGCCGTAGAACCCACTTCTCTTCACTTGGTTGTAGTGGAAAACCGAACCAACGTGCTACACGTTGCCATTCTGAGCCGTAACTGCGAAACGCTTTGCCTACATTTTGTACACTCAGTAAACTCATAGCACATCCACCATCTCTGCACTGGCTCTCCGAAACATCAACAGGCTGAATAAAATCAATAATAACGCAGATCCTGCAACCACAGCTATACTATCAAATGAGAAACCAGCGTTGTAAACCAAGATTTGCTGATAAGCACTGACAAGCGGGTACATAGGGTTAAACTCCAACAAATAACGATATGCTTCAGGTATAATGGTGACCGGATAAACAATAGGAGTGAACCAAAAGAGCATCTGCAAAACAATGGGAACCACTTGCCCGATATCACGCATGAATACATTCATGACACCAAGAATCAACCCGACACCCACTGCCAGCATGGAGATCACAAGGGCAAACGGTAATATCCACAACATCATGATACTGAAATGGTGACCCAGTAGTAAAAACACAACCATCATTGAAATAAACAGTAACAGATTATTAAACAGGCAAGAGCCTAGAACAATTAGCGGCAAGGCAATTCGAGGAAATTGCATCTTTTTCATGAGGTTTCCACTCGCTATAAACAGATTGAGGCAGCGCGTGATAATATCGTTAAACAATGTCCAGGCGAGCAATCCCGCCATTAAATAAATGGCATAGGCATATTTATCTGTAATGCCAGGCAGTTTGGCTGCAAGAATATTGGAAAGAATCAACGCATAGATCAGCACTTGCATCAATGGATTGATAATCATCCACAAGCCACCAAATTTACTGCGTGCAAATTGCGCCTTAAAATCGTTGCGGATTGATGACAGAATGAAATACCTGTAACGCCAGGCAGCGAATAGCAATGCCTTCATTGAACAGCCTTTAGTGCTTCGATATCTTGTTCAACCATATCGTGTACTAACTCAGAAAATGAATGCTCGCAATGCCACCCCAGTTGGCGTTGCGCCTTGCTGGCATCACCAAGCAATGCATCCACTTCCACCAATCTAAAAAATTCAGGGTTCACGCGAATCCGAACAACACCATCCTGATCAATACCCTGTTCATCAACGCCTTTACCCTTCCATGTAATATCCATGCCTATCGCCTTAAAAGCACAGACAACAAAATCTCTTACGGTGTGGGACTCCCCCGTTGCAATCACATAATCCTCTGGCTCATCTTGCTGCAACATGAGCCACATACAACGCACATAATCCCTGGCAGAGCCCCAGTCCCGATTGGCATTCAAATTGCCAAGCGATACATCCTCCTGCAATCCCAGCTTAATACTGGCAGCGGCATGGGTGATTTTTCTGGTTACAAAATCGAAACCTCTCAACGGAGATTCATGGTTAAATAAAATACCCGAGCATGCATACAAGCCATACGCTTCCCGGTAGTTGTCCAGCGTCCAAAAAGCAGCTGACTTTGCGACTGCATACGGGCTTCTGGGATGGAAACGGGTATTTTCATCGGCTTTGGTTCCACCTGTTGAACCAAAGCATTCGCCAGAAGATGCATTAAACAATCGACTATCCAGCTTGAGAAAACGCATCGCTTCAAGAATATTCAAGGCTCCAAGCGCATGGCTTTCGAGTGTCTCCACAGGCATTTCAAACGACAAGCCTAATGAGCTCTGGCCTGAGAAATTATATATTTCATCGGGTCTCACTTTATCCAGTACTTGGGCAACACTACGAAAATCAACGAGTGACATGGATTCATACTGAATATCTTCCTTCACGCCCAGGCGCGAAAGATTTTTAAAGGAAGATGATCGTGCATCTCTTGATGTACCAACAACCTTATAACCTTTTTTAATCAGAAAGCGGGCAAGCAGT
>Ga0256829_1002027_pt1 | contig 15607 bp, 13 predicted proteins | sample 131447metaG_FD_185979 | JGI IMG/M metagenome (GOLD analysis project Ga0256829, IMG submission 185979) | Hydrothermal vent microbial communities from Lau Basin, Pacific Ocean - 131-447 | ecosystem: Environmental > Aquatic > Marine > Hydrothermal vents | place: Pacific Ocean: Lau Basin | collected...
GTGAATCTCCTTTTCCCATTTACCGCCCAGTTGTTCAAGCCCCATGGCATCTAGCCAGTCCGGGATGGACTCTCTGTAAGCACGTTGGCTTTTGAGTTCGTCGAATTTTCCTCGGATGCGTCTAACCGGGGTCCCTTCAAATTGAGGCCAATTGGGTAAAGTGTGTCCTTTATGCACAGCCCAAACCGCGAAAAGCCTAAAGAGATCTTCTCTGGAATAAGGTCCTTTTACATCGGCCGCTTTGGCGTAGAGCCTTTGCCAGCGTACTATGTCATATGTAGTTTCGGCGATAAAACCTCTATCTCTGGCACCCCAACGCTTGTCGCGTTTAAGGGTTTGCTTAAGGACTTTATCGGCTTGTTTTTGCTCGTTAAAGATCAGTTTCAAACTGTCTAAGGTGGCAAAAACCAGGTTTCTATGGAATCGAATGGGTGTATTCATTATCGCTGCAAAAGTAGCCTTATTTGTTTAGAACCAACTAAAGCCAAGGCTAAATTATCATTATACTTCTTGCCGTTGCTTTCTTTTATATTTGTAGGCAAATTAAATCACTTATGTTACGCTCTTGGTTGTTTGCATGCTCCTTAGTTTTGGGGCTTTATTCTTGTACTGATTCTCTTGCTCCTGAATTCACCGAAATTGAGGCCACTGCTGTGTTTAGAGATAGTATTAGTATACGAGCCATCGCAGCCGTGAACGATTCTACAGTCTGGTTTGCGGCCAATAATGGAAAGATAGGTGTGATAGAAGGGCAGATCCCAAAATTGGCCAGTGTGAGCTATCAGGATTCTCTTTTGGCCTTTAGATCCATTGCCAGAACCAAGGATGCGGTTTTTGTACTTTCTATAGGCAACCCGGCTGTTTTGTATAAAATTGGAGTAGAGGGGACCAATCCTACCTTTATAGAAGATGTTTATACAGAGACACATCCTAAGGTGTTTTATGACGCCATGGCCTTTTGGGACGATCAGTACGGTATCGCTATGGGCGACCCTACGGATGGCTGTCTTTCAGTTATTCTAACCACAGACGGCGGTGATAGTTGGACCAAGGTGCCATGCGATCGTTTGCCGGCTACAGAAGAAGGGGAAGCGGCGTTCGCGGCTAGCAATTCCAATATTGCCGTTTTTGGTAATTCGGCTTGGTTGGTCTCCGGAGGAAAACGCGCCCGAGTTTTCAAAACTACAGATCGCGGGCAAACTTGGAAGGTCTACGAAACCCCTATTATAGAAGGCCAGGCCATGACAGGCATCTACTCTGTAGCCTTTCAAGACGCCAAGAATGGAATCATCTTTGGTGGAAATTGGGACGCAAAAGAGGACAATGGCGGAAATAAGGCGATCACCACAGACGGTGGCAAGACTTGGAACTTGATCAGTGATCAGGCTGGTCCAGGATATCGTTCCTGTGTTCGTTATTTGCCAAATACCAAAGGGCAGGGGATAGTGGCAGTTGGGATTCCCGGAGTTTCCTATTCTAATGATGGAGGCGAATCTTGGGTAGAACTAACTAAGGAGTCTTATTACAACATCCAATTTGTTAACGATAGTACAGCCTTTGCCAGCGGTTATGGCAAGATCGATAAACTCGTCTTTAAATAAAAAAGCGAACCCGAAGGTTCGCTCATCTTAATTCTTTCTGCGTCTTTGCATGGCTTGTAGGAGTCTGCGTTTGAATTCCTCTTCGGCTCGTTTTAGCTTTAGTATTTGCTGCGGAGTTACCACTCCTTTGAGTTGCGCGACCAGGTTCTTGCGCTCGTCCAGCATGCTTTGCTCCCAAGACATTAGATTTTCTATTAGATCCCAAGCCTCGGAATCTGAAACTGCACCTCCGTTAAGACGCACTTTCATAAGCGCCTCTCTTTGCTGCCGTCTGATGCTTTCCATACGCTTCTCTGAGGCGTTATAGATGGGCCAGAACTTTTGTGCCTGCTCTGGGGTCAAGTCCAGATTGTTGGTTATAAAAGCTGTTTTTTGAGCCTCAATTTCCCCAGGGTTTGGCCGTTGCCGTTGGGCATCCGCAGAAAACCCTATAAGCATAAAGCTCAATAATAATATGTAGTAGAATTTTTTCATGTTTGTCTGTTTTGGCTTGAGGGCTTATTCCTCGTAAGTCGTAATTAAATCAATATCGTCTAGATTTTCCAATAAATAGGTCTCAATAGATTCGTCAGAAAGTTGTTGTTCGCTGAACAAGCTGGTCTCTAGATCTTCTTCTGAGACAAAATCCATCAATTCTGCATCTGTAAAGGCAATGGCGTCACTATTGGCATAGGCTACCAATAACTGCGGATCCACTTGATCTAAGGCCAAAGTGTTTTCGTTATTCCCATTACCGTTGCCAATCAAATTGACCACTAAAACTACCACTGCGGCAACAGAGGCCACAGCGTAAAGGGTTCTTTTACCGAAAAGCGAAATGACTTTGGTCTGCTTTTCAGGCAGCTGTTGCTTGATACTAGGTTCAAGTTGGTCAAAATACCCATCCGGAGCAATAAAGCCAGCAGTCGACACTAGTGCTCGCAGCTCCTCTTCGGCTATACGAGCTTGCACAGCAGCTTCAAAGCCTTCAAAGTAGCCTTCTGGCACGCCAAAATTTGGTTCGATATTTTTATTGTCCAAGTTCATGTTCTTATTGCTATGACTCAACAGCGTATTAAAGGTTTAATCGCTTTTGAGCTCAGCGGTAATTTTTTTAACGGCGATATGATAAGAGCTTTTCAAGGCTCCCACGGAAGTGCCTAATATCTCGGACATATCGTCGTATTTCATATCGTCAAAATACTTCATATTAAAAACCAACTGCTGCTTTTGTGGCAGCTTGGCAATTGCTTCCTGTAATTTAAGCTGAATTTCGTTGCCTTCAAAATACGGGTCGGCAGCTAAATTAGCCACCGCCAACTGCTGTACCTCTTCGTTGCCAATTTCCATCCGACGGGCTTTCTTGTTTATAAAGGTGATCGCCTCGTTAGTCGCTATGCGATACATCCAAGTGTAGAGCTTACTCTCGCCTTTAAAATTCTCTATACTGCGGTATACTTTAATAAAAGTGTTTTGCAGCACATCGTCTGCGTCGTCATGAGAATATACCATCTTTCTAATATGCCAGTACAACCTTTCTTTATAGGTAGACATCAGTGTACTGAAAGCGGCTTCCCGCGTTTCGGGAGCTTTCAACTGATCAACTAAACTAGATTCGGCTATCAATGGTAGTGGTTTTTCCTTAAGACCATAAGGTATCAAAAAGGTTTAATCTGCTCCTCAAATTTTTCTTTTTAAGGTCAAATTAGTGGCTAAATTGGGTTATTGCTTCAGCTTGAATTAAGGGATTCACATAAAAAATCAGATAAAACGTTAAAAATTATCGATAAAAAGCAATAAAAATTTTTTTGTAGGAAAAATATGTATACATTAGCGCTCAAGAACATTCTTCTGTTCACTAAATGTAGCCCCAACTACTTTAGTTATTTTACGAAAACGGGCTTACCGCGGGGGTTTGCCCGTTTTTATTTACAATTAGATCATCTTTAAGTTGTAATTCCATTCTTCACTTTGTTTGTAGGAAAATATTATTCCTGCAAATTTATATATCGATGAAATGCATAAAAAATCAGATAAAAAGCATATTTTTTTTGGAAATGTCGATTCGGTAATATACTTTTACTTCGTTGTTAATTAAATCATACTGCTGCTGTGAGCCCCAAATACAGCAGTAGTTAAAAAGAAAGCAGATCGATCGATCTGCTTTTTTTTTGCCTGAATATTTAGAAGCTGAATATCATTTTAGGCATTCAACGATTGCATGCTCACTAAGCTATGGTAAATACCTTTTTTGGCTAGTAGTGTTTCGTGCGTGCCTTGTTCTGCAATTTCTCCTTTCTGCATTACCACAATAAGGTCTGCATTCTGAATGGTTGATAGCCGGTGCGCAATAACGATAGAGGTTCGATTCTTCATCATATTTTCTAAAGCATCTTGCACCAGACGTTCAGATTCGGTGTCTAAGGCGGAGGTAGCTTCGTCCAATACCATAATAGGAGGATTCTTAAGAACCGCTCTAGCAATGCTCAGGCGTTGTTTTTGCCCTCCGGAGAGTTTATTACCCGAATCCCCGATATTGGTTTCTATGCCCTGTGGTAGGTCTTTGACAAATTCCCAGGCATTGGCAACCTCTAAAGCTTTGAGAACTTCCTGCTCGGTTGCATCTGGTTTCCCAAGCAGCAAATTGTTCTTAATGGTGTCGTTAAAGAGGATGGAATCCTGTGTAACTAAGCCCATAAGTCCTCGGAGCGAAGACTTGGTAATGTCTCGGATATCACTGCCATCTATGCTGATACTGCCTTTGTTTACATCGTAAAAGCGAGTTACCAAATTCGCAATGGTGGATTTTCCACTCCCTGATTGCCCTACTAAGGCTACGCTTTGGCCTTTTTTGACCTGCAGAGAGAAATCTTTTAAGACATATTCATCTTCGTATTTAAAGGACACGCTGTCTATATTTATCTCGGAATCAAAGTTTTCCTTTTGCATGGCATTGGGTTTGTCCTCCAGGCTAGATTCGGTATTGAGTATTTCTAAGACGCGTTGTGCAGCGGCATTACCGCGTTTTACACTGTAACTTGCCTTGCTGATCGCTTTTGCAGGAGTCAAAATATTATAAGCCAATCCCATATAGGCAATAAAAGAGCTGCCGTCTAGGGTCCCATCTACCAAAACCATACGCCCACCAAACCACAACAAAATTGCGATGACAAAGATCCCCAAGAACTCCGAAGTAGGAGAGGCAAAATTCTGACGGTTTAGCAGTTTGTTGGAAAAGTTGTAAAAACGCAGGGTAGAGGCTTGGAATTTCTTGTTAAAAGCGCCTTCGCCATTAAATCCTTTGATAACTTTTAAGCCGCCCAAGGTTTCTTCTATAATAGAAAGAAAGGTTCCCTGTTCTGCCTGTACACGGTCGGATTTGCGTTTTAAGGACTTCCCGATTCTAGAAATGATAAATCCCGAAATAGGAATAAACACAAATACAAAAATGGTAAGCTTGCCGCTAATGAGCAGCATAGTGATTATGGTAAATACTATAGTCAGCGGTTCGCGTACTATCAATTCCAATATAGATAAGAACGAATGCTGTATCTCTTGGACATCGTTAGAGATACGCGCAATGGTATCTCCTTTGCGCTTTTCCGAATAAAAAGCTATTGGTAAGCGCGTGATCTTATCGAAGAGCGCATTGCGCAGATCTTTCAGTACCCCGTTTCTCAAAAACGTGATGAAGTACATGGCCAAATAATTGAAAATGTTCTTAAAGAAGAACATCACGATCACCAGACCGATCACCAAGATCAATGCCTTAGAGGCGTCATCTTGGGCGTATTGATCCACCTGAAAAGCCATATACTGTTTAAAGTAATCCATGGTGTCTGGCAAGCCAGTCCATTCAGGTGCTTTAACTACACCCGCATCTCCTTCGATAACCTCATTTTTAAAGAGGACATCGAGCATAGGGATCAGGGTCACAAAAGAAAGGGCGCTGAATAGGGCGTAAAAAACATTACACACTATGTTCCCAAGAGCGTAACGCTTGTAGGGACGCGCAAAAGAAATGATCTGTTTAAAATAATGCACTAGCGCAGGTTGAATTGTTCTGCAATGCGGTCCATTTTGTTTAGCAGGGCCGTCTGCGTTTTTCTGTAATCTCCTTCCCAAGGCGCATTGGCACTTAGGTAGAATTTAATTTTCGGTTCGGTGCCACTTGGGCGAGCAGCCACTTTAGTGCCTTGTGCTGTCCAATAGATAAGTACATTGGATTTTGGCATGTCTATCGCGGTCTGCGATCCGTCTGGGTGGGTGCTGATGCTGTTTTGGAAGTCGTCAATACGTACAACAGCCTCTCCCACGATCTCCTTTAACGGAGTCTCTCTTAGTGATTTCATCATGGCTTGGATCTCTTCTGCTCCGGATTTGCCCGGTTTTACAAAAGATATGAGCTCTTCCTGATAGACCCCGTATTTCTTGTAGAGTTCAATAGCGTAGTCGAGCAGTGTCTCTCCCTTGGCTTTTTGCTGGGCTGCGATCTCACAGGCCAACAAACTTGCGGTAACGGCATCCTTATCGCGCACAAAATCACCAACCATAAACCCAAAACTCTCTTCGCCACCACCGATCAGGTTTTTCTCGGGCATATCTTTGACCATCTTGGCTATCCATTTAAAACCGGTCAGTCCTAACTGGCAAGGAAGTCCAAAGTCGTCTGCCAAAACACCCATCATTGGAGTAGACACTATGGTAGATGCGATATAATCTTCGGATTGGATCCCACTGCCTGCTGCTTTTTGTGCTAACAAGAAATGTGTTTTTATGACCATGGCTTGATTTCCATTCAGTATGGTCATTTTTCCGTGTTCATCTCTAACGGCAATTCCCAAGCGGTCCGAGTCGGGGTCTGTTCCTATAACCATATCAGCACCGGTCTCTTCTGCAATTTGCATAGCCATAGAAAGTGCCTCTGGCTCTTCCGGATTAGGAGAGACCACAGTAGGGAAGTCTCCGTCCGGGGTTGCTTGCGCCTCTACGATTTGCATCTGTGAATAGCCGGCACGCTTCAGCACCTCTGGGATCACAGTAACTGAGGTACCGTGTAAAGGTGTAAAAACCACTTTTAGTGCTGCGCGTTGCTCTGGAGTTGTATCTTTCATTCCATTGGCTAGGGAAGCTTTAATAAAGGCTTCGTCCAGATCAGTATCAATGCGATGGATCAGCGCTGAATTCCCTTCGAACTGAATGTCGGTATATGCGAGCTTGTTTATTACTCCTATGATCTCTTTATCCTGAGGAGGCACCAATTGACCTCCGTCTTGCCAATATACTTTATAACCGTTGTATTCCGGTGGATTGTGTGAGGCGGTTAGTACAATTCCGCAGTGACAATTCAGATGCTTAACAGCGAAAGAAAGCTCCGGAGTAGGGCGTAGGTCAGAAAACAGATAAACTGTTATTCCGTTGGCCGAAAAGACATTCGCCACTTCTGCAGCCAAGCTTTTACTGTTGTGGCGGCAGTCATAAGCAATGGCAACTTTGAGATCTTCCCCTGGGAATTCCTGCTTTAAATATTGCGAAAGGCCTTGGGTATTCTTGCCCAAGGTGTATTTGTTGATCCGATTGTCTCCCGGACCCATAATACCGCGCATACCTCCGGTTCCGAATTCGAGATTCTTATAAAAGGAATCTTCCACACCTTTCGGATCGTTGGCGATCATGTCCTTGATCTGCTGTTGGGTGTTCTGGTCGAAAAATGGAACCAACCATTGGTTCACACGCTCTAAAATTTCTGGTGCTATATAAATCATCAGTCTGAATTATTGACAAAGGTACATATTTCGCCTTCTCAGGCCTGCTTTTTTAGAAAAGCTTATAAGTCTTTTCAGATCGTTTATAGGGGGTAAATAGAGTAAACGTCTATCGGATTTACCAAAAATAATACAATCGCAGCTTATTTTCGAGTACCAACTTCTGATCAATGAAAAAATTGCTATTACTTTTCCTGGGAGTACTCCTTTGTGTGCAATGTTCTGACGACGACAAGGCCATAGACCAAGTTTTTGAAGGCGTCACCTACGGTTCTTTTTTGCGTACGGTAGATTTTGTCCAAGCGGATTTCAATATAGACGAGCCAGAAAGTCGTTTCACAGCTATTGTAGAACAGCAGGATTTTGAAGACGGAGGCCTGCTTAAAGAGATCGAGGTCTATGCCCAATATATAGATCGCGATTCTGGCAATGGAAGCATAGCCGACACCGAAGTATTTCTAGACCTTATAAAGAAAGAAGACATTGACACAGGCCCGGTAGGACTGCCCAGATTCAATCTGGATTACAGTCTCAATGAGGTCTTGCAGGCTTTGTCGGTTCCTGTATCGGCTACCAGCTGCGGCGATCAGATCGTATTGCGCCTTTTGATACGCTTACAGGACGACAGAACCTTTACGGTGGGTAGCGGCGCCTCTTGTATCATTGCATTTGAAACCTATTTCAGTTCGCCATATCGCTATGCTATTCCCTTGGTAAGACCTATTGCCGACGATCTCTTTACAGGAACATATTGGTATTCCAGTGTTAAGGACGGACCATTCGGGCCGACCTTTGGACCGCCGCATTTGGTGGAGATCACAGCCGGACCCAGTCAAAATGTGCGCAAGATCCAGTTTCCCGGACCGCCAGAATCTCCTACTAATGGCCGCCCCAGGAGTTTTTACTTCACTGTGGGTTGTAACGAATCTTTTTTCTGGGAGAATCAGCTCAGAAAGCTCAATGCCAATTGCAGCGAATTGGCCAATGACATCCTTTTAGGCCCAGATGTAGATTACGCCCCTTTGAGTCCCTTAGAAGATGCAGTATTTGAACTCTGGCTTGTTGAAGGTTATTTGGGCTTTGACGGTAGTACCGGTGTGGGAACGGTTCCGGCTAGAATCCGACTCGACAAACAATAAAAACGATTCTGATCCTTATCTTTAACCAAAAATTGCACCCTTTGAAACAACTGCTATACCTCATTCTATTGCTACTAGTTGGTACTGCTTACGGACAACGTGAAGCGGCCAATTGGTTCTTTGGTAGTAATGCAGGTTTAGACTTTAACAGCGGTAGCCCTGTCCCTCGTTTGGACGGTGTTTTAAATACTGTAGAGGGCTGTGAGACCATTTCAACTCCAGATGGCACCTTGCTTTTCTATACCGAGGGGCGCAATGTTTGGAACCGTTTGCACGAGATCATGCCCAATGGAGAGGATCTCGATGGTAGTTTCTCTGCTACACAGTCGGCGCTAGTGATTCCGCAGCCGGGATCCACAGATATCTATTATGTCTTTACCTCTGATGTGGTGCAGGCCTATCAAGACGGAGGCAGCGGAAACGGGTTCAACTACTCGATTGTAGACATGAGCCTGTCTGGAGGGTTAGGCGACGTGACTGATAAGAATGTAAATCTTTTGCCGCAGGGCTCTGAAAAGATAACTGGTGTTCGAGCAGCAGATGGCGAGAATTATTGGGTTATCACTCATTATGAGAATAGATTCTACGCCTATTTCGTAGACGATACCGGCTTGAATCCAACACCAGTAATTTCTACTATAGGGCCTAATATAAACGACTTCAATAACATCCGTGGAGCTATGAAAAGCTCTCCAGACGGGAAGCAACTGGCCATTGCTCACGCCATATTTCAACCTGCCTTTGCCGGGCAATTCTTGCTTTACGACTTCGATACCGAAACTGGGGTTGTGAGTAATGAGGTGGTTTTAGGGACTGATCTGGTCTTTTACGGGGTAGAGTTTTCTGCGGATTCTTCCAAGCTATATGCGAGTGGAAAGACCATCAATTCAGATACGGGAGCCACGGAGAATATCAATATCATCCAATTCGACCTGACCGATCCTGACGTTTTGGGTTCACGCTTTCTGATAGCTGATATTCCAAATCCTTTTATCAGTGATCTGGCAGGTACCTTGCAGATCGCCATCGATAAAAAGATCTACCATTCGATACCCAATAACAATCTTTCGGTGATCCGTACGCCAAATTTTCCGCGTTTGGACAGTGATTTTAGACTATTTGATACCGATCTGGGCGGACGTTCTACCAAATTTGGTTTGCCGCCATTTATTCAATCGTTCTTTGAAAGTATCGTTGAGATAGAGAATTTCTGCTTGGGCGATGCCACTCAGTTCACCATAACAGCAGATGATCCAATAGTCGCAGTGAACTGGGATTTTGGCGATCCGGCGAGTGGCGCAGACAATACATCTACCTTACTTAACCCTACACACGTTTTTACTGGTCCTGGTGTTTATACAGTGACTTTAGATGTCGAATACGAGACCAGACCCACCCAACGCTACATTGAATTTGTCGAGATAGGGGATGCTCCCATTGTGAACTCAGGCGTGCAATTGGTACAATGTGATATTGATGGGGTAGACGACGGCATCTCACAATTCAATCTCAATGAGGCTTTAATGGAGCTTGTCGGGGACCCTAGAGGTTTTACGGTGAACTTTTTTAGAACTTTAGCAGATGCCGAGAATAATGAGAATGCACTGCCAGAAATTGGCTATGAGAATGAATTCAATGGGCAAGTGGTCTATGTGCGAGTATTTGAGAATGCGCTTTGTTTTGCCATTGCAGAAGTAACGCTTATTGTAGAGCCCATGGCTTATGCGGGCGATATTACCTTAGTGGCATGTAACCGTAGCGACAATCCAGATTTTGAGGCAATTGTTGACCTGGTAGATTTTGAGGCCCAATTGTTGGAACTTTATCCCGGAGCAGACATTAGTTTTTACGATACCAGAGATGATGCGCTGTTGGAGCTCAATCCACTGATAGATCAGGTCCAATTTACGGCCTTTGATACCGAACTAGCAGTTTATTACCGCATAGAATACAATAATGACTGCGCCTTTATTGGTCGCATACTGCCCGATATTAGACCTGTGCCAGAAGCTCAAGATATTAGCTTAGAGATCTGTCCAGATGAAGATGAGGTGATCTTGGATCCAGGAGATTATGCAGCTTATTTGTGGGAAAACGGAGAGACCACCCGAACCATTGTAGTGAGTGAACCTGGGCCTTATGTGGTCGATGTTTTCAATGGAGTAGGATGTAATACGACCATTACGATCAATGTGGTGGCTATTCCTGTTCCTTCGGAGATCAATGTCGTTGTGGTTGATTTTCAAGATTCGAATACTATAACTGTAGAGATCACAGAAGAAGGGCCTTGGCAATATCAGTTAGATGGTGGGCTGTTGCAGTCAGCTAATGTATTTACTAATGTTTTGGCCGGGCCAAGACGCGTAGCTGTCTATGCGGAAGACTGTCTGATCTACGAAGAAGATATCTTTGTCGGAGGCGCACCGAACTACTTTACTCCTAATGGCGATGGATTCCACGATTCCTGGCATATCTTCAATGCATTGGAATTTCCTGGAGCCAATATCAAGATTTACGATCGATACGGGAAGATCCTTAGAAATTTAAGACACGATCAAGCTGGTTGGGACGGTACCTATCGAGGTAATCCTATGCCGTCTAGCGATTATTGGTATATGATCGAATTGCCAGATGGGCGTAATGCCAGAGGACACTTTTCGCTAATTCGGCGTTAGAGCGTTTCACTAATGTAGTAGCGTTCGCGTTTGTCGCGGTTACGCAGCACCATTTCTCCAATAAAACCAGCCATAAAGAACTGGGTTCCCATGATCATGGCTGTAAGTGCCAAGTAAAACTGAGGTCGCTCGGTGATCAGTCGGCCAGTCTTGTTTAAGAAAAGTTTGTCAATGCCCAAGTAGAGGCTAAACAAAAAACCGATCAGCAGCATTAAAGCTCCTAATGCGCCAAAAAAGTGCATGGGGCGTTTTCCGAAGCGCGAAAGAAACCATATGGTTATTAGGTCTAAGAAGCCATTGATAAAGCGTTCTATCCCAAATTTAGTGGTTCCGTATTTGCGCGCTTGGTGTTTCACCACTTTCTCACCGATCTTTTTAAAGCCTGCGTTTTTTGCCAGAACCGGAATATAGCGGTGCATTTCTCCCGTTACCTCTATGGTTTTGGTCACAGTGCTTCGGTAGGCTTTTAATCCGCAGTTAAAATCGTGCAGCTTAACTCCAGAAGTCTTGCGAGCTGCAAAATTGAAAAGCTTAGAAGGTAGATTTTTGGTTACGGTATTGTCATAGCGCTTTTTCTTCCAACCAGAAACCAGGTCATAGCCTTGGTCTGTTATCATGGCAACGAGTTCTGGTATCTCTTCTGGATTGTCTTGCAGATCTGCATCCATGGTAATGACAATGTCACCCACAGCGGCTTTAAAACCTGCGTGCAAGGCTTGTGACTTTCCGTAATTCTGCAAGAAGCGGATCCCTTTTACATTCGGATCCTTTTGCTGAAGTTCTCTGATAGTATCCCATGAACCGTCTGTACTACCGTCGTCTATAAAGAGAATTTCATAAGAAAAACGATTGGACTGCATCACTGATGCAATCCAATCGTGTAATTCGGGTAACGATTCTTTCTCGTTAAGTAAAGGTATTACTACCGATAAGGTCATATGCTGTACTTATGCCATTGGGTTGTTGCGCTTCATGATCAAACCTGCGATCAGCGAAGTGATGAATCCCATAAAGAGTGTTCCAACCAAGCTAATGGTCACCATAATCCATGGCTGCGTAAAGTTTCTGGTCATTTCCATAGCTGCATCCATTTGATCTTGTGGCATATCCGGTTGACGCTCTAGCATTTGCGTCTGGGCATTTTCAACAACTTTATTGATGAAATCCGGTTCAACAACTGTGATAAATACATACATCCAAATTGCCCCAATAATGGCAGCAATCAAAGTAACGCCCATACCGCTTTTTAAAGCTTCTCCCAGGCTCATGTAGCCTTCATTTTGTTTTAGGAAAGCCTTAAGACCAAGCACAATAGCAGCGATCATCACTGCGAAGCCCAATACTGTAGACCACCAAGGGCGATCCATATAGGTGTTCGTGACATAGGTCAATACGCCGATAACAATAGAACCAAGACCCCATAAGGCACCGTAGTTCAAGGCAATGTTTTTAACCGAAGGTTGTGGATTTTCCATACGTAGAAGTGTTTAGTTTGGTTGGTTAGTACACAAAGATAAGAATTCGTTACATTTCTAAATCTTTTCTAAATGGCATCAAAAAATAAAAAAGAATGCTTGTACATTGATAAAAGATGATTAAATTTGCAACCTCAAAAATGTGAAGTTTTAAGAAGATTAAGATGAAAAAAGGAGTTCACCCAGAAAATTACAGATTTGTCGCTTTTAAAGACATGTCAAACGACGATGTTTTTATTACCAAGTCTACAGCCAATACCAAAGAAACTATCGAGGTAGATGGAAAAGAGTACCCATTGGTGAAGTTGGAGATTTCTAGAACTTCACATCCTTACTACACTGGTAAGTCTAAATTGGTAGATACAGCTGGTCGTATTGACAAGTTCAAGAACAAATACGCCAAGTACAAAAAATAAGTATACGTTATTATTTTGCAGAGAGCCTTCGAGAGATCGGAGGCTTTTTTTTTGTTAGTTTTACTACCACAAATATGCACTATGAACTACATTCTCTTTGACGGTTCCGTTCGTGAGCAATTGTTGCCTTTTACCTATACACGCCCGGTAGCCGATATCCGCGTTGGGATTCTCACCATACGAGAAAAGTGGGAGCTTCTCTTAGGTTACACTACTACAACGGTTACAGAAGATTATCTATCCGGTAAATATCCGATGGTAGAAATGGAGGCCAATATCTTGATAAATGGGTCTTTCTTGCCGTCAGATAATTTAGCGTTGATAGTTAAAGGCCTAGAGCCTGGTCAAGCTTTGTTTTATGAGGATGAACCCTTAGCTTTTTATGCTAAGGAGGGCGAAGAAGTGGATTTTGATGCTACGGAGGTGATCCAATACAGTTATGACGATGTGATCCGCATTGCGAATACTTGGGATATCTTCAAATATAATGGCGAGGCAATTGCCCGTGATTTCGCATGGCTGACCAAAGACAAAGTTTCTGCCCCTATAGAAGCTGGAGTTCATGTTATTGGAGATAAAGATCAAGTATTTATTGAACCTGGAGCCAAAGTATATCTCGCTTCGTTAAATACTACGGCAGGGCCCATTTACATTGGTAAAGATGCTGAGGTTATGGAAGCCTGTGCGATCCGAGGTCCTTTTGCATTATGTGAACAAGCCACTTTAAAAATGGGCGCTAAGATTTACGGAGGAACAACTGTTGGACCTCATTGCAAGGTGGGAGGTGAGGTGAATAATTCCGTGCTTTTTGCTTACAGTAATAAAGGCCATGACGGCTTTTTGGGCAACTCTGTTTTGGGTGAATGGTGTAATATGGGCGCAGATTCAAACAACTCCAACTTAAAGAACAACTATGCGCCAGTGCGCCTTTGGGATTACAGCACAGAAGGATTTGCCAAGACTGGTTTGCAGTTTTGTGGCCTTATGATGGGCGATCACTCTAAATGTGGGATCAACACTATGTTCAACACCGGAACGGTAGTAGGTGTAAGCGCTAATATCTATGGAGGTGGCTTTCCGAGAAACTTTGTGCCCAGTTATAGTTGGGGTGGAGCCGCGGGTATGGTGACCTACAAGACCAACAAAGCTTTTGAAACCGCAAAAGCCATGATGGGACGGCGCGGTGTGGAATTTACCCAAGAAGATCAAAAGATCATGGAACATGTCTTTGAGCAGACCGCGAAATGGCGCCGCGATTAGTCTAAATTATCTTAGAATTTTACATCTTGTCATTTGCTGCTTCAGGAGTGTATGCCTAAAGGGTGTGCTATTGTCCAAATTAATTGCAGTGTAAATTCATAAAGCTGTGGCAGGTCAATTTCTTTGATGCTATTAGATGTTGTAATTTTAATTGGGGAGGGGATGGAATCCCCCGCAAGTTAGGGTAACATGCTGAACTCTAATTATCGCGGTATTACTAAAAGAAAAACCCGCTGCGGCATCTCTGTTCGTATTCGTAGCTGTCATTTATCGTCCACCTGATTAGCCACAGTGATCTTCAAGAAAATTTAATTTCTTATTACTCTTAATGGGATAGAAAATACTTCTAGCGTGCAAAAGTCATCTGTGTTTGAGCTTTGAATTTATAAACACGAATTGGTAATGTTTTCAAGCTGAAAAAATAGGAGTTAAATTTAATTGGGGAGGGGATGGAATCCCCCGTCATCACCAGTAATAACTCTGCCTTTTGAAATTTCCTTAGGTCTCAAAGCCTGCGTATTCTAAATGGCTATGAATATGTGCAAAGTTTACGCTTAAAAACCTTTGGATCAGCGCACAAACATCATATAGTAGAAAAAGCCAATAATCACAGAGAAGATCAGGCCAAAAACAAATAGTTGTTTTAATAATAGCTTTCTACGCTCTTCTTTGACCTTCTTTTGAAAAGCCGCCATCTGGGCTGGGGTAAACTTCTTATGATCTTCAAACTTGCCGTATATCCCTGTCATCCCACGCTCCTTGTTATCAAAGCGTGACTTTCTTTTTCGCTTGTTGTTCTTAAGCGAAGTTACCATAGCCTGTATGACTCCGAAGCTCATCTAGTTACTATTTTTAGATTTTTTGACCCGCTTGAGTACCAAGAAATTCTGCGGATTGATCCCGAGACCTTCTACATCCTTACTCACAAATCGCAGTGCCATATCATAATACAGTGGGACAACGGGCGCTTCTTGCATCACTATAGCGTCCAATTGTTTGTAAAGTAGCTTGCGCTCTGCAATATCAGAAACATTTAAAGCAACCTGATAAATGCTGTCAAAAGTCGCATTTTTAAAGTGCGTATAATTGGGGCCGTTCGGAGTAAAGTTCTTACTGTAAAAAAGCGAGAGGTAGTTCTCAGCATCCGGATAGTCAGCTATCCAGCTCGCTCTAAAGATATCGAGTTCCCCGCTGGACTTCAATTGTCTTAAGGTAGCTGGTGTCAATACTTCTATGGCTACCGAGATCCCGATCTTTTCCAATTCCCGCTGAATGTATTCACATAAGTCCAAATACT
>Ga0256829_1002028_pt1 | contig 15596 bp, 12 predicted proteins | sample 131447metaG_FD_185979 | JGI IMG/M metagenome (GOLD analysis project Ga0256829, IMG submission 185979) | Hydrothermal vent microbial communities from Lau Basin, Pacific Ocean - 131-447 | ecosystem: Environmental > Aquatic > Marine > Hydrothermal vents | place: Pacific Ocean: Lau Basin | collected...
AAATGTGACTAGCCAGTCGGGATAATAACAAATAAAACCAGATACAATCCATGTGCTAATCACAGCTTCCATGCCGCCCATTAACGCTAAAACCAAGGTGAAGTCTTGGTAAACTTGGAAAGATGGGTAGTCTGTCCAAAGTAGTAAGCAGGCTGTAAGTACGGCATCTACTGCGCACATACACAACAAATCACCAAACCCGACCTTGGCGAAATAAACAGGCACAATGCGTGGGAATTTATAATAGAATAAAAGGTGAATGCTTGATGCAATCACCACGGGCAGTAAAACAGATGTGGTAATATTAAAACCAAGCGTTGAAACATCGCCCATACCTTTGGCAACAAGCAAAAAGACATGGATAGAGGATAAAACCACAATCGCTGTCCAAGGGCCAACCATCATCACCGTCAGCATCACACCCAACCAATGCATCCCCATGCCAGGTTTTATGTCTGATTGTAGCATATACAAAGCAGATAAAGCCATGAAAATAAAGGCAACCTGCAAACCTTCAGACCAACCTGACCAAAAGCGAGTTTCCGTACGCCAAATGGCAATCAATATCACGGGGACTGCAATGAGATTGCATATCATCAAGATATAATCGGGATAAAGGCCTGCGGGGATATGCATGATTTACATCAAATATTGTCTACTGAAGTGCAGCTTTCACTTCGGTAGAGACTTTGCTCATGTCAGCCTTGCCTTGCGCTTTGGGTCGGACAATGCCCATCACTTTGCCCATATCCTTCATCGAAGTTGCACCCGCTTCTGCAACAGCATCTACAACCAGTTGTTTGATTTCAGCATCATTCATTTGTTCAGGCAAATAAATTTCTAATACTTTAATTTCGGCTTCTTCTTTTTCAGCCAGCTCGGGGCGGTCTGCTTCAAGGTATTGGGTTGCTGAGTCTTTGCGTTGTTTGATAAGTTTGCCGATGACAGCAAGTGTTTCCGTGTTTTCCAAAGCTTTGCCCAATTCAATCTCTTTATCTTTAATCGCAGCTCTAAGCATGCGAATAACACCGAGTGCCACTTTATCTTTTGCTTTCATGGCAGTTTTCATGTCGTCTGTAATTTGTTGAATCAGCATAGTTTAACACCTTTAATGTAGTTTAGGGCAGAGATATTAGAGGTGTTGTCTATCCATGCAAGCAAAACGCTATTTTTTCATAAATATTAAGCTTAAAATTGATGTGAGTTTTTTTTAATGTAATATTTAACTTGATGTGGCTATGCTACGCCACCATGAAATTTTATCATCATACACTCAAACCCATTCTAAATCGTGTTGGCTCTATGCCCGTTGCGATTCTACTTCTATTATTGCTGTCCGTCGCTTCCGTGATTGGCACAGTATTACAACAAAACCAAGACCAAGCTGATTATTTGCATCAGTTTGGGCCAACATGGTATTGGACATTCCGCGCTTTAGGTCTGTTTGATATGTATCATACATGGTGGTTCATGAGTATTCTTGGTTTGTTGATGTTCTCACTTGCTGCATGTTTACTGCGCAATACGCCGCGATTCTTACAAGAAATGAAAAATCGTAAAGGCACAATGAATGAAAATGCACGTAAACATATTGAGCAGAAGTTTGATTTAACCTTTGATGATAAAGAAAAAGCTATATCAAGCATCAAAACTTCACTACCCGATTGGAAGTGGATGGAGACCAAAGTGGGAAATGTACTTTGGCTTCGTGGCGATAAAGGGCGTTTCCATAAATGGGGGTATATTACTGTACATTCCGCGATGCTGGTTATTTTAATTGGCGGTTGGCTGAGTGTTCAATTTGGGTTCCGTGGTAATATGGCAGTGCCTGAAGGCGGTAAAGAAAGTGAAATTTCTTTCCTTAAAGGCACAACTACAGATTATTTAAAAATGCCATTTGAAATACGTTGTGATGACTTCACGGTAAACTTTTTCTCTACAGGTGCACCGTCAGAGTTTCGCAGCACTTTAACTATCATTGATGATGGTAAAGAAGTGATGACCAAAGATATTATTGTGAATGAACCGCTGTCGTATAAGGGTGTTCGTATTTACCAAGCATCTTTTGGTGATGGTGGATCAATGGTCACACTAAAGCTTCATCGCTTAAACAAAAAAGGTAATGTTGATATAGCCAAGGCTAGAGTTTACACCAAGTTTAATGATCCCTATTCTGATGTAAGTTTGGAACTAAAAGATTTCCGACCGTATAATATTGAAAATATGGCAGACCCAGGGAAACCCAAACACTTTAAGGATATGGGGCCAGCTGTAGATTTTGTAATTCGTGGTGAAGGTTTGACACCAGTGTTGGTGCGCAGTTTTATGAACCCCTTTATTATCAATGGTAAGAACCAAGGTTCTTATATGATGATTTCAACAACGGGTGATGCACGTGATTTTGAAACATATTTGCTGGGGCTGGATTTCTCAGAGCCCAAGGAATGGCAGTTGTTTCAAGCATTTGTACACAGTTTACCAACAGAACAAGGCGCAACAAAAGAAGATAACTTGAATGCATTCCGCGCAGCTTTGGATGAAGTTTATCCTGATGGAAGACCGAGTGATTTACCGATGTTGGGCAATCGTGTTCTTCAAGCGTTGAAGGTGCTACCTGATATGCCTTGGCCATTTGTGCCAGTATTGGAAGATTATGATCAAACGTATTATACAGGTTTACAACTTGCGAAAGACCCAGGCATGAATGTGGTCTGGATTGGTAGTGCGTTGCTTGTTGGTGGCTTGTGTATTATGTTCTATGTTGCGCACCGTAAAGTATGGGTGAAAATCCAAGAGCAAGAAAACGGTCAAGTTAAGGTAGAAGTTACTGGTTTGAGTAACCGCAACCCTGTTGCTTTTGAACAAGAGTTTGAAGATTTAGAGAAGCAAATTAAAACCGCGTATGATCAAGGAGTGAAAGTATGACAGCGATAACAGCAGATAAAGTTAGCTTTACCAGTTCGATGTATAAAGGGCGGATTGCCCATGTGCGCAACTGGGCTTACTTGGGTTTACTGGCAGGTCTGGCAGCGATGGCCATGTTTGCAGGCGATGGTTACGTGCAAGACAACTTTGTATTCCAAATGTTTAGCCTTGAAGGTGTGAAGTGGATGGCTGGTGGTGCTGTTATTGGTATGGGGTATGCATTTACAACATCAGAATCGAAGTTTCGTGCATTTCGTTTTTCTGAAATTTTAGTACCATGGTTAGATGGTGCAGTGTTGATGGTGGCATTGATGGGGTTATACACCTTATTTGAACCAGCGGAAGCTATGATTACCTATGAAGACCAGTCCAACTTATTCTCAGGTCGCGTGGTAATGACCATGAATATTGCACTATTGTTTTCAGCTCTTTGTTATATTGCTTACCTTTTTGCACCGGATTCATTCATTGGCAAACTGGGTACAGCAACAGCTTGGATTGGTGTGTATGCAGGTGGTTCTGCATTATTATTGCGCTGGTATGAATCATATTTATTGATGGGTGGTGATATTGGTCATGCACCTGTGTCAAACTTGTATGAAGTGTTCATTTTATTATTTTGTGTGATTTGTGTGATTTATTTAACGCTTGAAAGCCGCCATAATGCACGTGGTCTTGGTGCATTTGTGTTACCGATTGTGGCAGCAGGCATTTTCTTCTCTATCTGGTTGGAGTCAATTGGACAATCTGACATTAAACCACTTGTACCAGCATTACAGTCTTATTGGATGAAAATTCATGTGCCGCTAAACTTTATTGGTTATGGCTCATTTGCAGTGGCTTGTGCTGCAGGCATGGCTTGGTTGTTCCGTAACCGTTTGGAACAAGGCGGTTCTCAATCACGATTGTTATCGGTGTTCCCATCATTAAAACAATTGGATAACCTAGCTTATAAAGCTGTTGCGATTGGGTTCCCAGCGTTTACTTTGGCAACTATTCTTGGTGCAGCGTGGGCTGCAGAAGCTTGGGGTGGTTATTGGTCTTGGGACCCTAAAGAAACTTGGGCATTGATTGTATGGCTTGTGTATGGCGCATATTTACATGCTAGGTTCTCGCATGGTTTGCAGGGCAAAACATTGGCATGGTGGGCTGTGTTAGGTTTCTTGGTGACTATTTTCTGTTTCGTGGGTGTAAACATGTATTTGTCGGGCTTACATTCATACGGTCAGCTTACCTGATTTAAACTGCTTTTTTCTATGTCGCTGTTTTCTAAACCTATCTTAGCTTTGGATACAGCGGCGGGTGCTTCAGTGTGTTTATTATTACCAGATGGGGAAAGTGTATCTGCGAGCATGAACACACCACGTGCGCATTCGCGTGAGTTACTGCCGTTGCTAGAGCAAGTAGTGAAACAGCAGGGGTTGCAGTGGCAGGATATGGGCGCGTTTGCTGTTGGCACAGGGCCAGGCTCTTTTACTGGTTTAAGGGTTGCATGCGCAACCATTGCAGGCATGAATGCATCATTGCACAAACCGGTGTATACACTGTCTTCTTTAGCGATTACGGCACAGCAAGCTATGGTAGAAGATGAGCTGTGGGCAATTGAAGATGCGCGTTCTGGGCTGGTTTATGCAGCAAAGTTTTCAGCAGACACATGTATTGTAGAACCACAATGTTTAACATGGGAAGCATTCTTAAAACTTCCAACTGCGCAATATATTGCTTTATCAGAGATTACGTTTGATTTACCTGGCTGGGAGGCTTTACCTTTACAGCAAACGCGTGAACAAGCATTGGTAGCACAAGTGCGCAAGCTTCAACCCGATATGACATATAAAATGTGGGTTGAGCCTTTATACTTACAACCTTCGCAAGCGGAGAAAAATTTAGTATGAGCCAACCATTACGCGTTCTTTTTGTTTGTTTAGGAAATATTTGTCGCTCACCATTGGCAGAAGTAGTGGTCAAATCTGTTGCTCAAGAGCAAGGGTTATTGGATCAGTTTCATTTTGAATCGGCAGGTACTGGTGATTGGCATGTGGGTAAAGGTGCAGACCCTCGCTCGGCAAGCAAAGCTTTGGAAAAAGGTTTAAGTCTAGAAAAGCATCAAGCCCAACAAATTACAGCAAGCAATATTGGTGATTGGGATATATTTGTGGCTATGGATAGCGAAAACCAACGCAATTTGATTGCGATGGGGGCAAAACCTGAACAAGTGGTGATGATGCGAGCTTTTGAAGGTGCATCACAAGCCCCCGATGTGCCAGACCCTTATTATGGTGGTGCTTCAGGTTTTGAAGATGCATACCAAATGCTCATATTGAATGCGCAAGGTCTGCTTCAATACTTACAACAATTTAAACAACAAAACTCATGTTAGGCCAATTACATACACGTTTGCGTATGATACCCGAGTGGCTACGTAGCCATGATACACTGTATTTGGGTCTTTGGTCTTTGGTTGTTGGTGTGCTTGCTGGTTATGCTGCATTATTAGTGCGTTTTGGCATTGAGTGGGTGAGTCGAATCTGGACAGGTGAATCCTCATGGTCTGAAGGTTTGCACGATATTCACTGGTCTGTTTTTATTCTTGCTCCATCGATTGCAGGTTTGATTGTAGGGTGGATCAATAACCGTTGGTTACCTGTGACGGAAGAACGGGTGATTCCTGGTGTGATTGAAGCATTGGCAGAGCGTGGTGGTAAAATATCATTTCGTAAGAGTAGTGGTGAATTTGTTGCCAATATTTTGTCTGTGGGTAGTGGTGCATCTATGGGGCGTGAAGCACCGACGGTAGCACTTGGCGCAGCTTTATCTTCATTACTTGGGCAATGGTTAAATTTATCAGAAAAACAAATACGTACGCTTATTGGTTGTGGTGTGGCAGGTGGTATCGCAGCATCTTTTAATGCGCCGATTGCAGGGGTGTTGTTTGCACTAGAAGTTATTTTAGCGGATTATGCCATTGCCACATTTACACCTATTGTGATGTCAGCAGTAATTGCCACGGTGATTACCCGCTCCGAACTGGGAAATTTCCCGATGTTCACCATTCCAGAATTTAGGCTTGTTTCATCTTGGGAAATCCCTGCGTATATTGGTTTAGGTATCTTTTGTGGTTTGTTGGCAACGCTGATTGTAAAAGGTGTACCTACTGCACGACATATGTATGAACGTTATATTTCTTTTCCGATTGCGCGACCTGCTGTGGCAGGTTTGTTGTTAGGTTTATGTGCATTGGTGATTCCAGAAATTATGTCCATTGGTTATGGCACGGTAGATGGCATTCTCTTAGAAAATGTGGAAACCAATATGGTTGGTCAGCATTTACCTCTGATACTGTTTTTAAGCATTTTGTTAGTGATGAAGTTGATTGTTAGCATTATTTGTTCTGGTGGTAAATTTGGTGGTGGTATGATTGGTCCATCGGTGTTTATTGGGGCAACAGCAGGTGCACTGTATGGTGGGCTTGTACATGGTATGTTCCCTACATGGACAGAATCATATGGTGCATACGCATTGGTGGCTTGTGGTGCAATGGTGGCAGCGACGATTCAAGCACCGATGAGCTCTATTTTGATGATTTTTGAGTTGTCCAATGATTATCATATTATGGTGCCATTGATGACAGCATGTGTGGTTGCCGCACTGACCAAACGTGCCTTTGGTAGTGATTCTATTTTAACAGAAGTGTTATCGGAAAAAGGTGTGAACACCGAATGGTCACTTGAGCGATCATGGATGCGTGCAGTTCCTGTATCCCGATTACCGTGGCGTTCTGTGCCATCAGTGCATGTATCTGATAAACTGGAAGTTCTGAAAAAAGTATATATTTCATCGGGTAAAGGTTGTGTGATTGTGACCAATGATGAAGGAGAAATGGTGGGTATGGTCACCTTTTTCGATTTACAAAAATGGCTGCTTGATTCCTCACTCGATCAAGTGGTAGTGGCTGAAGAGGTCGCCAATAAAAATGTGATTGGTCTATCAGAAAATGATAGCTTGTTGGATGCTATTGATATTTTAGACCGTGCTGCTTTTGAACAAATGCCTGTGACTGAGGCAGATAACCCCAAAAGAGTTTTAGGCATTGTATCCCGCAATGCCGTGTTCTCTACGTATCATAAATTGATTGTAAAACATGGTGAAGATCATGCAGCCAAGAGTTGGTAATTGAGTTTAAACACAGCGCAACAAGCCGCAGTTGAAGCAGAAGATGGCCCTCAGCTTATTTTGGCAGGGGCTGGTTCTGGGAAAACACGTACTGTAGTGCACCGCATTGGGCATTTGATTGCTAACCGTGGTTATGCGCCACATCGGATTTTAGCGGTTACTTTCACCAACAAAGCAGCCAAAGAATTACAGCAACGGTTATCTGACTTGATTGGTGATGGCGGCGGGGGTGTTATTTCAGGTACATTTCACTCGATTTCACTACGTTTTTTAAGAAGTTATGCTGATGTGCTGGGTTACCCCAAAAGTTTTCAGGTGATTGATAGTGATGACCAAAAGACGTTGATAAAGCGTATTCTTAAAGTACGAAATATTCCTTCGGATAGGTTGCACCCTTCGTTTTTGAGTAGCTGGATTGAGCAACAGAAAAATGCGGGTTATCTGCCAGAGCAAGCTGAGTCTATGTTGTGGAGTGGTTTAGATCTTAAAGATTTATATATTGCTTATCAAGATGAGCTTAAAACACTTGAGCGCATGGATTTCTCAGATTTAATTCTGAATTGTGTGGTATTACTTAGAGACTATAAAGATGTGGCGACTGCCATGTTTACCCGCTTTGACCATATTCTGGTCGATGAATATCAAGATACCAACCCCTTGCAACATGAATGGTTGTGCCTGCTTGCGCAAGAACATCAAAATCTTACTGTGGTTGGTGATGATGATCAGTCTATTTATGGTTGGCGTGGGGCTGATGTACGACATATATTGGATTTTGAGCGGGTATGGCACAACGCAAAAGTGCATAGGTTAGAAGAAAATTACCGTTCCACAGAAGCTATACTCAAGCTTGCTAACGCAATTATCAGTCATAACGAAGATAGGCATGCCAAAACACTTCATGCAACACGAGAAGGCGGTTTAACACCTGAATTTCACGTATGTGTGGATGAGTATGCAGAAGCACGGCATATGGCAAAATTGTTTAATGCGCGTTATGCCAATGTACTGTGGTCAAAGATGGCAGTGTTGTATCGTTCCAATCGGCAATCCTTAGCCATTGAGCAGATATTTCGAGAGGAAGATATTCCATACCGTATCATTGGTGGTTTAAGCTTTTTTGCACGCATGGAAATCAAAGATGCTTTGGCATTTTGGGCAATTCTTAATGATTGTGCTGATAGCATGCATGTGTTGCGTATTTGCAACAAACCCAAACGAGGTGTTGGTGCAAAGGGTCAGGAAACGATTGCCGCTTTGCTCAGCGCAAGTGGTTTAAGGGTGGCAGACTGGGTAGAGCATATGCTGCAAGCCACATCTATGCCTGCGCCCATGAAGAAGCTGCTTCCTTTATTGCAGTTGATACATGATATAAAAGCAGAAAGCGAAGATATGCCCGATAAAGGGCTGATGTTATTGTTAGAGAAATCGGGGTATTTAGACAGCCTTAAAGCACTGGGTGATGTGGAAGGTGAGTCGCGTTTGGAAAACATCAAAACGCTGCAAAATTATATCGAATTATCTTTGGTATCAGGCATTACACCGATTGAGTTTATGGATAGGGCAGCACTGATGGTCAGTGGTGAAGAAGATAATGATGATAAAGATGCGGTGAACCTGATGAGCTTACACCGCGCCAAAGGCTTGGAGTTTGATACCGTAGTTTTGGCAGGTGTGGAAGATGGTATGTTACCACATCAAAGGTCGTTGGATGAAGGTGAAGCTGGTATTGCGGAAGAGCGTAGGCTTTTGTATGTAGGGGTGACACGGGCGGAAAATATTTTACACCTCACTTCAGCAAGGTTGAGGCGTATTTTTGGTGATATGACTTACCCTATGCCAAGTCGTTTTATTGCAGATTTGGATGATGATGTGTTGTTTAAATCTGAAAAAGTACAGCAACCAACAATGTTTAAACAAGCGCAAGCTGCTTCATCTGTTCAGGGTATTGCCGTGGGTGCTTATGTGAATCATCCCAGCTTTGGTGATGGTTTGATTGTGGATTTAGAGGGTGATGGTGATGCAGTGCGTGTAGCTATTGAGTTTGATGCAGTGGGTTTAAAACGGCTGATGCTTAAGTATGCAGCCCTGACGGTGTTGTGATTTAGACTTTCTGTCTTACAATGCGCATTTAAAGTGTTTTAGGAGAATATGATGGATCTTAGTAAAATCCCAGCAGGTAAAGATACACCCGAAGAAGTGAATGTGGTCATTGAAGTACCACAACATGCCGATCCTATTAAATATGAGTTGGATAAAGATTCAGGTGCGGTATTTGTTGACCGCTTTATGCACACAGCGATGCATTACCCATGCAACTATGGTTTTGTACCCAACACATTGTCGGAAGATGGTGACCCAGTTGATGTATTAGTCGTTGCTGAATTTGCCTTGGTTCCTGGCTCTGTGATTGCATGTCGCCCTGTAGCTGTATTACAAATGGAAGATGAAGCGGGCATGGATGCTAAAGTACTGGCAGTGCCGATTACCAAATTAACGCCTGTTTACGAAGATGTGAATGGCCCAGAAGGTTTACCTAAGTTTTTGCTTGATCAAATCGAACATTTCTTTGAGCATTATAAAGACTTAGAGCCAAACAAATGGGTGAAAGTTACAGGTTGGGCAGATGCTGCGGCAGCCAAAAAAGAAATTATGGATTCAATTGCGCGTTATAACGATTAATTGATGTGCATTCTGTAAACCAAGGCTCTGCAATAAGCGGAGCCTTTTTTATTTGCAGTGACCTAATACTGTTAAGCTGTTATCTTGTGGCAGCAACATGAATTTTGAAATTGGTAAAAGCGAAAATATATGACACATAAACCGCTAGATTCTTCATCTTCCTTTCCCGCCTTAGGCGGTCAAAGTTCAGTACCAGACCCATGCGTGTTTGTCATTTTTGGTGCCTCGGGTGATTTAACCAAACGCTTATTAATTCCGTCCCTGTTTAATTTATATATGGATGGCTTGTTGCCTGATAACTTTGCGGTTTTAGGTTTATCGAGAGACTATTTTAGCGCGGAGTCTTTTCGTAAGAAAATGAGCGAAGATATTCGTGAACATTCACGAAGAGAATCTTTTGATGATAAGCGTTGGCAAACATTTTGCGATAATATTCATTACCTGCAAGGTAAGTTTGATGACCCTGAAACATTTCAAAATCTCAATCAATTTCTTAACGCATTTAATGGCCGTCATAATACTCAAGAAAATGTGTTGTTTTATATGGCGACACCGCCATCCATTGCAGCCATGGTTTCTGAGGGGTTGGATGCCGTCAAACTGAACCAAGAAACTAAAGGCTGGCGCAGAATTATTGTTGAGAAACCATTCGGAACAGACCTTGCTTCTGCTAAGAAGCTAAACAAAATCTTATTATCCTATTGGAAAGAAAGCCAAATTTATCGTATTGATCATTACCTTGGCAAAGAAGCAGTACAGAACTTAGTCGCATTCCGTTTTGCCAATGGCATGTTTGAGCCTTTATGGAACCACACCCATATTGATCACATCCAAATCACTGCCAATGAGCAAGTTGGTGTGGAATGGCGTGGTGGTTATTATGATAATGCGGGTGTTGTTCGCGACATGGTTCAAAATCATTTGTTTCAAATGATGGCATATTTGTGCATGGAACCACCCACATCTTTTGATGCTGAAGCTATTCGCAATGAAAAGCATAAACTTTTGAATACAGTACGTATTTTAAAGCATGAAGAAGTGCAAACTCATGCGGTGCGTGGTCAATACGATGCAGGGTTTAATCCTGATGGAACGCCTGCCAAAGCTTACCGTGATGAGCCGCACGTTGCCCCTGACTCTAATACAGAAACCTTTGCTGCTATTAAACTTCGCATTGATAACTGGCGCTGGGATGGTGTGCCTGTGTATTTACGTTCAGGTAAAGGTATGAGCCGAAAATCCACGGAAATTGTGGTGCAATTTAAGCAAGCACCTGATTTTACTTTTAGAGGTACGCCTGCTGCAGAACAACTTGAAGCCAACCAACTCATTTTCCGTATTCAACCCAAAGAAGGCATTGAACTGCATTTCTTAGCCAAGCGCCCTGGCCCATCCATGAACTTGCGCAATGTGAATATGCGCTTTGAATATGATGAAGCCTTTGTCGCCCAACCAGGAACAGGTTATGAAACCATGCTTTATGACTGCATGCGTGGTGATGCATCTTTATTTTCTCGTTCAGACTTGGTGGAAACATCTTGGAAAATTGTACAGCCTATTTTGGATGTATGGGGTAGAGAAAAAGATGAAACATTGCCCAACTATCCCTTTGGTTCTTGGGGGCCTAAAGCATCATTTAGCTTATTATCACCACGCGATAAACGCCGCTGGCCAACCCGCTCATCCAAGTTGGCTTTAAGAAAAATACCTATGTTTGAAGGTAGTGATGAAGCCATGCTAAGTGCATTTTCATCTATGCTTAAATCGGTTGTTTTCGATGCAGGTGACCAAATTGTTAATGCTGAAAGTGAAGGGCACGAACTGTTTATTATTCGCATTGGCACAGTAGAAATTCGCAATGAAAAAAATAAAGTTTTAAAAACACTGCAGCAAGATGATATTTTTGGTGAGCTAAGCTTATTAAGTAGTGCTGAGCAACTCACTGCCAATGCTTATGCCAAAACCTATTGCGCGTTATACACCATGAGTAAACGTGATTTCTGTCGTGTGTTAACAGATAATCCATTGTTTGCAGAATCCATGAAAAAAATTGCCAAAGAACGCTACGATATTCTTATCGATGCCCAAGATTGGGTGGATTCTGCCGCAGTAAACACAGAAGGAGCTTAACGATGAAATTAGCAATGATTGGACTTGGTCGCATGGGCGGCAATATGGTCAAGCGTTTGATGCAAGGTGAGCATGAAGTGGTGGCGTATGATGTAGATACTGCGCCTGGCAAAGCTTTAGAAGCTGAGTTTGACCGCGTACAAGCTGCATCTGATTTAACAGATGTGATTGCCAAGCTGCCAAGCCCTCGCGTGCTTTGGGTGATGGTGCCGCATGAATATGTGGATGACACGATTAGCAACTTGCTTGAAGCAGGTGTGCAAGCCGGTGATTTGATTATTGATGGTGGTAACTCCAACTACAAAGAAGGGCAACGCCGTGGTGCTGAATTGGCTGAAAAAGGCATTTTGTTTGCCGACTGTGGCACATCAGGTGGCGTTTGGGGTTTGCAGAACGGTTATTCATTGATGATTGGTGGCGAAAAACAAGCCATTGATTTGATTGCACCCGCTTTAACCACGCTAGCTTCTGATGATGGCAAAGGCTGGGGCCATATGGGGCCAATCGGTTCGGGTCATTTCGTGAAAATGGTTCATAACGGCATTGAATACGGCATGATGCAAGCCTTTGCAGAGGGTTATGACATCATGAAAGCCAAAGAAGAATTTGATTTGGATATGCACCAAATTTCACGTGTTTGGCAGCATGGTTCGGTGGTCAGTTCATGGCTATTGGATTTAACAGGTGATGCACTTGAGCAAGATGTAGAGTTATCCTCATTATCCGATTGGATGGATGATTCGGGCGAAGGTCGCTGGACAGTGAATGAATCTATTGATTTGGGTGTTCCTGCGCCAGTGCTTACTTTGGCATTGCAAATGCGTTTTAGAAGTCGCCAAAAAGATGCGTATGCAGGTAAAATCGTCAATGCTCAACGCGCTGGTTTTGGCGGGCATAAAATCAAACCTGCTAAGAAATAAGTAACCCCCATGTTTTTCGAGCCAAACCAATTGCAACGCTTTGAAAATGGTGAACAAGCCGCACAATTTGTCGCCGATGAAGTTGTAACAGCTTGCGCACAAGCTATTGCGGAACGCGGTGTATTTCATTGGGTATTGGCAGGCGGTAGTACGCCAGAGTTATGCTATCGCTTATTAAGAAATGCCGATATGGATTGGTCTAAAGTGCATGTGTGGTTTGGTGATGAGCGTGCCTTACCCAAAGGCGATACCGATAGAAATGAAACCATGGCACGAAACGCTTTGTTAGACTTCGTAGCTATCCCTGATACCAACATTCATAGCATTGATTTCAGCAACGGCACACAAGCCGCCGCATCATCTTATGTTCAAGAGATTGAAGGCATTGATAGCTTTGATTTGGTGATGCTAGGCATGGGCGAAGATGGGCATACAGCAAGCTTATTTCCCAATCATGATACGCTACAAAGCAATGAGTTAGCCGTGGCAGAATTTGATTCGCCCAAACCCCCATCCGAGCGGGTGAGCATGAGTTTTAAAGCCCTCAATAATCATAAAGCATGTTATATTCTAGCTACAGGTGCATCAAAAAAAGATATTCTACAAGACATCACTAACGGTACTGATTTACCAGTCACCCACATAGAAAATGCGATATGGGTCGTTGATAACGCTGCTTGGTATATTTGAGCCACAGATTACGCACAGTTTTTTCACCACGAAGGACACGAAGAAAAAGAAGCAACACAAAAGTCATACCGCAGGGTATATCCCCTGCTATAGCTTTGCCAAAATAAGCCGCTAAAAAAGGGATAAAGCAAAATGTTCTAATTTTGCGCCCGTTTTAGATGATTATTTTGGAAGCACAAAGCTATATAGGGCAGTTTCTTTGGTTCGTTTCTTTTCTGAAAAAGAAATGAATAAAGGCTTACCTCCGTATCACACCCACACTGAGTCCAGCACTTTGCTCGAACTTAGTAATTGGAAAACCCTTATCGCAACCTGGACAGTCAAACCTACCAGACACTACATTTCCATCTTGTAGAGGATGAATTTCTTTTTTTACAACACAACTAGGGCATATATAGTACTCAAGACCTTGAGTAGTTTTATAAACAACTGCACCGCCCTCTGTCTTAACAAGTTCGTAACTACTAAGCTTCAATTCCCAAGCTTTCTCTTCTGAAAGTTGTTTTTTAAGTTTATTATTACTTTCTTGTAGCTTGAACAGCTCTTCCCTTAACTCAAATAATGTTTCTTGAGCAAGCCCTACCTGTTTTACTGCCTCATTTATTTTAGCGATTGATTCAGATTCACTCTTTAAATCTTCAAATGCAGAAAAAATATCTTTTGCACTTTTTAATCCATCATAAGCAAGCTTAATACTTCCAATATCCATAAAACCCTCTAATTTTTTAATTTAAAAATGACACAAGACAACGGTGGCAACGTTATACTAATCGAATGCGGTTGCTCCATCCAAGGCTGCTCACCGGAATGCACGCCACCAGCATTACCCATATTCGAACCGCCATATACTTCTGCATCAGTATTAATTAATTCTTTGTAGTGCCCTGCTTGCGGCACGCCCAATCTATAATGCTCACGCGGCACAGGTGTTAAATTCATTGCTACCACTACTTCACCGCCATGTTTATCTCTACGGATAAAGCTAAGCACCGATTGCGCTGTATCATTGCAATCTATCCACTGGAAACCCGCTCCATCAAAATCCACTTCATGCAAAGCAGGTTCTGATTTATACAGGTGGTTAATGTCGCGCATCATCAGCTGCAAACCACGGTGTGGCATAAAGTTCGATTGATCCCAAGCCAATGAACTATCAAAATCCCATTCTGGCCATTGCCCAAACTCTAAACCCATAAATTGCAATTTCTTACCAGGGTGGGCATACATATAAGCATACAATAGACGTTGGTTAGCAAACTTCTGCCAATCATCGCCTGGCATTTTTTCAGGCATAGAGCCTTTGCCATGCACCACTTCATCATGTGAGAAAGGTAGAATAAAGTTTTCAGTAAACGCATACACGGCGGAGAATGTCAGTGCATGATGATGGTGAGAGCGATTGATGGGGTCTTCTTCAAAATAAGACAGGGTATCATTCATCCAACCCATATTCCATTTCATGGTAAAGCCTAATCCGCCATCGTAAGTCGGCCGTGAAACTTTGGGGAATGAGGTGGACTCTTCTGCCATGGTTACAACCCCGGGAAAGCGCTCATGCACCAAGTGGTTGAATTGTTTGAGAAATGCAATGGCTTCAAGATTTTCTCGTCCGCCATCTTTATTGGGCAGCCACTCACCTTCTTCACGCGAATAATCAAGATACAACATCGATGCCACAGCATCCACCCGCAAGCCGTCGATATGGTACTCATCCAACCAGAATAATGCGGATGCAATCAAGAAATTGCGTACTTCATTGCGCCCAAAATTGAAGATGTATGTGCCCCAATCTTTATGCTCACCCAAGCGTGGGTCTTCATGTTCATACAATGGTGTGCCATCAAATCGCGCCAAACCATGTGCATCTTTCGGAAAATGGGCAGGCACCCAATCCAAGAACACACCCAACCCATGCTGATGACAATAATCGACAAAATAACGGAATTCGTCAGGCGAACCAAAGCGGCTGGTGGGCGCGAAATAACCCACAGTTTGATAGCCCCAAGAGCCATCATACGGGTATTCTGTCATCGGCATGAGTTCGATATGCGTGTAACCCATCCAATTGCAATATTC
>Ga0256829_1002029_pt1 | contig 15596 bp, 18 predicted proteins | sample 131447metaG_FD_185979 | JGI IMG/M metagenome (GOLD analysis project Ga0256829, IMG submission 185979) | Hydrothermal vent microbial communities from Lau Basin, Pacific Ocean - 131-447 | ecosystem: Environmental > Aquatic > Marine > Hydrothermal vents | place: Pacific Ocean: Lau Basin | collected...
ATAATATGAACTTTACAATCACCTGTGTAGCTGCTAACCTAAAACTATTTGCTCATAAGAGAATGAGAGCACAAATGGTTGAAAATAGATGAAAAGTAGAGATAAAAACAGACTAAAACCAGTAAAAACTAAGAATAAAAATGGATTTTTAGATTTGAGACAAGAAATATTTTTTGAAAATTAGGTTTTTTAGATAGGGTTAGTGTGTATTTGGTTGTGCAGTGGTCTCTAGATTATATTTTTGAAGACTTAATTCTAAACTTTATTTATTGAATATATTGACAAATAGGTAATTATTTCCTATAATTAGAGTATATATTCAATTTAGAGGAGATACTAATGACACAGCAAGAGATCCATGAGCTTTTTGATGTTGATACAAGAACTTTAAGAAATTGGAAAAAATCTAAGAGAAGTAAATTATTTAATTTACTAGAAACATTAGACTTCAATGAAGCAAAGAGTCTTTTAGATATGCATGATAATGAAGACTTAAAAAAACTTCTTGAAAATGAGCAATACTTTACAAATGGTAGGGAATTTGAAAAAGAACTATATTCTACCCTTGTATCACATAGGGATTCTAAAAACTGGTTAAACCTTTCAAAGGACACTTCGTTATCTAAAAATGCTAGAATGAGAGCTGCTTATTTGTATACTTTTTTAACTAGTAAGTTTGTAAAACTTGGTTTTAAAATTAATAGTGATGAACCACAAGTAAGTTTCTTTTATAAAACAAGACCATCTACTGGAAATGAATTTGCTTCTATGTATGGACTTAAGAATGGTGTTGACATAATGAGATTCAACCAATTTAAAATGACAGGTTCTTTTTAATGCTTAACAAAAGTTTTAAAGATGCAGTTTTTAAAATTATGAAAAAGATATCTGCTGAAATTCCTGATTCTCATAAGAAGTTTCCAGTAGACGCGTATATTGTTGGTGGTGCAGCAGTACATTTTCATACTAATTTAAGAGTTTCAAATGATGTTGATAGTATATTATCCAATGCTATTAAATTACCAGATGATTTAGTTGTTCCTTGGATTGATGAAGATGGAAATATTCAACAATTATCTTATGATTATACATACAATCCATCTTTTGGGTTGATGCATGAAGATTATGATAAAAGAGCAGTCCTTATAAAAACTATAGACGAAAAGTTAAATATTTATATTTTACACCCACTGGATTTAATTATCTCGAAAATATCTAGATTCTCAGATAGTGATGAAGATGATATTAAAATATTAATTGAAACGAAAAATATAAATAAACTAGAATTATTTAATTTAGCCTCAGACGCTATTAGTGTAGGTGTAGGATTCCCCAAATCTATCTCTACACATCTTGAATGGGTTATGGAAATATATGATGAAATACACGGAGTAGATAAGTAATAATTTTCAAGAGAATATACCTTATGTTAACCAAATGAGAGCTAAGCAAAATTTTATCTATTTTCTTATTATTATGAACCAAAAAAGGTACAATGCTATATGGATAAGAAAATTGAAGTTGTTTTTTATAAAACTCTGTAGGTAATGAACCAGTAAAGGAATGGCAGTAATCGTTAGATTTTGAAGACAAAAAGAGTATTGGTTCTGATATTAAAACTGTTGAGTATGGTTGGCCAGTTGGCATGCAAGTATCGCGTTTCGCCAACAGAGCATACGAAATATCCATCAGTCCAGAATGTTTTTGTAAAAATTCTTGATGTATATTCCAAAAGTTTAATTGACAACAGTTCATAATATGTGGTATTATACATCTTATAAACCATATAATAAAAGGAATTATCATGCAAGTAGCTTACACACAAGAAGAGATGGTTGGTATCACAGAATTATCAAGAGGACTTAATAGTTTTGTAGAAAAAGTAAAAAACAAAACCATAGAAAAATTAGCAATTATGAAAAACAACAAACCTGAAGCTATTGTTGTCCCTACCGATGAGTATGAGAGAATGAAACAAGCTTTGGATTATCAAGAGCATTTAGAGATTTCTCAGATAGTAGAAGAACGATTAACCCCTGATGCAAAATTTATTTCAGAGGATGAATTGATAACTCGCTTAAGAGAAGCAAAGATCGATGTATAGATTAGATTTTCATGAAAAAGTATATGATGACTTGTTTTGTATTCCACAAGAGATTGTTAAAGAGGTAGTTGAATATTTTGAAAAGATTAAATCAAATCCATATGCTTGTAGTCTGCCTTTGTATGGAAACTTGTCAGCATGTAGAAAAATTTATATAGCAAAAGCACAATATAGGATTATCATAAAAATAGAAAATAATATAGCAAAAATTGTTCAAATAGTAATCGTAGGTAAACGACAAGATAAAATTGTATATAAAGAAGCCGATCAAAGAATAAACAACCAGAGATAAATACTACTTACCTAACATATACATAAAAATAGAAAATGAAGTGGCAAAAATTTATTTACTTGGTATCTAAAAATATTCATGCTATAATGTCTGTAACTAATCAAATATTTAAAGACAAAAAGGAGTCCATATGCAAAATAAATATACAACAGAAGTAAAAGAAATCATTGCTAATTATAAAGCTGGATGGGTATTTACTCATATGAACTTCACACATTTAGGAAATATGCCAACAGTTAAAAAAGTATTATCAAGATTGGTAATATCTGGAGAGATTAAACGAATAAGAAGAGGTATATACTATATTCCTGAAATAAGTCGTTGGGGAGAAGTGCCACCCTCTCAATCTGCGATTATTCAAGCACTTGCAATGGGAATGGATACTGAATTTGTCCTCGATGGTGCTAATGCTCTTTATCAACTAGGTTTAACGCAACAGGTGCCTATGAAGCAGATTTATCTTACAGATAAGCAAATATCTACTATTTCTATAGGCAAGACAGAAATAGAGTTTAAAAAAGTTTCTCCTAAAAAATTATCAGGTGCTAAAAATGGTGTAGCTGTGTATCTTAGTGCTATTGAGTATCTTGGCAAAAATGAAGCACTTCAAGAAGATATACAAACTAAAGTGGCAAATACACTTAGTCCAAATATACTAAATAAGCTAGAGGAAGCTTCTACTCAGAGGGCTGTTTGGATTCGTGAAGTAGTACAAGATATAGCTAAGAGAGTTGCATAATGTATGATTTCATAAAACTGAAAAGAAAAGAACGCTCGCAAGCTTTTAGAATTGCATCACAAAAACTTGGTTATCCTGCATATGTGATAGAGAAAGATTTTTGGGTAACTTACATACTTGACACTCTTTTTAATAGAATTTTATTTAAAGGTGGTACTTCACTCTCTAAGTGTTACAAACTTATAAATAGATTTTCGGAAGATATAGATTTATCACTTCACATGGCTGACTTAGGATTTGAGGGAAATAAAGCCCCTCATATAGTAGCTAAGCAAGAGTCAAAGAGTGCAGCCAAACATGCAGTTGAAGATTTAAAAGTTGCAGGAGAGGAGTTTTTAGAAAAAACTATTTTAGTATTGCTAAAAGAGAAAATTGAAGAGGATTTAGGTTTAACAGAAAATTGGACTCTATTATTAGATGAGACCAATGCAGAAAACTTACTTTATCACTATCCAAAATCACTAGAAGATAGTGAGTATGGAAATAAATATGTTAAACCCGTTGTACTAATAGAAACAGGAACAAAGTCTGAGCATCTACCAACTGAAGATGTTGAAATTAATACCCTTTTAGAAGATGCAATAGCAGAGATACACTCAAAATCAGTAGTAAAAGTACTTAGTCCTAAAAGAACCTTTTGGGAGAAAGTAACACTTCTGCATGCTGAAAACAACATCAACCGAGTAGAAAGAGTAAAAAAGAAACTAAGCAGACATCTTTACGATATTGTAATGCTAAGCAGAAGTCAAATAGGTAAAGAAGCTATAAATGACATGAATTTATTAGACATAGTAGCAAAACATAAATCATTTTACTATCGTTCTAATGCCGCTAAATATGGTGAAGCAAAAGTTGGCACTTTAAAGATTGTACCTAAAGATGAAATACTTGAAGCTTTTAGAGTTGATTATAGTAAAATGAGAAGTATGTTTTCAGGTGAGGTTATTGAGTTTGATGTAATTATAGAAGAGTTACAGATATTGGAAAATAAGATTAATAGTTAAAGAAGAAATTTTGAAAATAGAGATAGAGTCAGTAAATAATGGGTATATTATTGTTATGCCAAAAAATGAGTATGAAGGAACTAATGTTGAAAGAAAAATTGTTATTCAAGAAAAAGAAGATGATCTTGAAAGAACAAATATACTTGAATTTCAAGCTTTTAATGACTTAGTTCAATACCTACAAGAGATATTTTGTATTTCTAATTCAAAACATAATGAAATTGGCTATATAACAGGGCTCTGTTCCGAATATGAGCGATGGGATATTCAAGAAACTATGCAAGAATCTTTATTAAATCCAAAAAATGATTTAGGAGATTAGGAATGAAACACTCTACTATAAAACTCAATGTAGCACTTTTAAAAAAAGTAGACAAAGTTGCTTTAAAAAATACTCAAGGTAAAATTGGAGCTTTTGATCTATTTTTTGAACTTCTAGCAAATTTAACAACATTAGAGATGAAAAATCCTATACATCTTTTTGAACCACTCATGGACTCAAACAAAGATATCGAAGAAATACAAAAGACAATGACACTTTATAGTGACTTTCATAACTCCATCATTACTGCTTTTAATGAATTTTCAGAAGGAAAATCACAATATCATCTTGAAAAAAATCTTTTCAACCTTATAGAAATAAATCTATCAGATAATTTGGAAGATGAATATCTCCTCAAGAAAATATTAGTCTCATTAATGCGACCAATTATGCTCTTTCTGAAAACTCATGACATTGTAATTACAGATACAAAAAAATTACAAGTTGCAATGAGAGAAAAATTTAATTTAGATGAAGAGTTTATAGAAGATGTGTCCGATGCACTCTTACTCAATACTCTTGCTCAGAAGAAAAAACTCTATGCTAATGGTTTGGATTTAACTCCTAAAGAGTTCACCTACATGATGATAGGCAAAATATTGGAGCTAAGTGTTCTGTTTTTGGAGATAAGAAAAAAACAGATGCCTGAAACTAACAAGAATACTATCCAAACAGATATGGTAGAACTTGGAGGCTTAGCGACATACAATGGTGTCAATTATGATAGGGTAGAAAAAAATGATCCCTGTCCTTGTGGAAGTGGAAAAAAGTATAAAAAATGTTGTCGTAAGGCATGGGAGTATCCACTCAGCACACTCTCTACACAAAAAATACTTTCTAAACCTAGACTCTCAATTGATGAAGTAAAAGATTACTATCAACTTTTTAACAAATTAATGGTATTTGTACAGAATGATTATGCAATTAAAAATGACAAGAAATGTTTAAATAATGTCTTTGAAGTGCAATACAATGGAACATATGCAGCTAATTATGATTTAATGGAGAGCGGTGAAATAGTAAAAATCATACAACATTTAAGCAATAATAGAGATTTTGTTTCGCTTTTTATGAATAAACATAAATCAGAACTCACTAATGAAGAGTTAAAAACATATAAAGCTTGGTCTCATTTTTTACATGTAGAATGTTTGATTATGCAGACACACAACAACTCTCAAGTGTTTGCATGGGACACAAAAGCACATAAGATATATTTAGTTTATGGACTCTATGATCCTTTAGCTTCCATAATTCCCAAATTTCCTTTTCTTGGAGATATGATTTTATTTCCTTTTAAAGGAAGAATAATTTTTGATGGGCTTCTTATGGGGCAGGATGTTGATTATGGAAATAATACACTTAGAATGATGGTTGACGAATATACAGAAGACATCCAATCTAATGGCATTATTTTAGAAATTTCAACTAAAGATTAAATATAGATTATTCAAAAATACTCCAAGAACTTGATGAAGCGTCGCTATTTGAACTCTATCGCTTAAGAGTAGCCATAGACAATGAGATGGATAATCCTCATCGAATAAGTAAAGCAAAAGAGATTGGATATTTTGGGTTTGTGGGCTGACCTGAGCTTTTACACTTGTTGGAAAAACAATATTTTACTGTTTATTCAACAACTGGCTTAGAGTTTGTGCACTTTGTACTTGAGCGGATGAATTGTTCTGCAATTGAGAATAATTTATCTGTGCAAGATTACTATTGTTTACATTCATAACTGCAAACAATAGTGCTACACGCTCATTTACTAACTCTTCCATTTTAAATTCAAAATATTGCTACATTAAGACACATTCCCAATTTCTCTTTATCAATTGAAATAACCTCATACAAAAATAAATACTACTTACCTAACATATAATGAGTACCTGCTTTTAATTCTTTTATCATTTCAGCACTTAAACCATAAGAGGTAATATTATTTAGAGCATCGCTAAAACTATCAGAGACCTCTTCGATATAGCTGTTCATCTCTTTGTCTGCTAAGCTAACTATTTGTCCAGCCTTTAATAAATCTTTTTTATTTATATTAGATACTTTTTTGTTGATTGATAAAAAATGCTCCCCAAATGTTGCTGGTCCAGTATTGTAAACTACATCATAGATAGGAGATAGTCTCCATACACCATCTTTGTCCATAGTGAATGAGAAATTTTTTAAGTGGTCATCATGATTAGCTCCAACTACATTTAAAACCATACGCTTATACATATCTTGAACTTGAGACATATCTCTTGTAAGTTGCTGTGTCATAGTGAGTAAATTTTCATAAGAGAAGTTATTAGTCTCGATGTGACTAAGATGCTGCAAACCTGATACTGTTGCTTGATGAAGTTTTTCAGCACCATTACGATCAAATCTTTTAATAGCAAAGTGAACTTCATCCTCCACATATAGCAGCTTTGATTCAGAGGTTAAAATACCAGAGTTGCTGGCAATATCTTGATAGAGCTTTTCAAGTATTGTCATCTGTGAATCATCTTCATCGAATTTTATAATCCAAGGTACTAAAGATTTAGTGCTGTTTTTTGTGTGTCCACCTTTCATAATCCCTGCTGCCTCATCATACAAAACAGATGTTTTAGGACGTGCACCACCTGGAGAAGGTCTTTTGATAAATTCTTTAAGTACATCAGGTATAGAACCTTCAAATTCACTCTTAAGTACGTGGGGCAATGTAGTGATATCTATATCAAACATATCTTCATGAGTTTGAGAGGGAGTATACTCTAATGCCCCTATTCCATCAGTTCCAACAAATGCTAACTTTTGTAAAGGTGTAACGATACTTGAGCCTTGAAGTTGTCTAAAATATTTTTGCATCATCATTGCACCATAACCATCTGGCATACTGTCATGCATAATACCAGGCATACCATTAGCAAACATACTATCAAAGTAGTTATATGTCATCTTTACTTGAGGATCTAGCTTGTATGGAGATATAGGTAAAGGATGAGAACGAAAGCTATCATAGAAATCAAAAAATATACCCTCTTTTCTTTGCTCAAGTATACCGACTTTATTTCCATATAAAGAGACTTCTATCATCTAATCCTCGCTTTTAGAGTGACGGACTCTTTTTTTGATTTTACTTTTACCTAATAACATTTTTTTACTAGGCCTTGGTTCTATTATTGTGGTTAAAGTATCTATTTTAGAAAGCAAGCCATAAGAGGACAATATTTTAATGAGCATCTCGATTGAACCTTTACCAGTATTTTCAAGTTTCCTATAGGTAGCTATGGGTATTCCGCATTGCGCTGCTTTCGCTTTTTGAGTATATTTTGCTTCATCTAATCGTAGGTTTTTAATGTATGTAGCTATTTGCTGCATATATTCATTTGTGCCTTTAAGTATCATCATAGTAGCTTTTATCCTCTATTATCCATATAAATGATATTATAGTATTATTTATGATATAAATCAAATTATTAAAATCTTATCTTTTGAGTTCTACTCAACATATCAAAACTATAAATAGAAAAATCAAATAAGGATAAGTATTAATCTAATCTTCTTATTTCATATTTGACATTTCTGCCTTGTGAACCGTCAATTTGAGAAATACATCCATACTTCAGGAGTTCTTGTATATCTCTTTTAGCTGTAGCTATTGATACTTTTGTCATGGCTACATATTTTTTGCTTGTTAAGCCACCTTTAAATTCCCCATCGTTATATTCAAGTAGTTTTCTAAGTACTTTTAACTGGCGAGCATTGAGCGAGATATCTCTAATTTTATCCCAAAACTTTGTTTTTGCAATTACCTTGTTAATAATGTTCAATGTCTCCTCAAGAGAGCTATTAAACATATCAAGATACCACTCAATCCAAAGAGAACAATCTAAGTTTGGGTTATCCAATAAATTTTGAGTTGTTTCTAATTTATCATAGTAATTTTTACGATCTGCAGCAATTGTAGTAGAAATACTAAAATATTTATATTCTAATCCAAAATCTTTAGAGACTACATAATCACTTATAATTCTAGCTATTCTACCATTACCATCATCATAAGGATGTATAGTTACAAACCATAGGTGTGCAATAGCACTTTTAATGTAAATATTAGTGCTATTTGTATTAATAAAGTCTAATAAACTATTTATATCATCTTGTATTTTTTTATGAGGCAAAGCTACATAGTGAACTTTTTCTTTTCCTATGGAACCAGAGACTATTTGCATATCATCGTAAGTTCTAAATGCACCTAGTTCTATCTTAGTAAACTTGCTTGGCGTATGGCTTAGTAATGAAATATGCCATTTATGTAGGCGAACTAAGTCTAAATCATCTCTATTTTGAGTACTATCTATTAGTATATTAGCCAGTGCGTCTGTATGGTAAGTAGAACTATCATGAGCCTCATTAAAATCAGCATCCAACCTTTTTCCTATAGAAGATCTAACACTATCTCTAGAGAGGTGTTCTCCCTCTATTGCAGATGTTGAAACTATTTCACTTGTTAAGAGATCTATCTTTATACTATCTTGCTCTTTTTCTTCAAGTAAAGAAGCAAGAGCCTTTACCCTTCCAACATTTTCTGCTATTTGTGTGAGTTTAGGAATAAATTCTTCTAAGTTATATTTGAAGGTTGGATACTCTTTATGTTGCCATATCCATTTTTGTTTGCTACTCATTTTTATCCTATGAACCGATTAATACTATAATCGTATCATCATATGAGCTATTAGTCAATATAATCGTATCATTTCTTATTTACATTGATAGAATATTCAGCATCATCCAAAAAGTTTAGAAAAGAAACTACCCTTCCCTATTGCCTTATCTATCATCTTAATATACCCATCTATACTAAGCAACCCTACTTCAGCTTTTTTTACCATTTTATCTTTGCCTATGACAACACTAAGAGGGACACTTTGGACCATAAACTTCTTTGAAAGTTTTGGATTATTGGCTGCATTTACTTTGGAGACAACAACATCTTCATCTTTATAGTGCTCAGAGAGTTTTGGAAGATATGTAAGAAGCGTTTGACACGGTGGACAAGTATCACTGTAGAAATCTATAAATATGACAGCTTCTGTACTCTCCATAAATTTAACATAGCTTTTATCTGTAAGCTCTTTTACCATATCATTCATTATCGGCCTTTATTTACTTTATTCAAATTGAGCCATCTTTTTGGTATAAACCTCTAAATCTTCTTGAACTATCTCTCTGAGCCACTCAGGTTCTATCACAAAAAGATGGGGAATCCAATATTTTATGACTGCCAATATTTCCATTTCATGAGTTATAGATACACTAAATTCCATCGTACCATCACTATTGAGAGAATCTACTTTTTGAGTAGGAAGTGGACGGCGTTTAAAATATTTTGTAGCATTTTTATCTGCGTATAGCCTTACTTCAAAAGGTTCTACATCTTTTTGGAACCAAACAGAGATAGAATTATCTAAAAGTTGTTCAAGCTTACTATCTGTCGTAAAGGACTCTTGGGTAACTTGAGGATGAGAAATATTTTTAAGATAGTATTTTTTAAGCGTATCTCCTTTCATTGCTACTAGATACCAAAAACCTTCAAAGTTTACAATCTTTAATGGCTTTAGAGTTGTAGTATATACTGGATATCTTTCATCATTATAGGAACAAGTAACTGCTTTTTTATTTCGTATAGCACTTTCTAGAATTTGAATATCATGAAACTGATCACTGATATCTTCAATATTGAGTTTGGTATAGATTGGGTTGAAATCTTCATTTTTGATTTTAGAGAGAAGTTTGTGTGCTTTTGTAGAGAACTTACCACCAATTCCTTCAGTGATTTTCTCTATAATGTCAAGAACTAACTCATCTTCAAGTGATTTAGTTTTTTCAACTCTAAAGCCATCTTGCATCTTCCACTTTTTATTTTTTTGATAAATTGGGAAAGAGACTAAACGCTCATTAAAATCTCTCTGGATAGTTCTATCACTTGTATTAAACTCTTTTGCTAACTCTTTTACAGAGAGTGATTCACCATCGTTTAGTTTAGAGAGGATTACAGTTAGTCTAGTTAAAATTTTATCGTAGTCGTGTTTATATGCCATATTTAAAACTCACTTTCAAATATTAGATGTTTAATAAGCTTTATTAAAATATCTTTCTCATTAGGATTACTAGAAGCTACTAAAAGAGTTAATGTTACTAGTGCATTTTCATTAATTTTTTTCTCACCATTTTCTTTATATAGATACTCAGATTTATCTAAAAAATAGATAAATAAAAATGATGCACTGCGTTTGTTTCCATCATTAAATGGATGGTCTTTAATAATAAGATAAAGTAGATGAGATGCTTTGTCTTCAATGCTAGGGTAGAGTTCAATGCCTCCAAATGTTTGGTAAAGGTTAGCAATAATTCCTTCAAATTCATCTGCTTTTTCATTTGCAAATATTGAGGAGGCTTCTCCTTTTTTTATGAGCTCTATTTTTATTTGAGAGAGCACACCTTTTGCTTCATTATAAGTCAAGTAATACTGTGAAGTATTTCCATCAAAATCATTAATAGAAGATTTATCATAACTCTCTAGTAGACTTAATGTTTTAGTATAACTGTTGAGTAAATCTAATATCTCTTTTTCTTTACCTATATTCTTTGTAGTGAGTAGGCTTATAGTCTGTTTTAGATTGTATAAGATATCTTTTGTTTGAGTAATTTTCTTCTCATTTATAGCATAGCCATCCATAAGATATTTATTTAAAACAGATGTCGCCCACTTTCTAAACTGTGTTGCTTCTTTGGAATCAACTCTGTAGCCGATTGAGATAATCATATCTAGATTAAAGTACTCTATGTTTCTAGTAACACTTTTTGAGCCTTCTATTTGAACTGTTGCAATTTTTGCAACAGTTTGATTTTTGTCTAGCTCACCGCTATTAAAAATATTTTTAATATGTCTTGAGACACCTGACTTATCTCTAGCAAAAAGCTTAGCAATCTGATCTAAACTTGCCCAAACAGTTTTATGCTCTAAATCACCTTTAAATTCTATCTCCCCATTTGAAGATTGAAAAATTTCTATTTTATTTTTCATTTTTATTCCTAGTGATGATTTAATATTTTATAATGCGCGTCATATTGAAAGAGAACCTTAACTGTATTTAAATTAAATGCTTCTGTTATTAATCTTTTGGCTTCATCTGAAGTAATAATTTCATCATTTGAATAAACAATATACTGAGTATTTACAATATCATAAACAACTCTGCCTCTAGGAATATCTTCGTACTCATATAGATAAAAATCTTTATTTTGTGAAGATATTTCATCCCATACTTGATAGTGTGAGAAATCACTATCAACAAAACCATCTATTTCTTTTACTTCATCGACTTTAATATATTTAAAATATATTTGTTTTTTATATATCCAGAATACTCCAAGCATAGAACTACTTATCTTGCCAATCTTTTGCACTAAATACTTGATAATTATCAAAACTTTTTACCCACAACTCCCCTGATATTTCTGGCATTAGACTTCTATGTTTATCATAATTAAATATTCTTATATCTTCAAATTCCTTTAATACTTTTTTGTTTTTTGATATATTTAAGATATTTGATGAATTTCTTGCTGGTTCATGTGCGTATATCAACATTCTCTCTGCTATGTTAATCATTTTGTCCCACTCTTCTTCAGTTGCTACTTGCTTCTTATCAAATAATCTACCCACATAAAACTTTATATTTTTAGAATCCGAATTATTTTCCCATCCTTCTTGAGAAAGTCTTTTTGCAAATGTTTGTTTTTCAGCTTTCCCTATGTATAATAAAACATCATTACCATAAACAGGATGACATCCATATACTTGATATATACCAAAATCACAATCGATATCGTTTAATACAACACCTTTCCTGTATGTTTCATTTTCTTCATCATAGCCTATATCCTTTAAACTGAAAGGACCATCCCATTCTATTCTTATATTTTTATTCATTTATATCTCCAATTAATTTATGTAACTCTTCCCAAATCCGAACCATTGCCAAAGTATCAAGCCGACAATAAGCAAGTAGGTCTTTTTTTATCTCATCCAATTTATTTTTATCTTTGAGTAGATGTAAATTGGCAAATGTATCCATAGCATCACCACCATTTTGAATACTTCCTAATTTTTTATAGTCTAGTTCATCATCATCTGGAAAGAGTGTTGGTAAAACAACCTTTATAGAGTATTTACCGTTGAATTTTGGATGGTAGTAGTATTTATATTGGAATGGGTGTGCAAGGTCTACAAACCTCTCATTTAAAGCTAAAAGTTCATCACTTATATCTTGACATACTAAAGCTAAATTTTTAATCTGTGTTATCTCAAACGATTGATTAAAGGCTATGATAGAACCAGTTGGAGTCATATCTTTGAGCATCTGCTCAGATAGTGGTCGTCTAGGGTCACTATTTTCATCTCCTAAAAACTCTTTATGCTCTAGTGTTCCATCTTCATGTAAGATATGTAGTGAATATTGAAAAGGCATCTGTGCATAAGGTCTTTGATTATTAAACCTTGGAATAGCATTTTGAAAAGTCTCAAAATCGAAGAAGTTTATAGGGTACTCTATCGTGTCTAAAAACTCTTTAATTTTTGGCTTCTCTATCTTTATCTCTTGTGACCTGTGATGTTGTATTTGTAATGTTGCATTTTTACCAAGATGAAAATCATCTGGAACTTCATCCATTGCGAGGATACCTTGATAGTAAAGTTTCCACTGCTTACCCATAGCATAGGATATATCAAAGACTGAGTTTTTCTTAGGTATATGTTGCCAACAATGAGAACTAAAATCACATCCATGAGGGTCACTACAATGTTTGCCTATATCAATATCTGGCATTTCACCTTTAAGCATCTCTTGCATCTCTTCAAGTTGCAAAGGTATTTCATCTTGTTTTTCTAAAACAACATCTGTAATGTCATCAATAGTAAATAGCTCTTTTATATTAAGTTCACCATTTCTAATATATTGGTTATTAATATGTACTACATAAGCACGGTTGAGATTTATAGCCTTGGCAAGTGCATACCATTGTATAGCAGTATCATTTCTGTGATATTCTTTTGTATGGGTTGATGCTTTAACTTCATATATATCCCATGCATTACCATTTTTTACAAGTATATCAGCCATAGCGAAGATACTAGCTTCACTAAATGAAGCTTCATAGATTACTTCTGTACCATTGGAGATAAGCTCTTTAGTCTTTTTAATCATACCATTAAAAATTTTGCTATCAAACTCTATTTCAATACCATTTTGAAAGAGTTTTTTTGCCAATTCTCCGACATCATAATCAGTATTAAAGCTTAATTCTGTTTGACTGTCTGGTACATTTCTTAAGTCTTGTCTGTTTTTATATAACCAAAGAGACTTATGACACTGTAAGCCTCTTATGTATTGGGATTTAGATAGTGTCATTTATTGATTAAATTCTTTAAGTAAGTTTTGTAAAAATGTTACCAATTTATCTTGATTACATAAATTGATAGTAGTATTTTTATAAATAAAGAAATTATCATACTCATTTTCATCTAATACAAAACTATTTTTCAATAAAATACCTTCTATAGCCTTATCTATATTTTGTAATTCCGTATCATTATTATCAAAAAATTCTATTTGAAATCTTTCATTTTTAAGATTGTAAAGAATATTTATTTCATATTTTTCCCAACTGTCTAAAACAATATAAGGTAATGCCCATGATTTTGAAGGATTATAATATGTAATTTTAAATGGAGTAGAAGCAAAGTTACTTTCCAATCTCCATTGAACTTTTCTTAGTGCTTTTTTTACTAATTTAAATTCATATGTAAATAAATTCCAAGTATATAATTCAACATGCATTCCATTCATTTGTGTTGTTTTTAATAAATACACTTCTTTTCCATCTTGATAATATCTTAATTGTAAATTTTTACAATATTTTATATTCTCTTGGTTTAACACTAAAGTATAAATATATTTTTCTTGTGGAGTTTCTAAACTACAATATGATTTGTTTTCTAACCATTCTAATATAATATCCTCTAAAGCTCTTTTATCATCAAGCAATGCTTTTAGGTATTCCTTTTTAATTGAGTTATTAAAAACTTTTTGCCAATTCTCAGATTTTGCTCTTACATTTGTTTCGAATGAACAAAATGTAAAATTATCACTTTTAGCAACTTGAGGTAAATAATTCCCCTTTGTTAAAAGTGCTTGATATATTAGAATATGATTATTTCTCCCAACTTTAGAAAAATTCCATAAAGTTATAAATTGATCCCTATATTCTTTGAATTTATTTATATCAAAACTATTTTCATAGTATGCAAATTCTATTAAAAATTTAATTTGTCCATCGAGATACCAGTTTCGTTCCGCTATTATAAATTCGTTTTCATAAGCCTTATTATTTAAAATTAATTTAGCTTTTAAACCCTCCTCTTTAAATTGTTCTATTCCGGATATTGTAGATATTGATAAAGTTTTATAAAACTCATTATCCAAAATATTAATTAAATCATCCAATATTTTTTTATCTCTATTAAACTCTTTTATTGTATTGTAATTGGTATTGTTAATAATATTTAACGATACTCTCATCCATTGTTTAAAAAGATTTATATTTTCTCCTGAGTTTATATCACCAATTTTGATGAAGAATTTTATCATGGAATAAAATCTAAGCCGTTTTTCATATTCTGGCTTTGATTTATCAATATTTATAAAATCGTGAAAAACATCTATTTTAAAAGTCTCATAGTCCCTAAATTCTAAAATAATATCTTGATATGCTTTATGATTTTTCAAACAATCAAGTATTTTTATAATGTCTAAAATAGTATTTTTATAATCAAATTTTAAAACATCAACTTCATTAAATTCATCACTATAAAAAGTTGTTAAATTTTGAAAAAAATTAAAATATTTTTCATCTGCTATTTTTGGTGCATTTTCCAAATCTAGTTTGTTATTATTTTTAACTTCTTTTTGTGCTATATCCCAAAAAATATCAAGCCAATCATTATCAAGTTTTGCTTTAATTTTATGTTCATATTCTTTGTCTTCAAATATTAAATATTTTTCAAATTTTGATTTAAAGTTTTCAAACTCGGT
>Ga0256829_1002030_pt1 | contig 15589 bp, 15 predicted proteins | sample 131447metaG_FD_185979 | JGI IMG/M metagenome (GOLD analysis project Ga0256829, IMG submission 185979) | Hydrothermal vent microbial communities from Lau Basin, Pacific Ocean - 131-447 | ecosystem: Environmental > Aquatic > Marine > Hydrothermal vents | place: Pacific Ocean: Lau Basin | collected...
ACATTTTATCTTTAAGTTGGGAAAATACATATTGTAAATTTCATCCAAATAAGCCAGAATGTCATAAAAGAAGTATATATTCACTTGATAATTTTACGATTCACGGACTTTGGCCTAAAAATAAAAATTATTGCTATTCAAAATATAAGTTTAAACTTTCAAAACTTTTAAAACAAACTTTAATTAAATATATGCCAGGAGCTTCTTATGGACTTGCAAAACACGAATGGAAAAAACATGGAAGATGTTTTGGAACTAATAGTGAAACATATTTTCTTACAGCTGTTAAATTAACACAACAGTTTAATGAAACGAATTTTGTTGTATATTTACATTCACATTTAGGGCAATATCTTTCACTTGCAAGACTTAGATTCTTATTTGCAGGAACATTTGGCGGACAAAATGTAAGAAAATTTCAACTTATTTGTCATAAAGGATATATAGAAGAAATTAGAATTAATCTAAAAGGAAATCCTGTAAAAGAAGGACTTTATAAATTAATGAATAATGCTTCTCCTATGCTTGGTGTAAAACAATGCCAAGGCGGTATAATTACAATTCCATAAAAATTTGTTTATTTTTATGGAGTTTTTATATGTTTTTTTAATTTCTTTTAATGATGTTGTAATTTAAAAAAAGAGAATTTATGGAATTAGCTTTAATTTTACTCTTTATTACTCTTTTTTTAATCTTTATTAAACCAAAATATATGGGTTATAGTGCCGTTTTAATGGCTATTGTGGCCTTTTTTTTAAATGTTGTGAATTTAAAAGATGTAGTAGAAGTTATTGATATTGTCTGGGATGCTACTTTAACTTTTATAGGAATTATTATACTTTCCCTTGTTTTAGAAGAGATTGGTTTTTTTGACTGGGCGGCTGTAAAGATTGCTAAATTTTCAAAAGGCAGTGGAATTTTAATGTTTGTTTATTCAATGCTGCTTGGAGCTGTTATTTCAGCTCTTTTTTCAAGTGACAGTGCTGTTTTAATTCTCACTCCTATTTTAATTTCTAAAATGCAGATATTAAAACTAAACAAAAAAACTTTTTTGGCTTTTGTATTAGCTGGTGGATTTATGGCAAATACTGGCTCATTTTTATTTGTTTTTTCAAATCTTCCAAATATTATTACGGCTGATTATTTTGATATTGGCTTTATAGAATATTTTAAACATATGTTTTTGCCATCCCTTGTAGCTATTTTTGTTTCAGTTTTGTTTTTGTTTTTATATTTTAAAAATAATATTCCAAAAAAAATTGACTTGGATTTACTTCCAGAATGCAAAAGTGTAATCAAAAACAAAAAGCTTTTTATTTTCAGTTGGTTTTTTTTAGTTCTTTTGTTTACAGGATTTGTAATAGGAGATTTTTATCATATTCCAGTCAGTTTTTTTGCTCTTGGAGGTGCTTTATTGTTTTTAATTATTGCTTATTTTACAGGAGTAGTCTCTTTTAAAGTTTTAAAAAAAGCACCTTGGCAGATTTTGTGGTTTAGTATAGGGCTTTATGTAGTTGTTTTCGGACTTAAAGATGCTGGAATTACAAGTTATTTACATGAAATTATCAAAAATTCAAATGCTCTTGAAGTTGGGTTTTTAAGTGCTGGACTTAGTGGAATTTTGAATAATCTGCCAAGCGTAATGATTATGGATATGGCATTAAAAGGTATTGAACATCAAGCTCTTGTTTATGCAAATATCATCGGCACAAATATTGGTCCTAAACTTACACCCTTTGGGGCATTATCTACACTTCTTTGGTTTAATATTTTAAGAAAAAAAGGAATAAAAATAACTTTTTTTGAATATATAAAATTTGGTATTGTTATAACTCCTATTGTTTTATTTTTTACACTTTTAATTTTGGAGGTATAATTAAAAAACTATTATTAATATTTGTTAATTTATTTTAAAAGAAAATATAAAAATAAAAAATTAACTATTAGGCTTACAAAAAAGGCTATTTTATAAGCTTTTGCAGGCTCTTTTTCGATTAAAGATTTTGTTGGGTCGAAGTAGGGTTTAACTTTATCTGGGTTAGTCAATTCAAAAAGCATTTCGGAGTAGTGTTTGTATCTTTTTTGAGGATTTATCTCAATAGCTCTTAAAATTACACTGTTTAACCAATCTGGAATTTTTGGATTTAGTTTTTTGGGTTCTTTTGGATATTTAAAAGTTGGATTTGAAAATGGTTCAATTTCTCCAAAAGGAAGTTTATTTGTTAGGACTTCATAAAGAGTTACTCCAATGGCAAAAATTTCTGTGCTTTCATTTATTAAAGAATCTTTAAATCTCTCAGGTGCTAAGTAGCTTGGTGTGCCGGCTTTTGTATTTATAGAATAAATCTCAGTTATATTTCCAAAATCGATTATTTTAAAAATTAGTTTATCATTTCGTTTGGTTACAATTATATTTTCTGGTTTTATATCTGCATGGACTAAGTTAAATTTCAAAAGATATTGAGTTGCATTAAGCAAAGTTTTTCCTAAATTTATGGCATCGTCAATATGAAGGGGTTTTTTATACTCTTTTAAATTCCCTCCATCGATATATTCTTGAATGTAGTATCTAAATGACCTTTTTTTAGGAATTACAGCTTTTGGGAAAAATCCGGCTTTTAGCCTTAGAGCATTCCAAGCTTCTTTTATGTATTGATCGAGCAAAGTTTCATCATATTTAGCTTCGATTAAAGGAAATTTCATTATATATTTTTGGTTTTTCTTTTCAACAAGCCAGGTGCGGTTATTTTGAATAAGTGGTTTAATTAGTTTATAGCCATCAATAATTTGCTCTTTTTTTAGGCTTTCGGATATTTCTAAATCAAGCTTTTTTAGTCTGTTTATGGGGGCTAAATCTTCTATTTTTATAACTATTGCACTTGTATCATCAGGTAGATTATCATTTGTCTTTTTTGAAGCCGCTTTTACTAAGTTATATGCTCCTAATTCTACAAGTCTTTTTATCTCATTTTCGTCTAAAACATTATAAAGTCCATCGCTACAAAGTAAAATGGTGTCATCTTTTTGAAGATTATTTTCAAAATAGTGAATATTAATTTCTTCTTTCATTCCAATAGCTTCAAAAAGCATATTATCTTCACTATGGTCGAGTGAGAGTAAAATTAGTTTATCATCTCTTTTTAGATAAATTCTTGAATCTCCAACATTTGCTCCGTATAATCTGTCGTTATCAATTACAACAAGTGCAAGGGTTGTTAAAAGCTCTTCTCTTTCATATAGTGCTAAACTTTCATTGTAGAGGATTTTGTTTATTGAAGTTATGAAAGTTTTTAGAGTTTTTTTAATAGGCCACGATTTTATTCTATTTTTGAAGTTATTTATTAGATAAGTTACGACCCTTTTTGCCGCCTCTCTACCTTCATCAGCACTTCCAACTCCGTCACATAAAACTGCTACAACTACCTCATCAAGTTTTTTAACATCTAAATAATCATCTCCTCTTAACTCTTTTCCCTTAGCAAGGGAAAAAGAGGAAAAGCTTATCTCTTTATGTTTAGATTCTACTACCTGCATTTGCTCCCCAAGTTGTTCTCCATCTTGTTTTTACTAAACTAATTCCAATAATTCCAATCAACACAACCCCTGCAAAGATTAAAAATCCAACACTATATCCATTAAATGTAGCTTTACTCCATCCTAAAGTTTTGATTAGAGCTGTTCCGCCAAGTCCTCCGGCACATCCAACAATTCCTGTCATAATTCCCATATCTTTGCCAAATCTTTGAGGGACTAATTGAAATACAGCTCCATTTGCCATACCTAAATTTGCCATAATAATTGCAATTACTAAAAGGGTAGCATAAAATGGTACATGTAAAAATCCAATAGATGCTGCACCAAGTGCTACCATACCATAAAATGCATATAAAGTTTTTACACCTCCGTGTTTATCAGCTAAACTACCACCAACTGCTCTTAAAACTGCTCCCGCAAAAATTAAAGCCGCACCGATATAACCAGCTACAACTTTTACATCTGATTCGTTTAAATAAATTTTGCCAAATTCAAGCATTTCATTTGAGTATGTATTCATTAAATACACTTTCATATATGAAGCAAATCCAACAAATCCACCAAAACTAATTGCATAAAATAAACTAAACCACCAAGTATCTTTATCTTTTAGTAATTTTAAATAATCACTTACTTTTTTTGGTCTTGGTGTATAAATCTCTTTTGGTGCATCTTTTGCCAAAAATAGATATGCTATCCATACAATAATAGCCAATACAGCTGCTACTCCAAAAACTGCCGGCCATCCCCAAATTTCAGCAATTTTAGGTGCAAATAGGAAATCTAATACAACACCGATGTTTCCTGCTCCGGCAATTCCTAAAACTACTCCTTGAAGTTTTGGAGGATACCATTGTCCTGCCTGAGGAAGTGCCACTGCAAAAGAAGCCCCGGCAAATCCAAGAGAAAATGCAACAAAAAGTAAAATTTCATAAGTTATATTTTCACCTATAAAATATCCTGTTAGAAGTGCTGCTATAACAATTAATTGAGACATAAGAGCTGTCTTTTTAGCTCCAATTTTATCAACTAAAAATCCAAGCAAAATTCTAAGTAATGCTCCACCTAAAATAGGAAGTGATAAAATAGTTGCCATTTGATTAGCATTTATAATTTCATCGTGTGCTTTCATAGATTCAGCAATTTCAGGTCCAAGAGGACCTAGCATTGTCCAAACCATAAAACTCATATCAAAATACAAAAACGCCATAAAAAGTGTTGGAAAATGTCCTTTTCCTTTTAACTCTTTGAAGTTAATCATCAAATCTCCTTTAATTTTTTGTTGTTGAAATTGTATAAAAATTTTTAATAAAAAATTGTATAAAATTTAATCACTTTTTAGAAAAAGTTTTAACTATAATTCCATCAAAAAAAGGCTTTAAATGGAAGCACTTAAACAAGCATATGAAAAAAGAAATAAAAAACTTAATAAAATAGAAAAAATGAAACAAAATAGAAATGCTCTTGAAGCTATTGAAAAAATTAAAGAGTATGCAAAAAATGGATATGATTCAATTCCTGATGAGGATAAAAAATATTTTTTAAAATGTTTTGGAATTTATGACAGACCTAAAACTCCAGGTCTTTTTATGATAAAGCTAAGAATTCCGGGAGGTCAGTTAAATTCTATTCAAGCAAAAACTATTGGAGAAATATCAAAAGAATTTGGAAGAGATTATATGGATTTGACTACAAGGGCTCAAATTGAGCTTAGATACATTAGAATCGAAGATATTCCAGAAATTTTAGATAGATTAAAAAGAGTTGGAATTACTCCGTTTCAAACAGGGGTTGATAATATTCGCGGAATTGTAAATGACCCTCTTGATGGTATTTCAATGGATAATATTTTACCTTCACAAGATTTACTTCTTAAAATGCAAGAGATTTTTATAGGAAAACCTGAATGGATTGATAAAGTCCCAAGAAAGTTTAATACTGCAATAAATGGAAGCTATGGAAACAGGAGCAATATTTTTACACACGATTTAGCTTTTGCTTTGGCTATGAAAGACGGGATTTATGGGTATAATGTTTATTTAGGCGGTAGAGTTGGAAATATTGCAAAAAGTGCTGATATTTTTGTAAGACCTGATGAGGTGATAAGCTGTTTTGAGGCAGTAGCGACATTATTTAAAGAGTATGGATTTAGAGATAATAGAAATAAAAACAGACTTCAATTTTTAATAGAAGCTGTTGGAATGGAAGAAATTAGTAAAGCTATTAGAGAAATTGCCGGTATTGATTTTTTAAGAGCAGGGCAAACTCTTACAAATCTTGGATTTTATGAAAAAGAGATGGGAAAAGTGTTTCAAAAAAATTCAAAATTTGCTCTTTATGCAAATGTTGCAAGCGGGCTTTTTAGCGGGAGTGATTTGATTGAAGTTGCAAATTTAGCTGATGAGTTTGGTAAAGGAAGAATAAGATTAACAGTTGAGCAGAGTCTATATATTTTAGATGTTGAAAATGTAGAAAAGTTACTTAAAAATAAATTTTTTGAAAAATATCCAAATATTGATTCTCCTTATAAAACTCATTTAGTTGCGTGTGCTGGGACAGATTTTTGTCCTTTTGGGGTGATTGAAAATAAACACGACGCCATTGAGATGGCAGAATTTTTAGAAAAAGAGGTACCTCTTAGTAAAAGAGTTATAATGCACTGGTCGGCTTGTCCTAAGGGATGTGGAATTCACGGGATAGCTGATATTGGATTTGAAGGTTGTAAGGCTAAATTTAGAGGAGAAAGTGTTAGTGGGGTTCATATTTATATTGGTGGTGGGATGGAAAGAGAAGGCTATACAATTTTAAGAAATGTTCCACTTAACTTAGCAAGACTTTATATAAAAGAGATGATGGTCGAATTTAAAAAAGATAAATCAAATAGTTTTGAGGAGTTTCATAATAATGTTTTATATAATTTTACAAAAGAGTTTATAAGCTTTTTTTTAAAACTTAAAACTTACTTAAAAGAAAAAAGTATTGAAATTGATTTAAATTTTGATGAGTTCAAAACTTTGAAAAGCGAAGAAATTGAAATTAAAACATTAGCGGAAAAGTTATATTTCAAATTTACAGGAGTTAGACCTTTTGGAGAGGTTAAAGGGTACAAAAAAATTAAAAAGCTAAATAAAGAGATTGATGAAAATTTAGCAGAAATGATAGATTTAGTTTTAGAAGGAAAAGCTATTGTATTTTCTGAGATAGTAGATTTAGTGAGTATTGATTAAAAATTTTAGTAACACTGCCTAAATGAACTCAACAAGAGTGCAAAATTTTTAACATTTCATAAAGGCTAAAAAGCATTAACTCGCAAACTCAAACAAAATGCTTTTTTTAACGCCTTTATTACACTAAAATTTGCAATTGTTTCGCTTTATTTAGTCAGTGTTTTTTGCTTTATAAGTTATAAATTTTATTTAAAGGAAAAAAATGAGAACAGTTTGCGCATATTGTGGGGTGGGGTGTAGTTTTGAAGTAGAGGATAAGCTAAAAGGAGTAAAAAGTTATCCGGTAAATGAGGGAATGAGTTGTTCTAAGGGAATTAGTCAGATTGAAACGATTGAAAAAAATAGACTGCTTAATACTTACATAAATGGAAAAGTAGCTAAATATGAAGAAGCTATAAATTTAATAGCTAAAAAAATTAAAAATAGTAATCCTAAAAAAATAGGCTTTTACCTCTCAGGGCAAATGCTTAATGAAGATTATTATGTTGCAAATAAGTTAGCAAAAGGTTTTATTAAAACGCCTAATATTGATACAAATTCAAGAACTTGTATGGCAAGTGCTGTGGTTGGGTATAAAAAAACAATAGGCAGTGATTATGTGCCGGTAAAACTCTCTGATATAAATCATACAGATTTACTTATTTTAATAGGAGCAAATCCGGCTGAAGCTCATGTGGTTTTATTTAATAAAATAAAAAGGGCTAAAAAAAACGGAATGAAATTAGTGGTGATTGATCCAAGATTTAGTGATAGTGCAAAATATGCTGATTTGTATCTGCCTATAACTCCTGGAGGAGACATAGACTTTTTAAATTTAGTTGCTATTAGGCTTATAAAAGAAAATTTAGTTGATATGAATTTTATTGAAAAATGGGTTGATGGATATGATGAGCTAAAAAAAAATCTGCTTAAACTTAATGAAAAAGAGCTTTTAGCAAAAAGTGGAATTGATGCTAGGGATTTTGAAAAATTTATGGAAATGTTAAAGAATGCTAAAAATTTTATTACCGGCTGGACTATGGGTATAAATCAGTCAATTCAAGGAGTTGATAAAAATTTAGCTATTATGAATTTACACTTAATTACAGGTCAGATTAATAAAAAAGGAAGCGGGCCATTTAGCTTTACCGGTCAGCCAAATGCCATGGGAGGCAGAGAAGTTGGAGGACTTGCTACAACTTTAGCGGTTCATTTAGATTATACTCCTGAAAATAGAAAAAAAGTTGCTTCATTTTGGGGAGTAGATGAGGTTTGTGATGGTCCGGGACTTACCGCTTTTGAGATGATTAAGGCGGCAAATGAAGGTAAGCTTAATGTTTTAATTGTTTGCCATACAGACCCTGTTTATCATCTTCCAAATAGAAAGTTTGTAGAAGAAGCTTTAAAAAAAATTGATTTAGTGGTTGAGATTAATGCATATGAGGCAAGTGAAACTTCTAAATTTGCTGATATTCAAATTCCTGCTGCTCCTTTTGGTGAAAAAGATGGGACTCAAACAAATATGGATAGAACTCTTACTCGCTCAAAGGCATTTAAAGAAAAAAAAGCAAAACAGGACTGGGAGATTTTTGCGGATATTGGTAAAGCTATTGGATTTAGAGGATTTGATTTTACTTCAAGCAAAGATGTTTTTAATGAATATAAAGAGATGACAAGACTAAGTCCTGATATTGATATTTATAAAGCCAATTACGATGAACTTGAAAACAAGCCATTTATCTGGGGAGAAGATGCTTTGAAAAACGGATTTTTAACTGAAAATAAAAAAGCAAAAGTTTACTATGTAGAAAATAAAGAACTTCACGAAATGCCAGATAGTGAATATCCTTTTATACTCCTTACAGGCAGAACCCGCGACCAGTGGCATAGCGGGACTAAAACCGCTTTTGTAGAAAAATTAAAAAAATATAAGCATTTAAGTTTTATAGAAATAAACGAGGAAGATGCTAAAAGTTTAGGGATAAATGAAGGTGATGAAGTAAAAGTTATTTCAAGATATGGAAAGCTAAAAACAAAAGCAAAAATAACTGATATTAAAAAAGGGAGTATTTTCATCTCAATCCACGATAGAAATGTAAATTATCTAACAAATCCAAATATTGACCCAATAAGTAAAGAGCCAGACTATAATCACACAGCAGTAAAGGTAGTTAAATGAGTTTGCCAATTTTACTTAAAAATCAAAAAGTTTTGCTAATTGGCGGTGGAAATGTTGCACTTCAAAAAGCAAAAGTATTATCTGAAAATGAGATTGAATTTAGAATAGTTTCAAAAGAAGTTTTGCCTGAGGTTAAAGAGTTTTGTGAAAATATAGAAATTAAAGAATTTGAAGAAGATGATGTAAAAGAAAATATTGTAATTGATGCTACGGGGAGTGATGAGGTTGCTAAAAAGTTATTAGCACTTAAAAAAACTAAAAATTTTTTATTAAATGTTGTTGATAAGCCGGAATTTTGTGATTTTTATTTTATGGCTTTAATAAACAGAGGAGATTTAAAAATAGGAGTTTCAAGTAATGGTGCTTCTCCAAGTGTTGCTAAGTTTATAAGAGATGAGATTAAAAAGATTTTGCCTGATAACATAGAAAATGTTTTGAAAGAAAAAAAAGAATTAAGAAATAAAGGCATAATAGATAAAGACCTAACTAAATTAAAATCAAAACTCTATTTAATAGGAGCAGGCCCTGGAGATGCGGAGCTTTTAACTATTAAAGCTTTAAAAACTATTAAAAACTGCGATGTAATTTTGTATGACCATTTAATAAGTGATGAAATTTTAGAAATAGTCGAGTGTGATAAAGTATATGTAGGAAAAGAAAAAGGAAAACACTCAAAAAAACAAGAGGAAATTAATGAAATTATTTTAGATTACGCAAGTAAAGGTTTAAAAGTTGGAAGATTAAAATCAGGAGATCCTTTTATTTTTGGAAGAGGGTATGAAGAACTTAAAGCAATTACTGAGGCTGGGTTTAATGTAGAAGTAATTCCTGGAATCAGCTCTGCTACTGCTGTAAGCAGTATAAATTTACCTTTAACTGCAAGAGGAATTAGTTCTTCTTTTAGTGTTCATTCTGCTCATCTTAGAGGAAATAGAATAAATCTTGAGTGGGTAGATGAGCTTAAAAAAGAAAATCATACAGTTGTTGTTTTGATGGGTTTAAGCCGTGCAAGACATATTGCTAAAAAAGCATTAGAAGTAGTAGATGAAAATTATCCGGTTGCTATTATTTCAAATATTACTCGCAAAAATCAAAAAATTATAAAAACTACTATTAAAAATTTAAAAGAAGAGGCTAAAAATGCTGATAAACCAGCTATTTTAGTTTTTGGAGAAGTTGTTAATTTAGTATAATTTTTTAAAAAGGATATTTATGAAAAAAGTATTGGTAATGTGTACGGGAAATAGTTGTAGAAGTATAATTGGTGAAGCTTTAATTAATAAATATTTAGATGGAGTCAAGGCTTATAGTGCAGGGACAAAACCTGTTGGAAAAGTGAATGAAAATGCTAAAAAAGTTTTAATTAAAGAGAATGCCTGGAATGATAATTATCATTCTAAAAATTTAGATGAAATTATAGATATTGACTTTGACTTAGTTGTAACTGTATGTGATAATGCAAAAGAGAGTTGTCCTATTTTTCCAAAACCTGTAAATAAAAGACATATAGGCTATGTTGACCCAGCTGGAAAAGAATATAAAGAATTTGAAAACTTAGTAGAAAAAATGAAAAAAGAGTTTTTGCCTATGATTAAAGAGCTTATTTAAGTTTTTTATTTTATTTTTTGGCTAATTTTATATAAATAATCATGCATATCAAAATATCCAACTAACATTTCAAAAAACATTCTGATAAACAGTTCTCCCATTAAAAATAATATAAGTAAAAGAATCCAAAGTTTTATATTTTTTATTTTTAAATGGAGTTTTCTTTTAAGATAATATAAAACAATAGGAAACAATATCGCAAAAAAATAATAAAAAATTATCAAAATATATTTTGTAATAAATAAATTAAAATCTAAAAAATCTTTCATAAAAAACCTTTAAAGTATCATTAAAATTTGATAAATAAGTAAACTAACAATATAAGCAATTAGTGGTAAAAGTATAATTTCTAAAAGCATAAGTTTCCAGCCAAATTCTGCTTTTATAGCCGCCATTGTTGAAATGCAGGGGATATACAGCAAAATAAAAACCAAATAAGCAAATGCTGCTTTTGGATTTGGAAAAGATGAACGTATTTTTTGTTGTAAAATTTTTGCTGAGTTTTTTTGATTTTGGCTGTTTAGTTCTACTCCGTAAATTGTCCCCATTGAGCTAATTACAATTTCTTTTGCCAAAGTTCCTGGAATTAAAGGGGCTATCACCTCCCAATGTTCTCCAAATCCAAGAGGTTTGAAAATTGGAGTAATCTCTTTTGAAATTTTTGCAAGATATGAAGTCTCGGGAGTTGATTTAGGAGGTAAATTTATAATTCCCCATAAAATCACACTTGCAAATACTATTAAAGTTCCAGCACGATATAAAAAGTCTTTTATGTTTGGCCACATTAAATTCCATATGGATTTAAGAGTTGGAAGATGATATGTTGGAAGTTCCAAAAAAAACGGCTTAACTTCATTTTTTGGGAGTATTTTATTTGCAATAAAAGCTATAAAAAAAGCTACTAAAATTCCTAAAATATAAAGAATTACAATTACCAGGGCTTTATATTTTACAAAAAAAAGCGAAGCAAACAAAACATAAATAGGAAATCTTGCACTGCAACTCATAAATGGAATCATTAAAGCTAAAATCAGTCTTTCCCTAAACGTTCCCATTGCTCTGGTGGCATAAATTGCTGGAACATTGCATCCAAATCCTAAAATAAGCGGAATAAATCCGTTTCCTTTAAGCCCTACTTTTGAAGCAAGTCTGTCAAATAAAAAACTAACCCTTGCCATATATCCGCTCTCTTGAAGTAAAGCCATAAAAAAATAAAGTAGAGCAAGAAGAGGCAAAAAAGATAAAACAAGTCCAACTCCTGATATTATTCCGTTTATTGTAAGGGAGTTTATCCAGTTTGGAAGAGGGGAGAGTATTATTTTTAGTTTATGGGCTAAAAAGTCTTGAAAAAACCAGTTTGTCCAGTCAACAAGAGGCTCTGAGCCTGAAAAAGTTAATTGAAAAACTAAAAACATTATTACAAAAAATAGAGGAATCCCAAGATATTTATTAAGCAAAATATTATCTAACTTATCGCTTAAAATTACTTTATCAACAATCGGTTTTTTAAGTACTTTTTCTAATATTTCGTCAATTTTTTGATACCTGTATTCAACTATGAATTTTTTAACATCCATTCCAAAATGTTTTTTGAGTCTTTCTCTTGCCTCTTTTGCAAAATTTAAAATCTCAGGATAATTTTTTAATCTATTGTAGGCATATTCATCATTTTCAAGCAGTTTTACAGCTAAAAATCTCTTTATACTGCACTCAATATTTTTCATTTTGTTTATTAAAAATTCAATCTCTTTTTCAATGTGTTCTTGGTAAGAAAAAGGTTTTGGTATTTTTTTGTTTTTTGTATTTTGATATATTTTTTGAATTATCTCTTTTTTGCCAAGACCTCTTGATGCAATAGTTGGAATTACATCTATATCAAGCAGTTTAGAAATTTTATCTAAATCAATCGAATATCCTCTTTTTTTAAATTCATCAAACATATTAAGTGCCAAAAGCATAGGTTTTTGCAAATCAATAAGCTCAAATGTTAAATACAAATTTCTTTTTAAATCTGTTGAATTAACAACATTTATAATTCCGTCTATCATATCAGAGCATATCACTTCTCTTGTAACTTTTTCTTCTATGGAATAGGGCGAGAGGGTGTAAGTTCCGGGCAGATCTACTAAATGTATTTTTTCATTATTATAAATTAAAGTAACCTCTTTTTTCTCAACCGTCACACCGCTCCAATTCCCAACTTCTAAATCACTTCCGGCTATTGCGTTAATAAGTGCGGTTTTTCCGGTATTTGGATTTCCAACAAATGCTATTTCCATTATTTCCCCTTAAAGAGTTCTACTTCTATTTTTTGTGCATCTTCTTCTCTTAAAGCAATAGTCGTATTTCCTAAATTTATGGCTATTGGGTCATTGAAAGGGGCTTTTTTTACTACTTTTATTGGAGTGTTTAAAATTCCAAGCTCAATCAGTCTGTTTTTAAGCTCTTTAAGTTCTCCTATTTTTCTAACAATTCCGCTCTCACCAACTTTCATATCAGATAACTTTTTTCTCACAAAATGCCTTTAATAATTATAAATTGAGTTAAAAGTCCTATAATAAAAACCAATAAAACATTCATTTTAAAATATCTAACCGCTATAAATGCAAACACTACATAAAGAAAACTTAAAGGAGTTGTTAAAGCCACTTTTCCAAGGGATAAAGCTACAAAAAATATCATTCCTGTAAATGAGGCAAGAAGGGATTTTAGAATTTTTTGAATAAAACTTAAATGTTTTATTTTTTCATAAATTTCACTCATCAAAATAGTATAAAAAAACGAAGGATAAAAAATCCCAATAGTTGCAAATATTGCACCTGTAATTTTTGCTACTTTATAGCCAATAAAAGTAGCGGTTATTAAAAATGGTCCTGGGGTAATCTGACCAAAAGCAATTCCATCGGCAAACTCTTTTAAACTCATCCAATGATTTTTTAATACCACATCTTCAAGTAAAGGCAAAATTGTCATTCCGTTTCCAAAAGCAACTGCCCCTACTTTAAACATTTCAAATAATAATTTGCTTTTAAAATATCCATAAATTAAAAGAGCTAAAAATAAGATTCCACTTATAACTATTGGTAAATAGTTTATTTTTTTATCACTTTTTTGGATAGTTTCTGGTGCTTTGAAAAAAATTGAAGCTAAAAAAGCAAATAAAATCACATAAAAAGCATCAATTTTATAAAGCATCAAAATAAATGAAATTCCAGCAATTACGGAGCTTATTTTCTCTTTTGTATATTTTGCTCCAAAATCAAGTGCAACTTTTATAATAATTCCTATAACCATTGCTTCAAGGGCACTGAAAAACGGATGAATATAGGAAATTTTACCATAATGAAAATATACAAAAGATAAAATAAGCATAATAATAAATGAAGGAAGTAAAAATGCAAAAAAAGCCAAAAACGCTCCCGTGATTCCCCGCAATTTATAAGCGATATAAATTGCCAAATCTATAAAAATAGGTCCTGGGTATAACTGCACCATTGCTAATGCTTTATCTATCTCTTCATTGCTTAACCACTTTTTTTTGTTGTTTAACTGCTTAAGTTCTTCAAGCATAGCCATACTATAAGCAGTAAGCCCGAGGATAAAAAAAGAGAAGACAAGGTCTAATAAAGATGGTTTTTTCATACTGTCTTCTCAACAATACTCTCAACTATCCCTAAAATTTCATCCATTGTATCTTCATCTATTTTTTCAATAAATTTAATTTTTCTTGAATTATAATCTATTGATTTTAATTGCTCTGTCATTATATAACCACTTACATTTTCCCCATTGTATCTTATATGAAATGGAAAATTTCTTTTTGTATTTGTAATAGGGCAAGCAAAAGTAAGTCCTACATATTTATTGAAAATTTTATTACTTACAATAACTGCCGGTCTTCTACCTTTTTGTTCGTGTCCACTTTGAGGGTCAAAATTTAAAATAACTATGTCTCCTTGGTCTGGGATATACTTTACCATTCTTCTAATCCTGATTTATCATTAAATTCTTCATAAGGTTTATAATCAGCTGGGATTTTTTTAACTAACTCTTTAATATTATATTTTTTTCTTTTTTTTATAGGTTCTAAAATTATTTTTTCATCTTGGACTATAAATTTAACTTTATCTCCTATTGATAAATTAGTTTCTTTTAATATATTTTTTGGAAATCTTAAACCTTGTGAATTTCCCCATTTTGAAATTGTAGCAATCATTTTTATTCCTTTGATACTTTGTATATCCTAAGTATATCAAAGATATAATTAAATATCAATTTATTTTATCTTGCACTCTTTTGCTCTTTTTGACTTTATCTCTTCAATTCTTTGTTTTATATCTTTTAACATATCATATTGAGCAGTATTTGTTTTATGATTATCTTCCATTCTTTTCATTATATCATCGACTGTTTCTTCCCACTCATTTATAACCTCATCAGGAAGTTTGCAATCTTCTGCCATTTCTTCTTCGTGTTCTACTAACCAGTCAGCGATTTTTTTCATAATATTTAACATTCTTTATCCTTATAACAATTTAAATAGCATTTTTATTGCTAAAAGTATTAAAACAACTGCAATAAGTTTTTTAACTTGTTGCGGAGTTAAGCGGTAATGCATGATCAAATCACCTAAATATCCACCAATAATTGCGGCAACTGTTACAACTCCAAGCAAAATCCAATCCATATGTACAAATGAAAGATAAGTAAAAAATCCTCCAAGTGTAGAAAATGGAATCACGAAACTAACTGCATAAGCCGCTCTTTTTGCTTCATATCCAAGTAAAATTAAAATTGGCATAATCAAACTTCCGCCTCCAACTCCTATCATTCCAGAAAGAAGTCCGACACTTCCACCAACCACATATAAAACCCATACTTTTTGATAAGAAAATTTAGCTTCTCTTTTATTAAAAATCAAAAGCAGGGCACTTACAATTGAACCCTCTGAAAAATCCAATCTTCTAATCCCAATATGCTGACTAAAGTTCACGAGTGAATTTCTCATAAGATTTCTTTATCAATTTTACCATTTTTCAGTGATATTGTTATCTTTTTTATC
>Ga0256829_1002031_pt1 | contig 15583 bp, 12 predicted proteins | sample 131447metaG_FD_185979 | JGI IMG/M metagenome (GOLD analysis project Ga0256829, IMG submission 185979) | Hydrothermal vent microbial communities from Lau Basin, Pacific Ocean - 131-447 | ecosystem: Environmental > Aquatic > Marine > Hydrothermal vents | place: Pacific Ocean: Lau Basin | collected...
CGGCGGACCAGCTACAAAAGGCCCGCCAGACACTCTTCAAAACCATTCATGGACGGACTCTGAAAACCGGCCGACAGACCTACTTCTATTACCCTGCTTCAGACTCATTTATGGTTTGGAAAATACTTAGTACCCTGATGGAGAGCGGCGGGAAAACCGCGGCTTTCCGGAATCGCCCCGACTCGGGTAAACTGTATAGACTGGATCGGCCGAGGTGGCGGAACTGGTAGACGCGCCGGACTCAAAATCCGGTGGTGGCGACACCGTGCGGGTTCGACTCCCGCCCTCGGTACCAAACCATATTCCGCAGATGACCCATGCCCTCAGCGACCGATTTTTGTTAAAGCTTCCCGCCGCCGCTATCTATCACCACAACCTGCTTTGGGGATATACGAATTCCCCCCCCGGGGACGGCTACAAAAACCCATGAACCCAGCTTACGAAGAATCACCCGACGGCGGATCGACCTGGATTCCCTGGTTGTGGCATCCCATACCGGACCGGCTTAGCTTTATCGACTGTCCCCGCGCGGTGCTGCGCGAAGCCACCTTTCTGGATCAACGCCTCGACATTTGTGCCCGGCCACGGCAGGAACGCGCCTTCCCGCCCTCCGCTCCCGCCACCCGGGCCGCCTGGCTGCTGCACTCCTCTCTCTGCGGATCCACCTTCTTATCCCGCATTTTGAGTCTGCCCGGAACCACCTGCGCCTTGCGCGAACCCTGGATCCTGAGACAACTCGCCGATTGGCGCCGCGGCCTACTACCCGGTCCCGAGGCGCCGCAAGCACACGCCGTCACCCGGCGCACCGACGTGTTGCTACAACTGCTGAACCGGGCCTGCCTGCCGGGGGAACAACTGATCATCAAACCCACCAACCTCGCCAATATCCTGCTCCTGGATCACCCACCGACGGATCCCGTCCTGATCCTGACCGGCACCCTGACGGAGTTCCTGGCCGCGGTGCTGCGGCGAGAGGAAAGCCTGCGCAAAATGCCGGTACTGGGGCGCAACCTGGCCCTCACCTGGCAAGAACATTTCCCTTCCGCCCTGTCGCAACAGCTTCATGCCGCCTTGTTCGGCCCGGCGAAAAACGACTGCCTGCTTGCCGCGGCCGGGGTCTGGCTGCTGCACCAGTGCGAATTCGCGGCACTCGCACGGCGGAGCACACCGGGGCGGACCGCCCTCGTCACCACCACCGCGATGCTCGCCAATCCCCTGGAGATCGGCCGAGCGGCGGCACACCACCTGGGCATAACCGTTCCCGACGCCATCCTGGCGCCCCACCTGGAAAAACAGCGGGCCCGCCATGCCAAATTCCCCCGCCTTATCCCCTATGACGCCCAAGCGCGGCGGCGGCAAGCACAAATACTTTTACATACCCATGCCGCCGAGATCCGCCGCGTCCGTTCCGAGGTGGATCGCTGGCTGACGCAAGGCGTCATGCCCGCCACGCCACCCCCCCTTATCGGGCCGCGGCTCGCCCCGGACGAGCTGCTCGCGTAAATTCCCCGCCAACCAGCTGGCGACGTTAAAATACCTTATCTTCGCTCAGCCAACTCCCCATGGACGTAACCGATTCCCCCGCCGAGATTCCGCCTCCCATGGAACTGCCCGAGCAGGTTCGCCTGCTCGAGGCGAATGCCCGCGCGCTGATCGAGGCCGGCAATCATGCCGATGCCGAACGTCTGTTCACGCAACTGCTTGAAGTGGCCCCGCATCACGTTCCGGCGTTGCAATATCTCGCTGGCCAGGCGCTGGCCAGAAACCAGCTCGAGGTGGCACAACAACTGCTGGAACGCGCGATCCGAATCGCCCCCCGGCGGGCCGAATTGCACCAAAATCTCGGTATCGTCCTGCAGGCGCGGGGCTACCCCCAGGGCGCCCTGGTCGCCTTCGACCACGCCCTCAAATACCACCCTCGGCTTGCCGTCACCTGGGTCCAGCGGGGAGACGTGCTGCAATTCCTCGAACGTCACCATGACGCCATCGCCTCCTACCGCCAGGCGGAGATACTGGTCGGCAACCTGATGCGCTTTGCGGCCCTGAATCCTCCCAGAATCCAGCAAATCATCGAGCGGGCCGCCGGCTTCCTGCACAGCGAACGCCTCGCCATCCTGGACACGGCCCTCGCTCCCTTGCGCCGGCGCCACGAACCGCCGGCGCTCGAACATGCCGAACAGGCGCTGGCCCACATGATCCACGCCGCCCAGCCAGAGTACACCGACCCGTTGCAGCAACCGGCATTTGGCTACTTCCCCGGCCTGGAGGCCCGCCCGTTTTATCCCCGCGAACGCTTCCCCAGGCTATCCGACCTGGAGCGAAAAACCCCGCGCATTCGCGCCGAACTCGAACGCGTACTCACCGCGCCCGGGGCGCTGAAACCCTACGTTGAAATAGCCACCGGAAACGCGGCCCAGTGGACGGAACTCAACCACTCGCCGAAGTGGAGCGCCTACCACCTGTACTGGAACGGTGTCCCGGTGCCGGGACACCGGGAGGAATGCCCCGATACGATTGCCGCCATGGACTCCCTGCCGCTGGTGCGGATACCGGGGCACGCGCCGGAAATATTTTTTTCGATCCTCGCGCCGCAAACCCATATTCCACCGCATCACGGCCTGGCAAACTACAAGCTGGCGGTACACCTGCCGCTCGTCATTCCGCCCCACTGCGCGATCCGTGTCGGGGATGAAACCCGGGAGTGGGCTCCCGGCGAATGCCTGGTGTTCGATGACAGCTTCGAGCACGAAGCCTGGAATCGTGGCAACACACCCCGCGCAGTGCTGATCTTCGAGGTCTGGCACCCGGATCTGACCCCCGTCGAGCGCAAGTTCCTGGCGACCGCGATCGCCGCCCTGAACCAATTTAACCACCAATATGCCGTGGCCGCCGCACACGAACCAAATCCCGGGAAACCGGCCCAAACTTAACCTGCGCCAGGCGCAGCGCAGCCGTTGCAAGCTCCACGCGGTGGATTAAACCGAGAACCTCTCCAGATCCCTGGAATAGGCCCGCCGACTGCTACCGGCCGTTTCGTGCCGGAACAATTCGACCTGCCCACGCACCCGGAGTTGACTCACCGAGGCCACGCAGATCCCCGCCGGCCAAGACGACCCGGGATCCGCTCGCGCCCCCTCCCGGAACAAGCGGATCACGTCCCGGAACGGGGCGCGGAACTGCTCGGGAATCCGCCGACCCCATCCGCTGCCAATAAAAAAGCCCGCGGCGCAGGCCGCGGGCTTCCGGTAAGGACCGGTAAATAAAGAGGCTTAGAACTTCACCCCGACTCGGGCATAGACGAAGCGCCCCGGGATACGGTAGATCGGCAACGTGCTGTTGGCAAAGGCCGTCATCGCGATCGGCGGTTCCTTGTTGAGCAAGTTCTGAATGCCGAAGGTGAAGGTAGTGTTCCAGGCCGGCTCCGTGTACGAGACCTGCACGTCGTGATAGATCGTCGTGCCGATCTCGTTGAGACCCGTCGGAGTTGTCGAACCCGCCGCAACCGCAGTCGGATCGGAGCACCAACCCGCGGTGAGCGGGCTGCCGCCGACCGATACCGCGGTCGAGTTCGCGCACACCTCGTAGGTCTTGCCGATCAGATACACATTCCACGCCGCCGCCCAGTTGCCGTAGCTCCAGTCCACGCCGAGATTGAAACGGCGTTTCGGATACGGCGTAAATCCGCCCGTCGCACTCCCGGCAAACTCGGCGCACTGGCCCTGCAGACCGCTGGTGGTGGACACCACGTTGCAGGACTTGAGCATCTTCAGGAAGTTTGCCGTCAGGTTGACCCGGAACTGGCCGAAGGAGGTCGCCGGCAACAGGTAACGCAGGTTGAGATCCCAGCCGTTGACCTGCAGCGACCCGGTGTTGACGTTGGTGTTCAGCACGTTGGTGATCGCTCCGCCGCTGCGGGTGATCAGCGCACAGTAGTTTTGCAAGTTGGAGTTGTAGCAGCCATTGATGATGGTCTGCGCCCCGATGGTGCCGACCGCGTTGGTCAACTCTACCTTGTAATAGTCGGCCGACACATCCAGTCCCGGCACGAAGTCCGGGCTCCAGACGAAGCCTACCTGCCGCGAGATCGCCTTCTCCGGGGTCAGGTAGGGGTTGCCGCCCACCGTGATCCGGATCTGGTTGTTCGGCTGCACCGCGTTGGCCGGGCAGTTCGGCAGGGTTGGGTTGGCTACGCAGGGATCGGTCAAGTCCGGATAGCTATCGGACTGGCCGAAGAACAGGTCCGAGAGGCTGGGCACGCGGAAGCCCTGCGACCAGGTGCCGCGCAGCAGCAGCGTGTTGATCGGCTGCCACTTGATCCCGACACGACCGGTCGAGGCATGCGCCCCGTCGCTCACCCCCGGCTGGAACGGGCCGGTGGAACCATCCCACTTGAACTGCGACCAGCGGTTGGCGATATCCAGTGACACGCTCTTGGCAAAGGGCAGATCCTGCGCCAGCGGTACGCTCAACTCGACGTACTGGGCGTTGCTGTTCTGCCGCCCCGCGGTCGGCTGGGTGACATTGCCCACGGTGTTGCCTTCGGAAACCAGCGCATCGGGCTGGTTGAAGCCGTCGAACTCGAGGTACTCGTAGCCTGCGGCCAGGCCCCAGGGTCCGGCATACCAGCCGTTGAAGAAGTTCCCCGCCAGGTTACCGGTATAGTTGCGCATCACCTGCTTGGTAACCGCATGCGCCGTGAACATGACCCACTTCAGCATCGCCGGGGTGATCGTGCCCTGGCCGTTGATGTCACCTCCGAACAGGTTCAGCGGTACGCATCCGGGGATGTTGCTGCAGTTCGGTCCCAAGGCCTCCTGGATGTTCAGGGTATTGGCGAGACCCTGCGTAATCGTGGTGTTCAGCACCTGCGAGTAGCCGTAGTGCGTATCCCAGGTCCACTGGTTGCCGAACAACTGGAAGTAGCCGGTAAACCCGCTGTTGATATAGAGCGTGTTCTGGTTCTGGCTGAACACCCGGTTGCCCGCCTCCAGCGGCCGGCGCCCGAGCAGAGTCAAGCTGGCGGCATTGGCCGTGCACGACCCGTTGTTGCTGCCGTAGGTCTTGCACCAGGAAGCCCAGCCCGGTGAACTCGAATAGTACGGCACCAGGTCCGTTCCGAACGGGTTGTAGGGGTTCGCGGCCGAGATGCCGATGTTGATCCCGTTCGCCTGGGTGCCCCCGAAGAGGCCGAAGAACCACGGATTTGGCGCCAGGATCTGGGCCGAGTTCCGCCGCTGGTACATGGTGGTGAAGTCGAAGGTGATGTTACTGGTCAGATCGTAGTGACCCTGGGTGTAGGTGTACCAGCGCTCCTGCGGCGTCTTAAAGTAGTTCGCGGGCGCGTAGTTATAGCGATCCGCGTTGGTGAACGGGTGCGAATTGGCGTTCGGCCCGGTCAACGGACCGGCGACATTACACCCGGGATAGCCGAAGTAGCCCGTCGGGCCGCAACCCGGGATGTTGGAGTAGGGATTTCCGGTCGCCCAGTTGACGACCAGGAACCGCCCACCCGGCGTGCCGGAGCTTCCCAGCGTGTTGCCGAAGCCGATCAGGGGATAAAAGGAGATCGTGCGCTGGCCGGCCCAGACCGGGTTCGACTTGTAGTAACCCGCCGATAGCAGTACCGCCGAACGGTCGTTCGAGGTGCCGACGGTGAAGCTGTAGCGCTGGGTCTTGCCGTCCCAGCCGCCACCATCGCCGTGGGCATCGTAGAGGCCAAAATAGGCGTTGGCCTCGGCGCCATTGTAGTTCTTCACCGTGATGATGTTGATCACGCCGGAGATGGCGTCGGAGCCGTACACCGCCGAAGCGCCGTCGAGTAGCACCTCGACCCGCTGCACCGCCGAGGTCGGAATGGTGGTCAGATCCACATAGCCGGCGAGCGCGGTCGGCCAGCGGTGACCGTTGACCAACACCAAGGTTCGGCTGGAGCCCAGGTTGTGCAAGTTGATGGTCTGCGCACCGTTGCCGCCGTTATTGAAATTGACGTTCAACGAGGCGCCGGCCGAGGTCATGTTCTGCAGCAACTGGCCGACGGTGGTGAAGCCGGTGGCCTGGATCTGCTGGCGGTTGATGGTGATGACCGGCTGCGAGGTGGCGATGGAGGTACGCGGAATGCGCGAACCGACCACGATGATCTTGCTGAGTTTGGTGGCCTGAGCCGCGGTGCCGCCCGCCGCTGCCGGGGTCTGGGCCAGCGCCATTCCGGCGCCGGCGAGCGTACCCGCGGCACCGAGAGCCAGGGCGCCCCGCACGGCCTGTCTGAGTAATGTATCGGATGTCATAAAATTCCTCCCCTATAGAGGTTGAACAAATAAAGTTCGGCGGATTACCCGCCTCGCCGCTCGGGCCGAACGCGGGCACACGCGCTGCCCGATCCGACGGTAATCGAATCGTAGCACAAAATTCGCCTGATGCAAACCTACTGTTGCCGGGGTACAACAAGGCACCACGGCGATTTCCCACCGGAAAATCGCGTAGAAGGGGTGAGATTTACGGGAACCCCCCGTCTGTTGTGTGCTTACAACACCAAACAAATGCCCCCAGGGACGCGGAACCGCTAGAATGCCGGGCATGAACCCGTCTTCCCTCGCGCCCACCGTGCGCCGCGGCCTGCGCCGTGGCATCGCCGCTCTGCAACGCGGCGATGCCGAAACCGCCGAACGCCTGCTGGCGACAGTTGCCGCGGCGGCGCCGCAATGCGCCGATGCCTGGCATTATCGCGCCATCGCCGCGCACCAACGCGGCCGCGACGACACGGCCGACGAATGGTTTCACCGGGCACTGGAACTCGACCCGCAACGGCCGGACTTTGCGCTCAACCAGGCCCGTTTTCTGCTTGAACGCGGCGATCCCGAGGCCGCACTCGCCGCTGCGGATCGCGCCGCCCAGGCCCCGGAACAGGCCGAAAACGCCGCCTTACTCCAGGCCAATGCCCTGACCGCGCTGAAACGGGGCCGCGAAGCGATCCGGCGCCTGGAGGAATTCCTCGGGGCCCATCCCGGTGCCCGTCGCGCGCGGATGCAGTTGATTGCGTTGCTCAGCGAGCACGGCGAAAATACCGCCGTACTCGATACCCTCGACGCCGCGCTCGCTTTTGCCCCCAACGATCCGGTATTCGGCCCGCTCGCCATCGCCGCCCTCCGCGGAGAGAAGCGCCACGAGGAGGCGGAGGCGCTCGGGCATCGCCTCATCACCTCGCCCGAATCGCCCGCCGCCGCATGGCTGGAGCTGGCCTTTGCATCATTGCAACGCGGGGATACCCCCACGGCCGTCACCCAGGCCCTCGAGACGCTGCGCCGCGACCCCACGCTCGGTGGCGCCTGGCTGTTGCTGGCCGAGGCCGGAGAGGTCGATCCCGAGCGCCTTCCCGCGCCGCTGCCGCCCCCGGGTGACGCCATCTTGGAATTCGCGCGGGCGAGAATCCTGGACCGGCGCGGCAACGTCGCGGCGGCCTGGAGCGCTTACGTCCATGCCAACGAAACCGCCATCGCCGAGGAGGGCGAGTATAACCCCGAGCATCAAAGCAACTATGTGGACGGGTTGATCCACCACCTGGATGCCGCCTTTATCCGCCGGGCGGCCCGCCTGGGCCGACCCGGGAAAAACCCGGTGTTCATCTGCGGCGTGTCGCGCTCGGGCACCACGCTACTGGAACAGGTCCTCGCGGCTCATCCGGCGGGCACCGTTCGCCCCGGCGGCGAGATGAAGACGATTCACCGGCTGCTGCGCCGACGCCTGGGCCCGCAGGGAATCGCCGCGACGGGGCATCTACTCGCGGCCCTGGACGATACGGAATTGGGCGAAATGATCACCGCCTGGACTCGGGCCGTAGAGCAAGAAACCGCAGACGCCGAATACCTGATCGACAAGATGCCCTCGAACGTGTTTCTGCTCGGGCTGCTTCACGTCGCCTTCCCCGAGGCCCCGATCGTGCTCCTGGAACGCGACCCGGTGGCCATCGCCTGCTCCTGCTTCGTAACCCCTTTTGGTGAAGGGCACAAATTCAGTCACCGACTCGAAGATATCCGGCATTTCTTCGCTCAGTTCCGGCGCATGGTTACCCACTGGGACGCGGTGCTGCCGCCGGGGCGGGTGCTACACCTCAACTACGAAGAGTTCGTTGCCGCCCCCCGCCGCAGCCTGGGCTCCTTGCTGGACACGCTCGCCCTCGCCTGGGATGAACGCATGCTCGAGTTCTATCGCCGCCGGGATCCGATCGCCACCGCCAGCTTGTTGCAGGTGAGAAGACCGCTGGATCCGCACGCGAGCGCGGGCTGGAAGCGTTTCGAGACCCAACTCGCCCCGTGGCGGGGAAGACTCGAAGCCGCTTACTATAATGGCGAGTTTTAACCTCGCTACCACCATGACCGAAACCTTTGAAACACCCACCACTCCGCTAGAGGAGCGTATTTCCGCCGTTGACCAGGCGCCCGAGGGTGACGCGGAAGTCCGTCGCGATGTCCTCAAGGCCCTGATCGACTCCCGGGTCACGGTGCTGCTCGACCGGCCCTGGGATGGTGTCAGCCCGCCGAATGAGTCTACCCGGCTGCAGTGGGTATCCGACGGCCCCGACCGGAGCCAACCCATGCTCGCGGTGTTCAGCAGCGAGACGCGGGCGCGCGACTTCGCCACGACGCACGGCGGCTTCGAACATGCCGTGGAGGTCGATTCCGGATGGGCGCTGCTCGGCGTCGCCGCGGGCCACGGCGTGATCATCAACCCCAACCAGCCGCTGGGCTTTCGGATCGATCCCGAGGTGGCGCGAACTCTGCGCCGGGCGGTCGAGGAGGCCCTGGCGCACTACGAGGCCCGCAGCAGCGACCCCGCCGGCCCGCCGCAATGAGTCCCGCAACCTTGGCGCCGGGCGAAGCGGAACGGCTTATCGATGCGGCACTGGCCGCCTTTCAGCGCGAAGACGCGGCCGAATCCTGGCGCCTGGCCCGCCGGGCCGCCGCGGCCTTGCCCGATTCCTTCGATGCCCGCAACATGGCCGGGACCGCGGCGCTGGCCGCCGGCGATCCTGCGGCCGCCCTGGCACATTTCGATGCCGCCGTTCGCCTGGCCCCCACCTCCACGGCGCAGGCGGCCAACTGGCTGGGCGGCGGCCGTGCCCGACTCGGGTTGGGGCAACCCGAACAAGCTCTGGCCGCCTTTCGGCGCGGCCTCAGCCTCGCTCCGCATTGGCCCCCGCTCACCACCGGCGCGGCGATGGCGCTCCAGGAACTGGGCCGATATGAGGAGGCCGAGGTTCTCGCCCGGGAAGTGCTCGGGAAACAACCCGACGATGCGCAGACCCGGGTGATCCTCGGTGCATCCCTGCTCAAGCAGGATCGCTTCCAGGAAGCCCGGGATTTGCTTGACCCGCTGACTACCGATCCGCAGGTCGGCTTCGAAGCCCGCCATCACCTCGCCATGGCACGCAAGATTACCGGTGATCTCAAAGGCGCACTCTCTGGAGTTCGGGCACTGCTGGATGAAGCTCCCGACTTTCCGGCCTATTCGGATCTGGCCCAGCTCCAGCACTTCAAGAGCTCCGATGACCCCGACTTCGTCCGCCTCGCGGCCCGCGAACAGGAGCTTGAACGCCTGGCGCCGCCGGAGCGCATCGACCTGTTGTTTGCCCTCGCCAAGGCCTACGATGAACTGGGCGACAGCGAACGCGCGAGCCGCTATCTTGTCGAAGCCAACCGGCTGGAGGCTATCCGTAAGCCCTATTCGCCGGAGGAAGACGAGGCCCGCATGGCCCGGATCGCCGAATTATTCGACGCCGATTTCATTCACGCCTATCCCGGAGCCGGGCTCACCGAAGTGCGCCCGATATTCGTAATTTCCCTGCCGCGCTCGGGTTCTACGCTGACCGAGCAGATGATCGCCGCCCATTCCGCGATTCGCGGCGGTGGCGAGATCGGCCATTTCGCCCGTGTCGCCACCGAACTCAGCTTGAAATGGGGCACCCGCGAAGACTTTCCCCGAATCGAACCCCAGGCGGCGGTCGCCGATCTGCGCGAGGCCGCGCGGCGCTACCGCGAACTGACGGCCCGCCTCACTCTCCTACAGCCACGCTTTACCGACAAGAGCCTGCAAAATTTCCTCTATATCGGCCTGATTCGGATGATGCTCCCAGAGGCCCGCATCGTGCATGTCCGGCGCCACCCGCTCGCCACCGCCTTCGGGCTGTACCGCCAGCGCTTCGCCCAGGCGGTGCGCTACAGCTACGACCTGGATCATATCGTTCGCTACTACCGCGCCTACGAGCGGCTCATGCGCCACTGGCGGGAAACCGTTTCCGAGGGGTTTATCGAGGTATTCCACGAGGCGCTGGTCACCCGCCCGGAACCCGAACTGCGGCGGGTGTTCGACTACCTGGACCTCGAATTCGAACCGGCCTGCCTCGAATTCTACCGCCTGAACCGCCCGGTGCATACGGCCAGCCTGGCGCAAGTTCGCCGCCCGCTGGAATCCGCCGGCCTGACACGCCACGAGAACTACCGGGATCTGCTCGCTCCGGTGGCCACGGCGCTCGCCGAACCCATCGCGGCCTACGAGCGGGAACTGGCTCAGGCCCTGGGCGCAGACTGAATCGCCGCGGCGGGCTAACAGCCGGAAATGGTTACGGTCTATAATTCATAATGCTCTCGTTACCAGAACGCAGGCGCTTGATGCAGCCCCCGGGCCGTTCATCCCGGCGGCGGCGCGTGCGCCATGGCCTGTGGCTGTCGGCCTTGGTATTGTCCGGCCTCACCCTGAGCGGATGTGCCACCCGCCCCGGAAACCCCTCCCAAGTGACCCCCGCCCGGCGCGACCCGCTGGCTCCGATCAACCGCCAGGTCTATCGCTTCAACAGCCTACTCGACGCGGCCGTGCTTCGCCCCCTGGCAAATGGCTATGTCAAGGTCACGCCCAAACCAGTGCGCAGCGGTGTCTCGCGTTTTTTTTCCAACCTGACGCTGCCGGTGACCATCCTCAACGACCTGTTGCAGCTCCGGCCCCTGGCGGCCGTGCATGACACCGGCCGGTTCCTGGCTAACTCGACGCTGGGCCTCGGCGGCCTGTTTGACCCGGCCTCATCCTGGGGGATGCCCCCACACCACGAAAACCTGGGTATTACCCTGGCCCGCTGGGGGCTGCCGAGCGGGCCCTACCTGGTCCTTCCGGTGCTGGGTCCAAGCACGCTACGCTCCGCCCTTGGCGGCTATCCCGATTACTTCGCCTCCCCGCTGTTCACGAGCGGCATACGCCCGGCGACCCGCAATCCCCTGCTGCTGCTGCGTGGGGTATCCACCCGCGCGGAGTTTCTCCGCTATGACAAGCTGTTGCAGCGAGCCTATGATCCCTACGCCCTGATGCGTAGTATCTACCTGCAGAACCTCGACCGAACCGTGCGCAAAAACTTGCCGGGTTACAATCCTAACCAACTGCCGGATTATCAGAAATTGCTACAGGGGAACGGGGGATAAGCCAACCGGCAGCCACTGCCAAATGGCCCGGTCGACGTCGGTCAATCGCCCGCTGACTCCGCCAGCATGGGCTTGAGGATTTCATTCGTTTCGCAAATATCGGCCAGCGCCATCAAGGTATGGGGCGGATTGCTGATCACGAGCCGCTTGCCCTCACGGCGGGCAAACCGCAACCATTCGACCACCAAGGCCAACCCGGCCATATTGAACCGGGTTACCCCACCCAAGTCGAGGCGAATACGCTCCTCGATGGCAAAGGCCTCTTCGCCGGCCTTGAGCAGGTCCATGACGGTGGCGAAAACCATCTCGCCTTCGATGCGATAACGGCCCGCACCCTCGGGGACCAGTCGTGCCGACTTTTTTTCGTCGAGCCTCACTGTCTGCCACCCGAAGTGGCCGCGGCGGGCGCCGTCAGGCTTTGCGGCGCCCGGGCCCGGCGTAAACGTTCGATCAGGGCCTCGATTCCGGTTCTCTGGACTTCGGGCCGGAACTCATCGGCATAGGTCTGCACATAGGACACGCCGGCGATAATAACATCGAATACCTTCCAGCCCACAGTGGTCTTTTTGAGTGCATAGTCCACTGCGATCGGCTCACGATTCGAGATGATTATACGGCTGCGTACCTTGACGAACCGCTGCGCAGCATCACCCCGAAACGGTAACACTTCGACCCGAGCACCCGAATAATTTTTTAGGGCATTCGCATAGGTATTCACCAGGTAGCGCAGGAACACCTTCTCAAAGGCCTGCCTCTGTGATGGCGTCGCCAGGCGCCAATACCGACCGAGCACCAACTGGGAAGTGAAAGCGAAATCGAAGTGAGGCAGCAGGTATTTGTCGATCAACTGCTTAATCAATTCGGGATTCTTGTGAATCTTAACCTTATTCCGGTCCAGGGCCGTAATGATCTGACTCGATGTGGCGGCAACCAGGCTCGCCGGAGACCCCGCCGGTACGGCGGCACGAGCGGGAAGAACCAGGGCACACGATAACGATCCCGCAAATATCAGGATCGGAAAAAGTCTATGGCTTCGCATGGGAATTGCCTCCGGAAGACGCCTTGTTGAACAGGAACTGGCCGATCAATTTTTCAAGCACGATCGCCGATTGGGTAAAGTGAATTGTGTCCCCGTTCTTAAGTGATTTCAATGACCCTCCCGGGGTAATGCCGACATACTGGTCACCGAGTAGCCCCCGGGTGAGAATACCGGCACTAGAATCGGTCGGAATTTCGTTATAGCGCTTGTCGATCCGCAGCGTCACTATCGCCTGAAGGCTCTTCGGATCCAGGCGAATCCTGCTTACCGTACCGATCCGAACGCCACCCAGTTCCACCGCCGCACCTTTTTTGAGCCCGCCGACATTATTGAACGCCGCGGTGACCGTATAGCCCGGCCCCGAACCCAGCCCGCTGAAGTTGGTTGCCTGGGTGGAAAGAAAGAACAGGGCGCCCAGGCCAAGCAGCATGAACAGTCCCGTGCCGAGTTCCAGACCAAAGGTTCGACGCATGGTTAAATTCCTCGAAACATGAAAGCAGTCAACATAAAATCGAATATCAGCACCGCCAGCGATGAAATCACCACGGTCCGGGTGGTGGCCCGGGCGACTCCGTCGGCGGTCGAAAGTGAGGTAAAGCCTTCGTACACGGCAATGAGGTTGACGGCCAGCCCGAACACGGCGCTTTTGATGATCCCGTTAATGAAATCATCACGGAAGCTCACCGTGGTATGCATCTGGCCCCAGAACACCCCAGCATCCATGCCCATCATCTTCACCGCCACCGCCCAGGCACCCAGTATCGCGAGAAAATCAAAGATCAGGGTCAGCACCGGCACCGCGATCACCCCCCCCACAAACCGCGGGGCAACAACCCGGTTGACCGGATCGATGGCCATCATTTCCATCGCCGAAAGCTGCTCAGTGGTCCGCATCAGCCCGATCTCGCTCGCCAGCGCCGTTCCCGCACGCCCGGCATAAAGCAGGGCGGCAATCACCGGCCCCAGCTCCCGCAGCACCGCGACCGAGACTACGGGCCCAAGGCTCGAGGTGGCGCCAAACCGCCCGAGTACCCCGTAGAGTTGCAGCGCCAGGACCAGGCCGACGAAAAGCCCCGCGAACCCGACCAGGGTAGCCGAACGGGAACCCAGGGAATAGACCTGTTCGATGACCAGCCGGGGGCGGATAAGAACCCGGGGAGACAGCGCCATCACCCGCAGGGAAAATAACCCCGCCGCACCGAACCCGGCCAACGAGGTCCGGACACGACGACGCAGATGGGTCTGTTCCGCCAACATTATTCACGTTCCTCGATCAAGGCCCGGGCATAATCCGTGCCGGGAAGGTGAAATGGAACCGGCCCTTCGGTCAGGCCATCCATGAACTGGCGCACCCACTCGGAACGATTCCGCCGCAGTTCCTCCGGTGTTCCCCGTGCCACAACCTGCCCGTCCGAAATCAGATAGGTACAGTCGGCAACCTCCTCCACCACGCCGACATCGTGCGAGACGATGACCGTAGTCAAATTCAGGGTGTGGTTCAACCGCCGAATCAGGCGAACGACGGCACCGAGCGAGATGGGATCCAGCCCGGTGAATGGTTCATCATAAAAAATAAACTCCGGACCCATGACGATCGCCCGGGCAAGCGCCACCCGCCGCGCCATGCCGCCGGAAAGCTCGGCGGGCATCCTCTCGGCCGCTCCCCGCAGTCCGACCGCCTGCAGGGTCATCAGCACGAGGTTACGAACCATGGACTCGGAAAGATCCGTATGCTCGCGCACGGGAAAGGCGACATTTTCAAATACATTGAGATCGGTCAGTAACGCCCCTTCCTGAAACAGCATGCCCATGCGCATCCGCAACGCGTACAGCTCGCGGGTACGCAGGGCTTGCACCGGCAGACCATCGACCCGAACCTCCCCGGAAGAGGGGCATAATTGCCCGGTAATCAAACGCAACAGCGTAGTCTTGCCCGTGCCGCTGGGGCCCATGATCGCGGTGATTCCACCCCGGGGTATATCAATATTCACGTGATCGAAAATCGCCCGGTTCCCCCGTTCAAAGACCAGATCACGAATTCTTATCACGGGTTCGGCGGAACATTTAGTACTCATAAAAACATTATCCCATCAATCGAATCAAACCCAGCTTGGACTAGACCGTCTAGTCCAATTCATTTTAGCAAAACCCCTGTCGCGAGACAAGGCCAAGCATTTCCTATGAACCGCCCCGGGTATTCCGGAGACCATTTTGTTTGAGTCAGGCTACCTTGGCTGACTCTTCCAGTTGACGATAGTACGGCGCTTTCGCCAAGCGTTCCGTATAGCGTACCGACAGGTACTGCCGAGATCTAAATCCGGCGATTTATTCTGCGCTGGCTTCACCGTCTACTCCCCATAACAAGTCCGTCCCCGCGAATGCCAAGGCGTACTGATTACCGTTTTGAAACAATGCGGCCTTGAAGCCGGAACTGCTGTCCTGGAATTCCGAAGCTCCAATTCCACCCGTCGTTCGTGTCCAATTCCCCATCGTTTTGCAACTGCAGCTGTAAGAGCGGGCGCTCAACGCTGCCATGTTGGCCGCCTTCACCAGCGATGGAGAAATCCTCGTGTGATCCGCAGCGTTCTTTGGATCGAGCCCCTTCACCATCTTCGACAGATTGCCGTAGTTCACGGCAGATGGCCCGATGTGTGAATTTGCCCCCGACTCTGTCGCAGCGGCCGCCACCTGATCTGGCCCCTTCATCCCAGCCGCACTGGTCACCGTTGTTCCATCGGTTTTGGTAATGGTCACCGAACCATTACTGTTAACCGTCATCTTTTGCACGCCATTTGTACTTATTCCGCAGACTGGCTGATTGGCGCCGCCGCAGTCCACTTCCCCCGTGGAATCGGTCTTGTTCAGCGGATTGTTCTTCACGTAGCTGTAGGGGTTGATGGACTGGGTGCATATTCCGGCCCAAGATGAACACTCATTCTGGTTCAACGTGAACACCTGTTCTGGTTGAATCCTGAATCCGTGATTTAAACTACCATGAAAACGCATTATCAGCAGTAACTTATGGTGTTTTTTAGCTAAAATAGCGATTCCAAATAAGTCACCCATAGAGTGAGTTATGAGACAC
>Ga0256829_1002032_pt1 | contig 15583 bp, 16 predicted proteins | sample 131447metaG_FD_185979 | JGI IMG/M metagenome (GOLD analysis project Ga0256829, IMG submission 185979) | Hydrothermal vent microbial communities from Lau Basin, Pacific Ocean - 131-447 | ecosystem: Environmental > Aquatic > Marine > Hydrothermal vents | place: Pacific Ocean: Lau Basin | collected...
TTTGGGACACCGGCTCGGCCTCCCAAACCCCGAGGAAAGTCGCCGGGTAGGGCGAAAGGCACTCGCCTTTCGCCCAGAAAGCGGCACAAAGTGCTCAAAAAGGGCGCTCAGGCCGCTTCCTGAAGCCCGAAATCGGCTCGTTTATTGATTTGGTAAGGTGCTCAGCCTACCCCGCAAGGGTTGGAGTTCGCCTCACATTGTCTAAAGTCCAATCAATAGATACCGGCAAAAAAGCGCAGGGCGGGAGGTCATCCCGCCCTGCAGCCTGAACGAAACGATATGTGCGGATGGGCTTACTTCTTCGCCACCACCTTGATTTCCTTCGGCCGCACGGCTTCGGCCTTCGGCAGGTGCAGCGTGAGCACGCCATCGGCAATTTCGGCCTTTGCCTTGCCGGGTTCCAGCGGCGTCGGCAGGGTAATCACCCGTTTGAAGGGGCCCACCGGGATTTCCTGCAGCAGCAGGCCTTCGCCTTCCGGCGCCTTGAACTCGCCCGAAAGCACCACGGTGTCTTCCAGCACCTCAATGTGCAGGTCATCGCTGCTCAGGCCGGGCACCCAGGCGGTGATGGTGAATGCATCGTCATCGGCCTTGACGTTCAACGGAATGCGCACGCCCCGCTGGCGGGTATCGCTCACCGGCACCACGCTGCTTTCCATCAGGCGGTCCATCGCATCCATCAGCCGCTCCATCCGGCGGAAAGGATCCATGCGGTACAGGGTCATGACACACCTCCTTTGCTGGTTTTCTCACAACCACCCATAGCATAGCAAAGGCGTGTTAGAAAAATGCAAGCGCGAGATAGGAAATTTGTTAGAGGCGCTGCGCCACGACCACCCAATAGGGCGCGTCCGGGGCGAGAGGGGCGTGGTCAAAGTCGCCGTACTCGGCCACGACGTGCAATCCGGCGGCTTTCAGAAGGCCCCGCTCGGCCTCAACCGGCGCCAGCCAGTGGGTTTGGGAAACCGTCACCCGCTCGACCGTGCCATCAGGGTGCAGGGTATCGTAGTGCCAGCGCACCGTCCAGCGCGTGCCCTCGCGCCGCCAGCCGCTGCTCACCTGCACCGGCAGGCCGCTCTCGGGGTGGCGGAAAGCGGCTTCCGGCTCGGCCTCGGCCTGCGGCGGCAGCGCAGCCACCAGGGCAGGGTTGGGCGCGCTGAAGGCGAAAAAGCCGCCCGGCCGCAGCACCCGCGCCACACCCCGGAGGAAGGCGGCGCGCTCGCGCGGGGGCATGGTCGTGTAGGTATTGCACGGCAGTACAACCAGGGGGAAGGCGGCTGCCCCGAAGGGCAGCGCCCGGAAATCGGCCTGCACCAGCCCCAAAGGCAGGCTGCCGCCGCCCGCGGCGGCCCGGCGCTGCAGGAAGGCCAGCATCGCCGCGTCCCAGTCCACCCCCACGGTGGGGAAACCGGCAGCCGCAAGGGGCAGCGCCACCCGCCCCGTGCCGCACCCCAGCGCCAGCACCGGCCCGCCGGCGCGGGCGGCCAGGGCTTCCCAGAAGGGCAGGTCGGCGGCAAACGCGCCGTGGTGGGCGTGGTAGAGGGCCGGCGGCAGCGTCACGGCTTTACGCCTTTCCCCCGCGCTTGCGGGCAGCAAAGCGGCGCACGGCTTCCACATGCTCGGGCGCAGCCCACAGCGGCGGGAAAAGGTCATGTTCCAGCCGGGCCGCGGTGGCAGGCGGCAGGGTCAGGCCGGCGCGCAGCACTTCCTTGATGGCCCGGCTCACCGCCGGGGGCAGCGCGGCGATTTCCCGCGCCAGGCTCAGCGCCGCGGGCAGGGCTTCCCCCGCAGGCACCACCCGGTTGGCCAGGCCGTGTTCCAGGGCTTCCTGCGGCGAGAGCACCCTGCCCGTCAGCAGCCATTCCAGGGCGCGCGCATAGCCCACCAGCCGCAGCAGCCGCTGCCCGGCCCCCCAGCCGGGGGTCACATACCAGGCCGCCTGCACGAAGCCCAGGTCGGCATTCTCGGCCAGCACGCGCAGGTCGCAGGCCAGGGCAACTTCAGAGCCGCCGCCGCGCGCCGGACCGTTCACCGCGGCAATCGTCGGGAAGGGCAGGCTTTCCAGCGCGGCGAGGGCGCGGGTCATCAGGCGGCTCATGCGGCGGCCGTCGGCTTCGGTGGGGTAAGAAGCCAGTTCTTTCAGGTCGCCGCCGGCGATGAACGCCCGCCCCCCGCCGGTAACGACCAGGGCGCGCAGGTCGGCCGCGCGGGCGGCTTCCACCGCCTCGCCAAAAGCTTCCATCGCCGCCCACGAAAGGGCATTGAGCACCTGCGGGCGGGAAACCTGCAGCAGGCCAACGTGCGGTTCGGGGAAAGTGAGGGTGATTTCCGGCATGGGCACATCCGGGGAAAGAGGATGAGCGGGCAGCGACGCGGGCCTGCTTGACGCTGCCGCATGGGGGCATTATACTTGCCCTTGCAAGCGACGGCAACCGGGGCGTGGCGCAGTTGGGAGCGCACCGCGTTTGGGACGCGGGGGTCGGCGGTTCGAGTCCGCCCGCCCCGACTTGCTTTCGGCACTTTGTTGTTCCATGCCGCCGCGCGAGACGTTCTTGAACGGGGGAAACATCCGGTGCTGCCCTGTGAGCCGCGCGCCGCGACGTGCCCCCCTTCTCCAAAGGGTGCGCCCATGCAGGCCAAAATTCTGGTGGTGGAAGACGACCCTACCCTGCTTGATACGCTGCTCTACAACCTGGAAAAACAACACTATGCCGTCATCACGGCCGCCGATGGCTGGCAGGCCGTGGAACTCGCCAGGCGGGAACGCCCCGACCTGGTCATCCTTGACTGGATGCTGCCGGGGCTGGATGGGCTGGAAGTGTGCCGCTTCATCCGGCAGGAAAGCACGGTGCCCATTCTGATGCTCACTGCCCGCAGCGCCGAGATTGATAAAGTGCTGGGGCTGGAAATCGGCGCAGACGACTACATCACCAAGCCCTTCAGTATGCGCGAACTGCTGGCGCGGGTCAAAGCGCATCTGCGGCGCACCCACATGGCGCCGGAAAACCGCCCCGCCGCTCCGGCCCCGGCCGATGATGGCCTGCCGCCCGCGCCCGCGCCGCTGGTGTTCGGCGAATTGCTCATCGACCCGGCACGCCGGGAGGTGATGCTTCGCGGCCACGTGGTGCGTCTCAAGCCCAAAGAGTTTGAACTGCTGCTCTTTCTGGCGCACCATCGCGGCGTGGTGCTTTCTCGGGAACTCATCTTGCAGCGCGTTTGGGGGTGGGAATTCAGCGGCGGCAGCCGCACGGTGGATGTTCATATCCGCTGGCTGCGTGAAAAAATTGAAGACGACCCGGCGCACCCCGGCCGCATCATCACCGTGCGCGGCGCGGGCTACCGTTTTGAAGGGTAGCGCCATGCGACGCTCTGCCCTGCGTGCAGCAGCCCTGGTTTTTGCCCTTGTGGGCGCGGCGGGCGGCGGCGCAGCCTTGTGGCTGACTTCCCCGGCGGGGCGCTCTGCGGCTTTGGAAGTGGCAGGCATCGCTGCCTGCCTTAGCGGCTTCGCGGTGGGCGTTTACGTGCGCCGCCAAAACGCCCTTTTGGCGCGGCTGGAGCAGGCCCTGCAGCGGCTGGCAGAGGGCGATGGGCAGGTGCGGCTGCTGGCCGCCCGTCCGGCTTCCGAAAGCGGCGTGTTTGCTGCGTTCAACCGGGCTGCTGAAAGTGTGCAGAGCCGCGCCGCGGCGCTGGAAGAGGCTCGCCGGCGGCTGGCGGTGGTGCTCGCTCACGCCGCCGAGGGGGTGGTGCTGACCGATGCTGCCGGAAGGGTGTTGCTCGTCAACCCGGCCGCCGCCCGCCTGCTGGGCGCCGACGCGGCAGCAGCCCCCCAGCGCGTGCTTTCCGAAATTGCGCCCTTCCCGGCGCTGCTCGCCCTGTGGGAAACCTGCATCCGCTCCGGTGAAACGCAAACCGGCGTGGCCGAAGCGCCTTCCCGCGGGCTGGTTTTGCAGGTGCAGGCGGCGGCTTTTGCCGGCGGCCGCCGGTGCCTGCTGCTCCTGCGCGACGTGAGCGGCTTCCGGAGGCTGGAAACCATGCGGCGCGATTTCGTCAGCAACCTTTCCCACGAACTGCGCACCCCGCTGGCGGGCATGAAGGCCGTGGTGGAAACGCTGGAGGAAGGCGCGTGGGAAGACCCGCCCGCCGCTCGCCGTTTTCTGCACCACATGGAAACCGAACTGGACAACCTGATTCAAATGGTGGAAGAAATGCTGACGCTTTCCCGCCTGGAATCGGGGCAGGAGCAATTGCAGCGGGAATGGCTCTGCCCGGCGGAACTCGTTGCCGAACCGGTGCAGCGCCTGGGCTCTTACGCCGGGCGGGCCGGCGTTGCCCTGAAAGTGCAACTGCCCGAGGCCCTGCCGCCCGTGCTGGCCGACCGGCACAGCATCCAGCGCGTGGTGCTCAATTTGTTGCACAATGCCATCAAGTTTACGCCTCCCGGCGGCGAAGTGGTGGTCACGGCTGCCGAGGCAGACGACGAGGTGATTTTTACCGTGCGCGACAACGGCAGGGGCATTCCCGCCGACGACCTTCCCCGCATTTTTGAGCGCTTTTACAAGGCCCGCGACAGCCGGGGCAGCGGTCTTGGCCTGGCGATTGCCCGACACACCGTGCAGATGCACGGCGGGCGCATCTGGGCCGAAAGCGTGGAAGGACAGGGCAGCACCTTCTCTTTCACCCTTCCCAAAGGCCATGAGCCGCCGCCCGATGTTTGTTAACCGCACGTTAGCATAGCGTTATCGCGCCGTTAACCTCGTTGTGCTAACATTGCGGTGACGAATGAACACAACTTTTGGAGGAGAACATGCGCAAAATTTTCCTGTTGGTTCTGTTGCTTGGCGCGGCGCTGGCCGTTGCGGCCTGCGGCGGTAACGCGGCCCCTTCGGGCGGGCAAAGCGGTGGGCAGGCCGCCGGTCCCATCGTGCTCAACGGCGCAGGCGCCACCTTCCCCCTGCCGGTCTACAACGAGTGGATTCAGATGTACAAATCCGTCAAGCCCGATGTCACCATCAACTACCAGGGCATCGGCTCGGGCGGCGGCCAGAAGGCCATCATGGACGGCACGGTGGACTTCGCGGGGTCGGATTCCCTGCTGAGCGAGGCGCAATACAAGAAAATGCCCGACCTGCAAATGCTGCCGATGGTAGCCGGTGCGGTGGTGCCGGTTTATAACCTGCCCAACGTCAAGGGGCTGGTGCTGGATGGCCCGGCCATGGTGGGCATTTTCATGGGCAAAATCACGAAGTGGAACGACCCGGCCATCACCAAACTCAACCCGGGCGTGACCCTGCCCGACCAGACCATCACGGTGGTGCACCGCTCCGATGGCTCCGGCACCACGGAAATTTTCACCTCCTACCTTGCGGCGGTGGACCCTGCCTGGAAAACGCAGGTGGGTGTGGGCAAGGCCGTGGAGTGGCCTGCCGACGCCGCCGGGCACGGCGTGGGCGGCAAGGGCAACCCCGGCGTGGCCCAGGCTGTGCAGTCCACCCCTTACAGCATCGGTTATGTGGAACTGGCCTACGCCAAGAGCAACGCCATCCCGATGGCAAAACTGGTGAACGCCGCGGGCAACACGGTGGAAGCCAGCGCCGAAACCATGCAGGACGCGATGGCTGCCTTCGCCAATGCTTTTGATGAGCGCCTGACCGCCAAAATCGTGAATGCGCCGGGCAAAAAATCCTGGCCGATTATGGGCTACACCTACCTCATCGTGCACATGAAGAACTACGAAGATTGCGCCAAAGCCAAAGCGCTGGTAGATTACATCCGCTGGTCGCTGACCGACGAAGCCGCGGCCAGGAAAGCCGCCGACCTCGGCTATGCCACCCTTCCCCCCGCCGTGCGCGACAAGGTCTTTGCCAAACTGCACCAGATGGAATGCCACGGGCAGAAAGTCTGGCCGTAAAAGTGAAGCAGGCTTGACTCAACAACCGTATCATTTCAGCACGGAGCGGCGGCCTGTCTTCCGCTCCGTGTGTTTTTCAGGAGAGAAACGTATGACAGAACAACCCAAACGCCGTGTCCTTTTCCTCTGCACCGGCAATTCAGCCCGCAGCCAGATGGCGCAGGGGCTGGTGAATGCTTTCCTCGGCAGCGCATGGGAAGCCTTTTCCGCGGGCACCCGGCCGGCCGGTTTTGTGCACCCGCTGGCCGTTGAGGCGATGGCCGAAATCGGCGTGGACATCGCCGGGCAGGCTTCCAAGCACCTCAACGTCTATCGCCATGAAGATTTTGACCTTGTCATCACGGTGTGCGACGATGCCGCCAAAAACTGCCCGGTGTGGCTGGGCAAAGGGCGGCGGCTGCACGTCGGTTTCCCCGACCCCGCCGCAGCCACCGGCACCGCCGCAGAGCGGCTGGAGGTCTTCCGGCAGGTGCGCGACGGCATCCGCGAGCGCATTTTCCCCGTGCTGGAAAACTTTTCGCCCGAAGACCACGCAGAAGAAGGCGGCCATTCATGGCATCTGAACAGCCTCTAACCGACCAAACCATTCCTCGCGGGCTGCCGCCGCGCGAAGAACGCCTGCAAATCAACGTCCCCGCCAAACACAACCCGAAACTGCAAAAACTGCTTGCGTTCGTGCGGGAAGACGACGAACTCTATGCGCTTTGGCACGCCCAGAATGTCAACGCCATCACCCGCCTGAAGATGACCGACCACGGGCCGGTGCATGTGCAAATTGTGGCCAACATTGCGCTGCGGCTGCTGCGCCTGCTGGTGGCGCGCGGGCGGCAGCCGGGCATCGTTGCCGACCATGCCATGACCGTGGAAGACGCCGAAGTGGTGGTTGTGCTGGCTTCCCTGCTGCATGATGTGGGCATGAGCATTCACCGCAGCAACCACGAGGAATACAGCCTGATCATTGCCGATACCAAACTGCGCGAACTGCTGCCGGCCATCTACCCGAAAGCCGACGTGCGCACCATTGTGAAGTCGGAAATTCTGCACGCTATCATTGCCCACCGCAGCGACGGCCACCCCCTCACGCTGGAAGCGGGCGTGGTGCGGCTGGGCGACGCGCTGGATATGACCCACGGGCGTTCGCGCATTCCTTTTGAGCACGGCTCGACCAGCATTCACTCGGTTTCGGCTCTGGCGATTCGCGAAGTCAATATCGGGGCGGGCGAGGAAACGCCCATTGAAGTGCACATCAAAATGTGCAATGCGGCAGGCGTGTTCCAGATTGATGCCCTCTTGCGGAAAAAACTCCAGGGGTCTGGTTTGGAAGAAGACGTTAAAATCGTGGCCGCTGTGGCTGATGGAGCCGATTGCGCTGCCCGGCAGTTGGGGGACATTGTGCTCTGAAAACTGATGTCCGGCGATGGTCGTACAAGCGGCGTGCGGCCCGAAAGGGCAAGGCCTGACAGGGGTGGATGCCTGTCAGGCCTGTGGGTGTTGGGGAGGGGGAAGGCTATTTTTGCGCTTTTTCGGCTTCCATATGCTGGCGCACCAGTTCGCGCCGCAGGATTTTTCCCACCGTGGTTTTTGGCAGTTCGGTGCGGAATTCTATGTGGGTGGGGACTTTGAATTTGGCCAGCCGCTCGCGACACCAGGCTTTGATTTCCTCTGCGGTCAGGCTTTTGCCGGGCTTGGGAACAATCCATGCTTTGACGGTTTCGCCGCGGTAGGGGTCGGGAATGCCCGCGACGGCGACTTCCAGCACGTCGGGGTGTGCGGCAATGACTTCTTCCACTTCCCGCGGCCATACCTGATAGCCGCCGGGTTTGATGACTTCTTTTTTGCGGTCCACGATGTAGAAGTAGCCGTCTTCGTCCATATAGGCGATGTCGCCGGTGAAAAGCCACGTTTTGCCGTCTGCGCGTTGGCGGAGCACATTGGCGGTTTCGGTGGGCATGTTGTGGTAGCCTTTCATCACCTGGGGGCTGTGGATGATGAGCTCGCCCACTTCTCCGGGCGGCAGTTCGGTTTGGCCGTCATCAAGGCTGATGATTTTGGCGTCCACATCGGGCAACGGCAGGCCGATGGAGCCGGTGCGGTTTTCGCCCAGGACGGGGTTGCAATGCGTGGCGGTGGGGGCTTCCGAAAGGCCGTAGCCCTCAAACACTTTGCCGCCGGTGAGGGCTTCAAATTTTTCTTTGGTTTCCCGCATCAGGGGCGCCGAGCCGGAGATGCATACCTTGATGCTGCTGAGGTTGTATTTGCCGGCGACGACTTCGGGGTAATTGTTGATGGCGTTGTAGAGCGTCGGCACGCCGGGGAAAATGGAGGCGTGGTATTTCTGGATGTTGTGCAGCAGGTCTTTCAAGTCGCGCGGGTCGGGCACCATGACCAGGCTGGCGCCTGAGGCGATGCCGAACAGCATTCCCGAAACCATACCGTAGACGTGAAAAAGGGGAATGGCCATCAGCACCACTTCGTTGCCTTCTTCCAGGTTGGGCACCCAGTTTTTGATCTGGAGGGTGTTGGCTACGAGGTTGCGGTGGAGCGCCACCGCGCCTTTGGAAAGGCCGGTGGTGCCGCCGGTGTATTGGAAAAGGGCGACATCTTCCGGCCCTACGGTGATTTTGGGGCGGTCGGAAGGTTTGTGGGCGGCGATGAGGTCTTGCATCCAGACATCGCGGTCGCGCAGTGTGACGCGAAAGCCCCCCGATTTTTCTTTGGTCAGCGTGAACAGGAAGCGAAGCACCGGCGGCAGGGTTTCCTTGATGTTGGTGACGATGAGCCGCTTGAGGCCGGTTTGGGGCTGCACTTCTTTGATGCGCTCGTAGTAGTTGCTCATCACCACCATGTATTCCACGCCGGCATCGTTGAGCTGGTGTTCAATTTCGCGCGGGCTGTAGAGGGGGTTGGTCGCCACAACCACGCCGCCGATTTTGAGAATGGCAAAATAGGCCATCACGAACTGCGGCGTGTTGGGCATAAACAGCCCCACGCGGTCGCCTTTGCGGATGCCGAGGTCGTAAAGGCCGGCAGCGAGGCGGTCGGTCAGAGCGTTGAGTTCCCGGTAGGTGATTTGGGCGCCTTTGAAAATTGTGGCCGGGCGGTCGGGGTATTTGCGGGCGTCTTCTTCCAGGAAGTGGAACAGGGGCACAGGCGGGTAGTCAATGTGCAGCGGCACCCCCTTATCGTAGTGCCGGAGCCAGGGGCGATCGTCCATCGGTTACCTCCTCCATCCAGAAAAAGGAAATCAGCCGCGGCCAGGCGCGGCGGGGTCATCCATCCGCAAGTAAGTATAGGATGGGGGAAAGAAAAAGTCAAACCCGCGGTGCTTCTCATCCCGCCTGCAATGAGTGCACCGCGTGTAATGGTCATTGCCTGCGGTGCGGCGCTTTCCATGCGTCTTGGTGTGCTGCGCCTTTGTCGTATCCTTCCTCGGCGTTTGCAAAACCTTCCGCAAGAGGCTATAATAACCTTGCTTGCTGTTTTGCCGGGGTGGGAAGCGCACCGGAGCAGGAGGTTCAAACTGGAAACCCGCCGTATTACGCAGAAACTGGAAACCGAAACCGCGCCCGAAACGGGGCAGCGCCTGCACCCGGGGATGGCCCTGGCCGAGCGCTATTTAATTCAGGAAGTGGTGGGGGTGGGCGGCATGAGCGCGGTTTACCGCGCCCGCGACTTGCATTTCCCCAACATCGTCAAACTGGTAGCCGTCAAGGAAATGCACACCCAGACCGACGACCCCGCCACGCGCGAAACCATGTTTCGCAACTTTGAGCGGGAAGCCCATATCATTGCCAGCCTGAGCCACCCCGCCATCCCCCACATTTACGACTATTTCACGCAAAACGAGCGCGCTTACCTGGTGCTGGAATTCATCAACGGCCGCAACCTGGAAGACGTGCTCAACAGCACCGAAGGCTTTTTGCCCGAAGAACAGGTGCTGGCCTGGGCGGTTGAACTCTGCGACGTGCTCCATTACCTGCACACCCGCCAGCCCACGCCGGTCATCTTCCGCGACATGAAGCCTTCCAATGTCATGCTCACCGTTTCGGGCAAATTGATGGTGGTGGACTTCGGCATTGCGAAGCTGTTCCAGGCCGGTCAAAAGGGCACTATGATCGGCACGGAAGGCTACGCCCCCCCGGAACAATACCGCGGTGAAGCCACGCCGTTGGTGGATATTTACGCCCTGGGGGCAACCCTGCACCACTTGCTCACCCGCCGCGACCCGCGCGCTGAACCGCCGTTTTCTTTCCACGAGCGGCCGGTGCGCAGCATCAACCCCAGCGTGTCCCCCGAATTTGAAGCCGTCATTCAGCGGGCGGTGGAATACAGCCCCGAAAAGCGCTTCCAGAGCGCCATGGAAATGAAAGCCGCCTTGCTGGCGGTGGCCCGCAAAACCGGTACGCTTTCCATGCTCGGCGTCAACCTCAAAAGTGAAACCCACAGCATGACGGCCGGCCTGGTGGGCCAGGGCGACATCAAGCCGGTATGGGTCTTTGAAGCGGAAGACGAAATCCGCGGCACGCCGCTTTTCCATGATGGCGTGGTGTATATTGGCTCGTATGATACGAACGTGTATGCCCTGCATGCCGGCGAAGGGCAGTTGCTGTGGAAATTCCCGACGCGTGGCGGGGTGGTCACACGTCCGCTGGCCGACAAGAACTACCTCTACTTTGGCTCGCGCGACGGCCGCTTTTATGCTGTAACGCGTGCCCGCGGGCGGCAGGCGTGGGTGTACGATGTCCAAAGCCCCATTTATTCCTCGGCGCGCATGTCGGAAGGCTACCTCTTCTTCGGGGCCGACGACGGCCGCCTGCACGTGGTGCATGCCGGAAGCGGGCGGCGGGTGTGGGCGTTTGAGTCGGGCGCGCCCATTCGCTCGACCCCCGCACTGGGCGAGCAGCGCGTGTACTTCGGCAACGAAGCCGGAGAATTTTACGCCCTTGATTTCCGCGGCAAACTGCTGTGGCGCTACCGCGCCAAACGGAACATCACTTCCTCGCCGACCGTGGTGGCCAAAGCCGCCTATTTTGCCGACCTCAGCGGCGCCCTTCATGCGCTGGATGCCGAAAGCGGCTGGGTGCTCTGGCGTTACCGTATGGGCAAAGGCACCGTTTCTTCCCCCGCGGTGGAAGACCGCTATGTGGTGGTAGGGTCGGCCGACGGCTACATCTACTGCATTGATGGCGAACGCGGGCGTGAACTGTGGCGCTTCAAAACCGAGCATCAGGTGCCGGGCTCGCCTGTGATTTATCAGGATGCCGTTTACATCGGCTCTGCCGATGGCAACATGTATTCGCTGGAACTTCGCAACGGCCGCCTGCGCTGGAAATTCCCCACGGCAGGCCCTATTATTGGCGGCGCAGTGATTTATAATAACGTGCTTTACTTTGGCTCTACCGACCATCGCCTGTATGCTCTGATGATCACCTGACCCGGCCTGCCGGATTCCCCTTGTGAGGCGCTTCCATGAAAAAAACGCTGCGTCTGGTTTTGTTGCTCTTGCCGATCGTGGGGGGAGAACTGCTTGCCGCTTGCAGCGGGGCCTCGCCGACGCCCAACATGCAGGCCACCATTCAGGCGGCGGTGAGCACGCAACTGGCTTCCCTCACCCAGGCCGCCCCCACCCCCAATTACCCGGCGACCATTGCCGCACAAAGCACGCAAATCGGCGCTTTGCAAGCCACAGCCGCGGCGCCCACCGCCCCGCCCCCTGCCCCCACACCTGACGACGCCCTCGCACTGCGCCATGCCCTGGCTGCCTACCTGGCCTGGCCGCCTTCCCACGTGGATATGAGCATTGGTGAAATCCGCCCCGACGGCTTTGCGCGGGGCAGCGTGAAAAAAGTCGGCGAAATGGAAGGCGCAGCCTGGTTTGCGGCCAAAGTGGAGGGCGTGTGGATGATTGCCTATGTGGGGCAAGGCGTTCCGCCGTGCCAGCGGGTCAATGCCTTGCATATTCCGGTGGCGTGGGCTGATTTTTGTATGCAAGGGAACAATACGGTGCACCGATAAGCCGACGCGGGCGTTGGGCATGGCCCTGCCCAGAAGGAGCATGTTATGAAACTGCCGTTTGTGGAGCGATTGCGTGCATGGATGGCGCGCAGAGAAGCCCATAGCGAAACGACGGAAACGGGATCGCCCCCTCCAAACCCGCCCGAGGCCGCTGCGGCTCAGAGGGAAAACCCGCCGGGCGCGCGGGAGCAGGCCACCCGCCCCATCCCGCGCAAAGAACTGGAAAACGCGGCCGGCGTTGCCAGCACCCGCCCGCTGGAAGAGGGCGAAGTGGAAAGCCTGCTGAAAACCGTGGGCATGCCCCTGCGCCCCGACCAGGTGACGGTAGGGCTGGGATACTCCACCGGCCTGCAGCGGGAACACAACGAAGACGCCCTTTACGCCACCGTATCTAACCTGAGCGCCAACGGGCGCGATCACCTTTTCGGGCTGTTCGTGATTGCCGATGGCATGGGCGGGCATCAGCATGGCGAAGTGGCTTCCGAAGTGGCCGCGCGGGCGCTTTCCCAGTACCTCATGGACGCGGTGCACGGCGTGATGTTCAAAGTTAACCCCGAAGTCCCGCAGGAATCGCTGATGGATTTGATGCGGGAAGGCATTCGGCGCGCCCACCGCGCCGTGGTGGAATACGCGCCGGGGGGCGGCACCACGGTCACCGCGGCGCTCCTCCTCAACGAGCAAATTACCATCGCCCACGTCGGCGATAGCCGGGCTTACACGATCTTTCCCGATGGGCGGATGGAAGTGCTGACGCGCGATCATTCCCTGGTCAAGCGGCTGGAGGAATTGGGCCAACTGACCGCCGAAGAAGCGGCCATCCATCCCCAGCGAAATGTGCTTTACCGGGCCCTCGGCCAGGCCGAACCTTTTGACCCCGACGTGTTCATCACCCCCGCCCCGCGGCAGGGCTACCTGATGCTGTGTTCCGACGGCTTGTGGGGCGTGGTTTCAGAAGAAGACCTGTTCCGGATTGTGGTTTCTGCGCCTTCACCGGCGCTGGCCTGTCAGGAATTGGTGAAAGCGGCCAATGCCGGCGGCGGCCCGGATAATATTTCAGTCATTCTGGTTCAGTTCCCGCACAAATAGGGAGGCTCCATGCGAGACTATTACCAGATTTTGGGGGTACCCCGGGACGCCACCGCGGAGCAAATCAAAAAAGCCTATCTGGCGTTGGTCCGGCGTTATCACCCCGATGTGGCGTCTGAGCCGGAAGCGCATGAGATTTTCCTGCAAGTGCAGGAAGCCTATGAGGTGCTTTCCGACAGCCTCAAGCGGGCGGAATACGACGCGGCCCTGCCGCCCGAACCGCTTTTGTTGCGGGTCAGCACCAGCCGCGCCAGCCTGTTGCGGGTGAACGAACCCCAATTGGTGTATGTGCTGGCCACGTTGCGGCCGGCTGCCGAAGCGCTGCAACCGAAAGAGCGCCCGCCGCTCAACATGTGCCTGGTGCTGGACCGCTCCACTTCCATGAGCGGGGCGCGGCTGGCCGCCGTAAAGCGGGCTGCGGGGCTGCTGATTGACGAACTGCGGCCGGATGATATTTTCTCTGTTGTAACCTTCAACGACCGCGCGGAAGTTGCAGTGCCTGCAACCCGAGGCCAGCACAAGGATTTCCTCAGAAAACACATCGCGGGCATTGAAGCCTTCGGCGGCACGGAGATCTTTCATGGCCTGCAGGCTGCCTATCGCCAGGTGGGGCGGTTTTACTCCCCCGACTACCTCAACGACATTGTGCTCATCACCGATGGCCACACCTACGGCGATGAAGAAAAATGCTACCGCCTGGCCCGGCAGGCACAGCAGCGCGGCATCGTCATCAGCGGCCTGGGCCTCGGCAGCAAATGGAACGATGCCTTTCTGGATAAACTCGCCGCCCTTACCGGCGGCAGTGCTCACCTGGTTACTTCCACCCGCGACATTGAGGCTTTTCTGGAAGCCCACTTCCACGGCATGAGCGACCGCGTGGCCGAGCAGGTGAGGCTGGACTTCCGGCTGGGGGCGGGGGTAGAATTGCAATACGCTTTCCGCCTGGCGCCTCAGGCTGCCCCCCTGACGCTGACCCCGCCGATGGTGTGGGGCTATGTGCCCCGGGAAGGACGGCTTGACGTGCTGCTGGAACTGCTGGTGTGGCCGCAAGACCTGAAAGCCGAGATGAGCGAGCTCCTCTTCGGCCGGCTGCATGCCCGCCTGTTGGCCGGCCGCACCGCCCCGTGGGAACGGCCGTTTCGCCTGGCCTTGCCCTTGCGGGATGAAGCCGACCTTGCCAGCCCGCCGGCCGAACTGGTAGAAGCCATGGGCCGGCTGACCCTTTACCGAATGCAGGAAAAGGCACGCGCAGAAGCCAAAAAAGGCCAGGTGGTGCAGGCCACGCGCCGCCTGGAGCAGCTGAGCCATCGCCTGCTCATGGCCGGCCAGCCCCGGCTGGCTCGTACCGTCCAGAAAGAAGTAGATTCCCTGCGTACGGCCCACGCCCTTTCCGAAAGCGGTGAGAAAGCCATCAAATTTGGCACTCGCGCACTGATTGCCCCTCAAAGGGAAGAAGGCCTATGATCCGTTGCCCGGTTTGTCACCACGAGAATTACGACGGTGCGCTTTATTGCAGCGAATGCGGCGCGCCCCTTTATGTCCCGGCAACCACCCAAAACCTGAAGGTGGATGAAGATGCCTGGCTGCCTACTTCGGGAGATTTCCGCTCGGAAGCCGTCGGCAAGGATGCCCGCATCATCCTTTTTCTGGTGGAAAGCGGTCAGCGTGTTTTCCTTGAAAGCGGACGCGGAGAGTGGACCCTGGGGCGGCTGGCTTCCGGCCAGGCCGTGGTGCCCGACGTGGACCTCACAGCTTACAACGCCTATGAGCAGGGCGTTTCCCGCCTTCATGCCGCTTTGCGGGTAGATGCTCATGGCCGCCTTACCATCACCGACATGGGGTCTTCCAACGGCACGCGCGTCAACGGCATCAAAATTTTGCCTAACACCCCCCACCCCTTGCAGCACGGCGACATCGTAGCCCTGGGCAAACTGGTTTTCCAGGTGCTGTTGCAGTCCGGCTCCCCTGAAGAAGGAAAGTAGCCCATGCCCGTGACGCTTGTTTTGCACATCCCCAATGAGGAACCCGTTGCCGGGGAAGTGGATGAAATGCCCGGCCCCCAGGATACCCTTATTGTGCTCAATAACCCGCGCCGGCGGGACGGCAAAGACATTCACTACCTTGACCCCGAAGTTTCAACCGTCCTGTTCCCTGTGAACCGCATCACCCTCATTGAGGTGATGCCCGGCGCCGAGGAAGCCGACATCATCGGCTTCGTGCGGGATGAATGAAGGGCCGCCTGAGACTCTTTCACGGGTATGTGGTGGCCGAAAGCCTTTTCGCGGTGGGCGGGACGCCTTCCCGCCCCACCGCCGCATCGGCCGCAGGCGGCCTGAACCCTGACGCCGAATAGCGCCCTAACGAGATGACCATGCCTGAAGAGCGAAAACGCCCCAGCCGCATTTTGATTGTGGATGACGAAGACCGGATGCGGCGGTTCATTCGCCTTAACCTGGAATATGACGGGTTTGAGGTGCTGGAGGCCGCCAACGGCCGGGAAGCCCTGGATCAGGTGCGGGAGGGGTTCCCCGACCTGGTTTTGCTGGACGTGATGATGCCGGACCGCGATGGGTT
>Ga0256829_1002033_pt1 | contig 15576 bp, 14 predicted proteins | sample 131447metaG_FD_185979 | JGI IMG/M metagenome (GOLD analysis project Ga0256829, IMG submission 185979) | Hydrothermal vent microbial communities from Lau Basin, Pacific Ocean - 131-447 | ecosystem: Environmental > Aquatic > Marine > Hydrothermal vents | place: Pacific Ocean: Lau Basin | collected...
TATAGACCTATTTTAAGGAGATTTGAAAGAAAATGAAAAGAGTTAAGAAAATATGAAAAACCTGTATAAACAGACTTAGGATCTGGTGCCGCAAGGTGTGGAGGTTCAAGTCCTCTCGTCCGCACCATTAGCCTAAAATAGGCACTTTTAGAGGTTTTATAAACTTCGAAAACTTAATAAATTCAAAAGACAGGGTACGACATAGGGTACGGTTTTATTGAATCTTAAAATTAAATTCTTTTTATAACTAATTTCTCTTTTTCAGCAAAAAAATCCAAATTTTCTAATTTCTATAACTCCATATAGATAGATATAACTCCACACAACTAAAAACAGCACAAATTCTTTTATCAAAAAAACCCTTAAAATATCTTATTATTACCCCGTTCAATTATTCAACGGGGTACCAAGTGTTTTCACTTCCCAAAGTGAGGAAGCTATCTTTGGCTTCCCGTTGAGTAATTTACCATAGGAATACTTGGTACACCATTCCTCACTCAAACACTTTTCAATGTTCAAGCAATCTGATAGGCGTATTATCAAGCGTCTGGTGAAGTAGATATAGCATTTATGAGTAATATCATAGTTAAAAGGCATAATGCGTACCTGATATATCGAAAAAAAAGTAGAAATTGATACAGCTGCGGCTGGTTCTCACAGGGAAACTAAAAGAGGGATCGACCACACGCGGATAGTAGCGCTGTGGATGATACTATGCTCTCATCACCTTCTCATACCATGCCCTAAATCAAAAACTCTCAAATATTTGACAAGGAACAGATAGTACAGCACAACCGACTATCGTAAGGTATGCTCTTGCTTAGCGTGTAAAAGGCGAAGAGGCACAAATCGACCGACCGATCGAAACGATGGAATTATAGCATATTTTCAATATATGCGCAATTCGAGATCCCCGAGGTCTGCCAAATTTTTTGGCAAACTTCAAGCCCTTATTGCAGTTTCTCACTCCCTCCTCACTCTGGAATTATGAGATAAACTTCGCCAAACTTGCCTTACATAATGCACTAACACTAATTCCAAGCTCTTTAGCAGCAGACTCTATTTTAGCTTTTTCATCTTTCGTCACATTGATAAAGATCTGCTCACTTGCTTTTTCACTAGCATCCTTTTTGGGTCTGCCACCTCTGTTTTTTTTAGCCTTGCTCATATCGGCTGATTTTATAAAACTCGTCTCTTTCTTGGTAATATCTAAATCATCCAATTCTTTAATCTTTGCCATATTAATCCTTGTAAAATACTAATATTAAACTAATTATTTAATAGTTTAAAAATCTCTTTTGTAAACTCTTTTATCTCTTCTTGCGCTTGACCTTTTTTGCTGTACTCTTTCACTGTGAGTCCATCACCATAGCTATTTTTATAGTCTGCTCTTGAGTATAATGTAGTATTTAAAAGATTAAAATAATTAGGCTTTGTTTTGATGTATTCTTTCAAATCTTTGAGTTTTGATTTTGATCTGCTGTCAACATTATTGAGAAGGACATTTGTTTTTATTTTTGTGTCTAATGCTTTAGTTGCATCCTGGAGTATTTTTCTAAATTTTTGCAGTCCAAATATCTCTATTTGTGAGATCCCTACAGGGGTAATGATTACATCTGCTTTAACGAGAGCTGTTCTATTAATATCACTATCATAACCACCACTATCGATAATGAGAAGATTGCTTTTATCAGCTTTATAATGACTCAAAAACTCACCTAAATTTATATCGTTTTGAGTGACACATTTAATTGTCGGAAGTTTTTCACTCATTCTAAGCTGATTAAAAAGAATAGCAGAGTGTTGAGAATTAAGATCGAGTATAACTATGTCTTTATATCTCTTTTGAATCTGATATGTAAAGTTGATGGCGATGGTACTTTTTCCAACTCCACCTTTTTGATGGGAGAACAAAACTATCATAAAAACTCCTTTAATTAGAGTATTATAATAGTTTTATACTTGTAAAATACTTATTACTGTAATAAAGTTTTTGAACTCTCAATCCTTGAAATTGCACTAAAAATTCCTGTAAAAAGTGCGAAAAAGACCATTGGGAACATCAGGTGCACTGTATTGTGTGTACATGAAAAGAGAATGAAACTTATGACAAAGACTGTATTTAAAACTTTGTATTGTTTTGTTTTAAATGGCAGTTTAAATAAAGAGTAAAATATTAACAATATAAACGATAAGCCTATGATTCCCAACTGTGCAGCAACATTTACAAAAACATTATGATAATCTGAAAACCCATTCATATCTTTTGTTTTAAAACTATGTAGAGATGCATAGTGATTTGCATCTTTCATCTCATTGCCTATTCCTGTACCTACTATTGGGTTATCTAAAAAGACTTCACTGCCTACTATCCATAGAGCTGCTCTCATGCCACCTTGACCGGTGTAGTCATCATTGTGAATGATTTTTGATATGCCGTGCTCAAATTGATGAACCCGTACAGGAAAGTTGCTCGAAAAATTATATGCCAAGAAAAAAGTTATAAAGATGACTGCACTTGCGCTCAAGATTGCTTTGAGTTTATGTTTAATGTACATCAACGAGACAACAAACATTATAACTATAAAGATTACCTGGCCTGTTCTTCCTCCATTGATAAATAGATTTGTAATAATAGTTGTAAAAAATAGGATCTCAAATATTTTATATCCTAATTTTTTTTGATGTACAAAATTTGTTAACAGTATCATACTTGTAAACACAAGTACAACACTATAGGTAATATGATGCATAAAAGGAGTAGGAAATTCATGTGTCGCATGTTTGTATGTAAAAAGGTTAAAGTATATGCCATAGGACATAATTTCACTGATAAAGACACTTGCAACAAAGGCAACAAACACATACTTAATGTACTTACGCTCCAAGGCTGTATATATCACAGGAATAACTAGAAAATGATGATACTTTGCTATGTATTTTAAGGCAAAGGCGGTATCTGATGCCCAGGGAATGGAAATGAACATATAGACAATAAAAGCTCCTAAAAACAACATAAATCTTTGTGCTTTTAAAAGTTCATATTTATGTTTCCACTCACCTTGATATATCCATAACAACAGCATTAAGACTTCTAAAATATTCACAGCTGCCTTGGAGATTGGAAAACTAAACGCATAAGCGATAATCAAATAGTTCAGATATGTGTTTGTCTCTTTTTTAAATAAATTTTTCATTTTGCTCCCACTTTTGCAAGTACTACTTTGATGGTTTTTATCAGTATCACAAAATCAGCCCACAGTGACCAGTTTTTTATGTACCAAACCTCTAGTTCATTTCTTTCTTTAAAAGTAAGATTATTTCTACCACTCACTTGCCATAATCCTGTGATACCTGGTCTTACTTTAAGTATAAAGTGTTTATTATCACCTAGTTTTTCAGATTCGTTTAGCATATATGGTCTTGGACCAACCAAGCTCATATCTCCTTTGAGAACATTGATGACTTGTGCCAGCTCATCCAAAGAGGTGGTTCGTAGAAATTTACCTACTTTTGTGATGCGAGGGTCATTCTTGTATTTATGAAACTCTTTGTAATATTCTACTTCTTCAGGATGAGTCTTTAGGTATTCGCTCAGTAGCTTTTGAGAATTTTCATACATTGTTCTGTATTTATAACACAAAAAGGTCTCGTCATTCTTCCCTAATCTCTCTTGTCTAAAAAATATACTCCCTTTAGAGCCCAATTTAATGGCAAAAGCTATAAAAGCATGAATAATTAAAAAGAGAGGTAAAATCATCAGTACAACAAAGAGATCAAATCCATTTTTTATCCAGATATTTCTTTTTATCAAAAGCTTATTTTGTATCTGGATTGTATTGTACCTGATGTTAGAGTACTCCATGATATTTGAGTTTGCAAAGTTGATGCTTGTGACATATGGTACGACATAGACTTCGTCATTGTTATCTAAATACTTTTCTATCTTTTCATTCATCTTTTCAAGCTCAAGAGATTTTGATGAGATTATGACCATATCATAGTTTTTTTGAGAGGGTTGCATCCCAAGATACCAATTCTTCTCAAACTCGTTTTTTAAGGTAGTAACTTGACTTGCATCCCCGATGATGAGTACTCGCTTTTTAAAAAATGAAAAACTGTAAATAACTCTTTTTGTCAGCCTTTTTGCAACAGGGAGCAGCAACATAGCAAATGAAAAATAGAGCGTAATAAAAAGACGAGAATACTCCAAAGAAGTTTTTTGCAAAGTCAAAAGTGCTAATACTATAAAATAAGCCAAAAAAAGTGACTTCAGCACCCTATATGTCTCTTGCCAAAAATCATATCGCAGAGTATAAATCTTTTCATAAAACATAATGCTAATAGCAATAATAATGACAAATGAAAATCTTTGCAACGAAAGCTCATTAAATATAGGAATACTCGTAGTACTGAGTTCAACTCTTACATATTGGGTGAGATAAAAAATGCCAGTAAGTAAAAGAATGTCAATAATAATAATAATAGAATTTAAAAAATATTTTTTCATCAATTACTACCACGATCACATATATTTTTTGACAAAATCTTTACTACTCAGAACTATAACATCACCTCTATAAAAAGCTCTATCGTCACTAATAATAAGATGACAACTGTTTTTTTTTGCACAAATATACTGAGCATTATCTTCTAAATCACTATTGTCAATATCTAAGGCTTTTGCAAACATAACATTGTCTAAGCCAACTATAGTAAAATTTTCATTGACTATTTTTAAAAAATTATGAATATTTTTGACCTGTTTGGATGCTATATAGTCAATATTTAGTAAAGTGATGTCACAGACACAACCTTGAAATATATTTTGACTGCAAGCATTTAAAATAACTACTGCCTCTTCATATCCATCTCTTTTAAGAAGAAGATTAAGAAATATATTTGTATCTAAAAATATTTTCAAGCTATAATCCTATTGTATTTTTCATCATCACTGCTAAAATCATTGTCCAATACTCCAATAAATTGATTAAATACACCTTCTTGTACTTCATCTTTTGGCTTTGACTTATGTAAGAGTTGCTCATACTCTTCATAGGGTATGATGACAGCTTTTTTTACATGTGCTTTTTTATCTACAACAAGAACTGTTTGCGTCAATAACTTTGTAAATTGAGATTGTGCTTGCGATATGCCTAATTCTAACATCACCAACTCCTTTCTTATTTATATGTACATATATTATCGAATATATACTTATATTTTCATTAGCTTTGAAGCAACAAAATCTTCCATCTCTTGCTTAAATCTACTAGTCGCATACGACTTAGCATCTTTAGCGATTCTAGAAGTATCAAACGTTAAGCTTTCAAATCGCGCTACTGCATTTACAATGTCTTCAACACATTGCGTTTCAAAATGCACACCATTTACCCCATCTACAACCGTCTCAGCAGTTCCACCATCGTTTAGAGCCATGACAGGTGTGCCACAAGCCTGCGCTTCTATAGGAACTATACCAAAGTCTTCTATTGCGGCATAAACAAAAGCTTTTGCTCTTTGCATAGTGTCAACCATAATATGATCATCACAATATCCTAAAACAGTTATATTTTTCCCTGCAATTTTTTGAATATCTTCAAACTCTTCTCCTGCACCAATGACAACAAGTTTTTTATCTGCCATTGCATTAAAAGCTTCTACTATCAGCTTCGTTTTTTTATATGGCACTAACCTTGAAGCAGTCAGATAAAATTCTTCTTTTTGTCTGTATAAACTAAATTTTTCAACATCTACAGGTGGATATATCACTTTTGAATCTCTGTCATAAGTTTTTTTTATTCTCTCTTGCACAAATTTAGAATTTGCTATAAAATAGTCAACTCTATCCACAGTAGTTAAATCCCACTTACGAATATATTTCAGTGTTTGCTGCACCAAAAACTTTTTAGGCCAAGAGAGATTTGAAGTGTATTCATCATACAGATCCCAAGCATAACGAATTGGTGTATGAGAGTAGCAGATATGTACTTGATTATCAGTTTTTTTAACTCCCTTTGCAACCGCCCAAGACGAGCTGATAATAAGACTATAGGAAGATAGATCAAAACTCTCTATAGCTTTTGGAAAAAATGGTAGATAATTTCTAAAATGCTTTTTTGAAAATGGTAAATTTTGAATAAAGGAAGTTTTAGCATGTTTGCCATGTAAAACTATTTTTTTATCTTTATTATTTAAAAAATCAACAAGCGAAAAAACATCTGCATCAGGGTAGATTTCCAAAATAGCTTTTAAAACCTTTTCTGCTCCTGCATCTGTTACAAGCCAATCATGTACTATTGCAATTTTCTTATTCATAAAAAAACATTCAACCTAATATACTTCTTTTCTATGTGCAACTCTTACGATGTGTATGACCAACTTTTCATCAATTTTTTCGTAAATAACACGATAGTTTCGTAAGCGTAATCGATAAAATCCTTTCCATTCACCCTTAAGTTTCTTTACTTTTGAATGATGCATTAGTTCACATTCGTATTCTACAGAGTATTCTTCTATGAACAGACTCAAAGATTGGACAATATAGATTTTTGTCTGATGGTCAAGTTTATCTAACTCCTTCTTAGCAGCAGGATGAAACTCAAGTTTGTAGTCTGCCATCTTTACTAAAGTCCTAACTCTTCTTTGATACTCTCAAGCGAAATTGTCTCTGTTTTCCCATCTCGTACATCAGCAGAACGCTTCTTTGCTAACTTAAGATCAAGTATGTCAAAGTATTGACTTAAGGCTTCAGCAACCATATGACTTTTTTTTTCTCCAAGCTCTTGTGAAAATTCCGATAGCTCTTGTACTAAATAACTCGGCAAGGTAAATGTAGTTTTTAATGACTGCATATTCTCTCCTTCATTCTATTTGTATTCCAAATTATACATATAAAAAGGAGTATTGTCAATATTGGTGTAATACTTCCTTAAATACTTTCATATGCTCCTGTGCAGCTTTTTCCCATGTAAACTGCTTAACCCTTTTGAGACCTTTTTCTATCATATCTTGCTGCAACTTTTCATCACTTAACACCATCTCCATTTTTTCTACTATATCATTCAGATTATGAGGATTACAATACACTACAGCATCGCCTCCAACTTCTGGCAATGAAGTAACATCAGAACATACCACAGGAGTACTACAAGCCATAGCTTCAAGCACAGGCAAGCCAAAACCTTCATAAAACGATGGAAAAATAAATAACATAGACTCATTATATATCTTTACTAACTCGTCATTACAGACATCACTTTTAAATTCTATATGCGGATTTGATTTAGCAGTCTCTATGAGTACTTTTGTTGCATCATCAAGCGCAAAATTTGACGCAAATCTTCCAACCATCAATAGAGTATACTCATTGCTATTTAGCATTGCATATGCTTTTAAAACACTACTAAAATTCTTTCGCTCATTCATGCTTCCTACATAGAGTATCTGCTTTTTCTTTTGAATATGTAATCTTTTAAATATTGGATTTGCACCAAGATAAATAACTTCAATTTTTTCTTTTGAAAATGGATAATATTTTTCAATCTCACACTTTGAACTTTTAGATACTGTAATAATTTTATCTGCTCTTTTTATATTGATAGGAATAATAAACTTATAATATAGTCTAAAAAAAGCAGAAAAACTATTTGGATATGTTTCAAAGGCAATATCATGAAGTGTTAAAACAAGTTTTTTATTTTTTGGTACAAATATTGGTGCTATATTTGCAGGACAAAATAAAAGATCTCCATTTTTAAATGGTAACACCAAATGCGTCCATAAATGAGCAAAGTATTTGTTTGTAAGTTTTGGTTTAGCAATATTTAGATTAACACCGATATTTAAAAGATCTAAAATTTGTTTTGTGTAGTTTTCAACTCCAGTATATGCTTGATGAGTTAAAACTCTTGCATCAAAAATAATTTTCATGATTTCACTTTTTTGATTTTAGAAAAATGCTTTTTATAAAATTCTCTCAAACTTTCCAAGCCCATTTTTACTAGTAAATTACTTACACTTTTTTTTAAAACTTGAAATATATAATTTATATATAATCCTAAACTACTACCTAGATATTTCTTCCGTATTTCATAAGCTTCTTTATAAGCCAATCTCCAATTTACATCAGACACACCACCTAATGCCATATTGGACAATACTTTGTCAATATACATAAACTTTACACCATTTACAAAAAAACGAAGCATTAACTCATAATCCATCGCTATTTTAAAAGTCTCATCAAATAATCCATATCGTTCATATATCTTTTTCTTAACAAATACAGCAGGGTGATTGATACTCATAAATTCTTTTAGTAACGTATGATTAGCTTTATATCTATACTCTGAAACATTACTTTTCCAATATAAAGCATCTCCATAAACGATATCTGCCCGTGTCTTTTCAAATGCTTGCATAATGGTAGTTAAAACATCAGGTTCTAGCCAGTCATCACTATTAACAATACCTACAACATCTCCATTAGCAATTTTTAAACCTTTGTTAAAAGCATCGACAATACCATTGTCTTTTTCACTTATGAGTACATCTATTTTATCTTTATACTTTTCTATTATTTTAAGTGTTCCATCAGTAGATCCACCATCTATAACAATATATTCCAAATCTACATCTTTTTGATTTAAAACAGATAAAATAGTTTTTTCTATATTTTGCTTATCATTTAATACAATGGTTATGATTGACAATTTCATCTGCTTAGTTTATTCCATATTCTAAAAGGCAATTTAAATAGTTTATCAAAAAAATAATATTTATAAATAGTAAATATATTATTTTGATTATAATTAGACTCAATAAAGTCAAATATATTTTCTTGTGAATCCAGCCATCTATTAAAAAAAGAACTATTTATTTTCTCAATCTTATTTTGAGAAATCATCTCAAAATTAATCTTCTCAATTTTATCTAATTGATATAAAAAACCATTTTGATTATGCACTATATATTCATTCATGGTTGGTTTATCTACAGCTACAATATATTTCCCATAACTCATAGCTTCTAAAAATGTCAAACCTATACCTTCATAAACTCTTGGCGCAAAATAAACATCAATTGATTTTAAAAAGTTTAAATACTTTTCTTTACTTTCAAACCAATCAACAAATTTAATGTTATACTCTTCAATATCTTTTTTAGAGATAAGCAATTTTGTTTGATAAGGATCAGGATTGTTTTGAATATAAATTGTTTGAAAACTATCTTTAGTAATCAGGTTTTTAATGGTATCCCAATTTATACTATTTACTCTATACCAAAAGAATGCTGTTAAATTATTACTTTCAAACATTTTTGAAACCTTATGGTAAGCAGGAAAATAATTCAAATAAAAAGAATTTAACTTTTTTTGAGAAAAATACTCATGCAAAGTTTTTGAAAAAGATATAAATTTAATACTACGAAACTGTTTCCAGTAAAACGGTGTTATAGTATTTAAAATCACATCATCATACATCGGTATAAAAATGATATTTTTACATTTTAGCTTTTTCAGGTATCGTATATCGTAATTAACCTGCCAAAAAAATATGGCTTCATACTCGAGAAGGTTTACTTTTTTAAAATCAAAAACTTTTTTATCTTTCCAATAGGAATCATAATAGACATCAACTTTATATCTAGTTTTCAATAAATCTACAAAAAAAGCTGATGATCGAGTTTTTTTGTGAAAGGAATGATCAATAAAAGCTACTTTTTTATTCATCTACAAAAACTTTATCTAGTTTTTTATATACAGATTCTTTAGAAAAATTATCCACAAAATAGCCTTGTGCTTCTTTTCGATATTTTATATATTTTTCTTCATTATTTAGAAGCAATTCGATAGAAGATGCAAACTCTTTTGCTTCGTCAACCACTATACATCCATTGTACCTTACATCCATTCCCACAACCCCATACTTTGTTGTAACAACCGGTAAGCCAAAAGAAAGCGATTCCACTACTTTGATTTTTAAACCTGTTCCAGCCTGCAGTGGGCATATCGTGATTTTTGTTTCTTTGTAAATATCATCTAAATTTTCAACATAACTTATAAATTCTATATTAGTATATTTCTTTTTATACCTATCTAAATGCTCGTTTACTCTACCAACAATTCTTATTTTGAATTTTTTATTTAAATATGGCATAACTTTTTCAAAAAACCATATCATCCCATCCTTATTAAAAGGATTATCAGAACCAACAAAAACTATATCCGTATCTTTATTAGCCTTTTTATCAGATTTGTCTTCTAAAAAATGTGGAAGGTAATAAAATTTTGTATTTTTACAAACTCTTTCAAAAAAGTTCAGCTCCTCTTTAGAAATACAAATGGCTTTATCAAAAATATTAATTCTTGCTATTTCCTGATTTATAGACTCACCTATATTATAATTACCATTATTTCTTTCATAATTATTCATAGAAATAAAATCCTCTATCATTATATATTTTTTGACATTTTTTATATCTTTTAAAATATTTGCCCAATGAACATATGACATCAATATAAAGTCATAACTATTTTGACTTTGTAATTTTTCTACATCTTTTTTTAACGAGCTAAATGCAAAATTTGGTAGTATAGAATTATTAAGTTTTTGTTCTATCTTTGATTTTTGGAAATCATTTAAATATACTTGGTTTATAAACTGATGATGCAGATGCTTCTCCTCCCATTTATCCACAAAATTTGAATGTGACAATATATCTACAACACACCCTTTGTTATAAAAATATTTTATTAATTCGAAGAATCTTGTTTGTACTCCATTTTGCAATAAAAATGGATTATGAGGAAAAAATATTAAAATTTTTATTTTTTTATTTTCATTGAAGCCATGTTGAATCAAATCTTCTTTTTCTGCATGATATACTCTCAGCATATTTTTATAAGCTTTGTACTTTTTAAGTGGATTTTTTAAAAAGCTTATGTTACAAATGTGTTCTATAGCGTTTTTCATATTTTGATCCTTATTTTTACTTAACAAATTAACTTCTTTGGTCTTGTTGTCTGTTAAAATAAAATCTATAATTTTTTCTTCACTATTTTTCCATTCAGTTGATATATTTTTAATTGACTGATAAGCATTAAATCCCAATTCATTTGCTGTTGACAAATCTAAGGTTTTAAGATTATTAATATCATAAAGTAAACCATTGTGTTTATGTATTATATACTCATTCATAGTAGGAAAATTTGGTGCTATCACACATTTACCTAATGCCATAGCCTCTAAAAATGACATGCCTATGCCCTCGTACAGTCTTGGTGATACAAATATATCACATTTTTTAATTTTATTTATATAATCTTCTTTGGTATCGAACCAATCTGAAAATGTAATATTAAAACTTTTTATCTCCTCTTGAGATGGCATTACAAAAGTCATATTTGGATCTACAGCTTTATGTATATGAATAGATTCAATTTGTGAAGGGTTAATAAGTTTTTTCAACTCGTTCCAAGTAATTTCATCTCTTCTTTGCCAAAAAAATAGTTTATATTTTTCTTTATTCTTTTGCTTTATTGCTTTTGCATGTTCTTTCGCATATTGAATATATAAAGAATTTATATTTAACTTTCTTAATTTATTATGTAGAGATTTTGAAAAATTAATAAATTTATAATTTTTTAGACCTAACCAAAAAGTATCATCATAATCAACTACATTATCATACATAGCAATAAAGACTAATTTTTTAGTTTTTAAATATTTATTAATGATATCATTTGGAGGAATAACCTGCCAAAAGATTATAATTTCATACTCTTTTGAAGATAGCTCTTCAAAATCAATTTCTTTTAGATTATTTCTAGGAAGACCAAAATAATAACTTATTTTAAAAAAACTTTCCAAAATATTCTGAAAAAAATCAGAAGATAGAGTTTTTTTATGATACAAATTGCCTACGAATGCTATTTTTTTCATAATAATCTCAACTGTTTTTTATACTATGATATATATTTATTAATTTCTTATATGTTTTATACTTTTGCAACGGTTGCGTTAATATACTATACGAACATAACTCTTCAAAACACTTCATTAAAGAATCATTATTTAAAATAGTAATATTCTCTTTTTCTGTATTACTATTACCAATAAAAGGGAATATAGTTTGAATTATATTTTTTACACTATTATCATATTGTTCAAATATCTCTTTACTACTATTTGACATTTCTATTAGTTTTTCTTCTTTTTTATTTAATTTATCGATGTAATTTATCATTTCCTCTATATTTGTACATTGATGATAAGGATATTTGCTTTCAATTCCCTCAAAGCCAACCACAGTAGATATAATTGGTATTCCATAAGAAAGTGCTTCTACTGTTTTAATTTTTAAACCTGTTCCAAACATTAAAGGATTTATAATTAAATCCATTTTAGAATAAAAATTTTCTAAGTTATCAATTTCTCCTATTTTTTCAATAAATTCACTTTTTATATTTAGTTTATTGCAAACCAATCCTCCAATATAGAGTTTAAAATCTATTTTTAAACTTTTTGCATAATTATCAAACTGCGCTATAAATGAATTTATAGCTTTTTGATTAACTACATTATCACTTCCTATAAAACCTATTTTTTCTAGATTAGAATAGTCTTTAGTAATAAACTTTTTTTCTTCTAAATGGGTTATAGTTTTAACATCTGTATTTGTTATTTCAGCAAAAAAGTCTGCCTCTCTTTTTTGTATAGCAAATATTACATCAGCCCTGTTTAAACCTTTTGCTTCTTCTTCTTTAGTATAATAGTACCACCATGAATTAGAATCAATTCCATTCTCTTGTAATAAAATATGCCTATCTGTAAATTTGTCGTGTGTATCAATAATTTTTAAAATATTATCAGGAAGATATTCTAGAATCTTAGATTGAAAAATATAATTTAATATTATAGTATCAATAGAAAGTTCTTTACATATCTGTGCAACTTGTTCACCTAGACCATCTTGATAAATATCATCAATTAAAAAAGTATTATCTCTGCTTTTATTAAAATGTTTAGTTTTATCAATAATATGCAGACTACTCCACTCTTTTTTCATTGTTTCAATATCACATTCTAAATCAGGATGCATGTTAAAATATACAAAATGAATGTTATATCCTAAAGATTTTAAATATTTAGAATAATTATAAATTCTTTTAGAGTTACCATGCCTCTGAGGATGAGTTGGGACTTGAGAATATACTAAAATCTCTTTTTTATCTATATATTGTTTTATATTACCTGTGTAATTATATTTATCTAGTTCAGTTTTTGCTAGTGATACTAATTTAATTCTATCTCCGTTATTTAAAAATTCTATACTTTTATCTGAAATATTTTTTGATATATCTCTACTAGTATCCTGTTTCCAAATTTCCCAAGGCATATAATATTTGTTTGCTATTTTTTTATAATTCTTTAATAATTTAATATCTAGTTTTATATCTACAAAATCACATACTTTATCCATAGTTTCAATTTGATTATTAACTAAATCTTCTAATCTAATAGACATTACATTATTTGGGTATTTAACCGAAAAAGATTCAACTGCTTTTATACTGTTTTTCCATTTTTCTATATGTGTTTCAATTGGCCAATTACTTTCACCATCAAAATATTTTCTTCTAGATAAAATAGCTTTTTCAGGATTTCTAATTATATTTATAACTTTTGCATTTGGATAGAATCTAAAAATTATTTCCAAAAATAGTCCATTATCCGGCGTTTTTTCTAACCATCTATCTGTTTTTATAGAGTGAAAGTCCTCTTTATCAATTAAATTGTCAACAATTATAATTTCATATAACATCTTAGGAGACAATTTTCCTTCATTAGAAAGCTTTTCTATATGCTTTTGTGCTTCTAGAGAGAAATTTATACGTTCACGAATAACTTTTAATACATCGTCAATGCACTCTTTTTGAATCCTATCATCATTAACTTGTAATTTTTGTCTAATAATATAAAAAAAATGCACTTCAGGTAAAGATATAATATTTTGCTGAGTAGATAATAAAGATTGTAATAATGTTGTACCTGATCTTGGGTAACCAACTACAAATATAGGGTCTTGTTTTAAGGTAATTGGTTGTTCCCATTTACAGCTTGGCTTATATTCATTCCCATAAATTATATCTGCAGAAACTGGAAGATTCATATGTTTTGTAGTATGATATTCTATTAGTTTTTTATTAAATTTCTCATTTGGATCAACTTTTGTATGTTCATAATAAAAAAATTTTAAATGAGGCTTGCCATACATATAAATATCTTCCATTAAATTTTCTAGTACTTCTATAAGTGCATTTTCATTATTTTTATCATAAGCATTAAATTTATTAATTTTCCAGCTTCTATCATCACCTATATGAAAAGTCAAATATTCATCTTCAAAAACTTTAAATTGATTTGAATATGCAATTACATTACTAATAAGCACCCTTCCTATCCAGTTTGCACCTATACATGCTGTTCCTAATTGATAGTTTGGATAAACATCCCTTTTAAATACAAAACAATCATATCCAGGATGTTTTTCTCCTGTATCAGCATACATTTGAGGAATTTCATCTATAGAGGTGTATTTTTTATCTATAGTTCTTCTATTAATTACAAACCCATCATAACCTTTATTAATTATATTTTTTATTTCTGTATAGAAATTTTCTTGTACAGCAATATCTACATTTGTATAAATAAAATAATCTGCATCAGAATTTTCATAAAGTTTATCAAGGATATCTTTTATAAGTGGTAATTTTCTTTTTTTATCAAAATTTTTATAATCCAAAATCGATTTTTCTAATAACTTTGTCTGTTTAAAACCTTCAGGTTTTATCTCCAAATCTTCTTTATAACATGTAAAATAAAGTTCAACTTCCAAATCATTGTTTGTGTTAGCAAACTGTTGTGCTTTTCTCATTGTTTCAAATGTTATTGGTTGAGCTATAAAAAGATCAGATTTTTCTGTAACTTTTACTGGGTTTATAATATGTGCGATTTTCATATTTCAGTATCCTTTATTTCATGGTATATTTCTAGTATCTGTTTATAAGTTTTAAGCTTTTCAACAGGGCTTAAAAATGTAGAGACTTTTGATATTTGTTCAATTGGTTCTATAAGCTTATTAAATACTTTTGTTTTCTGTTCAAGCTCTTCGGTTCTTTGCGTGAGCTGTTGCTCTTTGGTCTGAAGCTCTTTTGTTTTATTTTCAATCACTTCATCTTTTTGAGCTGTCTCTTTTCTCTTCTGCTCGAGTTCTTTGATTTTTTGCGTGAGCTGTTGCTCTTTGGTCTGAAGCTCTTTTGTTTTATTTTCAATCACTTCATCTTTTTGGGCTGTCTCTTTTCTCTTCTGCTCGAGTTCTTTGATTTTTTGCGTGAGCTGTTGCTCTTTGGTCTGAAGCTCTTTTGTTTTATTTTCAATCACTTCATCTTTTTGGGCTGTCTCTTTTCTCTTCTGCTCGAGTTCTTTGATTTTTTGCGTGAGCTGTTGCTCTTTGGTCTGAAGCTCTTTTGTTTTATTTTCAATCACTTCATCTTTTTGGGCTGTCTCTTTT
>Ga0256829_1002034_pt1 | contig 15574 bp, 16 predicted proteins | sample 131447metaG_FD_185979 | JGI IMG/M metagenome (GOLD analysis project Ga0256829, IMG submission 185979) | Hydrothermal vent microbial communities from Lau Basin, Pacific Ocean - 131-447 | ecosystem: Environmental > Aquatic > Marine > Hydrothermal vents | place: Pacific Ocean: Lau Basin | collected...
CGTATATCGCTGCCGGCGATCTGTTTCAGGCCAATATCGCCCGCTACTGTCAGATGCCATTTTCCTCCGATGAACTGGCGGCGCTGTACGCCCGACTGCGGCAGGTCAACAGCGCCCCATTTTCTGCCTGTGTCGATATCGATTCAGGGGAACCGAATGATCGCCTGCAGCTGCTCAGCGCATCGCCAGAGCGGCTGTTTCGCATTCACCCTGACGGCGGCGTCGATACCCGGCCCATTGCCGGCACCCGCAGGCGCGCCGAAGGCGACAGGGATGATTCGCTCAGGGCCGAACTGCTGCTGTCGGAGAAAGAGCGGGCGGAGCATATCATGCTGGTCGATCTGGAGCGCAATGATCTGGGCCGCGTATGCCGGCCGGGCACGGTGGAGGTGGATGAACGCATGGTGGTGGAGCAGTACGCCACCGTGCAGCATATCGTATCGAATGTGCGCGGCGTGCTGCGTGAGGGCATGGACGCGGTCGATCTGTTCATGGCCATGTTTCCCGGCGGCACCATTACCGGCTGCCCCAAGGTGCGCTGCATGGAGATCATCCATGAACTGGAGCACAACGCCCGCGGCCCCTACACCGGCGGTTTGGGTTATGTGGCGTGGGACGGTTCAGCCGACATGAATATCCTGATTCGCACCTTCTGGCACCATCAGGGCAAGCTCTGCTGGGCCGCCGGCGCCGGCATTGTCGCCGACTCCGATCCTGAGCATGAACTGATCGAAACCGAACACAAAGCCGAAGGGCTGCTCAGAGCGCTGTCCACCTGAGGCAAACCCGAAAGCGAGTCGATTTTGATCACGTTCAACGCATGGCATTTGCCTGATGCAATCCGCAAAACGAGAGCAGATCCCTCGCTCCTACAGAATTAACCGTTATATGCGGATTCTGTCTGAATATTCATCCCGCAAACTTTTGTAACCTCTTTGTGATAAAGCTGTGAATTTTTTCCTGTGGAATAGCAGCCCCTTCCTCAAGAGACGAATGAGGGAGAAAATCGTGATAAAGGAGATTGCTATGACAAATCGAATGATAATACCGCTGTTGCTCAGTGGGTTGATGCTTCTGGGTGTTAGCTGCGCACAGGCCGGAGATATGATGAAAGACGGCATGCAACATGGGAGCAAGATGATGGATAAGAAAAATGATATGTCTGACAATGACATGGACAAAATGAAGAAGATGGATAAAATGGATAAGGATATGCATGAGAAAAAAGGCATGATGCACGATCACAGATAACGCCAATGAATGGCTTTATAGACAGGAGAGGGTGCAACCGTCTGTCGGCTGCGCCTTTTTCCGCTAGGATGGACGACTGATGGCACATGCGATACTGATTATTGAAGACGATGCGGACATCGCCGAACTGGTGCGGATGCACCTGGACAGCATGGATTTTGATGTGGAAATCGTCGCCAATGGCACGGCAGGTCTGGAACGTTTCGCACTGAAACTCTTTGATCTGGTGGTACTCGATTTAATGCTGCCCGGCATGGACGGCCTCGATGTGTGCCGCGAAATGCGCAAAGCTGCACACTACGTTCCTATCCTGATGCTAACCGCCAAATCCTCGGAGCTTGATAAGGTTCTGGGGCTGGAAATGGGCGCGGACGATTATCTGACCAAGCCGTTCAGCGTGCCGGAACTTCTGGCGCGCATCAAGGCGCTACTGCGCCGATCCACAGCGCTTGCCAACAATAGCGAAAATGATGGCTTGTCCGGCATGATCCGCCGTGGCAACTTGGAAATAGACTCTGAAAAGCATCAGGTGCGCCTGGACGGTAATACGGTGGAGCTGACGGCAAGAGAGTTCGCACTGCTCTTCTGTTTCGCTTCGCATCCGGGGCGGGTATTCAATCGCATGCAGCTGCTGGATCAGGTCTGGGGATACAGCTACGAAGGTTATGAACACACCGTCAATTCCCACATCAACCGATTACGCAGAAAAATCGAGAAAGACCCGGCCAATCCCGAATATATTCAAACAGTCTGGGGCGTCGGTTATCGCTTCTCCGAACCTTCGTAAGCTGCATGCCATGCTGAGAACGCTCTACGGCAAACTGGCGTTCGGCCTGATTATACTCATGGTTGCAACCGGCACTTTCTATATTGCACTGACCAATTTCGTCATGCGCCATTACCTACAGGATATTCATTTGCAGTTGAACCATGATCTGGCGCGCAATCTGGTGGCCGACCGTAATCTGGTTGCTGAAGGAAAGCTGAACGAGGCCGCGCTGAAAGAAACCTTCCACAAATATATGGTGATCAATCCGAGCATCGAAATCTATCTGCTCGATTTGCAGGGCAACATCCTCTCCTACTCCGCCGATCCGGGAAAGGTAAAGCGCAAACACGTTTCGATAGCGCCGATTCGGGCATTTCTCGACATGAAGCATCCCGGCCTGATTCTCGGCGACGATCCGCGCAGCCACGACAAGCAGAAGGCATTTTCGGTCACGCCCGTACCTTCAAGCGCGAACCCGCAAGGTTATCTGTATGTGGTGCTTCGCGGCGAACAGTTCGATTCCGCCGAGCAATCGGTGCATGACAGCTATCTGTGGAAGGTGAGCGGCTGGACGCTGGCTGCCAGTCTCGGGTTTGGCCTGATAGCGGGATTGATCGCCTTTTATCTGCTGACACGCCGTTTGCGCCGGCTTTCGCGAATGATGAATGGTTTCGCACTGGCGCACGAATTACCGGCGGAGCCCGGCATGGAGCCCGCTGCTGATGAGATTGAACAATTAACCCGCGCCTTTGCACGCATGGCGCGACGCATTGACGAACAAATGGATAGCCTCAAGACAAAGGACAACCAGCGCCGCCAGTTCGTCGCGAAAATATCGCATGATCTGCGCACGCCGCTTTCATCCCTGCTGGGCTATCTGGAGTCCCTGCAAATCAGGGAAGAAGCGATCGCCCCCGATCAGCGGCGCGCATTTCTGGACACCGCCATGCGGCAGGGTCGGCGCCTGCAACGCCTGATTGAGGCGCTGTTTGAGCTTTCCAGCCTGGAGGCGCAGGAGAGTGCGCCGGAGAAAGAGCCCTTCTCCATGGCGGAGCTGGCGCATGACACTGCGCAGAAGCACCGCCTTAAGGCCGAGCGCCGCAAGATCGAACTGCATGTGCATGCCGCGCCGGATTTGCCGTTCACACTCGGCGATGTTGGGCTGACAGAGCGCGCGCTGGATAACCTGCTGGAGAATGCATTTAGCCATGCTGATGGCGGCGGCCATGTGCATATCTCTGCGGAAATGGATGGAGACCGGCTAGCCGTGGCCGTGAGCGATGACGGATGCGGCATTCCCGAAGAGACGAAAGCGCATGTTTTCGAGCCTTTGTTCCGGCTTTATGAGGACACAGAAGGGGAGAACCATGCCGGGCTGGGACTGGCTATTGCAAAACGCTGCATCGAGTTACAGGGCGGCGATATTCGTATTGAAAACGGGGCAAATGCAGGAACCTGCTTTATTTTCCGCCTGCCCGTCGCCTGAGAGCGCACCGCCGTGCAATAAACTTGTGATAAAATCGTGATGATGATGTGACAGCAGCGGCGGATAATTGGCAACTGTTATATCACATATCACAGGAGTACGGAATGAAACAGATACGCAAACGAACGCTATTATTGATTGCCATCATGCTCGCTATCCCTGCTTATCAAGTGTTTGGGGGCCAAACGGTGACAACCTCCGATCATAGCAACCACCCACATGAAGCCGTCGCCACCTTCGCCGGCGGCTGTTTCTGGTGCGTGGAGTCCGGTTTCGAACATATTCCCGGCGTGATCGAAGCCGTATCCGGCTATGCCGGCGGCCATGCAAAGAATCCGACCTACGAGCAGGTATCAGCGGGCGGCACAGGACATGCCGAGAGCGTGCAGGTGCATTACAATCCGAGCGTTATTTCTTATGACGAATTACTGGATGCCTACTGGAAAATGGTCAACCCTACCGACAATGGCGGCCAGTTTGTGGATCGCGGCAGCCAGTACCGTCCGATTATTTTTTATACCAGCGAAGCCGAAAAACAGGCGGCGGAGCAATCGCGCGATCGCCTGGCGGCATCCGGGCGTTTTGACAAACCCATTGTAACTGAAATCGTGCCGCTAAAGGTTTTTTATCGCGCGGAAGAATACCATCAGAATTACTACAAGAAAAATCCGCTGCGCTACAAATTCTATCGCTACCATTCCGGGCGCGATCAGTTTCTGGAAAAGGTCTGGGGTGAGGATCTGCATCAGCATCCGGCACAGAGATCGAAGAAAAATGTCCGCTATGCCAAACCGGCCGATAATGTGCTGAAAAAGCGATTAACGCCGCTGCAATACGAGGTGACGCAGGAGGACGGGACAGAGCCGCCTTTCAAGAATACGTATTGGAATGAGCATCGGGATGGAATTTATGTGGACGTGGTTAGCGGCGAACCTTTGTTTTCCTCTACCGATAAATTCAAGTCCGGCACAGGCTGGCCGAGCTTCACACGCCCGATTGACGACAAATACATTGTGAAGAAAAAGGATTTCAGCCTGTTTATGGCGAGAACCGAGGCGCGAAGCAAGTATGGTGATTCGCATCTGGGCCATATTTTCAACGATGGCCCGCCGCCCACGGGGTTGCGCTATTGCATCAATTCAGCAGCGCTTCGGTTTATCCCCAAGGAGGAACTGGCAGCAGAACACTACGATCAATATCTCTCCTTGTTCAAAAGTGGACAATAAATAATCATGGGGTCCATCCGGCCTGCATGGTTCGGATGGATAGGGAGGCTACCGTTTCAGAGGCTCCGGCATTTTTTCGACGAAGCCTTCAAAGCAGCAGGAAATCATGATGCATGGTGAAAATCATCCACTGCTGAGAGCAATAAATTCAGCGCTGCGATCACTGTGCGCGACTGAATTTCATGCCTTGCGCCGGATAGATGCAGGCATTGCGCGATTGCACTTTGCCCGGCCATGGCAACCGCAATCCAGACTGTGCCGACCGGCTTTTCGTGGCTGCCGCCGCCGGGGCCGGCAATGCCGCTGACAGCCAGGCAAACATCTCCATCAGCCGCGCCGCCCTCCGCCATCGCCCGCACCACCTCTTCGCTGACTGCCCCGTGCTGTTCAAGCATCCCAGCAGGCACGCCCACTTGCTGCTGTTTGGCCCGGTTGGTATAGGTCACCCATGCCCGATCCACCACATCGGATGCGCCCGGCACGCGGCACAAACGGGCAATCACGCCGCCTGCCGTGCATGACTCCACCGTTCGTATTGTAAGTTGATGCTGTCTCAGGCTCGCGATCACCTGTTCCTCAATCAGCTGACCTGCTGTATTGAGAATCGTGCCATCGCCCGGTTGTGAAAGCGATGCGCTCATGCCCGGTTCCAGCGGCAACGGCAACGAATCATCCGCCCGCACATAGAGCGGCCGCAGCGTTTCTCCTGCATTGAACAGCGTCAGCCAGTGCTGACGCTGGTAGGCGATATCACCGGCAGAAAGCAACACAATGCGCTTGCCATCGTTGCTATAGCACGAGCCATGGCGCGGCGGGTTATCCAGCTTGAAACAGGCCCTCTCTGCTGCCTCGCTGCGCAAGCCATGCTGCTGCATGACCGATTTCAGTTCGTCGACGCTGGCAAAAAACAGCTGCCACTCAGATGCGCTATGCCGCCACTGCTCCGATTCCAGCAACTGAATCGATACCGATGTTGCTCCGGCCGACATCAGCCACGCCTTCAGCCAGCCGATAGAGATGCCGGCTGTAATCAGACTCTGCAAACCCTGTTCCGAAATTACGCATAACGCCCGCGTTCCCATATCCGCCGTATCGGTCATATCCGCCGCACGGTCATGTTCGCCCGATCAACTGTATGTGCGCCATATTTTCGCGGTCATAGCAGCACAGCCGCCTGAACGACCGCCAGCACAACCCCGGCCCCTATCAATCCGGCCAGCATATCATCGGCCATGATCGACCACCACGACGGCCCGGCCGTTTCCACCCACGAAATTGGCCACGGCTTGAAAATATCGAACAGGCGGAAAGCGACGAAGGCGATCAGCACAACCATTCCCCCTTTACCCATCAGCGTCGCCAGCAGGCCGAGACAGAGCCACTGACCGGCCCATTCGTCAATCACAATCCAGCCCGGATCCTTATCTTCCAGCGTGGGCAGCACAGCGGCGCAGACCCGGCAGCCGACAGCCAACATCAAGCCGCTGGCAATGATCAGGTCGGCCGCGCCGCCCCATACCAGAATAGACCACGCCGGCAGCAGCGACACCAGCGAGCCCCATGTGCCCGGCGCTTTCGGCAGCCAGCCGCTGCCAAATCCGGCTGCTATCCAGTGGTTAAATGTACATTCATCTAAAATGGTCAAATCCCGCCTTTTCGATTTCTATTTTCTTTCCATTCAGCAACAGGGAGACCCCCTCGCCCGATCGACAACGGCCGATACGAACCGCAAGCCCCTCCGCAACCGGGAGTTCGTCCGGGGCGGTAAACAGCAGGGCGTAATCTTCGCCGCCGTGCGCCGCCAATGCCAATGCTGACGCCTCGCCTGCCGCCTGACACAGCAGTTCCCAGTCCGGCAGCGCTGTGATCTCGATATCCATGCCGACGCCCGAGGCGGCGGCGATATGGCCGGCATCCTGCAAAAGCCCGTCGCTGATATCAATACAACAGGCGACGCCGGCCTGACGCAATTTGATGCCTGTCTGCAACAATGGCGTAATCACTTCAAAACAGGGGACGAACTCGCCGTCGTACCGGCCAGCCAGCCACTGCTGCAGCCCCAGCGCATGCCAGCCCACCCGTCCGGCCAGCCAGATATGGTCGCCGCTGCCGGCCGCATCGCGCTGCATCGCAGCGCCCTCGGGCAGCTGACCGGCCACAGTCACCGACAGTGCATTGACAGCAGCACGACAGGTGTCGCCGCCAGCCAGTTCCACATCGTGACGTGCAAGCGCGCGCATTGCCCCCTGCGCCATCTCCGCCACCGCCCGGCTATCTGTCGCCATCACATTCAACCAGATGCAGCGCGTTTCCGCACCCATCGCCGCCATATCGGACAGGGCCGAACAGACCGCTCTGTCGGCCGCTTTATCAAGCGGAAAATCATCGGGCCAGTGCACCCCCTGCAGGCTCGAATCGCTGCTGACCGCCAACGCCATGCCCTCCTCGGGATGATGAATGGAGGCGTCATCGCCAATGCCCAGCCGGGTAAAGCTGTTGCGAGGGCCGCTATCCTGCCTGAACAAGCGGTTAATCAGATTGAATTCACCATCGCCCATCACTGGCCCACGCTGCGCTTTTCGATGACGGCATGAAAAAAGCCGTCGTGATCCATCGCCGGCAACAGCCGCTGCATGGCCGATACGCCATCCACTCCGGCCAGCACCTGTTCATTCTCCTCCGGATGAATGGAGCAGACTGCATAAATCATCCGCCCCCCCGTCTTCAACAGCCGCAGCGATTCGGATGTCATCCGGCGCTGCCTGACCGACAGCGCTTGCACACCTTCGGCGCTGTGCAGAAATTTTGCATCAGGATGACGCCGCAGGATGCCGGAAGCGGAACAGGGCGCATCGAGCAATACGGCGTCAGCACTGCCATCGGCCAGCGGCAGCCGCAGCGCATCGGCCTGTACGAGCGAAATATTCGGACATTCCACCCGACAGAGATTTTCCCGCAAGCGGGACATGCGTCTGCCATCGATCTCCACCGCAACAATTTCCGCTTTCGGAAAGCGGCGGGCCAGCAACATGCTCTTGCCACCCGGCGCTGCGCAGAGATCGATAATTCGACCGGCGGGATCGGCTAACTGCAGCGCCAGCACCGCTGCCTGAGCCGCCTGATCCATGACGATAAACGCACCCGCATCAAATCCGGGCAACTGCGTCACGGCGGTTCCGGCTGGAAGCAGCACGGCATACGGGGATAATCTGCCCGCTTCAGCCGCAACGCCCATAGCCCGAACCTGTTCGATCCATGCGGCGCGATCGACAAATACGGCCACGCAGAGCGCCGGCTGCGTTTTAAGCGCCTCGCCGAGGCTCTGCACCGCCTCGCCGCCGAACGCATCGCGCCACGATGCATACATCCATTTGGGCAATTCCGCCCGTTGACCTGGTTTGAGTTTCGCAGGCGGCGCACTCTCCGCCACCCGGCGCAACAGCGCATTCACAAAGCCGGCTGCTTTGGGGTTGAGCTGGCGTATCGCCGCAACTGTTTCGGAAACCGCCGCATGACCCGGCACGCGCATGTGACGCAGTTGGTAGGCGCCTGCCAACAGCGCCGCTGCACTAAGTTCATCCGGCTTACGCTTGCAGAAACGGGAAAAATCGGCCTCCAGCGAGTAACGTCGGCGCAACACGCCATAGACGAGTTCATGCAAAAACCGCCGCTCACGCTGCTGCAGAGCCGATTCCGCCTGCGCCAGCATCGTATCCGCCCTGGCATGACCATACAGAATCCGCTGCAGACATTGAACTGCCGCTTTACGCACCATCATGGTCGGCGATCAGCAGCATGGATATTCCGGTCAATCGAGGACGAGGCGAAAACCGCTATTGTTATCGCGTTTGTCGGTATCGTTCCAGAGGCGCGCTGTCGTGGAAATCAACGCCTTCGCGTCATACCATGAACCTCCGCGCAGCACGCGCGCAGCGCAGTTGCCGGACTTGTTGGGCGAGCCGTCTTTCGGCATGTTCGCCAGCGTCTCGTTCCAGCAATCGGCCGTCCACTCCCAGACATTGCCGCTCATATCATACAGCCCCAGCGCATTGGCTCTCTTCTTTCCGACCGGATGGGAACTGTTGCCGCTATTCTTCATATACCATGCCACCTGATCAGCCGAGCCGGCAGCGCCATAGCGCTGATTCCTGCCGCCGCTACGGGCCGCATATTCCCATTCCGCTTCGCTGGGCAGCCTGAAATGCTTGCCGCTGACCCTGTTCAGGCGCCTGATAAACTTGCGCGCATCCAACCAGCGCACCCGCTCAACCGGATAGTTGTCGCCTTTTTTAAAAGCGGAGGGATTAACGCCCATAATATTCTGATACTGCCCTTGCGTGACCTCATATCTTGACATCCAGATATCATGTTGCAGGCAGGTCAGCTTGCTTGTATCGGCAGTTTTCCGGCCGCCAACCGCCTGATCAAGAAAGACCTGCTGTTCGGCCACCTGGCCTGCAGCGTCATCCAGCGCCCCAACCTCATGAATTTGCACGCTTTCCACAGCAACCGCACGTGCCGCACCGGCGCTGCTTTTTTTACCGGCGGTTGAAGCAGTCAGGCCATGCAGGTTTCCCGGCTGAAAACAGCCTTTCGGCACCCGCACAAACTCCATGCCTGTAATCGGTTCGATCATCGTATCCCCTGCCGCTGACACGGATGGAATCGCGCCAAGCTGAAGCATCAGAACAATCATGATACAGCCGATTCGAAGCATGCTTTTCTCCCCCTGTAAACTATAAACAAGAATACATATGAACCCTTACATATGAAAACAGATGCAGCTTATGGCCAGCCGCATGCAAGAGCAAGCCTCAATGCTCTGATAACTTCTTTCTTACGCAGTCATCATCAATCGTCTACAATAGAAATGGTCTGTTCGTATAGCAGGTAATCATCCCGCCGGACGCGTTCAAGCGCATGAGAAATATGCATTTTGGCGGCTGATCGATCAACATGCGCCATATCGTCAAACAACAGCCCCTGATAAACGCCTTGATAGAAGTGATCAGGCATCACACGCACCCGATAGCGCACCCTGGCGGTCCGTTCTGGCAGCGGTGCGGCGATAAACTCCCGATGTTCGCCAGCTTTCAGGCGCGTATCACGCAGCTCTTTCCAGCCGCCATCATAGATCACCTCCCGAACAATCTCCCACTGCCAGCGATGCAATACTTTTCCTGTCGCATCCATGGCCGTCGCCTCCACCACCACTTCGGGCGTCACATAGGTCGGAAAGGCATGGCCGATCCAGCTTGATGTGATGGCAAAGACAGCGCTGTTGCGGCGCTGCGACAGCTCGAACGTCAGCCCTTTTTTGACCATATCCGCATCATGAATACCGCGAAATTCATGCCGGCGATCGGGCATATGGCATGTTTGGCAGGTGATTCCACGGCTCGCGAACTTGCTCTGTTTCCACTCGTTCAGGGTATTTTCCAGTGGCTTGCCATGAATGGCCATCGAGTCAGGAAACTGATGGCAGGATGCACAAAATTGCGACTGTTCAAATGCCCGTGTCGCGGTAAATCCGCCATGCACCGCACGCTGCTGGTGACCGATTGCACCGCTTGCTTTCGGCGGCGGCCCAAAGCGTTGCCAGCCGCGCACATGACAGACCGCGCAACTCACGCCGCTATGCCTGAGCGGCATTGCCTTCGAGCCCAGATCAGCCTGGCGATCAAAGCCTTCGGGGTGCGACAGTTTCAGATCGAGCGATCCCTTCATATCAGCAATATCGCGGTATTTCTGAACCTGGAGCGGCGCATGACAGTTGAGGCAGTCATTGCTATCGGCCACGCCCATAGCGGGAAACTGACCGATCATGCCGGGCGAATAGGCGTGTGCATGCAGACTATTTTTCCATGCATTAAACTGTTCAATATGGCACTGACCACAGGCTTCCGGTCGCAAATTCTTTTCCAGCTTCGACCACGCATGCGGCGCATGCCCGACCATGGCCTGCGGTTGATCCCAGTACCCGTCCGGCAAACCTGGATCTGTCGCCGCCGCACTCAACAGAGCCCCGATCACCGCCAACCCCATCGCGACCCATGCCTGCCCGCACCTGAATTTCATCGCCACCTCATCAACCAACCTGAACCACAGGGGAACACAAATAAGAGTAAAGGCAAAACATTTTCTGATTGTGATTTTACTCTTCGTGTTCTTCGTGGTGAATGTTTTCTGTTTTTGCAAACACAAAAGGCGACCCGTCCATGGGTCGCCTTGTATCTGTCAACACGCAGGAAAAGACCCGACACGCAACACGTTCGAGATCTGTTTCGCCTGTAGCCGACTACTCCTTGTGGTGCTCTTTCATGGCGCACGGATTACACGGGTTCATCTTGTGGTGCATGCTACACGGGTTGCACGGGTTCATTTTATGCTCCATCTTATCCTTCATACCGCACGGATTCATCTTGTGATGCATGCCGCACGGGTTGCACGGATTCATTTTGTGTTCCATCTTATCTTTCATGCTGCACGGGTTCATCTTGTGATGCATGCTGCAAGGGTTGCACGGATTCATGTTATCGTGAGCAGAAGCCGGTACAGCCGACAAGCCCATAGCCAGCAAAATAGCCGCTGCCAATGTAGTGATTTGTTTCATTGATTCATCTCCTCTTTCCCGTGTTCGGGTTGATGTGGCGTTGTGTCGGATGCGCGCGCGATTTCTTACACAAGCCAGACTAACATGATGCGCCGGAACAACAGGCCGTCGGTTTTACTGCATTGATGTAGGCGGATACGACATAATCCTCCACCCCGCGTCCCGGCGCCCAGTCGCGGATAAACTCGCGCGATTCGTCCTTCGGCGCGATATGAATATGCTCGAAACCGGCCTCGGCCATCATCTGCGCCAGATCATCAATCAACGACGCCCCGGCCATGCATCCGGCATGCAGCATCGGATCGTTTTTCATCTCCTCAGGCATTTCCGCGGTAGCGACCACATCGGAAATCGCCAGACGACCACCCGGCTTGAGTACCCGGAATGCATCGGCGAACACCAGTTCCTTATGCGGCGACAGATTAATCACGCAGTTGGAGATGATAATATCAGCTGTATTGTCGGCGACCGGCAAATGTTCGATTTCTCCGAGTCTGAACTCCACCTGCGAAAATCTTCCTTTTTCGGCATTGGCGCGCGCCTTGGAGAGCATGGTCGGCGTCATATCGATGCCGATCACATGACCGGACTCGCCGACCTCACGGGCTGCCAGAAAGGCATCGAAGCCGCCACCGCTACCCAGATCAATGACCGTTTCTCCCGGTTTCAGACTGGCAATGGCCCGCGGATTACCGCATCCAAGCCCCATATCCGCACCTTCGGGCACGCTGGCCAGATCATCTTCGGAATAACCCAGCCGGGTGGAAATCAGCGTATTGATCGCCGCATCATCAGAGACGCCACAGCAGCTGGAGGCTTCACCACAGCAGGCGCCGCTATTACTGGCCTCGGCCACTTCCGCATAAGATTTGCGCACATGCTGACGCACATGGTCTGCTTTTACACTCATTGCTGTTCTCCGCTATAGTTTTGAAGGCGTCGTCAAAAGTCCGTCCATAGCCTTTTACGAAACCATCATGTTTTCAGAATTTCAACGATACTGGACGGTTCCATGCGTTGCGTATAATCCACATCGACAAACGCGAATGCAATCACGCCATCCGGGCGAATAATGTAGGTGGCCGGAACCGGCAGTTCAAAACGATCATTTCCCTGATTCTCTTCCAGATCAATGCCAAAGCCTTCATACACCGGGCGTAACATATCCGGCAAGGTGAACACCAGCCCAAACGCTTTGGCCACACTGTTATCCCTGTCATACAGAATCGGGAACGTCAGGTTGCCCTGCTCCCGCGTCTGCGCTGCATATTCGGGCAGTTCCGGAGCGATGGCAATCAACCGGCCGCCGGCCTGCGCAATCGATGGCAAGGCGCGTTGCAGCGCCTGCATCTCCAGATTGCAGTACGGGCACCAGCCGCCGCGATAAAAACTGAGCACCACAGCCCCCTCTTTCAACAGTCCGGCGAGGCTAATCTCTTCGCCGCCGAGCGCCGGCAGCGTAAAATCCGGCGCCATATCGCCCGCTTTCAGCGCCTCTTCAGCCAGACAGGATTGCGCCAGCTCAGCACCGGCATCGCGTATAATGGATAACACATGATCGGGCATCCTGGCCGTCAGATCCTGCCCCAGGGCGCTGAGCTCTTCACGTAGTGACATTCACCCCTCCAGTGCGCCGCCGCAACTCGATCCCTGCCCGGCCGTACAGCCATAACAGTGATCCATCACGGTGATAGATCGACCTGCAATATCCTCATGCATCAGATCAGAGAGGTGGATACGCTTGCCGCCCTCCTCCTGCATCGGCAGATCCAGCATCTGATTGAAATCGCAGTCATAAACATAGCCCTGCCAGTCAATACTGATCAGGCTCCGGCACATCACATCCTGCAAATTTTCTTCGCTGTACGCCTCTTTCAGCAACTGCATATAACTGGCAAATTCACCACGCGAAATCAGCGTGCTGCCAAAGCGCTGAATGGGCATATTGGTAATGGTGAACAGATGGTTGAAGGCGATGCCATAGCGCAGATGCAATTCACGTTTATAGGCCGCCTCCAGTTCCTGCTGCGCAGGCGGCAAGACTGCGCCCTGCGGATTGTACACCAGCGTCAGCGTCAAGCCCGAGCCCTCGACGCCATAACCGAGCCGGTTGAGTCGTTGCAGCGCCCGAATACTCTTGTCGAACACGCCTTTGCCGCGTTGGGCATCGACATTGGAGCCGAGATAGCAGGGTAAAGAAGCAACCACCTCCACGTCCTGTTCAGCCAGAAAGGCAGCCATCTGCTCATAACCTTCTTCTTCCAGAATCGTCAGATTACAGCGATCGATCACCCGCACATCCATGGCGCGGGCCTGACGCACCAGATCGCGAAAATGCGGATTCATTTCCGGTGCGCCGCCGGTCAGATCGAGCGTTTTGATTTGTTGAGCAGAGAGGTAATCCAATACGCTCTGCACAGTCTCTCTACTCATAATCTCTTTGCGGCGCGGGCTCGCATTCACATGGCAATGAATGCAGCTCTGATTACAGAGATAGCCGAGATTGACCTGTAGTGTTTCCAGACGACCACGGCGAATGGCCGGAAAGTCGCTCTCTTTCAATAACGGTAGTGTGGCATGCATTCAGCTGGTTCCCCTTTTCAAATATACTGATAATAAAGCGGAACGTGGGTCGTTTCCAGCTTATTTATTATTACACGAATTATTAGTCATTTACCCCAAAGAACAAGCACCGTTACCGCACATGGATTCTTTGTCCTTTATGAAAAATATGTACTCAGCACTGAATTTCACCCTCACAGAGCCGGACGTGCGGCGTAACCGCATCCGGCTTTTCCGGCCAAGTAACCCAGTTTAAGCATAAGCCAGCCTTCTGAGTAATAAGAAGTCGCATAGACAGTCTTGAAATGGACAATGCCGGAGGCAGTGCGTAGCTGTGCATACGGACGACCGACGAGGGATTTGTTGCAAGCAAATGAACAAGCGAGGGCGCAGCAGCATTTATGAATAGTCCCGGCCAGCTTCATACTGCACACGTGAGTTCCGTTGCGCGTAACGGCCATCGCGACTATAATCTGCCGTATAGGAGATAGTTATGGGCTATGCGCATCGCAGCGAAGAAACCCGTTTCCAGCGCTTTCGCGCCCGTCGTAAGGCGCAAGGCATGAAGGAGTTGAGGCTATGGGTTCCCGATACGAAGCGTCCGGGTTTTGCCAGGATGATGAAGAAGCAGCTGGCCCTGGTCGAAGGAGGCGCTGAAGACCGGGATACACTGGCGTTTATCGAACATGCTGCAGACTGGAGTGACTGATTGATTCAGCGTGGCGATATTGTGACGGTCACCGCGCCCGGTGCTTACGACAAGCCACGGCCTGCGGTCGTCATTCAGGGAGACGCTCTTAACCAGGCCGACTCCCGAAGCACTATCGTAGCGCTTATGACAAGCACCATCGTGGAGGCGCCGTTGCTGAGATTAACCGTTCGGCCCGCGCCGGGTAACGGGCTGAAGAAAGTCAGCCAGGTACAGGCAAATCGCATTCTTACGCTCCCAACGGAGAAGACGGGACATCGTATAGGACAACTCTCCGAGTCGGAAATTACGGCCCTGAACCGGATGTTGGCTATCGTGATAGGTTTGGGTTAAACGGAAAAGTGAATAGTTTGGTATTGTGTCCCTGGAACTGCGGCGACATATTCGCCTATTTGTTGTATCCGTTAAACCGGGGGAGGTTCAACCTGCCCCCACTGATCCAAGCAATTCATTTGCATTAGCTAAGCATTCGGCAACATATCTATGATTGCGCAAAGAAGAGTTAGCAGATTCGCAACGACGCTTTATTTCCTTAAATATTCTAAAGAAATAATTATTTTGTTCACGGGACCATTGTCCTTCAAAACGGCGGTAAGCCTTAAATATGCCCAAAGCCACTCGGAACGGATAATGACGAACTTCTGATGTCATTTGGGTAAGGACGATTTTTCCTGCTTCAGTAATTTGGCTAAAAGAATCATTGATTGATGGCTCAACATGTGCTTTCTCAAGCAATAGGCGTGCAAAATGGTTATCAATTTGATACGTATTATAATCTCGTCCCGCAAGGCTATAAGCATCCTTAAAATAGTGCTCTGCCCTTTCGACCAGAAAACAACTGCTCAATCCAGCAGCAACTCCACGCGTGGTTCGGTTTTGATCTTTGCCTTATCAATTGCGGGGCTGCAATTGAACAGGCGATTGGCAGCGATGCCCCGCTCATGCAGTGCGGCCACCA